>Ga0181532_10004533_pt1 | contig 12100 bp, 10 predicted proteins | sample PEATcosm2014_Bin_33_FD_119768 | JGI IMG/M metagenome (GOLD analysis project Ga0181532, IMG submission 119768) | Peatland microbial communities from MTU Mesocosm Facility, Houghton, MI, USA - PEATcosm2014_Bin11_30_metaG | ecosystem: Environmental > Terrestrial > Soil > Wetlands > Peat | place...
AGACCGCGTGCAGCGCCGAGGCGATGGACGGCGTGGTGGTGGTTGGCGGCTGCGACAAGAATATGCCGGGCGCGATGATCTCGATCGCCCGCATGAATATCCCGGCGCTCTTCGTCTACGGCGGCACGATCAAGCCCGGTCATTACAATGGTCGCGACCTCACGATTGTCAGCGCGTTCGAGGCGGTCGGCCAGTTCAGCGCCCACAAGATCGACGAAAAGGAACTGTACGAAGTCGAACGGCGGGCCTGCCCCGGCGCAGGCTCCTGCGGCGGGATGTATACCGCCAACACCATGTCCTCGGCGATCGAAGCGATGGGCATGAGCCTGCCTTACTCCTCGACGATGGCCGCCGAAGACGACGAAAAGGCCGACAGCGCCGCGCGTTCCGCCGAGGCGGTCGTCAACGCGATTCGCCGGCAGATCCTGCCGCGCCAAGTGATGACCCGGCAGGCTTTCGAGAACGCGATCGCGGTCGTGATGGCGGTGGGCGGCTCGACCAACGCGATCCTCCATCTGCTCGCGATCGCGCATGCCGCCGAAGTTCCGCTGACTATCGACGACTTCGAAACGATCCGCGTCCGGATTCCCGTGCTCTGCGATCTGAAGCCTTCCGGCCGCTACGTTGCGACCGACCTCCATCGCGCGGGCGGCATCCCGCAAGTGATGAAGATGCTGTTGAGTCACGGCCTGTTGCATGGCGACGCTTTGACGGTCACCGGCAAGACGATCGCGGAGACGCTCCGCGAAGTGCCCGACGCGCCGCGCAAGGATCAGGACGTCATCCGCCAGTGGGACAACCCGCTCTACGCGCAAGGCCATCTCGCGATCCTCAAGGGCAACCTTTCGCCCGAAGGCTGTGTTGCGAAGGTCACCGGTATCGCCCATCGGGAAATCACCGGGCCCGCACGGATTTTCGAACGCGAAGAGGATTCGCTGGACGCGATTCTCGCGGGCAAGATCAAAAAGGGCGACGTCCTCGTAATACGCTACGAGGGTCCCAAGGGCGGGCCCGGGATGCGCGAGATGCTCTCGCCGACCTCGGCGATAATCGGAGCCGGTTTAGGTGATTCCGTCGCTCTGATCACGGACGGCCGGTTCTCGGGTGGGACCTACGGCCTGGTCGTTGGGCACGTTGCGCCCGAGGCTCAGGTTGGTGGCCTGATCGCGCTGGTTCACGAAGGCGATTCAATTACGATCGACGCCGACCGGCGCTTGTTGCAGCTTAATGTTCCCGATGCGGAGATCGCGCGCCGCCGGGCGGCCTGGACGCCTCCGAAACCGCGCTATACGCGCGGCGTTCTGGCGAAGTACGCCGCACAGGTCTCGACCAGCAGTTTGGGTGCGGTAACGGATTGACGCGGACGGGCACGTCGCGAAGTTCGCGTCAGAAATCTTCGCGGCGTCCGCATCCGTGCGCGTCGCAGCGGCTCGAGCGGAAACTTGTCCCCGGGTCCCGCGACAGTTGGCGACTTATCCAGTCAGGATGCCGCCTAGTTCAGGTGTCGGGCCATGCGGGCCTGACGGCGCGGTCTGCGAACCAGTTCGTACGCCACCCGCAGGAATATCTGTGCCTCTTCGTTCAGGCTCAAATAGTCCTTGGCGGTCGCCAGGCGCAGGACCAATTCGTCCCGAATCTTCATCACGATGATGATCTCGGCGCAGGTTCTGCAGATGCTTACGGTCCTACTACCCAGGTCCTTTCTGCCGGCTATCGTCTGCCCATCGGCCAACTCAGTGCCACAGGACGGACAAGTAGTATCGCTCACGTCGTTTGCCTCCCGTTTGCTGGCCTCCGATGCCCCCGGTGCAGAAGGCATTCCCCATTGAGAGCTCCCCCGAGCAGCCAAGCAAATTGCGGCACCGAGGCTAGCTTCGCTGAATGCGTTCGATCGCGCAAGAGAAAAAACGACTGGCGGGTTTCGGTTTGATAAACTTTGGCCGTATGGTGCTTTCCATCAGTTATGCTTAGGCTCAACCGGGATTGATATAACATTTGTATGGTCGTATCGGGTGGCAAAAAAAGAGGGTACTCCAACGTCTGAGGGTTGACCGCAGTGCGCCAAGGTGACAACTTTTTCAATCTCTACAATCACGATTTTATCCGGGTCGCGGTGGGCGTGCCGGCGGTGCGCGTCGCGGATCCCGCCTTTAATGCCGAGCAGACGATCGTCTTGATGCGCGAAGCGGCGGAGCGCAAGTCGCTCCTCGCGCTCTTCCCCGAGCTGGGGCTCTCTGCCTATAGCTGCGACGACCTGTTCCATCAGCGCGCGCTGCTCGACGGATGCCGCGACGCGCTGGCGAAAATCGTCGCAGCCTCGATCACGCTGCCGCTGACCACGGTGGTTGGCATTCCACTGGAAATCGACCAGCTACTGTTCAACTGCGCCGTCGTGATCGGTCGCGGACGGATCCTGGGAGTAGCGCCCAAGACCTATCTGCCCAATTACCGCGAATTCTACGAGGCCCGGCAATTCAACTCGGGCGAGAGCGCTGTCACCGAAGCGATCACGCTGTGTGGTCAGCGCGATATCCCGTTCGGATCGCGGTTGCTGTTTCAGCACGACGAGCAGCCGCTGTTCACCTTTCACGCCGAGATCTGCGAGGACCTGTGGGTGCCGATTCCGCCGTCCTCGTATGCCGCGCTCGCGGGCGCGACGGTGCTGCTGAACCTCTCCGCCTCGAATATCACGATCGGCAAGGCCGCGTATCGCCGTGAGCTGGTCTTGAGCCAGTCGGCGCGCTGTCTCGCGGCCTACCTCTATTCGGCGGCCGGCCCGGGTGAGTCGACCACCGATCTGGCTTGGGACGGTCACGCGCTGATCGCGGAAAATGGCAACCTGATCAGCGAGTCGGCGCGGTTCAAGGACACTCCGCAACTCGTTTACGCCGACCTCGATCTCGAGCGCCTCGCGCAGGAGCGGATGCGCCAGACCACCTTTGGCCAGGCGGTGCGGCGTGCGCGCGAGGATCTACGCGAGTTTCGCACGGTGAGCTGGACGACGCCGCTTCCGCGTCAGGAGCCGCTGCTGCTCGATCGTCAGTACGAGCGTTTTCCGTACGTGCCGGCCGATCCGGTGGGGCGCGACGATCGCTGCGCGGAAGTCTATGAAATCCAGGTGCAGGGACTTGTCAGCCGCTTGCGCGCCACCGGGATCAAGCGCGTCGTGATCGGGATCTCGGGCGGGATCGACTCCACCCAGGCGCTGCTGGTCTCCGCGCAGGCGATTGATCGCCTCGGCTATCCGCGCGGCAACGTGCGCGCGTATACGATGCCCGGTTTTGCGACCAGCGATCGTACCCTCGCGCAGGCGCGGCGCCTGATGGCCGCGATCGGTTGCGAGGCGCACGAAGTCGATATCCGCCCGGCGGCGCGCCAGGTGCTCAAGGATATCGAGCATCCGTACAGCGCGGGGCACGACCTCTATGACGTCACCTTCGAGAATGTGCAGGCCGGGGAACGCACCAACCTGCTGTTCAGGCTGGCGAATCTGAGCGATGCGCTCGTTGTTGGTACCGGCGACCTGAGCGAACTGGCCCTGGGCTGGTGTACCTACGGGGTCGGCGATCAGATGTCGCATTACGCGGTCAACGCCAGCGTGCCGAAAACCCTGATTCAGCACGTTATCCGCTGGGTTGCTGATCACGACCGTTTTGGGCGCGACGCCAGCGCGGTCCTGCGCGACATTCTTGCCACCGAAATCAGTCCAGAGCTCGTGCCGGGTAACCACGGCGCGATTCAGGCCACCGAAGCGATCATCGGGCCGTATGAACTGCAGGATTTCAATCTGTACTACACTCTGCGCTTCGGTTACCCGCCGCCGAAGATCGCGTTCCTCGCCTACTGTGCGTGGCGTGATCGCAAACTCGGCCGCTGGCCGGATATTCCCGCCGACGCGCGGCACGAATATTCGCTCGCGGAGATCAAAAGTCACCTGAGCAATTTTCTCTGGCGCTTTTTCAAAACGAGTCAGTTCAAACGCACCTGCATCCCGAATGCGCCGAAAGTCGGCTCCGGTGGCTCGCTCACGCCGCGCGGCGACTACCGCGCCCCGAGCGACAGCGAAGCGACGGTCTGGATGGATCAACTCGAGCTCATCCCCGACGACCCCGTATAGGGCGCTTTGCGCTCGCGCCCGCGCTTGCTAGAGAACCTGCAAGACTGCTCTGACGAAGGGCGCGCGAGCATTCGCGCGAAACGGCGCAAACCATGGATACGCTTCGCCACGTGATGGACGGTTACACGGTGCTCGATTTCACCCAGATGGTCGCCGGTCCGACGGCGGGCCGCCTGATGGCTGACCTGGGCGCCAACGTGATCAAGATCGAGATGCCGCCGCGGGGTGACGGCGGCCGCGCCTTCGCCCAATACAAGGATAATCACAGCGCTTTTTTCGTGCAGCATAATCGCGGCAAAAAGAGTCTTTGCGTCAATCCCAAGACCTCTGACGGCGCTGCGATCATGCGCGATCTCCTCGCCAAAGCCGATGTCTTCCTCGAGAACTTCACGCCGGGCGTGATGGCGCGGATGGGGCTCGATTACGACAGCGTGCACCAGATCAATCCGCGCCTCGTGATGTGCTCGATCACGAGCTTCGGCCAGACCGGCCCGCTCGCCCATCAGCCGGGGTACGATACCAGCGGCGCCTGTTACTCGGGCATTCTCGACATGCAGGGCGACCCCGACGGATCGCCGGTGATGCCCGGTGGATCGCTCGGCGATATCAACGCCGGGGTCAGCGCGGTCGCCGCGATTGGCTACGCCCTGCTGCATCGCGAGCGCACCGGCCGGGGCCAGTATCTCGATATCGCACTGCTCGACGTCTATTTCCATTCACACGACCGCAGCGTCCATATCTATAGCGCCACGCACGGCGCGGTCGTGCCTCATCGGAGCGGCCGTTTTGTCGAGTTCTACTGTCCGTCGGGAATTTTCAAGAGCAAAGAGAGCTATATTCTGGTTATCGCGGTGACGCCCAGCCAGTGGGCCTCGCTGTGCAGGGTGATGGGCCGGCCTGAACTCGCGGATGATCCCGACTACAGCACCGGTGAGAAGCGCGAGAAAATGGGCGTGATCCCGATGGTCGAGGCGTGGTTGCAAACGTTGCCGAGCGATGCCGCGGCGATCCGCATCCTCGAGGAAAATCATATCCCGACCGCGCCGGTGCTGACCGTTCCGCAGGCGATGCAGCATCCCCATCTGCGTCAGCGTGGCACCGTGATCACGGTCAAGGATCCGGTATACGGCAGCCTCGAAGTGCCGGCGTCGCCACTGCGCTTTTCGGAATTCGGCACACTCGACCTGGTTGCGCCGGCGCTCGGCGAGCACAACGCGGAGGTTCTGACCGAGTACCTGGGCTACTCGCCCGAGCGCGTTCGCGAGCTGGAAACCGCCGGCGTAATCGCGTCCGCCCGCCGTCAGGGATGATTCGTCCGCAACCGGCGGTCGCTTGACAATCCACCGCCGGCGGCAGTTCACTCGAAGCAGTTCGCCGCTTTCGCCGGAGGTCCATCGCGATGGCACGCATCATCGACGCCGACGGTCATATCGTTGAGCCGCGCCAGCTCTGGGAGGAGTACGTCGAACCCGAATACCGCGAGCGGGTGATCCGGATTCAACGGAGTTCCGCCGGGCTCGACGAGTTCTGGGTGGGTGGCGAGCGACGGCGCGGTCCGGGCGGGTCGATCATCGCTTCGGTGATTCCCGGTGGTTATCTCGACCCCGAGCGCACGCGCACCGCCGTCTGGGAAGATATCCTTCCCGGTAGCTGGGATCCGCACGCGCGAATCAAGGTGCTCGACGAAGAGGGCATCGACGTCTCGTTTCTCTACCCGTCCTTTTACCTGATCTACGGCGACCTCGAGGATCCGCGCGTCGCCGCGGCGGCCTGTCGCGCCTACAACAACTGGATGGCGGATTTCTGCCGGCCGTATCCCAAGCGGCTCTATGGGGTCGCCCCGATGCCGATTCAGGATATCGGGATGGCGGTGCGTGAGATGCGGCGTGTGGTCAAGGAGCTCAACTTCAAGGCCGTCTTTATACGTCCCAATCCGTACAACCATCGAAGGCTCTGCGAGCCGGCGTACGACATATTCTGGCGCGAGGCGCAGGAACTCGATATTCCCGTCGCGGTGCATTCGAGCTTCGGCACCAAGATGCCCGCGCTTGGGGCGGACCGTTATCTGCAGGATACTTTTTCGTTTCACATGGTTTGTCATCCCTTCGAGCAGCAGGCCGCTTGTATGGACGTGATCTGCGGCGGTGTGCTCGAGCGGTTCCCGCGACTGCGGATCGGCTTCCTCGAATCGGGCGTGGGCTGGGCCGGCTACTGGCTCGACCGGATGGACGGTTATTACGAAAAGATGGGATCGATGGCGCCGTGGCTGAAAAAGCGTCCGACCGAGTATTTCGCGGAGCAGTGCTACCTGTCGTTCGATCCCGATGAGCGGACGCTGGCCGCGATGTGCGAGCTGGGTTTCGACCGCAATATCCTGTGGGGCTCCGACTTCCCGCACTTCGATTGCACCTATCCGGGTGTGGTCAACCAGATCGAGGCGGCGGTGAAAGTGCTGCCGGCAGCGGCGCGTCACAATATCATGACCGCGAACCCGGAGCGGTTTTACCGGCTCGACTGAACAAGGGAGACGGACTCGACCGACCAGCGTTTAAGCGTTGCCAGTCGCGGCATGGGCGCTGCCGTCGATTTTGAAGGTATTTCCTACGCGGCTGGTATGATAAAAGGTATTACAAATATGGGCACCACGAAAGTAGCGATCACCATCGATCGTCGACTCCTTGGGCGCCTCGACGCCTTAGTGAAAAGAAAGGCCTTTGCGAACCGCAGCAGGGCGATCCAGCAGGCGGTTGAGGAAAAACTGGCTCAACTTGACCGCTCGCGGCTGGCCCGCGAATGCGCCAAACTCGATCCGCGCGCCGAGCAGGCGCTGGCCGAGCAAGGCCTCGGACGTGATCTCGCGGAATGGCCCGAATACTGAGGGGCGAGATTCGGTGGGCGGATCTCAACCCCGTACGAGGGCGCGAGCAGGCTGGATTAAGGCCTGTGCTGGTCATTAGCCACGACGTCTTCAATGAACGCTCCGGCACGATTATCGCCGTGGCGCTTACCAGCCAACGGCAGCGCCCCGGATTTCCACTGACCCTCGAGCTTGGCGTGAACGACTTGCCGAAGAAGTCCTGGGTGAAGATAAGTCAGATTAGGACCCTGTCGGTCGAGCGTATCGGTCGCAGGCTCGGCAGTGTTCCACCCGAAGTGCTCGATCAGGTAATCGAAGGGCTCAACGAGATCATCGGCTAAAGTGTCGTCGCGCCCGGTTTGCGCGGCGCCACGCTTTTTCCTAACGTCGGCGCAATATCGATCGCGGCCGGCCGCACTCGTTTCAGGCGTGATTGAGCAAACGAGTCGGGGGGCTGCGTCAGGATGCCAGGAGCAACTGCGTGATGCGTGAAATCAAGTTCGGACTCTTCCTGCCTACCGGAGATTATGCCAAGGCTCGCGCGGTGGCCGAGCGTGCCGACACCCAGGGCTTTTATTCGGTTTCGATCAATGACCATTTCTTCGCGCCCGGCCAAAAGCCCGAAGCGCCGCAACTCGAATGCTTCACGACGCTGAGCGCGATCGCCGCCGTGACCAAACGCGTGCGGATCGCGCCGGCCATGACCGCGATGTCGTTCCGCAATCCGGCTTTGCTCGCCAAGATGGCCTCGACGCTTGACGTGATCAGCAACGGCCGTTTGACCCTTGGCGTCGGTTCCGGCTGGATGCGCGACGAGTATCATGCCCACGACTATCCTTATCCGACCAATCGCCAGCGGCTCGATCAGCTCAAGGAGGCGATCAAACTGATCAAGGCGATGTGGACGATGGAGACGCCGACCTATCACGGCCCGTTCTTCAAGATTGAAAAGGCCTACAACCATCCCCGCCCGATCCAGCAGCCGCATCCGCCGATCATGGTCGGAGGCAGCGGCCGCAAGCTGCTCGAAATCAGTGCCGCCGAGGCCGATATTGCCAATCTCGCCCCGCCGCTGACCCGTGGCCGTCTCGAGGCCGACGTGATGGTGAAGTTCGACAAGCCCCGGCTGAAGCGGAAGATTGCGATGCTCCACGAATACGCGCAAGCGGCGGGACGCGCACCCGAGGCGATCGAGATCAGCGGCTTTTGTTCGCTCACCCTCGCGCGCGACAAAAGCGAGGTCGAGGGCGCGGTGAACGGCACGATGAAGGCGATGGGCTTTCCCAGCACGGAGGCCGTGCGTAATTCGCCTTCGATGTTGTTCGGCACGCCCGACGAAGTGCGGCGCGAACTCCGCTCTCGGATCGAGGAGTTCGGCATTACCTACTTTATCATCGCGGGTGCTCCGGCGGCGATCGAGCTGTTCGTCAGCGATGTGATGCCCGAGTTTGTCCGGCGCTAGCTGCCACACCGCCTGACGATGGATTGGTGGTGGAGGGTCAGGTTCGCGGGACGGCGGCCCGCTTACGCCGAGGTGCGTGAATTTATCCTCGCGCGGCTGCCGCGTGGCGGCGTATGTGCGGAGATTGGCGTCTTCAAGGGTGACTTTTCCGAAACGATCCTCCATGCGAACCGGCCGCGCCGGCTCTATCTGATCGATCCCTGGTATCCGGGCGCCCCCGACCTGCCGCGGCTCGACGCCGACGCGACCTACGCCAGTGTGTGCGAGCGCTTCGCCGGTGAGATTGCGACGGAAACGGTCGTCGTCAAGCGGGAACCGTCGTCGGCCGCGGTCGCGCATTTCGCCGACGGGACGTTCGACTGGATCTATATCGATGGCGATCACCATTACGAAGCGGTCCGTCAGGATCTCGAACTTTACTTTCCCAAGGTGAAGGCCGGGGGCTATATCGTCTGCGACGACTATCATTTCGCCGGCAATTTTGACGACGGGGTAACGCGTGCGGTGGACGAATTCGTCGGGCGCGGTATCTGCCGGAAAGTCTTCAAGCGCCGCTCCCAATTCGTCATGCGCAAGCCGAAGCGGTAAAGGGTGCGGGATTGAAGTTCGGACTGTTCGGCATGAACATGCGGCCGTGCGTGACGCCCGAGGCGATCGCAACGGTGGCGCGCGCGGCCGAGGCCGCCGGCTTCGAGAGCTTCTGGGGCGGGGAGCATCTGGCGCTCGCCGATCCGCAGACGCCGGCGTCGCCGATGCCGCCGAATACCGTCTTCGTCGACTTGTGCGTCACGATGGCGTTCGCGGCGGCGCATACCCGCACGATCCGTTTCGGCACCGGCATCATGATCCTGCCGCTGCGCAATCCGGTCATACTCGCCAAGCAGCTCGCGTCCGTGGACGTATTGTCTGGCGGACGGCTGCTGTTCGGTGTCGGCATCAGCAATCTGGAGTTCGAATATAACGCGGTGGGCATGCCGTTCGATCACAAAGGCAAGCGCGCCGAAGAAGCGATCGCGGCGATGAAGGCACTGTGGTCGATGGAGCGTGCGGCATTCCACGGCCGTTTCTTCTCGTTCGACGGCGTGCGTGCGGAACCGCGTCCGCTCCAGAAGCCGCATCCGCCGATCATTTTCGGCGGCAAATCCACCTATGCTTTCAGCCGGACCGCGCGGGTCGGTGATGGCTGGTATGGCTATGGGCTCGACCTCGCGGCGACGGCGAACTGTATCGCGGGAATCCGCGCGGCGTGCAGCAAGCACGGACGCGCGCTCGAAGAGATCGAAGTGAGTATTACGCCGAAGGGCGAACTTGATATCGATCTTGCGCGGCGCTACGCGGAGCTGGGTGTGCGGCGGCTGATCCTGCCGCCGCGTGGCCGCACCGTCGACGAAGCGTTACGCGCGATCGCTTCCGCAGAGCGGGAGCTTATCGGCAAAATCTGATCGTCAGCGCGGCGCGCGTTGATCACGGAATCACCGCGAGGTCGTAGGCGGGCGGTAATTTCTCCGCGACCATCGCGGTGGTCTCTTCGCGCTCGTCGATCTTGATCACTCCGCCGTCGCTGAGCGCGCCGAACAACAATTGATCGTTGCCCGGATGTCCCACCAGCCGCATGACCATCCCGCGCATCGGATGGGCGTTGCCGTCGGCGGAGGCGATCGGGGAGAAGCTCTCGCCGTGATCGACGCTGCGAAAGAGCAGGGCGTCCGCCCCCAGTTGATCCATCGTCCAGGTTGGCGGTGGGCCGCCCGCGGCGGCGGTATAGACTGCGGCGCTGGCCCCGCGGCTGATTAGCAATGGTACCGCGTAAGAACGGCTCATTCCCTTGATCTGCGTCCACGAGGAGCCGCCGGTGGTGGAGGTATAGAAGCCGGCGCCGGTGGTGGCGTAAAGCCGCGTCGAGTCTTCCGGATCGGCGGCGATACAATGGATGTCGGCATAAATGTTCTGGTTGAGAGGCTCGAAGCTGACTCCATGATCGCGTGAACAGAACGCGCCGCCCTCCTCGACTCCGACGTACAGGACGTCGGAATTATGCGGATCGAAGGTAATCGAGCGGACGTGGGGAACGTGCGGCGGCTGCGGGAAGGTCCAGCGGTCACGCCCCGGCAGTTTGAGGAAAGCCGCGCACTCGCGGAAGCCGAAGCCGCGATCATCGCTGCGGAAGATGCGCGCGTGCGAGGTCCCGACGAAGACTTCACCCGGACGGGTCGGCGAGGCGGCCAATGCCCACACCTCCTCGTCACGGGCGTTGCCCGGCGTGATATCACGCCAGGTGCGTCCACCGTCGTCGGAGGCGGCGAGCGAACTTTTGCCGCGCGCGCTCCCGGCCTGCGCGTTATGAATCGCTCCGGCGTACAGGAGATTCGGATCGGTGCAATCCTGCGCCATGCACCAGACCGAGGGCGGGTCGGCCGAGACCATCAGCGGCGTCGCGCCGCGCCCCGGATCGAGAATGACGATCCCCTTGGCGGTTCCCACGCATAGCCTCATCCTTGGTTCCCCCCCCCGGCCGCGGCCCCTAGTCCGCGGATTCGGCCCTGGCGAGATGGCTCATTGTAACGACGCGCCCGCGGAGACGCTATCGTGATCGTCAGGCGCTGCGCGATGGCTCAGACTTTACGCTCGCCGCTGGCCATCGCCCCGTAGCACAGCAGGCCGATCGCATAGACTACAACGATAAGGTAAAACGCGGCGGCGAAGGAGCCGGTTTTTTCCAGGATGAAACCGGTCGCGGCGACTCCGATGATCCCCGGAATCGTCGCGAAAGTGTTGGACAGGCCCATCAGGATTCCCGCGTAACGCGGCGCAACGTCGAGATGATTAACGGCGAAGCCCCCGGTGCCCATCCCGGTGCCGGCGAGCGAGATGGTGGCCAGCGCGACCGCGGCGGTCGCCGAATGGATTGACGGGAGGGCGAGAATCGGGAGTCCGCCGATCGTAAACGCCGACATCTGCATCAGCTTGCGCACGCGGGTCAGAGGCATCCCGCGGCGATGCAGCCGGTCAGCGAACCAACCGCTGAGATTTTGCATGATGAAGGCCGCAATATACGGAATTAGCGAGAGCCCGCCCAGCCGCTCCATCGGCACCGCGAAGACGTGATGCAGATAGCTGGGCAACCACAGCAACACAATGTAGAAGCCGAAATTGTTGCACAGATGGGCGATCACGATCGCCCATACCGCCGGTTCGCTGAGCAGCGTTCGCCACGGGATCGAACTGGCGAGCGGCGCCTCGGGCCGATCCGACTTGATGATCGCGAGTTCCTCGGCCGTAACGCCGGGGCAATCCTCGGGCCGGTCGGCGCCTTTCAGCCACCACGCCAGCAGCCAGACGATGCCGCTCGCGCCGGAGATATAGAAAACCGCCGGCCAACCGAAATGAATGATAATGATGGGGCTTACGACGAGCGCGATAATGGTGCCGAGGGCGGTACCGCTGAAGTGCAGCGCGATCGCGCGCGCCCGCTCGGACGCCGGTGTCCAGCGCGCCACGAGACTGTGCACCGCCGGGAAATTAAGCGCCTCACCGGCACCCAGTACGGCCCGCATCAGGAGGAGCAGCCCAAACGACACGCCGGCTGCGGGTGGGGTGAAAAAGGTCGCGAGCGACCACAGCGCCACCCCGGCGGCGAGCACGCGTTTGCCGCCGAGCCGGTCGG
>Ga0181532_10004535_pt1 | contig 12097 bp, 7 predicted proteins | sample PEATcosm2014_Bin_33_FD_119768 | JGI IMG/M metagenome (GOLD analysis project Ga0181532, IMG submission 119768) | Peatland microbial communities from MTU Mesocosm Facility, Houghton, MI, USA - PEATcosm2014_Bin11_30_metaG | ecosystem: Environmental > Terrestrial > Soil > Wetlands > Peat | place...
GCGAAGTGGGCCCTGATCGGGCGCTGGAAGCCGCAGCGGATCCCGGTGTGGAGCCTGGGGTACGTCCGCTTCTGGGTGGTCAAGACGCTGATCACCGCCAACCCCATGGCGCGGCTGTTCGTCGGCACCCCGCTGTACGGCCTGTACCTGCGGGCCCTGGGGGCGAAAGTCGGCCGGGGCGCGGTCATCTTCACCCCGCACCTGCCGGTGTGCACCGACCTGCTCAGCATCGGGCCCGGCGCCGTGATTCGTAAGGACTCTTTCCTCAACGGCTACCGGGCGCGGGCCGGTGTCATCGAGACCGGTGCCGTCACCGTCGGCGCAGGCGCCTTCGTCGGTGAGATGACATTCCTCGACATCGACACCGTCCTCGGCGACGGGGCCCAGCTCGGGCACGCGTCCGCGCTGCACGCCGGGCAGGTGGTCCCGGCCGGGCACGTCTGGCACGGCTCCCCGGCCCAGCCCGCCGGCGCTGACTACGACTACCAGGCCGTCGCGCCCGCCCGGTGTGGCACCGTGCGCCGGGCCGTCACCTCGGCCGGCCGACTGCTGCTGGCGGTGGCGGTCCTCGGGCCGCTGGAGACAGCCGTAGCAGCCCTGCTGCTGTGCCACCCAGGACTGCTCACCCACCTGCTCTCCGGCTCGCGCCCGGTGACGGGCTGGGTGTACGAGCAGGACGCGGTGGAGATCTCGGCGATCGCGTTCTTCGGCCTCGTCCTGGCCGGGCTGCTGTTTGTCACCACCATCCCCCGGCTTCTCGCCGCCGCCCTGCAGCCGGGGAAGGTGTATCCGCTGTACGGCGCGCACTACGCGCTCCAGCGGGCCATCCACCGGATGACCAACGTCAACTTCTTCAACTACCTGTTCGGGGACAGCTCAGCGGTCGTGCATTACCTGCGGGCGCTGGGGTACCGGCTGACACCAATCGAGCAGACCGGCTCCAACTTCGGCATGAGCGTCCAGCACGAGGTGCCCACGCTGGCCGGCGTCGGGACCGGCACGCTGGTCTCCGACGGGCTGTCGTTCATCAACGCGGAGTTCTCCAGCACCTCGTTCCGCGTCATGCCCGCCGTCGTCGGGAAGCGGAACTTCCTCGGCAACAACATCGCCTACCCAGCCGGCGCCCGCGTCGGGGACAACTGCCTGCTCGCGACCAAGGTCATGGTCCCGATCGCCGGTCCGGTCCGCGAAGGGGTCGGGCTGCTGGGCTCACCTTGTTTCGAGATCCCGCGCACGGTCACCCGGGACCACCGCTTCGACCATCTCGCCACCGGGCCCGAGCGGCAGCGCCGGCTGGCGGCCAAGAACCGGTACAACGCCGTCACTGTGGGGTGGTACCTGCTGGTGCGGTGGTTCTATGTCTTCGGCTTGTCGCTCATCGCGCTGCTGCTGGCCGGAAGAGACGGCCGGGCGACCGTGCTCAGCACGACCGCGATGATTCCCCTGGATGTCGCGTTCACCGTGGGCTACTTCGTGCTCGTGGATCGCGCCATCACCAGGTTCCGGCGCTTGCACCCGCAGTACTGCTCGATCTACCAGCCCGCGTTCTGGCGCCATGAGCGCTTCTGGAAGGTGCCCGCCCTCGCCTTCGTCCAGATCTTCAACGGCACGCCCTACAAGACCCTGGTCTGGCGGCTGCTCGGGGTCCGGATCGGCCGCCGGGTGTTCGACGACGGCTGCCACATCGTGGAACGGACCCTGGCCAGCGTGGGCAGCGACTGCACCCTCAACGTGGCCAGCGTCCTGCAGGGCCACTCCCTCGAAGACGGCACCTTCAAGTCCGACCACATCACCCTCGGCGCCGATTGCACCCTCGACCCTGGCGCCTTCGTGCACTACGGCGTCACCATGGGCGACGGTGCAATCATTGACACCGATTCCTTCGTCATGAAAGGCGAGCACATCCCGCCGCGGTCACGCTGGCAGGGCAATCCCGCCGCCAGCATGCCTGACAACGACGGTAGCCGCCCACCCGCGCCCCGGCTAACGACAGATAAGCCCGCCGACTGATCCACGGTTACCCGCCAGGCCGCAGCAGCGCATTCCGGTCGATCCGCCGCGCTGCTGCGGCCAGGGGACGGCCGGCCAACCGGCAGACCGCGGTCATGGTCGGCCCCAGCATGAGCAGCCCGGGTTACAGCAGAGTGGTGACGGCCTTGACCTCGGTGTAGGCCTCAAGCACCTCGTGGCCCATCTCGCGGCCCCAGCCGGACTGCTTGTAACCGCCGAAGGGCAGGGCCGCGTCGAAAACGTTGTAGCAGTTGATATAGATGCTGCCGGCTCTGATCTTCTTGGCCAGCGCGTGGGCCTTGGAGATGTCCTTGGTCCAGATGCCCGCGCCCAGGCCGTAAGGGGTGTCGTTGGCCGCGGCCGCGACCTCGTCCAGGTCGCTGAATGGGGAAGCGACCACCACCGGCCCGAAGATCTCCTCACGTACGACCGTCATCTCCGGGTGCGTGTTGGTGAGCACGGTGGGCTCGACGAAATAGCCGCGGTCGCCGTGGCGCCCGCCGCCGGACAGGGCGGTGGCGCCTTCGGCTATGCCGGAGTCGACGTAGCCGGTCACACGGCGCAGCTGCTCGTCGGAGACCAGCGGGCCCATCTGCGTGTCTTGCTCCAGCCCGGGGCCGAGCTTGATGGACTTGGCGATCTGGGCCACGCCGTCAACCACCTCGTCGAAGCGGCCCCGCTGGACGTACAGGCGCGACCCGGCGACACAGCACTGCCCGTGGTTGAAGAAGATCGCGCCGGCCGCGCCCGCGATCGCGCTGTCGTCGGCGTCGTCGAAGACGACGTTGGGGCTCTTGCCGCCCAGTTCCAGCGAGACCTTCTTCAGGTTCCCCGTCGCCGCATTGGCGATCAGCTTGCCTACCTCGGTGGAGCCGGTGAAGGCGACCTTGTCCACGTCGTGGTGCGCCGCCAGGGCCGCCCCGGCGGTCTCGCCGAAGCCGGGCACCACGTTCACCACGCCGTCGGGAACGCCGGCCTCGGCGATGAGCTCGGCGAGCAGCAGCGCGCTCAGCGGGGTCTGCTCGGCGGGCTTGAGCACTACGGTGTTGCCGCAGGCCAGCGCCGGAGCGAGCTTCCACGCGGCCATCAGCAGCGGGAAGTTCCACGGGATGATCTGCCCCACGACGCCGACCGGCTCGCGCAGCGTATAGGAGTGGAAGTTGGCACCCGGCATGTACGGAACCGAGAGAGTTTTCGTGTCTCCCTCAAGCTTGGTGGCCCAGCCGGCCATGTACCAGAACATGTCGGCGGATAGCGGCACGTCAGCCGCCCGGGCCACGGCGAAGGGCTTGCCGTTGTCCAGCGACTCGAGCTGGGCGAGCTCGTCCAGGTGCTCGTTGATCAGATCGCCGATCCGCCAGATGATGCGGCCGCGCTCGGACGTGGTCATCCGGCCCCACGGGCCCTCCTCGAACGCCCGGCGCGCGGCCCGCACGGCCCGGTCGATGTCCTCGGCCTCCCCTTCGGCGACGCGAGCGAGGGTTTCGCCGGTGGCGGGGTTGGGGGTCTCGAACGACCGGCCCGACGCCGCATCGGCCCACTGCCCATCGATGAACAGCTGCCGGGGGGTGCCGAGGAACTCCTCAACGTTCCGTTCCAGGGTCACTGTCATGAACACTCATCTCCCTTGCCGCACGGCACCGACAACCGCGCGGTCGCAGGCAGCTCGCAATCGCCGCCCTGCGCGCGCCTTGCCGGCCGGGGCACCGCCTCGCCAACCAAAGCACATCTGATACTGCCCAGTGTCCGCCGGCCTGGGCGCCACGACACCTACCCAACTGGGCGGACCAGCACACCCAGGAGGACGGCATCGCCACTGCCCAAGTCGTTCGCGGACCGCTAACCAGAAATACGGGCGTAACCCTCTCTTGACAGCCAGGTAATCCTGGGCAAATTTGGCATAGCAGGTCAGGAGTCCAGGTGCCCAATCTTCCGGCGAAGCTCGCGATGTTTGAGAGCGACATGCCGCCTGCCGAACGGTGGCGCGAAAAGAGCCCCGGCCAGCTAGCCGGCCCGCAACGGGGCGGCGCGGACAGTGCCTTCCCACCTCGCTCCCTGGCCAAATTCCATGCCCCGGAGATCGTCTTCGGCCCCGGCGCGCTGGCGGAACTCGGCCACTGTGCCGGCCGGCTCGGTGCGCGCCGGCCCTTCCTGGTCACCGATCCGGGGCTCATCGAGGCGGGCTGGGCGGACGAGGCCCTCGCCTACCTGCGGCAACATGGGCTACGCCCGACAGCGTGGCACGACGTTACCCCCAACCCCAAAGACAGCGAGATCGAAGCCGGCTTCCAGCGGTACGCCGAGAGCGGCGGCGACGTGATCATCGGGCTGGGCGGCGGTTCATGTATCGACGCGGCGAAAGGCGTGGCGATCCTGTCCGGCAACGGCGGCCGGATCCTCGGTTACCAGGGAGTGGACAAGGTGGCGCGCCCCATCCCGCCCACCGTGATGGTGCCCTCCACCTCGGGCACAGGCGCCGATGTGTCGCAGTTCGCGGTGGTCACCGATACAGCGGCGCGCATCAAGATCACCATCATCAGCCGCACGCTGGTGCCGGAGATCTCCGTGATCGACCCGCGGCTGCTGACCACGATGCCGGATTGGCTCAACGCCGCCACCGGGCTGGACGCGCTGACGCATGCCATCGAGGCATTCGTGTCCCGTGCGCATAACCTGCTGACGGACCACTACGCGCTAAATGCCGTCCGGCTGATCACGAACCATCTGCTGCCCGCCCAGCTGCGGCCGAAAGACGCCAGCCCGCGCCTGGCCATGGCCCAGGGGTCCTTGGAGGCGGGCATGGCGTTCACCAATGCCATCCTGGGCGCGACGCACGCGATGAGCCATCAGGTCGGCGGCCTGCTGGACCTCCCGCACGGCGTGCTGAATGCCGTACTGCTGCCCCACGTCATCAGGTTCAACGCGCAAGCCGCGCCGGAGCGGTTCGTCCCGCTGGCCGCGGCCGGAGGCGTCCGGATCGAGGGCGTGCCCGCCGGCGAAGTTGCGCTGCTGCTCGCCGAACGGGTGCGCGGACTGGCCGACGAGGTGGGCGCGCCGAAGCGGCTGGCCCCGCTCGGTGTCAGCGAGGACGTGCTTCCTCGGCTGGCCCGGACCACTTTGACGGACGCCTGCCTGGCGACCAACCCCCGCAAGGCGAGCGCTGGCGATATCGAGGCACTATTCCGGGCTGCGTTGTGACCGGTGAGCCGGCGAACGGACGAGGACGCGATGCCCGTCCGGGCGGCGATCTGGAGGCTCTGACCGGCCTTCGCTCCGGCAAGCGCTCCTACTACCCCGAGTATGTCCGTTCGGCGGAGCGACTGGAAGACGCGATACGAGCACTCGACGGCATTTCCCGGGCCCTGGTGCGCACGGCCGCCGCCCCGCGCACGCTGGTCGAGTGGGTGGTGCGGACGGCGACGGCGCACCTGCGCGCCGAGTGGCTGCTGTTCGTCGTGGCCGACGGGGTACTGCCCGCCGCCCGCCCGCGCTTTCTCGCGGTAGCCGGCGGTGAGCTCATCGACGACGAGAGCAGGCTGCCGCACGACGTGCACGAGCACCTGGCCGTGCTGCGCAGCCGTCCCTGGGAGGTCGAGTCCCATGCCAGCGGCCAGGGCTGGGTGCGGGTATCGATGACCCTGGATGACGAGCCGGTCGGCGGCATAGCGGCACGGCCGAGCGCCGGGCTGGAGGTGGCCGCTACCGATCGCGCCATCTTGAGGGTGCTGGCCAACCAGGCCGCCGTGGCGCTGCACAACTCATTCCTGTTCCAGGCGACGACCCAGTTGCGCGGCCGCAGCGATCAGCTGTACGACGCGACCACGCAGCATGCCAGGGACCTGGCGGCGCGCAGCGCCGAACTCGCCGAGACGCAGCGCCAGCTCGTCACGGCCATGCAGCGGCAGGCACTGGACGACGAGCGGCACCGCATCGCACGCGAACTACACGACAGTGTGATCCAGTCCGTACTGTCCGCCGGCATGAACATCGAGGTGTGCCGGGCGGAGCTGGAAAGTATGGGTGGGCCGGCCGGTGAGATCGCCGGGCGCCTGGCCACGGCGAAGGACCTCACCCGGCATGCTGCCGAGCAGCTGCGCGCCTCGATCTACGCGCTGCACCGAACGGCCGAGGACTCCGCGGCCCCGCTGCCCGTCATGCTGCAGCGGCTGTCCACGGTGCACCGGCCCGCCAACCTGCATGTCAAGGTGATGCTGGAAGGACATCCCGTCCCGCTGCCCCCCCAGGTGGAGCAGTCATTGCTGCGATGGACCGGGGAGGCCCTGTTCAATGCCGCAGCGCACGGCAAGGCCACGCGCGCGCTGGTCCGGCTGCGTTACCGGGCCGGCGTGCTGGCGCTCAGTGTCTCCGACAACGGAACAGGCGACCCGGCGCAGCTGCGGCGAGCGCTGCGGCTGTCGTGCACGGCGGACCTGTCCGGACGGCACCGCGGGCTGGCGGACATGATGGCCATGGCGGAGGAACTGGGCGGCACGCTGTCGATCCGCCGCTCCCGGTCGGGCGGCGTCTTCCTGCGCGTGGACATCCCGCTGGCCCCGTTCGGGCGTGGCGAGGCCGTTAGCCGGCTGCCGTCGGAGGGCTGTGGCGGCGATGCGTGAGGCACAGCCGGGGGGCACGGCCGCTGGTGGCGAGGTCGCGGTCAGGATCGTGCTCATCGACGATCACGCGATCCTCCGGCAGGGCCTGCGCTCGCTCTTGGAGCGCGAGCACGACCTGCATGTCGTGGGGGAGGCCAGTTCTGTCGACGAGGCGCTGGCCGTCGTCGCGCGGACCCGCCCGTCGATCGTGCTGCTCGACATGAAACTGTCCCCCGCGGCGGACAACGACGGGCTGGGCCTGTGCGCCCGGCTGACCACGCTGTACCCCGGGCTCAGGATGCTGGTCCTCTCCAGCTTCGTGGACGACGCCCTGGTGGTCAGCGCCATCCAGCACGGGGCATGCGGCTACGTCGTCAAGGACGTTGACACCATCGAGCTCGTACGTTCAATCCGCCTGGTCGCCCGGAAGGGGAGCGCGTTCGATTCCCGCTCGGCCGCGGCCATGGTCCGGTCGATCCACGCGCCACCGGCGCGGTCCCCGCTGACCAGCCGCGAGCTGAGCGTGCTGCGGCTGGTGGCAAACGGCCTGAGCAACCGGGGCATCGGCGCACAGCTGCATCTGTCGGAGACCACCGTCAAATTCCACGTCCGCAACATCATGCGCAAGCTTGACGCGACGAGCCGCGCCGAGGCGGTCTACAAGGCCACCAGGAACGGAGTGGACCTGACGTCCGCTGAGCTCTAGCCGTGCTCTAGCCGGCGGTGAGCACAAGCCAGCCGCCGTGGTAGTCGTGCACCGAGCAGCGGTGGCCGGTACTTGCGCCCAGCCGACTGAGCTGACACAGGTCAAAGGTGCGCACATGGCCGTAGACGGCGGTGGGTTCCTCCTCGAACGGCACGGCGACCACCACCTGGTCCCGGGCCACCCGCAGCGCCTCCCCGAGTATGGCGCTGCCCTGCTCCGGGCTCACGTGCTCCAGCAGGTGGATCATGCTCACCGTTCCGGCCCAGTTATCGGGCACCGGGATCCGCGCCGCATCGCACACCAGAGTGCTTACCTGCAGCCCGCGCGCGGCGGCTACCGCCCTCAGCAGGCCCATGGTGCCCCCGGACAGGTCGGAGGCGGTCACGGTGTTTCCCGGCCGTTCGGCCAGCAGCAGCGGGAGGAAGCCGAAACAGGATCCGACGTCGAGCACCCGGCCGGCCGGAATGAGCTGCAATGCGTGCGCATATACCGGTGCGAACTCGCCGATGGGCGAGAGCCCGACGCCGTTCGCCGCGGCCGGCGTCCGCCAGGTCTGCCTGATCCGGGCGAGGGTATTGCCGTAGAAGGTGCACCACGCCAGCAGCGGGTCCTCAACACAGGACAGCACGACGCCGGTGAGGACCCGCTCGAAGATCTCGCCTCCGGACAGCCAGCCCGGCGCGAACAGCTCTCCGGCCAGCAGCCCGACGACGTCGTTGTCGATCTGGTCGGGGCGCAGCCAGTGGCTCACCTCGATGCGGCGGCCGCGTTCCCACAGGCAGAAGTGGCCGGTGCGGACGACGGGAGCGGCGCCATCGCCGCCGCCATTCGGTCCTTCGGTCAGGAACACGCTGACCAGATGATCGTCGTAGCGCCCTCGCGGGCCCGGCGCAAGCGGGTCGATTGGCTGCGGCAGCGACTGGATCCGGCGCGGTTCGCTCATCGTCCGGTCGCCTCCACCGACATCTGCTGGGCCGCGCGCTGGAGCCCGGTGAGATCGGCGACCACCTGGACCCGGTCGCAGAATTCCGCGTAGCGCGGCAAGTCGCACGCCCCGAGGCCCCAGGAGTACCTGGCCTCCGGGGTCAGCCAGATCGTCTCGCGGACCCTGCGGGTGATCTCCCGGAACGTGTCCACCCGGGCGTCGGTGCCGTTGCCGCGCCCGTCCCCGAGCACGATGAGCGTGGTGCGGCGGTCGAGCGCAGCGGAGTTCTCCGCGAGCAGCCGGGTGAATGTCGTGCCGTAATCGGAGCTGGCATCCACGTCGAGCAGCCCGCCGGCCGGCAGTCCGTCAAAAACCAGCCCGAGCGCCCGTTCGAGTGGGTGCTCGGCGAACAGCTCAGTTATCTCGACCGGCGAGTCGACGAAGGCGAACGAGCGGGCCTGCGTGAACAGCGACTGCATGCCGTGCACCAGGTGCAGCGTGAACCGCGCGGTCGCGCGCACCGACATCGACACGTCGCTCAGCAGCAACAGCCGGGGCTTGTCCGTGGCCCGGCTGGTGGTGATCGGCTGGAAGGGAACGCCCTCGTAACGCATGTTCTTGCGCATGGTGCGGCCTGGGTTGACCCGGCCGCGCGGCGTGTTGCGCTGACGGCTGGTCCGGGCGCCGTGCAGCTGGCGGGCAAGCCGGCGCAGCGCCTCCTCCAGCTGGGCCCGCTCGCCCTCGTCAACTGATTCAATCCGCCCGCGCTCGGCGACCCGCGACTCCACGACCGCTTCAGCGAGCTTGTCCAGGTAGCGTCGCAGCAGCTCGGGCAGGTCCGCGATGATACCGGCCAGCTGGCGGCGCAGCATCGCCAGGGCCTGCTCATCGGTACCCTCATCCGCTCCCTCCAGCCAGCCGAGCAGCGCCTCCTGCTGCGCCACCGTCAGCGCGGTGTCGACCCGGTGCCCGGTGGCCGGGGCCAGCTGCCCCGGCAAGCCCGCGCCGTGCAGCCGGTCGGTTTCCAGCTGCACCGACGCCCCGGCGTCTCGCACGCGGTCGGCTCCCTGTTTGGACAGCACGATCTCGTCCGTCACCGACGCCAGGTCGACCTTGTTGGCCTCCTGATGCAGGTTGTACTGCTGGGCGAGATCCTCCTGCCGGAAAAAGTCCCTGATGTCGGACGGCTTGCCGTGACTATGCCCTTGCTGCGGGAGATCGGAGGGCTCGTCGGAGATGGTGAAGGACTCCAGCTCGCCGCGGTCGGCAAGGTCGTCGTGCTCGTGACTGTGATCGTGCTGACCGCCCGGGCCGGCTACCGGGCGCAGCGAGAAGAACAGCGTGAATAGGGTGTCGAACTGCTCGTCGTCGCGCCGGTCCTTGATCAGCGTCACGCGCAGCGCCGCCCGCAGCGTCTCGGCGTCAGCAAGCACGCCAGGCTGGGCGGCGGCCAGCATGGCGTCGGCGGCCTCGGCGACCGACACGCGCACGCCGAACAGCCTGAGCAAGCGGACGAACCGATGCAGGCCGCTTTCCACGTGCGCTCCGCTCAGCTGGGCCGTCGCCGGGTCAGCGCAGCGAATGACCGGCTGCCCTGGCCCCCGCCGGACCCCGCAGGCCGGCCGGGACCGGTGCCGGGGGCGCCGTAGTAGCCCTCGTCGTGGCGGCCCGGCTGGTCCTTGGCCACGCGAGCCGCCCGGCCGCCAGCCTCTTCGTCCTGGGCATGCCCGTATTCATCGCCCGGCCCGGGCCCGTGCTCATGCCCGTGGGCATGGTGCGCGGCGGGCAGCTCGCGGTTCGGGTCGACCAGCCCGGGCATTGCCGCCACGGCGCGCTGCATGTCCCGCTCATACTTCAGCACGATGTTGGCGGTGTCGGCGAGCACTGTCGCGTCGAGTTCGTCGACGCCGAGCACGGTCAGGGTGCGCGCCCAGTCGATCGTTTCGGAGATGCTCGGGCTCTTGCGCAGCGGCAGTTCCCGCAGGCCGCGCACCACCTGCACCAGCTGCCGGGCCGCGGCCTCCGGCAGCCCGGTCTGCTTGGACCGGACGATCTCAAGCTCTCGTTCCGCATCGGGGTAATCGAGGAACAGGTGCAGGCAGCGGCGTTTCAGCGCGGCGGAGAGGTCACGGGTGTTGTTCGAGGTGAGCACCACGTACGGGGGTGTCTTCGCCGTGTAGGTGCCAATCTCCGGAACGGACACCTGAAACTCGCCAAGGCATTCCAGGAACACCGCCTCCAGCGCCTCGTCGGCCCGGTCCACCTCGTCGATCAGCAGCACGGCGGGCTGATCGCCGCGGATCGCGTCGAGCAGAGGGCGGGCGACCAGGAAGTGGTCAGAGAAGAACACACCGTCATGGGCCTCGATCCGGGCGACCGCTGAGGGAATGTCCGCGGCGCCGGCGATGATGTCGTTGATCTTCTCGCGCAGCATCTGGGTGTAGAGCAGCTGCTTGCCGTAATCCCACTCATACAGCGCCCGGGTCTCGTCCTGTCCCTCGTAGCACTGCAGCCGGAGCAGCCTGCGCCCGGTCACGGCCGCCAGTGTCTTGGCCAGCTCAGTCTTGCCCACGCCGGCCGGCCCTTCCAGCAGGACCGGCTTGTTCAGCCGTGAGACCAGGAAGACCGTGGTGGCCAGCCGCCGGTCGGTGATGTACCCGGCCGCGGCGAACCGGCTGACGACGTCGTCGATCGACGAGAAAGGACTGCGATCATCGGTCGGCTGGGGCACGTGTCCTCCGGTTCGTCCGGGCCAAGGGATGCCGCCGCCGCTGGCGGTCAGCTAAGCAGGTCGTCCAGGTCACCGTTGAGACAGTGCTGGACGACCGGACGAACGGTCTCGAAGGTGCACTCCTTGGCGTTGCCCGGAGTGCAGGCGTCGCCCAGCACGTGATTGGTGATCCGGTCGATGTCGGCGTCGTCACCAGTGATCGTTTGGGCGTTCTCGTAGTATTTTGTCGGCCCCTGACCGAGCCGGTTCTTGGAGTAGCTGTCCTGGGTCACGTCGGTGAATTTCTCCGGGATGCCCACGTCCCGGAGCAGCCGGATGGCCGCGTTCAGTGCTGCCTGAGCGGCCTGCACCGCGGTCAGGCCGCGGGTGTCCGCGCCCATCTGATCGGCGATGTCGGCGAACCGCTGATAGGCCGCCGGCATGTTGAACGCCCATACCCGCGGCAGCGCAATCGCATTGTTCAGCCCGTGATGGAGGTCGTAGAAGGCACTGACCGCATGCGAGATGGAGTGGACGATGCCCAGCCCTCCGGAGTTGAACGCCTGCGCGGCGATGTACTGGGCGTACATCATGCCCTCGCGGCCGGGCAGATCCTGGCCGTTCCACACCGCCGCGCGGAGGTTCTCCGAGGTCAGCTTGATGGCGTAGAGCGCGTTGCCCAGCGACGGCGGGAAGTTCAGCCGGGACACGTACGGCTCGGAGGCGTGCGCGAGCACATCGAAGCCGCACTGTGCGGTGTAGTCAAGCGGGCAGTCGTAGTACAGCACCGGGTCGTCGATGGCGAGGCTGGTCACGGCGGCGTCGTCGAACGCGACGTACTTGTGCGGCTGGTCCGGGTCGGTCGTGGTGTCGGTGATGACATAGGCCCACGAGGTCTCCGAGCCGGTGCCCGCCGTGGTGGAGACGGCGATGTGCGGCGGGTTCTTCGGGTTCTCTGACTTGTTGAAGCCTTCAAACTCGTTGATGCTGCGCCCGTCGTGCGCCACCGAGATCCGGGCTCCCTTGCACGCATCGTGCGACGAGCCGCCGCCGATCGAGACGAACGAGTCGCACTTGTTCTCCTGGTACATCGCGACGGCGTCCATCACGTTGTAGTCCTTGGGGTTGGACTCGACCTTGTCGTAGACCAC
>Ga0181532_10004537_pt1 | contig 12096 bp, 5 predicted proteins | sample PEATcosm2014_Bin_33_FD_119768 | JGI IMG/M metagenome (GOLD analysis project Ga0181532, IMG submission 119768) | Peatland microbial communities from MTU Mesocosm Facility, Houghton, MI, USA - PEATcosm2014_Bin11_30_metaG | ecosystem: Environmental > Terrestrial > Soil > Wetlands > Peat | place...
CGAGTCCGATGAAGTACATAGTCTCTGCGGAGCCTCCGAGGTGTTCTCTGAATCAGCGTTGTGCTGAGTTCAGCTTCTTGTAACACCTCGCGCTCCTCCTGGACTTAGCATTCAAACAAACCGGGAGTTATATCGCCACCTCGGCGGCAGCCCCTCGGGTGTACTTGCCCGATGCGCTCGGGCCAGTTCGTCATTCGTTGACTGACCGGTGCCCCATCTTTAAGATGAAGCAACCCGAAAGCCCGCCATCTCCCAAATGATCGGCCAAACCATCTCGCACTACCGCATTGTCGACAAGCTCGGCGGCGGGGGGATGGGCGTGGTCTATAAGGCCGAGGACGTGAAGCTGCACCGCTTCGTCGCCTTGAAGTTTCTGCCCGACGAGATTTCCAGGGATGCGCAGGCCCTGACCCGTTTCCAGCGCGAGGCGCAGGCCACTTCCGCCCTGAACCATCCCAACATCTGTACGATTTACGAGATTGACGACCAGCACGGGCAAACCTTCATCGCCATGGAGTTTCTGGACGGGATGACGTTGAAGCACCGGATTGCGGGCCGCCCTCTGGAAACGGATCTGACCCTGTCGCTGGCCATTGAGATCGCCGATGCACTTGACGCGGCCCACGCAGAAGGCATCATCCACCGCGATATTAAGCCCGCAAATATTTTCGTCACCAAGCGCGGGCACGCCAAGATTCTAGACTTCGGGTTGGCCAAAGTTACGAACCCAACCAGTTCCTCCAGCCAGATTGCCGCGGCAAGGACACTGGCGGGCACTCTCGACGACCCGCACCTGACCAGTCCGGGAACGGCGTTGGGCACGGTCGCCTACATGTCGCCCGAGCAGGTTCGCGGCAAAGATTTGGATGCCCGGACGGACCTGTTCTCGTTCGGAGCGGTGTTGTACGAAATGTCGACCGGGGTGTTGCCGTTCCGGGGTGAGACCTCGGGGATCATCTTTGACGCCGTCCTCAACCGCGCTCCGACATCTCCCACGCGCCTAAACCCCGACGTGCCGGTGGAATTAGAACGCATCATCACGCGGGCACTGGAGAAAGACCGGGATCTGCGCTATCAGCACGCCTCCGAAATGCGGGCGGAGTTGCAGCGGCTGAAGCGTGACAGCGATTCCAGCCGTGCCGTCCCGACGGTCGGAGCAGAATCGGGCCCTTCGGTTTCGGCCGTCGCTCCGACGCTGACCAGCGGCAATTCAGCAGTGATGACTGCCGCACGCCAGAATAAATTAGGCGTCGGCATCATCAGCGCGATCGTCCTCTTGCTGGTAGCTGCGGCTGCTTATGGCGTTTACGTTTCTATTTTCCACAGCCGGGCCGCTCCCTTTCAGAATTTCTCGGTCAACAAGATTACCGAGACTGGGAAGGCCAGGTTTGTAGCGATCTCTCCCGATGGCAAGTACATCCTGAACGTGGCCGAGGATAAAGGGCAAGAGAGCCTGTGGCTGCGCAACGTTCCCACCAACAGCAACACGCAAGTGATGCCGCCCGAGCCCGTGCAATACCTGGGTGTTCAGTTCTCGCCCGACGGCAACTATCTCTACTTTGTGCGCACCGAACCGGGAGAATTCCGAAACAATCTCTATCGAGCGCCTGTGCTGGGTGGCACTCCGCAAAAGCTCGTCACCGACGTCGACTCGAATATCACATTTTCTCCTGACGGCCGCAGCTTTGCGTATTCCGTGTATAACAGCCCAGGGATCGGCAAGTTCCGCCTTGTGATTTATTCCCTTGAAACCGGCGAAGGAAAAACCCTAGTCACCGATAACGTGAATCAATTTTTGGGCGAGCCGGCATGGTCGCCCGATGGCAAGACGATCCTCTGCGTGACTTTTGGGAGAGGGTCAGGCAATCACGCGGTGGCAGTTGACGCAATTACCGGCAAACAAAATATCATCCTTGAATACAAAGAAGGATACGTGCATGACCCCGCGTGGCTGCCTGATGGCCATGCACTGATGGCGACCGCTATCGGCGACGAGACCAATTTTACCCGCTATCAAATCATTGAAATCTCATATCCGGATGGGACGATCAGATCCGTAACTCACGATATAGGCGACTATTCCGGCGTCAGTCTTTCCGCCAACGGTCGGATGCTCGCGACTGTTATGAGCCAGGCTCACTACGATCTCTTCGTGACGCCAGCCTCGGCCTTGGGCAGCGGCCAGGTTCAGCAGCTTACCTCGGGTACGCGCGTGTACGAGTTTTCCTGGACGCCGGACGGCAAAATTATCCTTGATCATGTGACGTTAAACATCCTCAATCCTGATACCGGAAGCGAGTCCACACTATCTTCGACACTGCCGATTGGCTCGGCTTGGTTTCCTTCTTCCTGTGCCAATGGCCGCTACGTCGTGTTCGTTCGGGTCGACCACAGAAGGGCGAAGACAATAAACGTCTGGCGCATCGACGCTGGCGGGGGAAACCTCAAACAGCTCACCGACGGTAAAGAAGATGAATCATCTGTTTGCTCGCTGGATGGGAAGTGGGTTTATTACGTGGATCAATCCAACGGCTTTAAGCTAACCCGCGTGCCGTTGGACGGAGGCAAGCCGGAAAGGCTCTCGGAGCTTCCCATAAGTTCAGACTTATTCGACATTTCTCCCGATGGCAGACTGGCAGCCTTTACGAGTTTTCGCTCCGGCAGCGCCCAGAAACAGTTGGCACTAGTTCCAGTCGATTCCCCCCTGGACGCGAAACTTATCGATCTGCAGCGCCCTGTCTTGAGAAAGGGTGCGGTCCGCTTCACCCCTGATGGCAAGGCCGTTGTTTATTCTGTCCGCGACCAGGGCGTAGACAACCTCTGGTTCCAGCCTCTCGACGGTTTGCCGGGTAAGCAGCTCACCAACTTTAAATCGGAACAGATTACCGACTTTCACTGGTCTTTCGACGGCAGCAAGCTGGGCATGGTCCGCGGCCACACCGATTCCGATGTTGTCCTCATGGAAGAGTCCAAACCGTAAGACTTCGCGAAGCTGCATCACCTGCCGGTAGCAGTAAACGGTCCTCCCACGTCGCTCACCGTTCGCGGATGATTGGACAGACACGCGGCTCCATGAGTGCTTGCAGACGATTCCGGGCGGATGACGGACTAACCGGAAGTTACATTTTTGCGGAAGACTCCGACGACGATGTTCAGAAGTCTTCTTCTGTGAAGTTTCACTTCAGCCTCTGTACAGATCACGGTCAAACGCAAGTATTCACGGACCTGAGACTGGTCGCGTCGAGGTTGGGGCTACCGTTTAAGAAACCCCCACGTTCGCACCCCGACTTCTCGGATTGGAAGGCGTGAACTTCCCAGTCTACGTAAGCCGGGTAATAAATATCAGTTTTTCGCCCGCTGTCTGGATCTCGCCTAGGCACGCCCACACTGTTCCGTGCCGTTGCTGATGAATGCCGCCGCAACCTTCGCCAGAATTTCCTGCTACTTCAAAGCAGGATCAATCAACGTCAGATCTGTTTCGGGATCAAACCGCTTCTGCATCGCTTTCGGATCAACTGTGACCATCACCTCCAGCGTAGGAGATACATGGGCATCGAGAACATGGCCGCCTTGCGTTGTTCCGTCTGGACTTCCCACCACCATGTGCGTATGGACTACCGGCTTTCCTTGATAGAGCGCAATGTCGCCGCTCATTCCGATCACTTCGTGCTGCCCGACGATGGGAATCTTCTTGTACATCTTGTGCTGAGGATCAAACCACGCCAGCGTCGCTCCACTCACGGCTCCAATGGCCGTGAAATGGGCACTTGTGACGTGATACTTCTCCGCGAACTCTAGTAGCCCAGAAAATGCCTCGTCTCCTTGATAAAAGATGACTGCATATTGCTTCGTTTCTGCTCCAGGATTCAGTAGCTGAACTTGCATCTTGGGCGCTTTGCCTGTGGGAATGGTTTCTGAGGGAGCGACATATTCGCTTGCCGCTTCCTGCGAATGCGCCATCACGGCGGCGAAGCCGATCAGCAACAATCCATAACCAACTCGCTTCAGCTTGCTCACAGATTCCTCACTTAGTTCCTGAATTTCGTGGTTCCGACGGGAAGTCGCATGTAGTAAGCGGTTCCATAAGTGGTGGCGAATTGGTCCAGGCAGACTCTATCCTTTTCAAGGAAACGCCGGCCACATTCGTCATTCGACAAGCACAATGATCCTATCCCCCAATATGTCATAACGTTGTCTGGCGTACTCGAGTTTACAACTGTTGGCGGAGAAGCGTTCACAATCCATCCCGGGGACGTACTGCTCGCGGTAGATCACACCGAACTTCCTCGAAGCCGGTTTCTGGATAGCTTCCGGTTGGCCGACAACACAGCACGTAACGTGTGTGGTTGGACTGCCGCGTTTGCTGGATCAATCAAAGCGATAACGGACAGCCTCTGCTACGGCCTTATATCCAATTCGCCGGTAAATGGAATTCGATGTAGGGTTGCCCAAGTCAGTGTAGAGAATGCACCGATACCCACGGCCGCGAAGATGTTTCGACAACGCATTGACGCAGGCTGCCGCGTAGCCGTGCTTTCGCTTCTCGGGTGGCGTATAGACCCCAGACAAACGAACTACGCCTTGCGCCGGTTCACGGCTAAACGCCATAGAAGTTGTCTCGCCGTTTTGATCCCACAGCCAGATCTGTCCGGCGGCCAACGCTCGGTCTACGCGAAGCTCGGTGTCGTTTGCAGACTCCCCAATTTCATCCTGAAACGCACGGGTCCAGAGAATCATCAGACTGCGATCTCTCGGACCTGCTTGTCGTAAATGACCTTCAGTACGGGGAACTTCTCCCAAGCCCAAGAACTCGTAGAGACGCGTTCCCTGGAACGGTGCGGCGGCCGACTTACATCGTTCACTCCATTGCCCAGCGAAGCTGGCTGCCGTCGCCGCGTCCCCATTGACACCAGGTAGAGTCAGTCCGGCTTCCGCAATTGCATCCACCAGTGCCATTGCCACTCGCGGTCCCATGGGTGTCACGGTCGCGGGATATTCTAGAGGTGACTGAACGACCACGCCGACGGTTTCCTCTCCGTGCAACGCGATCCAATAGCGACCTGGATCGCCATGAGCGACGCGGGAGTGCAGAATCGACAGAATCAGATTATGCAGAACTGGTTCCGACGAAAGGAACTTGTCAGCCCTCCTTATGACAAATGCTGGATCTTCGCTAAACAGCACCTTGAGTTCCATGCGGGAGATCTTATCCGATCGGAGCATCGGCAGGGAGGCCTCAACCGCGAGGCGCGCAAGTTGGGAGCGAGTCACGAGCAACCCGGAAGTTAATTCGGGCCAGAAGTCCTAGGGCTGTATCGGAAGCGCCCCTGAGAGGAACCATGAATCACATTGGAGTGCGTGGGCGCTTTCGATACAGCCCTAGGACTTCTGGACAATCATCGGGAAGGCGGACTCGCCGGTCAGCTACTGCTCAGGATTACCTACGACTTGGCGATGTTACGACAGTTATGTTGCCGTCACCTTGGGATTACCCTCAAAACCAAACGCGATTTCCCGTGACAAGGCGGATGGTTGGTGATAGGCTCCGCGGCAACTGTTGCGGGCAGTGGGCGTCTGTTGCCACTCGGAAAATTGATTGCGTGACTGGCCGTCTCTAGCGAGGGTGCGCCCAGCCCTTTGGATCCCAACAGGAACGACCCAGATTGGCCCACCACGAGGCTGACTACGGATGGAGCAGTCCCGACCGCGTTCATCCTGACGCGATCTTCCCGCTGCTGCGACGGTCAGCACAGACTTGTGCTCACGAAAGGAGCATCGTTCATGCGCCGCTTGAGTTTGTATTTCTTCGCCGCCACTCTTGCTTTACAGCTGATTCCTCTTGGCCTCGCCCAGCAAGCTTCCGTCACCACCGTTCCTAACCTCATTCGCTACGGCGGAACGCTGAAGGACGCGCAAGGTGCGCCGCTTTCTTCGTCAACTGTGGGCATAACCTTCGCCATTTACAAGCAGCAGGATGGAGGTGCTCCCATCTGGATGGAAACACAGAACATGACGACCGACGCCGGCGGCAACTATAGCGCGTTGCTGGGAAGCACGACGGCTACAGGCTTGCCCAATGACCTGTTCTCGCAACAGGAGCAGCGTTGGCTGGGCGTGCAGGTCGAGGGACAGGCGGAGCAGCCGCGCGTGCTGATGGTCAGCGTCCCGTATGCCTTCAAAGCGCATGAAGCGGAGACGTTGGGCGGCAAGAGCCCTTCAGACTTTGTGCTCGCTAACAATGCGACGTCTGCAGTGAACAGCGGTAGCGGCGGTCCGGCGGTATCCTCCACAGGGAACAACCCGCCGGGAGGTAACGGAGCCCGCCAAGGCGCTGCCAGCGACGGCCCGACCAACTTCAGCGGCTCGACCACCGATCAGATTGTCGGCGTCACGCAGAGCGGAACCGGCTACGGCATCGCCGCCACCGCCGACAGCAAAGCCATCGTGGGCACCGCGACCGATCCCAGTGCCACAGCCTATGGCGTCCAGGGTGTCGCTACCGGTACAGCCGGCGTTGGGCTCATCGGCACCGCGAGCTCGACTACTGGCTTCACCTATGGTTTGCGGGGAACTTCGAGCAGCATGTCAGGAACGGGTGTGCGCGGCATCGACGTCGCCACCAGCGGCAACACCACCGGCGTCAGCGGCTACGTCGAAAGTTCGGCCGGTACGGCGGGCGTGTTTAACAATGGCGCCGGCGGCAGTATCCTGGTCGGCCAGAATAACGGCGCGACAAAATTTACGGTAGACGGCAGCGGCAACGTGAACATCTCCGGAAACTTCACCGGCAGCGGCACCGGGATCACCGGACTTCAATTCTCACAGCTGACCGGCCAGCTAGGCAGCTCGCAATTCACCGGAACCTATAGCAACGCGGTAACGCTGTCCAATACCGGCAACATGTTCAGCGGCACCTCGTTTACTGGCGGTACCTTTACCGGTAGCGGATCGGGTTTGACCGGCGTACCGGCCGGCATGCTCAGCGGCACCTTGGCCAGCGCGCAATTCAGCGGCACCTACAGCAACGCGGTAATGCTGACCAACACCTCCAATATGTTCTACGGCAACGGCGCGAATCTGACGGGCGTACCCGTTGGCTCCGGCTCATCCTTTTACATTCAAAACGGCACCTCGGCGCAGCACGCCAGCTTCAACATCACTGGAACCGGCACGCTGAGCGGCGCTCTCGCGGCGAACGCAGGCGTGTCCGCCATGCTCACGACCGGAACCGGCAGCGCCGTAAGCGGCACGGCAACAGTGACCAGCGGCACCGTATACGGCGTTTCCGGACAGACGGCCAGTCCTGGTGGCACGGGCGTCTATGGCACTAACACGGCAACTTCCGGCAGCGCCTATGGCGTAGCCGGCTACACCGCGAGTACTGCATTTAACGCGAGCGGTGTATACGGTCAGGCATCCGCAAGCACCGGCTCTACCAACGGCGTCTTCGGACTCACGAACAGCAGCGGCAACTCTGATGGCGTCTTTGGTGAGGCGGCGTCAACTACCGGCGGCGCTATAGGCGTCGTCGGTGCCACTTACGGCCTCAATGGTGTTGGTGTAAGAGGCAACGCGTTCTCCACGGATTCATCCGGCAATGCCGTTGGGGTCGAGGGAGTGAGTGCCAACCCCAACGGCACTGGCGTCTGGGGCGTAGCGAACTCTACGTCCGGCACAACATACGGCGTTTACGGGCAGACCGCTTCCCCTAGCGGCTACGGTGTCTACGGCAACGCGACAGCCACGTCCGGCACGGCATACGGTTTGTACGGGACGTCCGCTAGCCCCTCCGGCTACGGTGTCTATGGCGTCTCAACCTCGACCACGGGCCTTGGCTATGGTGTTGTGGGCCAAGGCGGGATCAATGACGGAGTCTACGGCACCACCTCGGGTGCAGAGGCAGCGGGCGTAGTCGCTTACAACACCAATACCACAAGCTATGAAGCTCAAGCGATTTACGCCGTGGCCTACAGCGCCAACGCTTCGGCTGGTTTTTTTCGCAACATCGGCGGTGGGTGGGCAATCATTGGCGCAAACGCTAGCGACAATATTTTTACGGTCGATTCGGAGGGCGACGGGTACTTCGCCGGGGATTTGAATGTTGGTGGCACGCTGAGCAAGGGCGGCGGCTCGTTCAAGATCGACGATCCCATCGATCCCGCAAACAGGACGCTCTCCCACTCCTTTGTTGAATCGCCCGACATGATGAACATTTACAACGGAAATGTCACCACCGACAATCGCGGGCTGGCGACCGTGGTTTTGCCGAACTATTTTGAGGCGCTCAATCGTGATTTCCGGTATCAGCTCACCGTAATCGGCCAGTTCGCCCAAGCCATGATCGCCAAGGAAATCGATCGAGGCCGCTTCACGATTAAAACGAACAAGCCAGGGGTAAAGGTTTCCTGGCAGGTGACCGGCATTCGTCAGGACGCCTGGGCCAACGCGCACCGCATTCCCAACGAAGAGGACAAGCCGCAGGAGCAGCGCGGCACCTATCTGCATCCTGATCTCTTCGGCGCCGCCGGGGACAAGAACACGAATGCTATGTTGAGACGGTAACGGTTGGGGCTTGGCTGGAGACGATCACGCAAGTAGTTGCGCTGCGATAGTTGGCGAGAACAGGCCAACTCGTACGCAATCCTGAACGGTGACGCTCAGCCTGGATTACGCACGACTTGGCGATGTTACGACAGTTATGTTGCCGTCACTTTGGGATTACCCTCAAAACAAACGCGATTTCCCGTGACAAGGCGGATGGCTGGTGATAGGCTCCGCGGCAACTGTTGCGGGCAGTGGGCGTCTGTTGCCACTCGGAAAATTGATTGCGTGACTGGCCGTCTCTAGCGAGGGTGCGCCCGGCCCTTCGGATCCCAACAGGAACGACCCAAGTTGCCCCACCACGAGGCTGACTACGGATGGAGCAGTTCGACCGCGTTCATCCTGACGCGATCTTCCCGCTGCTGCGACGGTCAGCACAGACTTGTGCTCACGAAAGGAGCATCGTTCATGCGCCGCCTGAGTTTGTATTTCTTCGCCGCCACTCTTGCTTTACGACTGATTCCGCTTGGCCTCGCCCAGCAGTCTGCCATCACTACCGTTCCTAATCTGATTCGTTACGGTGGAACGCTGAAGGACGCGCAGGGCGCGCCGCTGGCTTCGTCGACCGTAGGTGTGACCTTCGCCATCTACAGCCAGCAGGAGGGCGGTGCGGCCGTGTGGATGGAGACGCAGAACGTTACTACCGACGTGAGTGGTAACTACATCGTGCTGCTGGGAGCGACGACGGCCACGGGTCTGCCCGGCGATCTGTTCTCGCAACAGGAACAGCGCTGGCTAGGCGTAGAGGTGCAGGGAGCGCCGGAGCAGCCGCGAGTGCTGATGGTCAGCGTACCCTACGCTTTCAAAGCGCATGAGGCCGACACCCTCGGCGGCAGGAGCGTCTCTGACTTCGTCCTGGCCGCAGGCGCCAGTTCAACCTCAGGCGGCGCCACCGCCAGCCAAGCCACGCCGGCTGCGGGCATCAGTTCCGGCACTAGTGGAAGCGTTGGCAATAACACGGCGACCAATGACGGCCCGACCAACTTCAGCGGCTCGACCACCGATCAGATTGTCGCGGTCACGCAGAACGGGACCGGCTACGCCATCGCGGCCACTGCCGACAGCAAAGCCATCGTCGGAACCGCGACCGACCCCAGCGCCACTGCGTACGGTGTTCAAGGCGTTGCGACGGGAACGGCCGGCGTCGGACTCATTGGCACTGCGACTTCCGCCACTGGTTTCACCTATGGTTTGCGGGGAACTTCCAGCAGCACCTCGGGCACGGGTGTGCGCGGTCTCGACAACGCCACCAGCGGCATCACGACCGGGATCAGCGGCCGCGTCGATAGCGCAGCCGGTACGGCGGGCGTCCTCAACAACACCGCCGGCGGCAACATCCTGGTCGGTCAGAATAACGGCGCGACAAAATTCACCGTCGACGGCAACGGCGACGTGAACATCTCTGGCAACTTCACCGGCAGCGGTACCGGGCTGAACGGCATTAACTTCTCTCAGCTGGTCGGCCAGCTCGGCGAGACGCAATTGGGTGGAACCTACAGCGGCGCAGTCACCCTGTCGAATAGCGGCAACGCCTTCAGCGGTAGCGGCGCCGGTTTGACCGGCATAGAGTTCCAAAACCTGGGCGGAACCTTGCAGAGCTCGCAACTCAGCGGAACCTACAGCGGCGCGGTGAAGCTGTCGAATACGTCCAACGTGTTTTCCGGAGCGAGCTTCACCGTCAGCGGAAGCGGCACGGCGAACGGCGGCCTGACGGGCATCAGCAACGTGGGGCTCAGCCAGGGAGTGTACGGCGAAGACGATGCGGCCCTCAGCGCTGGCGTAGAGGGGGTGTCCGGCAGCACCGACGGCGACGGGGTTAGTGGCGTTGCCTCGGCGAGCAGCGGCCTTACGATCGGAGTAGCGGGGGATGCCAGCAGCAGCAGCAGCGGCAGCGGCGTCTACGGCTCCGGCGGTGCCTACGGCGTGCAGGGGTCCAGCAGCAACGGCACCGGCGTCTACGGCAAAGCTACGGCGGCCAGCGGCACTACCTACGGCATATCGGGAACTGCCGCCAGCGCCAGTGGGACAGGCGTATTTGGCAACGCCACGGCAGCCAGCGGCACAACCTACGGCGTTTGGGGACAATCCGCCAGCGGCACTGGCGTTTACGGTGTTAGCGCTGCGACCAGCGGCTATGCGTACGGCGTTTCCGGAGCTAACACTGCGACAACCGGCACCACGTACGGCGTTTCCGGGCAATCCGCCAGCCCGGCCGGGACCGCCGTCGCCGGGAGCAACACCAGTACTACCGGGCAGGCAACGGGGGTGCAGGGCGTGACGCATAGCACGGCAGGTTACGGCATCATTGGAGCGGCGGTTGCTGTTAGTGGAACCGGCATAACCCAATCGCCGGTTGGTGTTTTTGGAACCACCAATCAGTCCAGCGGCGTCGGCATCGCGGGAACCAACGCCGACGGAATTGCCGTGGAAGGCGCCAATAATGCCAATAACATCGCGACGGCCCTCTTTGTGAACAACGAATCCACCAACATTATGGGTCCAGTCCTGATCACGAACGGGCCCGGTTACGGAGGCATCTGTTTGATCGACGTCAGCGGTGATGTGAGTTGCAGCGGCACGATCAGTGGCGGAAACGCCCCAGTGGATGGTGGCACGCGCAGGGTTGCACTCTACGCGGTGGAGGCACCGGAAAACTGGTTTGAAGATGCCGGCTCGGGTCAGCTCTCGCATGGGGTCGCAGTCATTCAACTGGAGTCGGTGTTTGCCCAAACCGTCAACACCGGCGTGGACTATCACGTCTTCCTTACACCCAACGGCGATTGCAAGGGCCTTTACGTCACCAACAAAACAGCCGACAGCTTTGAAGTGCATGAGCTGGGTGGTGGCACGGCCAGCATCGAATTCGACTATCGCATCATGGCCCGCCGCAGAGGCTACGAGAGCATTCGCCTGGCCGACAACACCGCGCGCTTTGCCGCGATCGCCAGCCAACAACGCGGTCCCGCCGGGACACGGTCATTGGTAGCGCCCACCCTGCCGGAAGCGAATGTGCCCACGGCAGAGCTCAGGCAATTAACGCCCTCCCCGCCTCAGGAGCGGCCGATTCGGCAGCGGCCTGTCCCCCCGGTAAGACAGGAAACTCCCGCGCCGGCTCGCAATTGAGCGGCTGATCGGGGAAAGCCGGCGCAAAGACGATCGGCTGGATGCGAGGACAAGGCCACCAAGAACAGCTCGGATTTTGCTGCGCTCGTACTGACCCGACGAAAGTCACATCAAAAACTGATGTTTGTGGGCAGCCTGGTGAGGCTCCGGCTGGCAGCGCAGAATCAGGACCTTGCACGAAGCGATTCAGTAGGGCAATTGGGCAAGCCGTGCTAACGTCCCAACGGATGCCGGCACACTTCTCCGGTTTGCCGACTTCCATGTAAGTCAAAGTCAAGAAGAAAGCGCAAGGTCTCTGGGCACGCTCGCGAGAGCGTGCGTTTGATTGATCAGGATTCAGGGTTGCGCACGAGTGCCTCACGGCGGGTGGTC
>Ga0181532_10004539_pt1 | contig 12092 bp, 12 predicted proteins | sample PEATcosm2014_Bin_33_FD_119768 | JGI IMG/M metagenome (GOLD analysis project Ga0181532, IMG submission 119768) | Peatland microbial communities from MTU Mesocosm Facility, Houghton, MI, USA - PEATcosm2014_Bin11_30_metaG | ecosystem: Environmental > Terrestrial > Soil > Wetlands > Peat | place...
CCGCGCAACCCGCTCTTGATTACCTGCTCGAGCACCTCTCCGGGCCGCTTTTCGGTGACCACCGAGAGCAGCGCCGCGTAGCCGCCCTCGGCGATGTAGTCCTCGATGCGCTCGGGGTCGATGCGGCCGGAATTCTCGAGCACGATCTTGGTCTGGCGTGTGAAGAACGGGGCGGTCGTATCGCACCGCAGCCGTTTGACCGGCTTGCCGTCTTCGAGGCTGCGCACGATGTCGGTGGAGTCGTCAGGCTTGACGTCGCGGTACATCGCGTCGTCCACGGTGACCAGCGGTCCCGCCGAGCACAGGCCCATGCAGCCCACGCCCTTCACGTGGCACTCGTCCTTCATGCCCGATTCCAGCACTTCCTTCTCGAGCGCCTTCTTCACCTCGCCGCTTCCGGCCGACAGGCAGCCCGCCGCCGTGCAGACGCAGATGTGGTGCGGGTGTTGCGCCCGCGCCTCTTTTTCCGTGGTTGCGATTTCCTGGAGTTCTTCAGTTGTCATGGCCCACGTACCTTTCGGCTCTCGCCACCATCTCCGTCGCGGTCAGCTTCCCGACCACGTCCTTCTCGAACACGGCCACGGGCGCGATGCTGCAAGAGCCAACGCAGCGCGCCGTCAGCAGGGAGAGCTCGCCATCCGGCGTGGTTTCGCCCGGCTTGATTCCGTACTTCGCTTCCATGGCCGCCAGCAGCGCCGGCGCGCCGTTGATGTAGCAGGCCGTCCCGGTGCACACCACGCAGGCGTGCCGCCCGGGCGGCTTCATGGTGAAGAAGTGGTAGAACGTAGCCGCGCCATAGACCTGGCTGAGCGGCACGCGCAGCGACTGGGCCACGAAGCGCAGGCCCTCGGGTTCCAGATACCCAAACGCTTCCTGCACCGAGTGCAGGGCCTCGATCAGCGCATGGCCCTGGTAGCCATTGCGCCGCATGGTGGCCTCCACAATCTTCCACCGCTTGTCCGGAGACGGAGGCCGCGGGTTGGTTGTAAACATAAGTCCGAAGGATTACCTTTCTGTCAAATCGAGGACAAAACTATTAGCCGCCGATGAACGCAGATGAACGCAGATAAGACTCTCGTTTTCGATCGGCGTTTATCGGCGTTCATCGGCGGCTTGAATGTCATCTTAAAAGTCGTTCGGAATGGACCTTAGCTGCTTCATCGTAAACACGGGGCCATCTTTGCAGACGTACACCGGCCCGGCATTACACCGGCCGCACTTGCCGACGCCGCACTTCATGCGGTTTTCGAGGCTGGTGTAGATGTCTTCTTCCTTCAGGCCCATGCGGTCGAGCACCGGCAGCGTGAACTTGATCATGATGGGCGGCCCGATCACCAGCGCAATCGCGTTCTGGGCCGGAACCTGCGCGCGTTCGAGCACGGTTGGAATCAGACCCACCTCGCCTTTCCATTCCGGCGTTTCTCCGCCCGGATCGACGCAGCGGACCACCCGCACGCGCTCCTGCCAGCTCCACTCGTCCAATTCCGTGGCATAGGTCAGGTCGGCCACCGTGCGGGCGCCGTAAACGATGGTGATGTCGCCGTACTTGGCGCGGTTCTCGAGCGCGTACCACACCGCGCAGCGGATGGGAGGCATGGCGATTCCGCCGCCGATGAAGATCAGGTTGCGGCCTTCCCACGCCTCCATCGGGTAGCCGTTGCCGTAAGGCCCGCGGAACCCGATCGTGTCGCCCTTTCCGATCTGCCACAGGGTCTCGGTGACCCGGCCCGTACGGCGGAAACAGAACTCGATGTAGTCCTTCCAGTTCGAGCTGGAGCAGATGTTGAACGTCGCCTCGCCCGAACCGAAGACGGAGAACTGCCCGAACTGGCCGACGTTGAACGAGAAGTCGCGGGCGCGGTCGCCGTCGCGGAAACGCACGCGCACCGACTTCACGTCCGGCGTCTGCCGCTGGACCTCGAGGACCTCCATCAGGTCAGGCTTGTACAGGTTCTTTTTCATCCAATCGTCTTGCCTCGCCATCGATCGCCTGGAGCACTTTCAGCACGCCCAGGCCGACCGGGCAGTTCCGTTCGCAATTGCCGCAACCAGTGCATAGCGTAGAGCCGAACTTCGCGGGATAGATCGAAAACTTGTGGAACAGCCGCTGCCGCTGCCGTTGCGGCTGCGCCGAGCGCGGGTTGTGCCCGGAAGCATGTAAGGTGAAAAACGGGAACTGGCAGGAGTCCCAGTTCTTGACACGCGCGCCACCCGCCGCGTTGCCTTCGTCCACGATGTCGAAGCAGTGGCAGGTGGGGCAGGTGTAGGCGCACGCACCGCAGCCCAGGCAGGCCAGCGTCAGGTCTTTCCACAGCGGGCTCTCGAAGTTGGCCTCGAGATAGCGGGCCACGCGGGCGGGGTCGAACTTCGTCTGTGGCGCACGCTTCAGCGTGCCGTCGTCGGCTTCAGCCGACGAAACACCAAACAACGCCCGCCCCTTTTCCGTAATCGCCTTCACCTCGAACTGCCCGTCGCCCCGGTCGAAAAGCATCGCATCGGAGCCGGATTCGTCCGCCGGACCCGAGCCGACCGACGTGCAGAAGCAGGCGTCATCGTGCGCGGCGCAGGCCAGCGTAACGACCGTCGTTCGCGCGCGGCGCGCCGTGTAGAAGCTGTCCTCGCAATCCCAGTTGAACACGCGATCCAGAATCGGCAGCGCGGCCGCGTCGCACGGTTTGGCGGCGATGACGATCTGCTCCCGTTCTTCCGGGACCACGTCGCTCAGCGCGATTTCCTTGCCTTCGAGGCGGTAGCGGAAGATCTGCTCGTGGCGCGGGAAGAGGAATTCCTTGATCGAGTTCGCGGGGCGCCGCCGGGCATCGAAGACGGCTGCGGCGGCTGAGGAGAGCGCCTGGTAGAGCAGCCGGTCCCCCACCTGCACGGGCGCGGCGACAAGCTTCCCTTGGCCGATCCAGCCCGCGATCAGCTCGCCCAACGCCGCAACCGAGATCGCGGTGCTCACCCGATGAAGTCCTCCTTGTCGGCCGGGGACCAGGCGCCAAAAACGGGCTCGGCCTCCCGGTCCATGCCGGGGCGATAGCCGAAGTTCTCTTCGGTGGCCTGGGCCAGGGCTTGGTTGAGCAGTCCCAGCGGAATGCCCGCCGGGCAGGCGCGCGTGCATTCGCCGCAGCCGATGCAGCGGGCCGCCAGGTGAAAGGCGCGCGTGATGTGCCAGGCGAAATTGCCCTTCGGCGTGGCCGACGTGTCGATCGCGACCGGCCGGTTTTTATCCGCGATGCAGCGCTCGCAATAGCACAACGGGCAGACCTGGCGGCAGGCGTAGCATTTTACGCAACGCGCAAACTCGGCCGTCCAGAAGGCCCAGCGCTCGGCGGGCGATTTCGCCATCAGGCGGTCCAGGCCGTTCGGCTCCGGCGCGCACCGTGGCGCAGGCGGTTCCGCCTGCGTGCCGATCACCTCGTCCGCGAACCGCGGGACGTGCGTCTGGCACTCGACGCACTTGGCCGCCCCCAGACCGTCGCAGGCCATGCCGATCACATACAGGGCGGCACGGTCGATCTGCGATTCCTTTTCGAGCACCACCAGCGCCCGCTCGTCGCAGCCCTTCACCACCAGCGCAGCCTTGCCCAGCGCCTTCACTTCTTTGCGCGTGAGATAGACCGTGAGGTTGGCGAAGCAGCGGTCGTTCCACTCGAGCTTGTCCGCGTCTTCGGGGCGGGTGATGAAGACCGGCCCCGAAGCCCCGTAGCCGATCACCACCTGCACATTTCCCTCTTCGAGCAGGCGGCGGGCGGTTTGGCGGAGGCGTTCGGTCATTTCGCCGCCTCCGGGCAAGCTGAAGCTTGCCCTACGCACATTTCCTGGTAAGCCGCGTAGGGCCCCATCGCGCGGGTCTTCTCCGTGAGCTCGCCGATCACCTGCTGAAACTTCTTTCCCTCGGCCGCGGAGATCCAGGTGAAATGCACGCGCTCGGTTTCGATGCCCAGCGTTTCGAGCAGGCTCCGGAACAGCATCCAGCGCCGCCGCGCGTGGTAGTTCCCCGCTGTGTAATGGCAGTCGCCCGGATGGCAGCCCGAAACCAAAACCGCGTCCGCGCCCATCTCGAAGGCCTTTACGATCAGGTTGAAATCGATCCGCCCTGTGCAGGGCAGCCTCAGAATGCGCACGTTGGGCGGATACTCCAGGCGGTTGGTCCCGGCCAAATCCGCTCCCAGGTAGGTGCACCAGTTGCACACGTAGGCGATGATTTTGGGCTCGAAGCTCATGGCGATTGCCTCGCTCATACGAGGGCCTCCACCTCGGCGTAGATCTCCTGCTCGGTGAAACCGGCCAGGTCGGCGCTCTTGGACGGGCACACGGCCACGCAGGTGCCGCAGCCCATGCACAGGCCGGGGTTCACGCGCGCGGTACGCTTGACGAACACTCCGCGCGCCGTCAGCACCTCGGCGCGGTCGATGGCGTGATAGGGGCAGGTGCGTACGCAGGTGAAGCAGGCCGCGCAGTTCTTCTCGTCGATGCGGGCCACCTCGGGTTCCCGCGTCAGCTCCTCGTGCCCGAACATGATGAGCGCCTTGCTGGCCGCGGCCGAGGCCTGCGCCACCGCTTCCGGAATGTCCTTGGGTGCCTGACAAGCCCCGCAGATGAACACGCCCGCCGCCGAGGTCTCCACCGGCCGCAGCTTGGGGTGGGATTCGAGCAGGAAGCCGTACTCGTCGTACCCCACGTTGAGCTTGCGCGCCAGCTCGCGCACCCCCGTAGCCGGCACCACGGCCGCGGCCAGCACCACCAGATCGGCCTCGATCGCCACCGGCGCGCCGGCTAGTGTGTCGGCGCCGCGCACCATCAGCTTGCCGTTTTCCTCGTAGATCCTCGAAACCCGCCCGCGGTAGTAGCGAGCACCGTCCTGCTCGATGGCGCGCCGCACGAACTCCTCGTAGTTCTTGCCGCCCGCCCGTATGTCCATGTAGAAAACGTGGGCCTGCCCATCGTGAACTTTGTGCTTGTAGAGCATCGCGTGTTTCGCGGTGTACATGCAGCAGATCTTGGAGCAGTATGGCAGGCCCTTGGCGTCGTCGCGGGAGCCGACGCAACTAATGAACACCACGTTCTTCGGCTCGGCGCCGTCGGAGGGCCGCACCACGCGGCCGCCCGTCGGCCCGGAGGCCGAAAGGAGGCGTTCGAACTGGAGCGAGGTGACGACGTCCTTGAACTTCCCGTACCCGTATTCGCCGTAGCCGGGGCGCGCGACAGACCGGAGGTCTGTCCCACCCTCCTGGCCGATGCTATAGAGCTTGAAGCCGGTCGCGACCACGACCGCCCCCACCTTCTCGCTGACCAACTCGTCCTGGTCGTCGAAGTGGATGGATTTGGTGAGGCACTTCTTCTCGCACAGGCCGCAGCCTTTGCCCTTCTTGAGCCGGGTGCAGGTTTCCTTATCGATCACCGGGCGCGCCGGAACCGCCTGCGGGAACGGAATGTAGATGGCCGGCCGCATCCCCAGGCCGTAATCGAACTCGCTCGGGTTGCGCTTGATGGGGCAGCAATTCCAGCAATCGCCGCAGCCGGTGCAGCTCTTGATGTCCACATAGCGCGCCTTCTTGCGGATGGTGATGGTGAAGTTGCCGAGGTAGCCCTCAACCTGCTCGACCTCCGAGTAGGTATACAACTTGATACGCGGGTGCTGCCCCACCTCCACCATGCGCGGCGTCAGGATGCACTGCGAGCAATCGAGAGTGGGGAAAGTCTCGGAGAGACCGGCCATCTTGCCGCCGATCGAAGGCTCGCGCTCGACCAGCACGACCTCGTATCCGCCGTCGGCGATATCGAGCGCCGCCTGGATGCCCGCCACGCCTCCGCCCACCACCAGCGCGCGGCGCGTCACCGGGACCTTGATCGGCTCGAGCGGCTCGTCCCAGAGCACCTTGGCCACCGACATGCGGATCAGGTCGATGGCTTTCGCGGTGGCCGCAGCGCGGTCGTGGTGCACCCAGGAGCAATGCTCGCGGATGTTGGCCATCTCGACCCGGTACGGATTCACGCCGGCGCCCGCGGCGGTCTTGCGGAAGGTGCGCAGGTGCATGTGCGGCGAGCAGGAGGCGACCACCACGGCATCCAGATTCTCGCTCTTGATTTTCTCGGCGATCAGCGCCTGGCCCGGCTCCGAGCACATGTACTTGTAGTCGAGCGAACAGTGGACCCCCGGCAATTGGCCCAGGGCGGCGGCGACTTGCTCGACGTCCACGGTGCGCGCGATGTTCTCGCCGCACCAGCACGTGAATACGCCAATCCGCGCCATTCGCCGTCAGCCTCCGTACACGAAATGCCTGTCGATGCCCAGGACCTTATCCGCAAGTCCCAGGGCCCTCCCCACCAGATCGGAGAGGTAGTAGATCGTCATGCCGTGGCGCACCGAGTAGCGCCGTTCAATATCGGCCTGTTTCATGTCCAGGTTCACGTGGCACATGGGGCAGGCCACCACCACGCAGTTGGCCCCGTGCGCGGCGGCATTGGTCAGAATCTTGTGCGAGAGATCGAGGACGATGTCTTCGTTGGCCATCGTCATCCCCGCCCCACAGCACTCGGTCTTGTAGTTCCACTCGACGGTCGCGCCGCCGAGCGCCGCGACCACGGCTTCCATCGAGGAGGGCCGCTCGCAATCGTCGAAGCGCAGCGTCTCCGGCGGCCGCGTGAGGAGGCAGCCGTAATAGCAGGCCGCTTTCAGGCCTTCGAGCGGGCGCTTCACGGCGGCTTTGATCTTCTCGATGCCGACCTTCTGGAACACTTGGATCAGGTTCAGCACCGTCGTCCGGCCTTCGAAAGGGAGCTCGACGATGCGGCCCATTTCCTGGCGCAGCGCGCCGTCGCTCTGCATGAGGTCGGCGGCCTTGAGCAGCTCCATGGAGCACATAGGGCACGGCGCCAGGATTTCGCCGAAGCCGTCCCGCTCGGCCAGCGCCAGGTTGCGCGCCGGCAGCGCGACCGACAGCTTGTGATTGATCGAGTGCGCCGCCGTGGCTCCGCAGCAGATCCAGTCGTTGACTTCCTTGAGGCCGACGCCGAGCGCGTCCAGGCACGCACGCACCGAGTCCTCGTAGTCGTTCGAGGTGCCGTGCAGCGCGCAGCCGGGATAGTAGCCGAGTTCCATCAAAAGCCCCTCGCCATGAAGCCGAGTGGCGCACGCTTCAGAGAATGCTGACGAAGGCAACAGGCCAAGACATTGGTGGCCGCAGATAAACGCAGATGAACGCCGATTGAAAGCAAATGCCTTATCCGTGTTGATCTGCGTTCATCGGCGGCTAGGATTGTGTTTCCGGAATTCCCCAGCAGCCTGTTCAGCGGACTGCGGCGACCTTCAGCTCGCCGTGCGGACCGCGGGCTGCAGCCCGCGGCGGCATGCTGAAGAGGCTGCTGAAAAAGTCCCCTCAGGGGTTGGGAGAGGACAAGCTGAAGCTTATCCCGCATGGCAAACCAATGACTTGCGGCCGCACGTGGGGCATGCTTCAGCTTGCCCAGGGACTTCTTCAGCAGCCTCTGAAGCGTGCGCCACGTCGTCACAGCGTCTCCCCCCGTAGGCAGCGGTCGAAGATGCGGCCGACCACGTCGCGGTCGCGCACGGTCCCTCCGATGAGCTTGAGCTTTCCCCGCTGCGCCATGCGCGGGGCGAGCAGGGCGTCCTTGAACAGAAACGGAACCGCGAGGTCCTTGGCGAACACCGCGGCCTTGAAGGCGCCCACCAGTTCCAGCTCGTTCAGCCGTCCGTGGCGGCGGATGTTCTTGAGGAAAGCGTGCTGGAACAGGATGGTGTGGTTCCGCGACGAACGCTCGGCCGAGCGGGCGCGCAGCATATCCATCACCCCGGCGCAATCCACCAACTTCGGGCAGCGCGTGGTGCAGGTCTGGCAGGAGACGCATTCCCACATGGCGGCCGAGGCCAGCGCGCCCTCGATGTCGCCCCTTTGGACCAGCCCCACGATCTGGTTCGGCATGCGGTCCATGCGGCCCGCCACCGGGCAGCCGGCGGTACACTTACCGCACTGGTAGCACTCTGCAACACGTAATTCATCGGCCACGGCGACCGTCATCGCGCTTCCACCTCCTGCCTCTCCAGCCGGCAGGAGAGCGCCGCCAGCGGGAAGTAGAAGTCCCGGTTCTCGACGAACACGCCGGCGGGAACCCGCACCGGAATTGGGGCCAGGTTCCAGATGGCCCGCACGCCCGCGCTCACCATGAGATCGGCCGCGCCCTGAGCCAGCCCGGCGGGCAGGGTGATGATGCCCACGCGCGCGTTGGCGGAGCGGGCAATGCCGGGCAGGAAGCCTAGCGGACGTACCTCAAAACCGTGCAAATCGCCGCCAATAAGGCGCTCATCGGCGTCAAAAACGCCCACAATGCGCAGCCCGTAGCGGTTGAACTCCTTGAGGCCGAGGAGGGCCGGCCCGAGCCCTTCCGCGCCCGCCAGCACGGCGTTCTTCACCTTGTCCCACCCCAGAAAATGCTCGATCGCGGCGATGAGCGCCGGAACCGGGTAGCCGACCTTGGGCTTGCCGACGATCCCGGTCACCTCCAGGTCTTTCCTGATTTGGGAGGGGTCGAGGCCGAGGTCCCTGCCCAGCGTGCTGCAGGACACGACGGCGATCCCGCGCAGGTTCAGGCGCTTAAGATGCTGGAAATAAACGGGTAACCGGTGCAGGGTCGGCTCGGGAAGCGCCTTAACGGCCACAGCGAAGCCTCCGGACCGGGAATTCGGCAATCAAGAAAGAATTCCGTATAGCCTCGTGGGGCGGGGTTAGGCTGGGGTACGTGCCGGTCAAATATGAGTATATCAGATCTTCGGACCTGTTCTACCCTGAGATGGGGGTTTCTGGGACCTTATTTGAGGGGTACGGACACTGAATCGGGAAATATTTCCTGATTTACTACTGGCATCTCTCGGCCACCCCGCCCACCGTCACGCTCCAGCATCCACTGCTGTCCGCGTTCCCGGCCTCGACGCCATTCCAATTGATCGCACACGGCGCCCAGTAGGAGGGCAGATCGAACCGCACGGCGGCGACCCCGCGCGTGATCAGGAGCAGTTGGTGGGCGTCCATCAGAAACTCCGCCCGGACGCGCGCGGTGACGTTTTCCTCGCGCTTCGCCAGTGCGATCCGGCTCTCGAGGCGGGGCCGGTCCTTGCCGCGCGCCACCACCACGCCCAGAGCGCGCTCTTCGGTTTGCCCGGCCATGAACGCCACATAGTCGCGCGCGTCTTTGATGGGCGTTCCGCCCACGGAGACGATCCGGTCGTCGAACTTGAGCGGACCCACATAGTTGGGCGGCAGAAAACTCACCAGCACACCGGGGCCGGGATCGTCCAGGTTGTATCCGAAACCACCCAGCGCCAGGTAAGCGCCGGGCCCCGGCTTGAGGCGGGACTGAGCGAGGACGTCGTTGCGGGCGGCCGGGTCGAATTGCGCAATCTGCAGCCAATAGCAGCGCGCGAATTCCGCCGAGCCGGTCTCGCAATCGACGCTGGCCGGATACGGGTCGCTCTTGTGCGCGGCCAGCCAGTCGAGGGCGCTCGGAATGCCCACCGGCTTGGCGGCGAGCTCGATGTCGAAGCCCTTGGCGACCAGCTTGGCGCGGGTTGCCGCCGCCTGCGTCCGATCCTCGGGCGGAACCGCCCAAAGAATCGCGACCAACTGCGCGCCGGCGCCGAAGAGGCGATTGGTCTCGATGGCGGGCTCGACGCTTCCTCCCGCGGCGACGGCGGCGGCCCACAGATCCGGTCTGCGCGAGACGGCGTAGAAGACAGCCGGCGTGGTGGCGCCGCGTCCGGCCAGGTAGGTGCGGGTGGAATCGATGGCGCGCCGGGCCGCCGCCTGCGCCACCGCGGCCTCGATCTGCCTCACGGCGGCGTCGCCGGGCAGAGCCTCCGGAATCGCGACGAATTCCCAGCCGCGCGCCGCGGCCTCCGCCGCAAACGGCTCTTGACCCGGGCCTAGAAACACGAGGAGGGGGGCTGGTTCGGCGGCAGCGGTGGCGGCAAGCGCGGCCAGGGCCGCCAGAACGCGGGCCGAGCGGCGAATCACGGAGTTCACCCTCCCATGTTAGATTAATGTCCATATGGCCATCATTGCGGTGGCAGGGCGAAAGGGCGGGATCGGCAAGTCCACCATTGTCGGGAATCTGGCGGCGGAGTTTGCCGCGATGGGGCAGACGGTGGCGGTGCTCGACGCCGATCCGCAACACAGCCTGGTCACGTGGGCGGAACAGGGCGACGGGATGCTGGCGCGCTCGGTCGAGAAAGTCTCGGGCGGCGGTGACACGCTACGGGCGCGGGCGCGCAACGCCGAAAAGGACGCCGACATCGTGCTGATCGACACGCCGCCGGGCATGCCCGAAACGGCGTACCAGGCGGCGCTGGCGGCCGATCTCATGCTGCTGCCGTGCGGGCCGTCGCCACTCGATCTGTTCGCGCTGAAGGAAACGCTGTCGCTGGCGCTGCGGGCGCGCGCGGAACGGCGCTCGAAGAAACCGCGCATCCGCTTCGTGCCGTCGAAGGTGCTGGCTACGACCAACCTGGGGCGAGGGCTGGCATCGTCGCTGAAGAACATGGGGAAGAAAGTGCTGCCCGCCATCGGGCAAAGGGTGGTGGTGGCGGAGGCGGTGGCCAGCGGCTTGACCGTGGCGGAGTACGCGCCGAATTCGCCCGCCCACGAGGAGTTCCGCGAGCTGGCCAAGGCGGTTCAGAAGGTCTTGAAGAAGTGAGACTCTCCGCTTGGTTCCTGCTGTGTTGCTGGGCGGCCCTGCCGCAGACGCCGGACTTCCTCATCGTGGACACGCACGACGACACGACGCAGAACCTGCTCTCCGGCCACTTCGATCTTGGCCAGCGTCATGCGACCGGCTCCATCGACATCCCGCGCATGCGCGAGGGCGGCCTCGGCGCGATCTTCTTCTCGATCTGGATGCCGGGCACAGTTACCGGCCCGCGCGCCGTCAAGGACGCGCTCACGCAGATTGACGCGGTTCGCGAGCAGGTCCGCTTGCACCCGCAGGATCTGGCGCTGGCCACCACGGCCGAGGAAGTCCAGCGCGCCCACACAGCCGGGAAGATCGCCGTGCTGATGGGGGTCGAGGGCGGGCACATGATCGCGAGCGACCTCGCCGTCCTGCGCACGTTCTACGCTCTCGGCGTAACTTATATGACGCTTACCCACAGCGTCAATGACGAGTGGGCGGATTCCTCGACCGACAAGCCGGTCCACAACGGCCTCACGGACTTCGGCAAGCAGGTGGTCCGCGAGATGAACCGCCTGGGAATGATGGTCGATATCTCGCACGTCTCCGACAAGACGTTCTACGACGTGCTCGCTATCAGCACGGCGCCGCCGATCGCGTCGCATTCCTCCTGCCGCGCTCTTTGCGACTCGCCGCGCAACATGACCGACGACATGATTCGCGCGCTGGCGGCCAAGGGCGGAGTGATTCAGATCAATTACAACACCGGGTTTCTGAGCCAGGAATATCGCGAGGCCGAGAAGGCCGATCCCAGTTTGCAGAAAGGCGTCGAGGCGGAGAGCGAGAAGCGCTGCGGGCATGACGAAGGCTGCCAGATCGCCGAGATGGAGAAGCTCACGCGCGCGCTGGTTTCGGCGGGAAAACTGCCCCGCGTCGAGTGGACCCGAATCATCGATCACATCGACCACGCGGTCAAGCTGGTGGGCGCCGACCACGTGGGGCTGGGCTCCGATTTCGACGGCGCCAACATGCCCTACGGCATGGAGGACGCCTCGCACCTGCCCCAGATCACCGCCGCGCTGCGCGCGAGAGGCTACTCCGACGCCGACATCCGGAAGATCCTGGGCGGCAACACCCTGCGTTTGATGGAGCGGGTGCAGGCGGTGGGGCAGTAGCGCCACGGGTGTCGGCACGAGTGCCGACACGGCACGCTTCACACGGTGCTGAAAAAGTAAGTTGGATGTAGACGTTCAGAACATTTTCGTGCATATTTGTTTTATGCGTGAAAGCGATCTGGATCAGAACGCCATGTTCAGCTACCGGTCGCCGGAGGAGCGCGTTCCGGCCGACCACCCGTTGCGCCGGATTCGCGCCCTGGCCGATACCGCCTTGCGGGCGCTCTCGCCCCG
>Ga0181532_10004540_pt1 | contig 12090 bp, 12 predicted proteins | sample PEATcosm2014_Bin_33_FD_119768 | JGI IMG/M metagenome (GOLD analysis project Ga0181532, IMG submission 119768) | Peatland microbial communities from MTU Mesocosm Facility, Houghton, MI, USA - PEATcosm2014_Bin11_30_metaG | ecosystem: Environmental > Terrestrial > Soil > Wetlands > Peat | place...
ATCGGCGGCCAGGCAACCGATGTCGTCATGCTGATCATGAACAAGAACGGCATGGATAACCTGCTCTCCAGCCAGTTCAAGCTCGGCGCCGATGCCAGCGCCGCCGCCGGCCCCGTAGGACGCCACGCCGCCGCCGATACCGATTGGAAAATGAGGGCGGAGGTTCTGACCTATTCGCGCTCCCGTGGCCTCTTCGCCGGACTCGAACTCAACGGCGCCGTCATCAAGCAGGACAAGGACAGCACCCGCGATTTCTACGGCCGCATGGTGCCCTTCAAGACGTCGCTCCAGGGAGACATCGAAGCTCCTAAAGCCGCGTATTCCTTCTTGAGTACGCTAGCCAAGTGGGCGCAGCAAGCGGCGAAGTAGCTCTCGAGTGGGGACGGGGCTCTGCCCCGTCTCCAGATGGCGCGAGGCCCGCCTCCTCCCATCTCTGATCGCCATCTCTGTCCACGCGCCTTGCGTTTCAACGCCTCGACCCCCTACACTCCGGCACAGTGCGAGAACGCCTCGAGTACGCTCTGGTCTGGCCCTGTATTAAGATCCTGGGCCTTCTACCCCGTCCCGTGGCGCGCGCCATAGGAATCACGCTCGGGTTAACCGTTTACGCGGTTTACGGACGCCTGCGTCGCGTCGGCCTGCGCAACCTCGCGCTCGCCTTTCCCGAAATGTCGCAGCGTGAGCGCCGCCGCGTGCTTCGCGGCGAATTCATTTCTCTCGGACGCCAGCTCGCGGAAGTCTGCCTCTTCCCGCGCTACACTCGCGAAAATGTCTCCCGCATCGTCGTCTACGACGGCTTTGAAAACTTCGAGCGCGCCTACGCCCGCGGCAAAGGCGTTCTGTTTCTCACGGGACACCTCGGGGCATGGGAACTCTCCGCCTTCGCTCACTCGCTGCAAGGCCACCCACTGTCGATCGTCATGCGCTCCCTCGACAACCCTTACATCGACAATCTTATCCAGAGCTACCGCACCATGCACGGCAACCGTACGGTCGACAAAGGCGACTTCGTGCGCGGCCTGCTCTCTGCCATGCGCGCCGGCGAAACCGTCGGCATTCTCATGGACACCAACATGACTCCGCCCCAGGGCGTGTTCGTCGATTTCTTCGGCATCCCGGCCTGCACCGCCAGCGGCCTCGCTCGCATAGCCCTGCGCACCGACGCCGCCGTCGTCCCCGGCTTTACCGTGTGGGATTCGAAGTTGCGCAAATATATCCTTCGCTTCGACCCCGCCGTCGAGTTAATTCGCACCGACGACAACGAGGCCGACATCGTCGACAACACCGCAAAATTCACCAGCGTGATCGAAGATTTCATCCGCCGCTATCCCGACCAGTGGCTCTGGGTCCACCGCCGCTGGAAAACCCGCCCGCCCGGCCAGCCGCCAATGTACTAATCGAGTGTGGTCGTGTGGGGACGGGCGCCCTCGCCCGTCCAAGCCGAGCGCAGATCGGCACCTGGCGCGCGCTGCGATGATGTGTACGTGCGAATTGCCTCGCCGTTGTACACACCCGCCCCGGAAAGCGACAATAGAGAACCATGAAACAAACCCTGCGCGATCTCGCCGAGCAACTCGGCTGCCGTCTCCTTGGAGACTGCTCCATCACCGTAACCACCGTCTCCAGCCTGCAATCTGCCACCCCCGAGAGCCTAGTCTTCGTGGAGGACGCCCAATATCTCGACCCCGCGCTGCGCTCATCCGCCGCCGCCATCGTCGCAGGAGAATTCGCGAGCGCCGCCGCGTCCAAGCCCATCCTGATTTCCCCGCAGCCCCGCCTGGTCTTTGCCCGGGCCGCGAAGCTGCTTCGGGACCACGACCGCAATCGCGTCATTCATCCCTCCGCCATCGTTCCCGCTTCCGCCGCGGTCGGCAAGAACGTAGCCATCGGCCCGCGCGCAATTCTCGGAGAACACGTCAAGGTCGGCGATGAAACAACGATTGGCTCGGGTTCAGCCATCGGAGACAACGCGGAAATCGGAAGCCATTGCCGCCTCGACCCGAACGTCACCATCTACCCGGGCACGACTCTCGGCAACAGCGTCATCGTGCAGGCTGGCGCGGTCCTCGGCAGCGAAGGCTTCGGCTACGTTCGCGATGCGCAAACCGGACGCTACGAGCAATCCCCCCAAATCGGACGCCTGGTGATCGAAGACGATGTTGAAATCGGCGCCAACTCCACGATCGACCGCGGCGCTCTCGACGAAACCCGCATCCGCCGCGGCACAAAGATCGATAACCTGGTGCACATCGGCCACAACTGCCAGATCGGCGAGAACGTGGTCATCGCCGCTCAAACTGGCCTCTCCGGCAGCGTAACCATCGAAGATGACGTCGTGATGGGAGGCCAGGTCGGCATCGGCGATCATGCTCGGGTAGAATCCGGCGCAATGATAGGAGGCCAAGGCGGCATCCTGCCAAAGAAAGTGCTGCGCGGAAAAGGAATCATCTTCTGGGGAACGCCCGCCCGTCCGCTGAGGGAGTATCTTAAGGAACTGGCGTTCCTATCGAGGTCGGCAAAGAAGGAACGTTAAGCGGGCGAGTTAAATGTTTCCGTAGAGACGCGGCTCGCCGCGTCTCAGCAGCGCCACCAGGTACGCGCTTCAGACTAACGGCTAAAAGCTAAGAACTGCTTTCCTATGCCCCTAGTAGTCATCGGCGGACACTCCCGCAGCGTAGGCAAGACCAGCGTCGTGGCCGGTCTAATCGCCGCCCTGCCCGGCTTCTGCTGGACCGCCCTGAAAATCACGCAATACGGACACGGCATCTGCTCCGCCAACGGCGAAACCTGCGATTGTGCCACCGCCGATCATTCCTGGGCCGTGTCAGAAGAAAAAGACCGCTCCGGCGAATCCGACACCTCGCGCTTCCTGGTCGCCGGAGCCGATCACTCCTGGTGGGTGCGCACGGAACAAGGACATCTCGCGGAAGCCATTCCCCGCATTCGCAAGATCCTCGCCTCGACCGAAAACGTTATCATCGAATCGAACAGCATCCTGCACTTCGTGAAGCCGAATCTCTATCTGACCGTGCTCGACCCGCAGACCGCCGACTTCAAAGCCTCGGCGCAAACCTTTCTCGATCGCGCCGACGCCGTCCTGCTGCACTCCGTCGCGAACTCCAAAGCCCCAGCCTGGGAACGAGTCTCGCTGAAGCCGGTAATCGGCCGCCCAACGTTTACGATCCAACCGCCAATCTATGTCACGCCAGAAGTCGTAGAGTTCGTTCGCTTGCGCCTGAGTACCCCCTAGCTGCCTCACCCCGCATACATCCCAATCACCCGCTCAATCGCGCGCCGGCACACCGCACAGAACGTCTTGTGCCGCGTGAACATGATGCAGTCCACCTCCGGACGGTAATACCCTTTCGCCTCGTAGTTCGCGCCCTCGAACGCTCCAACTTCGCCCGCGTACTTCTCCGACCCGAACATGGCATCTTGCTTCTCGCGCTCCTTGCGGACAAGTTCGTCCATCTCCGCCTCTGGCTTCCCTGCCGCTCGCAGCTCTTTCCGTTGCCGCTGGATATCCCGCTCGAAGCGTTCGAATTCCTCCTCATCCCAAGGCGTCGGCACTGGTGTCCCCGCCGTGACCAGATCCTTCCACTTCAAATTTGCCGGATCAAGCAATGCGGTCACGTTGGGCTCCCAAGGTTCCGTCCTCTTCTCATCCGGCAGATACGCCACCTCCGACGTGAAGTATTCATCGGCCAGCCCGGCGAACTGATGACCAAACTCGTGCACCCCCACATATCCCGCCCACAAATTGTCGATCGCCACCGTCGCGTACTGATTGAAAATTCCACCGCCACCATAGGTCTGCCCGTTCACCAGAATCTCGATAAACTCATAGGGCGCGAACGAAGCCACATCCCGCAACGCGCGGTTTTCCGTGGTCAACACATAGCGTTCGGTGCCGAAAGTGTCGTACGAAGCCCCCACCGGCGACCGTCGGTGAATTCCGCTTGAAGGCCGTGACACCCCTGACTCCTCCGCCACCGGACACAGCCCCCACACGTTGAAATCTTTCTGGTGCTCGCGAAACGGCGATGTTGAAAACAGCGCGTCCATGAATCGCCGCGCGTCTTTCTCAAACTTCCCGCGTTCCGCCGTCGTATAACCATCGCCCAGTACCAACAAATCCACCTTGGACGCCGGATCGCCCATTTTCTGCAATTCCATCAACGCCCCCGGCGAGGGTGGACGCGATCGGTCCACGAACTTGTCCTTCGGATCGACCACGGTCTTCCAGACTTCTTTCCAATCTTCATTCTGAGCCCCGTGAAATCCGCTCCCAGCACGCTCTTTCAGTGACACTTCCACCGGCGCCTCAGGATTCGGAAAGCGCAGCGACTCCGAAAACGTTCGGTTCCCATGCAGCGCTTCATCCGTCGTCTTCCACTCTGCAAACACGGAATTGAATCCGTGCGAATACAGCAACTTCCCGCTACCCCGCTCGCGTACTTCAAACCGGTAGTTGCCCAGCTGACTTTCATCGATCACCTTGCTCGGATTCCCCGGCCACTCCAGTGGCTCAAGCACCACCCGATCCAGGCTGAACCATTCTTCGTGTGAATTTCCAGTATGGTAATAATCCACGCGCAGGGTACGGGGTGCGGAAGAGCTTGCAGCCAAACTGGGTGTGGAAAAACTAAAACTAAAGACGCACAACAGAAGAGAACCGACAATAACGCCGAGCGCTCGTTTCATGCCCGGAATTGTACCCGACTGCAGGCCTACGCACCCGGCTTGATCGCGACCGCACGGTCGTTTTCAAAGCTGATCACCAGCGGCTTTCCGCCATTCGCATAGTGCAAAGTTCGCGACCCGTAATCGCCCGAACCCTCCGGAACGCCCAGCCCGATCGCAAAGCTGGCCTGTAACTCGCTCATCCCCGTCTGCACTTCATGAGCATCAATCTTCTGCCAGACATCCGCCGGCCAATGCTTATAAAGATCGTGTGGATCTTCGACGAAGAAAATGTCGTCGGAGTAAATCTTGAACTCGCCGTCCTTCTCCGCGCCAATCGGAGCCGCGTAATCCTTGCCCTCCAGCGCAAAGCACGCCAACACCTGCTTGATCCCCGGAGCCTTCGGGGCGACCTCGGTCACCACATCCTGAATCGCGAGCTTCTGCAATGGCAGCAGCGTTCCCGCCTCATGACCGAAATCCGTCTTGTGCCGTTCGCGATCGTATGGATAGTACGTAAGCTGATAACCGACCTTCACCCACACCGGCTGCTCCGTCAACTGACGCGCCGATTTCAGATCATAAGGATGCAACTTCTTCGGCGTAACATAGTAGTCCGCCTTCAGAAGGGTTTCCTGTGTAGGCTTCAAGTCGTCCTTCATCGCCGCGTGCCGTTCGTAGACAATGTAAGCGGCCCGTCCGCCCGCAATCACAATGGCGGCGATCAGGAAGATTTGCAGTTTTTTCTGAAACTCAGAATCAATAGCCATGATCGCCTAGGGACAGCCGCCCTCGGCTGTCCAGCCGAGGCCAGCTCGGCAACTCCCGGTGGTCGCGTCAACCCGCCGATTGGCTATAGAATAAGCCCATGCCCATCGCCCAGGATGACGTTCTAAACGCACTCAAGCAGTGCTACGATCCCGAGATCCCCGTCAACATCGTCGATCTCGGCCTGATCTATGAAATTCGCTTCGACGACGTACCCGAAGGCCAGCAAGACGTCACCGTCGATATGACCCTCACCGCCCAGGGCTGCCCCGAGCACGTCAACATCAGCGCGCAAGTCAAGTCCCGAGTCGAGCAACTCCCCGGCGTCCGCAACGCCAACGTCAACGTGGTCTGGAATCCGCCCTGGACTCCCGAACGTCTAAGCCCCGAAGCCCGCAAACAACTCGGAATCGAGCAGTAAGACCGCCCGTGTGGTGACGGGCTCTGCCCCGTCTGTCGCGAACGCTCAATATTCTCCCAGCTCCTCAAACGCCTGCGCCGCGCGCTTCTCCACCAACTCCTCGATCCTGCTGCCGATCTTCATCGCCATATCCAGAAATTTCGTTCCCTGCCGCACATACGAAGGCAGCTCTTCGCGAATCTGCGCAAACTGATTCGGATACTCTGACGCCAGCACCGCCAATCCTACCCCTCCCACCAGCACCGCCGCCGGACGTTTCCCCTTCATCAGCAACATCGTGGCTGCCCCCACCGATCCCGCAATCACCGCCCGCTTCCAGTTCTCCATTTTGTCTCCTGAATGACTCTTGGGACCCCTTCTAGCAGGATTCTAACGCAACGCTCCCATGCTTTATACTGCCGCCGACGCTCAATCAACCACCCTATGATGCGACTTCGAATACTCCCATTCCTCACCGTAACTCTCTGCGCTGTCCTCTTTGTTGCCACTCTTGCCTTTGCCCAACCGAAAACCCGTGCCCGCGACCTCGGCGTCCCCTTCGACGGCACGCCCGGCCCGAACAATGCCATCACCGACGTCAAGGGCGTCGAAGTCGGACACACCACGCTCATCTCCGGCAGCGGCAAGCTCAAGGTCGGAGAAGGCCCCGTCCGCACCGGCGTCACCGCCGTGCTTCCCCGCGGCCGCGACGCGAAAGACTCCGTATTTGGCGCCTGGTTCACTCTCAACGGCAACGGCGAGATGACGGGCACAACCTGGCTCGAAGATTCCGGCTTCCTCGACGGCCCCATCATGATCACCAACACCCACAGCGTAGGCGTGGTTCGCGACGCCATCATCGCCTGGAAAGTGAAGCGCGGCGAGCCCGACGCGGAAGGCTACTGGTGGTCCTTGCCCGTGGTTGCCGAAACCTGGGACGGCTATCTCAACGACATCAACGGATTCCACGTAAAACCCGAGCACGTCTTCCACGCCCTCGAATCCGCCCACAGTGGCCCCGTCGAAGAAGGTAACGTAGGCGGTGGAACCGGCATGATCTGCAACGAATTCAAGGGAGGGATCGGAACTTCCTCTCGCGTGCTCGAGGCGAAAGCCGGCGGATACACGGTCGGCGTGCTCGTGCAGTGCAATTACGGGCAGCGCGACCAGTTGCGCATCGCCGGAGTGCCCGTCGGCAAGGAAATTCCGGAACACACCGTCTGGAAAGATGACGTCGGCTCGATCATCGTCGTCGTCGCCACCGATGCCCCGCTCATTCCCACCCAACTGCGGCGTCTCGCCCGCAAGGCTTCTCTCGGTCTCGGCCGTGACGGCAGCTACTCCGGCGACGGTTCCGGCGACATCTTCGTCGCCTTCTCCACCGCGAATCCGGGAGCGGCGTCCTCCCACGGGGTCCGCGACCTCAAAATGCTGCCCAACGACAGCCTCGATCCCCTTTTCCTCGCCACCGTTCAAGCCACAGAAGAAGCCGTAGTCAACGCCATGGTAGCCGCCGAAACCATGACCGGCATTGACGACCATACCGTCATAGCCCTCCCGCACGACCGCCTGCGCGAGGTCCTGAAGAAATACAACCGCCTGGCAAAATAAGACTCGTAGAGAAACGGGCGTCCAGCCCGTCCAAGCTTGTGTGGTGACGGGCCCATGGCCCGTCCAAGCTCGCGTAGGGACAGCCGCCCCCGGCTGTCCAAGCCGAGCGCCAGCTCGGGCCCCGCCTACGGCCAAGGCAACTCCAGATAACCCGCGGATCCAGAGTTACTTTCGCTGCCCCACCATGGAGTGCATCGCTTCCGCTGCAGGAGGGATACAATCCAAACAGTGAAAGCCTACCGAATCGAGCGCATTAAGAGCGGCATGAAGTTCACCTGCACGCACTGTGCCTACAGCGTGAGCACGCTCGATTTCGACGCCAAGGCCGGCAACCTCCGCACCCAGGCCGCAACCGCGATCAATGTTCACGCCACCCAGGCACACCACGAACCCATGATCGTTTCAGCCTCTGACGGTCAGCTTCGCAGCTGGCGCTAGCAAGCCACACAAGCGATAGCGCACTCGATTTGGAGTGGCGCAGCGGTTTACCGCTGCGATGAGTGCCTTACTCTCGGAACCGGGTTTAGCCGCTGAGAGTACGATTCTCGCTCCGCAACGACTCTTGCCGCAAGCTTCGCTCCGGCCGTTGAGTCGTCGCGCTCCATGACGACTTTTTCGATACCATGGTGTTTCCGAGCGCACAGGGTCCCATGGGTAACACTCTATGATCGAGCGATTCGACTTCTCCGATCTCCGCGAGCTGTTCGCCAAAGCCAACGAGGAAAAGTCTGGCGACCAGTTGGCCGGCATCGCCGCGCGATCGGAACGAGAGCGAGTTGCAGCGAAACGCAAGCTGGCAGACCTGACTCTCGATGAAATTGTTAGCCGCCCCCTGATCGACCCCGACCACGACGATGTCTCCCGCCTCATTCTGGACTCATTCGACCAGCAAGCTTTCCGCGCCATCAAGAGCATGACGGTCGGCGAGTTTCGCGAATTCCTCCTCGACGACGGCACGTCCGAGGCGCAGCTACGGCCGCTGCAGCCGGCCATCATCCCCGAAATCGCCGCCGCCGTAACCAAGCTGATGAGCAACAAGGATCTGGTCCTAGCGGCCGCCAAAATCCGCAACGTCACCCGCTGCCGCAATACCATGGGAGAGCGTGGAGTGCTGGGCATCCGCGTGCAACCCAATCACCCCGCCGACGACATCGGTGGAATCCTTCTGGCAGCATTCGAAGGACTCCTTTACGGTTGTGGAGACGCAGTCATCGGCGTCAATCCAGCCACCGACTCCGTCGAGACCGTAAGCGCGATTCTTGCCGCCTTGAATCGCCTGGTTGACCCATACGAAATCCCCACGCAGACCTGTTGCCTGGCGCATATCACTACCCAGTTAGCGGCGTTAAATCGCGGAGCGCCAATAGATCTTCTTTTTCAGTCAGTAGCGGGAACGGAAGCAGCCAACCGCAGCTTCGGCGTCACCTTGAACATCCTGCGCGAGGGCCACCAACAAGTTCTCGAACATCATCGGCAGCGCACCAGCAATTTCAACGCCCGCTGGGTAGGAGATCACGCGATGTACTTCGAAACCGGCCAGGGCAGCGCTCTCTCCGCCGAGGCGCATCACGGAGTCGATCAACTGACGCTCGAAGCGCGAGCCTACGGAGTCGCACGTGCCTTCCGGCCCTTTCTCGTCAACAGTGTCGTCGGCTTCATCGGCCCCGAGTATCTATACGACGAAAGGCAGATCATCCGCGCTGGACTCGAAGACCATTTCATGGGTAAGTTACTTGGATTGCCGATGGGCTGCGATGTCTGCTATACGAATCACGCAGACGCCGATCAAAACTCGGCCGACAACTTACTCCTGCTCTTGACGGCTGCAGGCTGCAATTATTTCATGGGCGTTCCGTGTTCCGACGACGTGATGCTGAATTACCAGTCCACCAGCTATCACGACGCGTTAGCCGCCAGACGCCTCTTCCGGTTGCGTCCCGCGCCGGAGTTCTTAGCGTGGCTGCAAAACAAGGGGATCTATCACGGCACGGAACCCACATCCCTGGACTCGTCCGCAAAGCGGCAACTGATGCAGGGTTTGGAGGCATCCCTGGAAAAGGCTTTATAAATGCTTCAAGTCAGGCTTTTGCGAAGGGCACGACTTCACAATCTGGCCAAAATGCCGTGTAGAGACCGGGCTTGCCCCGTCTTAGGCCACCCCGGAACTATGTTCGAGCAAGAACGGGAAGGGCACGACTTCAGTCGTGTCGCTAAGTCGTGTAAAGTGTGTAGCGCTTTAGCGCCGGGAGGTAAGCTATGTCCTCCTAGACCGCTTTTCCGGCCCCTGCTAAATAGGGATGGCTCGAATGCCCAAAACAAATGACAAACTCGCACAGCCAGATTTGCCCGAGCACGACTTGTCCGAGATCATAAAGAAGGTGCGCGCACGGACTCCCGCGCGCCTGCTGGCGGGCCGCAGCGGGGCCGCGTACAGAACCAACACTCAACTGGAGCTCGGCGAAGCACACGCCGCCGCCCGCGACGCGGTGCGAGCGGAGTTAAATCTTTCCACCGATCTCGGCGGCGATTTCGTTAAGCAGTGGAATCTGTTTGAAGTCTGCTCCCGGGCTGCGAGCAAAGATGAATATCTTTTGCGCCCGGATTTGGGCCGTCACCTGAATGACGTGTCCCGCGCGGAGGTTAAGCGGCGCTGCTCCAAGGGACCCGACTTACAAATCACGATCGGAGACGGCCTCTCGGTAACTGCCGTTGCCCAGCAAGTCCCTCGACTGCTGCCGCTTCTGTGTGAAGGGGCAAAGACTCGAGCCTGGAGTGTCGGCGAGACGTTTGTGATTCGTCATTGTCGGGTAGGCATTCTCAATGACATTGGCGAATTACTCGCTCCCACAGTTGCCGTGCTCTTGATCGGAGAACGACCGGGTCTGGCAACCGCCGAGAGCCTCTCCGCATACATGGCGTATCAGCCCAAGGCATCGGACACCGACGCCAATCGCAACCTCATCTCGAACATCCACACTCGTGGACTAAGTACAGAGCAAGCCACCCAGCGAATTCTGAATCTGGCAGCCTCGATGATGAAAACTCAGAAGAGCGGGTGCGAACTTCGAGAAGAACTGCCGCCTGCCATTCGCCAGCAGATAGCTCGATAACCCTATTCCTTCACCGTCTTATCGGTAATCTCAAGTCCCCTGTCGATAATCGCAAACGCCTCTCGCAGTTGCTGTTCGTTGATACACAGCGGAGGATTGGTGAAGAAGGTATTCCACCGAACAAAGGTATAGAGCCCGTTCTCCCGGAAGAACCTGCCGAGCGCGACCATTTCTTCCGAGGTGCCGTTGAACGGAGCCATGGGCTGCCGCGTCTTGCGGTCCCGGATCAGTTCGACGATGCCGAACAGCCCGATCGACCGCACCGCGCCTACCGACCGGTGTTTCGCCTGCAACTCCGAGCCCAGCGTCTTCATGATCGCGCCCATCTTCCGAGAGTTCTCGATCAGGTCGTCTTCTTCATAAACGCGGATAGTCGCCAGCGCCGTCGCGCATCCCATGGGATGACTATTGTAAGTAAGTCCTCCATAGAATACCTCGTCGTCAAAGTGCTTCGCGATAAGTCGCCGCATTCCCACAGCGCCCAGCGGAATGTAACTCGAAGTAAGACCCTTTGCCATGCAAAGCAGGTCGGGAACGACATTCCAGTGATCAACCGCAAACCACTTACCGGTGCGGCCGAACCCTGACATTACTTCATCGGCGATCATCAGGATCCCGTACTTATCGCACAGTCTACGCACGCCTTCCAGATATCCATCCGGCGGCACAAGAATGCCGTTCGTCCCGACGACCGGCTCCAGAATGAACGCCGCAATCGTGTGCGGACCTTCCAACTGGATAATTTCGTCGATCATGGCCAGTGAAGTTCCCGCCGATTCCCATCCCCGCTCGATGCCGTGATACGGATCGAGCACCCGCACCACCCCTGGAATCCCGGGCTCCACCGCCCAGCGCCGAGGGTCGCCCGTAAGGCTGATGGCGCCAGCCGTAGCACCGTGATAGGAGCGATAACGTGCGAGGATCTTATGGCGTCCGGTAAAAAAGCGCGCGATCTTGATGGCATTCTCGTTGGCTTCAGCGCCACCATTCGTAAAAAAGAATGTGTCAATATCGCCCGGAGCGATCTCCGCCAGTTTCGCCCCCAGCCGCGCCCGCGGCTCCGTAGCCATGAACGGATTGGCATAGGCGAGCACCGACGCCTGCTCAATAATGGCCCGGATGACGCGCTCATCGCCATGTCCGATGTTCACCGACATCAACTGGCTGTTGAAGTCGATGAAACGCTTCCCTTCCGGCGTCCAGAAATAGATCCCCTTTGCCCGGGCCACAGGAATGGGATCGACCTTCGATTGCGCCGACCACTCAAACAGCGTGTGTTTCTTAGTGAGGTCGACCATCTCTTGGCCGGTCATGGCAGGAACCGCAGTTGTAGTAGTCATAAGCTTTTCAGGACTTGCCCGGAACTTGCTTCAGAACTTGCGCGAGTGCTCCTTGGCCCAGCGTTCGACGACAATTTTCTTCTCCGTATAGAACTCGACCGCGTCGCGTCCCTGTGCGTGCATGATGCCGAAGAAGCTGTCTTTCCATCCGCTGAAGGGAAAGTACGCCATGGGCGCG
>Ga0181532_10004541_pt1 | contig 12087 bp, 10 predicted proteins | sample PEATcosm2014_Bin_33_FD_119768 | JGI IMG/M metagenome (GOLD analysis project Ga0181532, IMG submission 119768) | Peatland microbial communities from MTU Mesocosm Facility, Houghton, MI, USA - PEATcosm2014_Bin11_30_metaG | ecosystem: Environmental > Terrestrial > Soil > Wetlands > Peat | place...
CAGAATCAAGCTCTCGGTTTCCCGGAAAGTTTCGCGTGGTCAAGCACGGTCTCACGACCGGAGAAACACAGACAAATCGCTCACGAAATCACTCTTCGTGAATAAAGCAGGTTAGGGGAAGATTAAAACGCAAAACTTAAGGGACGTCCGAAGTCAGGTGGGCACCTCTGTTTATGTGAACTAAGGTAAGATCGAGGCATGCATTTGGAACAAAACCTATGTGAAATGGAGCGCAGCCGCGAGGCCTATTGGCTTCGCTATCCCGCCACTTCTCCCATCAAACTGCGATGGCGTGCACTGACAGTGCGTCACTCTTTTCATATTCTGCCAGGAGAGACTATTTTGGAATTGGGAGCCGGAAGTGGGCTCTGGACCGAACATCTCGCTGATGTTTTGCGCGACCAGAATCCTATTACAGGAGCCGTGTTTAATCGCAATCTTGTGCGTTCGTCGACACGCGATAGCGTCGAATTCCATTGTATTGAAGATCTGGCTCGGGATTTGCAGCCAGCGAGCTTCGACTACATTGTTGGGACTGCGATTCTCTGCCATGACGGATACGAGCAGAATCTGCGGGCTCTATACCGGCTACTCAAACCAGGAGGGCAGCTTCTTTTTTTTGAAGCCAATTACTGGAATCCACAAGTCGCGCTGAAGAACACGGTTCCTTGGCTGAGCCGTAAGATGGGGAATGCATCCTGCCAGATCGGATTGCGCAAATACCGACTGATGAAAATGGCCTCTCGGCAAGGGTTTACGGAGATCGATGTAATCCCCTACGACATCATTCATCCCCGTACACCCCGGTCTTTGGTGGATGGCTTGCAATCGATCGCTTTCGTTGCTGAACACGCTCCCGTCTTGCGTGAAATCTGTGGCACTTTGTACATACGGGCCAGAAAACCCGGAGGGCCCGCGGTGCGGCCTTTTGTAAACTTAGCGGAACACCGCCGGCTATACCGCTCACTTTCCTTTGTGATTCCCTGCCACGATGAAGAAATGAACGTACCTCGCCTGGTGGACGGCATCATTGGCTTTTACGGTCCCTACGTCCACGAAATTCTCATCGTAAATGACAACAGTAGAGACCAGACAGGCGAAGTCGCTGAGCAGATAGCGAAGCGTGAACCACGTGTAAAGGTGTTGAATAGGCGACCGCCGAATGGGGTGGGGCGGGCACTGCGGGAGGGATACGCTGCGGCCAGCGGCAGTTATATTCTTACTATGGACTGCGACTTTGTTGAGATTCTCCCCGAATTTCGGGATTTGTTCAACGCAGTGGCGGCCGGATACGATGGCGCCATCGGTAGCCGCTTCTCTCACGAATCTCTGTTGATCAATTATCCCTTCTTCAAGATTCTGTGTAACCGAGGTTTTCATTTCTTGGCCAATGCGCTATTGTCGTTTCGCGTCCGGGATATCTCAAACAATTTGAAACTTTACCGCGCGGAGATTTTGAAGAGCATTGAGATCGAAGAAGACCATTTTGCGGCCAACGTGGAAACGGGACTGAAACCTTTATTAGCCGGCTACAACATCAAAGAGGTCCCCATTTCTTGGATCAATCGCACGATGGACATGGGCAGCTCGTCTTTCCACATTGTCAACGTGGCACCAAATTACTCTCGTTCCCTGGTTAGGATATTTAGAACTCGTAATGACAAACGGGTTGCCAGGGCTACCCAAGGCACAGCAATACCATGAATATGCCTGCTGCATCAGCAGCCTTCGCGTGTCCCGTATGTGAAGCGAAGACAACGGAACTCTACCTAGACGGTGAAGAACAAGATTTGGGTGTTTCGGTTATCGGATCTTCCCGGGAGTACAGTTTTCCGGGTCGAATTCTCAGGTGCCTTGCATGTGGATTTGGGTTTCGGCAGTTGCGTTCTTCGCCGGAAGAGCTTCAAAGACTATATCGCAAAATGGATCCGAAGGTCTATGAATCGGAGGTGCAGGGACGCAACCGTACGGCGCGTAAGCACTTGGAGATTGTGGAGCAGCACGTGCGACCGGGGCGTATTCTGGATGTGGGCTGCGCCTCCGGACTCTTCCTACGCCACGCCTTAGAGTCGGGCTGGGACGTCACGGGGGTCGAACCTTCTGAGAAGTTATACGCCGAGGCTTGCAGAAACTTAGGCGGCCGAGGCGAAGTCCAGTGCACAACTCTGGAAGATGCACGTCTGGAAAGAGACTTCGACGCGATTACACTTTGGGATGTGTTGGAACATGTTCCCGATCCTAAAGGTTTCCTTTGTGTTTGCCGCGCGTTATTGCGACACGGAGGATACCTGTTTCTGAACGTGCCAGACTTAGACAGCGTGGAAGCACGCGTTTTGGGCCACCATTGGCCGCTTTTGCTTCCTGAGCACTTAAATTACTTTAACGGAAAAAGCTTGAGGTTGTGCGGCGCGCGCGCTGGATTGATTCCGGTCCGATTTGGTCGGCGGTGGGCGTTCTTTTCTGTAAAATATGTCGCCTGCCGAGCGGCACAGCATCATATCCCGGGATCTACGGTGCTGCGGAAAGCGGCAGAAAGCTTCTTGGGCCGATTGCTAATTCCTGTGTCGCTAGGGGAGTCGTTGGCTGTGTGGAGATCGGCGTAAGAAATCACGATATACCGAAGAAATCTGCGCTCATGTAGCGATGCGCACCTCTTATCCATTTCCCCCTCTCTTCAGAACTGCCATTACAGACGTGCCGGTTGGGTGTTGGCCTGCGCCTGCTGTCACGAGGATCGTTATGGACTCAACCGCCATGCTTCGTTTATCCAGCCAGATGATCGCATCGTTTTCCGTACGGTCCGCGGCTCTTTGGTAACGGAGGAATTCAAGAAATGTTTTGTGACCGTACGCTGTTCTATAATCAATCTTGAGTAATTTCCAAAACGATTTAGACTGTCACGGAAGTAACGATTATCGTGCTGAGAATGCCCATGCGTCAGGCGAATCTCAACTTGTTTCACAGCACAATGTGGTGGCTCCCATGCTTCACGAGTATCCGTAATTTTCTCGCGATGTATCAAGTAATTTGCGTCGACGCCAGCGGCTGGATTAGGGACGATTCTCTTTTCAAGGATGCGCTTCATCTATCCGCCCGGGGCACGGCGCAATTTAGCCAGTGTCGAGGCAGGCTTCTCGGCCCCGACACGTCAAGTCTCTCGGTGCAGTCCGCGGCGGCTTCCGCGCAGGGAAGTCCCCGCCATTGACCATTCCTTGCATTGCGCTGCTCGGCTTCAAAGACGAACCCACCGATGCGGTGGAGCAATACTGCCGCTATCTTGCCGCCGCTCTGCAAGCCCAAGATATTCAACTAGAAATCCGCCGCGTGCCCTGGGAAATTCACGGCTGGCCAGTTGCACTTAAGGCGCTGCGGCTCCAGGCCACCAAATGGCGCGACACTTGGGTGGTGGTTCAATACACTGCCCTCGCTTGGTCTTCACGGGGCTTCCCGCACAAAGTTCTCCTCGTGTTGAAGATCCTAAAATCTGCCGGTATACGCGTGGGTATCGTCCTTCACGATGTCGAACCGTATCCAGGCACCCGCCTGATCGATTCTATTCGACGTTTTGACCAGGTTTACACTATGCGTCGCGCGCTTGCTCTCACTGAGCTCGCCGTCTTCACGGTTCCGCCAGATAGACTTTCCTGGTTAAGCGCTGTCCCGCCAAATGCTGTTTTTGTCCCCGTTGGTCCCAACCTGCCGATCCCACTTGTGTCTCGACCCTCTATTCGGCAGGACCCGGTACCCACCATTGGCGTCTTCAGCATCACCGGCGGTGAATCCGGCGCCCGCGAGACCCAAATCATCCTCGCCTCAGTTCGCTATGCCGCGCAGAAGCTTGGAAGGCTGCGTCTTTCCATTTTCGGTCGCCACGCGGAGCTTCGTGAATCTGAACTCAGAGAAGGGTTTCACGATCTGCCTGTGGAACTATCGGTGGTAGGCATCGTAGAACCTACTCAAGTTGTCCAGGAGCTTTCTGTCTGCGACGTTCTTCTTTTTGTTCGCGGCCACATTTCCTCGCGGCGCAGCACCGCCATCGCTGGCATTGCGTGCGGCCTTCCAGTTATTGCTTATCCTGGTTCCGAAACCGCCGCACCCGTTACTGAGGCTGGCGTGGTCCTTGTCTCACCCGACCAACCGGAGGATCTTAATGTCGCTCTGGTTCGAGTCCTCTCTGACACTTGCTATCGTACGGATCTTGCCGCGCGCAGTTGTGACGCTTACAAGACTCATTTTGCTTGGCCCGCCATCGCTACTCGGTTTAGCACTCTCCTTAACGCTCGCTAGCCCGGGTTTTCCCTTCGTCGTGATCGGAGATAGAGGATTCACAATCTTGTTACCGTCGATCAAAACCTTTCTCAGCAAACTCGGCACTTACCAATCCGTAACTGCTTTCCCGCGAGAGGCACCCTCCCCCATGCCTAGGTCCAGATGTGCGATCGCATAAGAATGATGCGGATTTCATTTTCCCTGAATGCGCTTTCCCATCCTGCGTGTCGCGACAGCCAGCACATAGCACAGTCAAGTTGAAGCGCTTGTCAACGCCGACTTTGCTTCGAGGTTTTAAATGATGAATCTCTCAGCTCACGCGAGAGCCGCAGCTCTGAAATCACTAACTGTCTCCTTCCAGCAGTTGAGGTCAAAGGACGTCGTAGATTTCTCGACAAAGATTCAATTAGGGTCGTGCCTTGAGCTCATTAGCTTTATCTTAACTGCCTTAGCAGTCAATTAGGTCAGCGGTCCGAAGTGCTTTTTTGACAAAGATCAACCGGTCCACCGGTCACTAAGAAAGCAGCAAAAAAAGGCTGCCTTCAGTCCCTCAGTTAAGCAACTGAAAAGAGAGACATGCGGGGTGGTCTGTTGGCGCAAAACTGGACCGAACGGTAAAACTTAGTCCCGGCACCCGGTCCGTGATCATGTATGTTCGACCAGTCGTCTTATTACAGGGAACACCAAGATTGGCCCCCAGCGAAGAATCTTCGATGATCAGGATCTGGCTGTTTGCTGTCACGGCTGTAGTATCCACTCTAGCAGTCGTAGATCCTGCCTCCAGGACAAAGCTACCCGCGGGCGCCGAATCACACTTCGCTGGCAAGGCCGCTGATCTGCAATTTGACAGGGTCCCATACGATGAAACGACAAGTGGATGCCCTGCAATATTGCAAATCTGACCTACTTGACAACTGGGATCAACCGAATTCATGGTTGATGCGAACTCTAATACCTCGTTGTCCGAGATTGTCCACGCAGGGATGTAGTATAGGGTCGGTCCGTAGAGCGTTGGAGTAAGCTTGTTGCTAAAGTTCGCGTCGACACATACATCTGTGGACGGAGCAGTAGCTCCCACTTTCTGTGCTATCCATAGATATTGCCACTGTCCGTCGCCTACAAGCATGCCTAGATCGGAGAAGGTATTACTATAAGTCGGTGCTGCCACACCATAGCAGCTTGTATTGAAACTGGTTCCGGTTTGCGCCAAACCCTTTGCCCAGACACCAGCTACAAACCAGTCACCCACCGCTGGGGTATAGGGACCGTAAATCCCCATTTGAACGACATTATTGGATGATGTGTTGTAGGCGACGCTTGCCGCACCCGTTCCACCGTAGGGATCGGTTAGACCTTGCTTGAACGTGACGCCGGCGGAGCCGACAGGGAACTTCCAGCTAGACGTTTCGCTTAACCCATAGTTGGTAAAACGATTGGGAACCAGACCTGCAACGCGACGAGCTAAGTCCGTATTTCCGACCATATACCCATTGAAAAATCCCGCCTGCCCCTGCTTGCGGGGACTAACTGTGTTGGTCAGCAGGCTATTCAGCGGAGGATTGATTATGGTAGCTGGGCCTTGCACGTTGCCACTATTGAGAACTGTTGGCCCGTTTGTATTCGTTGAATCAATCTCGATGTTTGGCATCGAGCCTGTGCCGAAATCAGCTCCCTCTATATTGTCCAACACTGCATCACATCCCGCATTACACCAACCCGTGAACCAAACAGTTGGTGGACTTGCACTAGCGAAGTTGCCTTCCTGAATCACGTTTTTAGCGTAGAGACTAACACCGTTTGAGCCTCCTTTGACCTTAATGCCACCTCCGGCGAGATTCGTGTCAATGATGTGGATGAGGCCACTTCCCGTCCCCGACGTACCGTCTAGTAGAATCGCAGCTGCATTATCAGCGGTGATGCCCCCTGTTGCGGTGTAGGCGTTCCCTGAGCAGCCATAGTCGCGCAGCCAAAGCCAGAATACGTTGCTCACAACGTCTGTGCAGGGACCGTTCGCAGCTGCTTGAGTCAGCAGCGCAGATACGTTATCAAGGATGATGCTTTGGGAGCCACAGGTGCCAGTTCGGTCATTGTTTGAGCACTCCGCTATGACAACTGCGCGTGCTGGATACGCGATTTCAAAGTTGGCAATGTAGATCGGTTGCGCTGTAGCCGAGAGCCAAATAGCGGGGTGATTCCTGTCAGCATTTCCTCCGGCGATCAATTGCACGCGAGGCTTGTGACCGTTCGGGCCACCCGCGGCGTTGCCGTTACCGATAATGTTGACAGCGCATCCATTGCACTTCAGCCAACCAGCAGGAGGGCTTGCATAGTTTGGGTCTTTAGGTCCCATAAGCCAGATACCATCACTTGCGGACGCGGCGTTCGCTTGCACGTCGGGGCCAACATAAACCGTGCCGCTACCTGCCGTTTTTGTGCCGCCACCCGGCAGAGAGAGTAATGCCCCGTAAATTGTGCGCTTGGCGGCAGCCCAGGACACCCCGTCATTTACATCGCTGCCGCCATTAGAGACATATCGGATTGCGATATTTTCGGGCATCCTCGGCGTCACCGTTCTCTGCTCCGCAGTAACTTCCGAAGCAGCGATCCGGTTAGTTCCGGCATTTTCCTGTTGGGCGGAAAGTTCCCAAGGGAGAAAACCTGGTGTGGGCTCAGGCTTCTCCCACGTTTTGATCCGTGGACCCCCTGACTCTGCAATGATTAACAGAGTTCTAACTGCGACCTGACCGATAGAACATGGAAGAACTTGATGGTGGGCACTGACTGGGGGGAACGTTGTCGCCGTCGTTGTGATTCCGAATCCACCCCACCCATTGCGAGTAATGCTGAATGATGTAAGCAGAGTAAAGATAAAACTAGACACGAACGCAAACACTCTAAGCATTACGTCTCCTCGATCCGTTTGCAGGCATTTCTACAAGTAACGGTTTATCAAACCACACTCCGTTTGGCCTATCGGTCCTCGATTGAGGTGCCCTCGGAGTCTAAACTAACGCAAAAATTGAAGCTAACATTAAAGAAAAAAGGCAGACAACCACTTCCTCTTCGCCGGCGGCCAATTCATTTGGAACCTCTGCCAAATGCAGGCGTTGTACCTAGGAGCATTCCTAACTTTTGGGTTCTCCGTTTCACACTCGCCTACCATTGACTGTTGTCCGAACGCATACGATTAGCGCGGTCGAGATTCGATCGGCCAGTAAGTGCCAATGGAATGAACACCATCGGATGAAATTACTATAACCAGCGACTGCTCATACCTTAAGGATGCGAAAAATCCTACAGGGAATTCGTCCTGCGCGAAATCGTTTGGCACAAGGGCTTTTTAAAGGTCACGCTCTGACGACATCGTTAGGAGGCGCAAAGTGTTCCCAACGAGCCATGCAAAATACTCAGAATACTGGTTTAATGATGGAGCTTGACTTATACTACCGCCCATGAAATGGGGCGATGATGTTTTGCCCGCCATAAAGATTTAAGGTGCACTTCTCCCTGTGTTAGCCAACGTGAACTTGTCAAGCGGTGAGCCTGAAAGGGAAGTCTCAGGCAGGGCGCATGGGTCCGGTTTTCGATGCACGGTTTTGGACTCAATACCTCGAACTGCAGCTCTCTGGGGGGTATTGGGACTGGCAGGATATGCGTTGGCGCGAAGTCTGGCTTACGCGAGGACGCGGCCTCTCAGCATTGACGAGTTGTTTACACAAGCCGTTTGCGGCCGAACAAGCATTTCGGCCATATGGAAAGTGTTGAGCCAGGGAGCGGATAGCCAGCCCCCCTTTTTTTATCTGATGGAACGAATCACAGCGTGGCCTATCCTCAATGAGCACATGGCGTATCGTCTCTTGCCAGCGTTGGGATTCGTGTGCACTTTGATTTCGGTGTACGTGTTTGTCAAAAGGCGGAATGGCTCGGCGCCTGCGTTGGTCTGCGCTTCCCTACTGCTGATGAGTCCGCTATTCACTATTTATGCGGCCGAAGCGAGGCCATACAGTCCTTTGGTCGCCTCAATAGCCACCGCTCTCGTGTGTTATCAGCGTACGCCCGCTGCCCCGTGGGTAGGCGGGTTGTTTCTCAGTCTTCTTATTGCATCCTCGATACACTATTACGCGGTTTTTGCGCTGTTCCCGTTCTTTCTCGCCGAATTGACAGTTGTTTATCAAACAAAAAAAGTGCGATTCTGCGTGTGGCTCGCGTTGCTTGCGGCGCTGGCGCCTTTAGGAATCTGCTGGCCACTGCTGATGCAGGCAAAACAGTATTTTGGAGCTTTTTTTCTTGCCCCGGTTTCATTACGTACCTTGCCGGTGATGTACGCTTGGTATCTTGGAATGACGCCCGCGTGGGGCATGGCCTTGATAGGCGCCGCTGTTGTGGCAGTGCTCGCCACATTCTTTCCGATGATCGGGCAAGAGGCAGAACCAGAGGGCTCTCCCGCCGCATCCGTTGGCGATCGAGTATTGGTCTTGGGTCTTATTATTTTGCCGATGGTCGGCTTCGCCGCTGCGAAGATTTCGCACGCTCCATTGGTCGATCGATATTTTCTGCCTGCAACCTTGGGAATTGTCGCAGGCGTCGGCGATATGCTCAGGCGGGCTAAGCCAAGGGGCATCATCGCGGCGGCGATGTTCGTTCTGCTTGCGATTGGAGTGCAGGAATTGGGGTTTTGGAGTTCACCCCGCCACCGGGTAGTGCCAGCCGAGCAAGTAAGTGCACTCGCCAACTTTGCCGAGGTCGTGCAACACGAAGACTTGCCCATTGTCGTTTCCGGTGTGGAAGCCTACCTGGAGATTTGGCACTACGCTCCGCCTTTGCTTCGGAGGCGGATCATGGCTTTGGTGGATCCGGCCAACGCGACGATATATGCAGGAGCCGGCACCGACCGGATCCCGATTGTATTGCGTTCGTACGAGCCGTTAGCCGTGCGGGATTTCGCTCCTTTTGCCGCGGAACATCCAGTCTTTCTCCTTTATTCGACCGGATCGGTCCTTGACTGGTGGCCTGCGCGGCTGGCCCATGACGGTCACCGGCTGCAGCTCCTTGCTGCTCATGGACGTGACGCCATGTACCTGGTGGAGTTAAGAGCGTCTGTTCCGAATTGACTTCGGGGGAGGGCCTTTGCGGAGGGCAGGCTGGCATGCCTTTCTCATGCCCCATCTAGTGACTTCGTTCGCTATTTGAGCTACAGCACAAACACCGACAAAATCAGCCAAGAAATGAAAGGTCAGAGAAAAATTGTCCAAATCGAAAAGCATAACGTTGTGACTCCTCAGCGTTGTCCTGCTCAAGACGAAGAAGGATGCATCTGCCCCATGGTGAAATAGCCGCACTTTGAGTCACAGATGTGCAAAGTGCTGCATGAGATTGTCAGTGTCGACGACGGCAGCAGCGAATAGACCTTGCAGAATATTCTTGGTTTATGCGGGCGCATTCCGGTAGTGAAACCTGTGCCAGTATAAGTAGTTCGATTCATACCTCCTTTCGAAACACGAACATCCCATGTGTCGCTAAGGAGGCGGGGAAAATTCTTGCTACAACAGACTCGGACCATGCCGAGACAGGAACAGTAATGCGGCGCATCTGCCAATAGACGCGACGTGCGACAGAAGATTCCCGCGATGACGAAAGGTAAGAAGCGGACTGTACTTGTTTGACGAGATTGCCTTTTCGTCCAAATAGGGTTTGTGCTAGGCGGACATAGATGCGATCAGCAAGGAGGAATTCCTGGCCGAACCACTCGATTAAAGAAACTCCGCGATTCTCGACTTCACTGATCCAATCCCGCGGTGCTCGGGGAAAAACGTGTGAATCTTTTCCAATCTGCGAATCTTGTCCGCAAATTACTTCCATCAATATCATTCGGCCCCCAGGTTTGAGAACGCGAACCATTTCTTGGAGGGCCTTTGACTGCAGCCCGTAAGGAATGTGCTGGACCACGGTGATATCTGATAAGCAATCGAAGGCAGCATCAGGAAAAGGCAAACTTTGGGCTAGTGCGTTCACGAGGGGAGCCTTGGTATCATGGGCGCGCGCCATTCGAAGCATGCCGATCGTCGCATCTACGCCCACAGCGGAGAATCCGAGTTCTCCGTAGCGTCGGACCCAACGACCTGTCCCACAACCCACATCCAGAAAATGCGTCCCAGGCGGGAGCGCTGCCAGCGCGAGCGCACGCCGAAGAGCGCGAAATTGCAAGTTGTCGATGATCTGGTTGAACCATGGAGGAGCTAGTGGATGCAATATGGGCGCGAATCCCTTGGCATCCGCCGAATCAGTTCCACCGGCTAAATTTGACCAGTATTCCTTTGGAGAGTACATCCGATTAATTACCTAGCTTTTGCACAGACTGATGATACCCGATTCATATGCACAAAGGTCGCCCAACGAAGTGTCCCCTATTTGGTTTCAGTGAGAGCCGAATTCGCCCTCGCAGCCCCCAGAAATTGAGCAGTAACGCAAGCGTCCTCGTTATCTAGTCAGTGTCGTGCTCAGCGCTCTATCAAGAACGGTGTAGAATGCTGTCGTTTCGAGATTAAAGGGCATCTCTATGCGCAGGGCTTCTATTGTGAAAACGGAAGAATCTCTCTCCGACTCGAGAGCAACCTCGGCTCGAGAATCCTTGTTGCGTGCTCATATGCCCGAATTGGACACGATTCGGGGATTGGCCATTCTTGGGGTTCTCGTATATCATGGGTTCTACTGGGCCAGAGACTTGAGTCTCTATAGCCCCTGGCAAAGACACTTTTTCATGCTCATGGCTCCGGGGCAATTCGGGGTAAATCTATTCTTCGTTTTGTCGGGATTTCTGATCACTGGGATCTTGGTCGATTCGCGAAACCGCCCAGATTATTACCTACGGTTCTATTTTCGCCGAGCTCTCCGGATCCTTCCCGCTTACTATCTTACTCTTCTCTTGCTGATTATCTTTAAGTTGACTTCGACTGGATTCCTTTTGATGAGCCTGGCGTATTCGTCGAATATGTCACCGCTTTTCGGTATTGCACTTTCTTATCCGGTTTTGTGGTCGCTCGCAGTCGAAGAACATTTCTATATGATATGGCCGATGGCCGCGAGACGAATATCATCCGCGAAACTGTTGTGGTTATTGTGCGCGATTCTGGTGCTCAGTCCCATTTCCCGTTTTCTGTACCACGAGCAAGCTATTCGAACAAATAGAGCCGGACCGGGATTTGGTTCTTTCACATGGAATCATCTGGATGGTTTGGCCCTAGGCGCAATTGTGGCGATTCTTGTGAGGAGTCGCGGCTGGAGTCGCGAGAAGATGTTGCGACTATCGATTCTGTTGATTGCGTCAGCGATTCTGTTGACGGTGGCTGCCTACCCGTTTGGAATTCTTACGCGCAGGACTGCGATCGGAGAGGCCCTCCAATATGTCCCCTGGAACCTTGCCTTCGCCGGATTGCTGGGAATGTTTCTGTTGATTGGGAGCGGGCCATGGAAGCCATTAGTGAGGCCGTCTTTTCTGATCTTCTTCGGTAAGATCAGTTATGGACTTTATCTGTACCATTTAATGACTTACATAGGGTACGACTGGATCACCAGACGAATAAACTTCAACTCTCGACTCGGACTCACCTTATGGGAGCAAACGTGGTCAAGGGTGGTAGTCGCGGGCGCGGCGGCAATCCTGATTGCCTATTTGTCTCGACGATATTTCGAAGAGCCGTTTCTGCGTCTGAAGGATCGCCTACCGGGGCGGGCCAGCGAACAAAAGACGGAAGGAGATCCCCAAAAAGCGACAGTTGCGGATTAGGCATCCGGTTCTCGGCAATTTTAGGTACAACTTCC
>Ga0181532_10004544_pt1 | contig 12084 bp, 8 predicted proteins | sample PEATcosm2014_Bin_33_FD_119768 | JGI IMG/M metagenome (GOLD analysis project Ga0181532, IMG submission 119768) | Peatland microbial communities from MTU Mesocosm Facility, Houghton, MI, USA - PEATcosm2014_Bin11_30_metaG | ecosystem: Environmental > Terrestrial > Soil > Wetlands > Peat | place...
CAGCAGGGCAACTTCAATCAAAATCGCGGTCAGCAGCAGAATTACGGCCAGAATCGCACCCAAAACACGGGTCAGCAGAACCGCCAGAACATGGGGCAAAATCAAAGCCGTTCGAATTACAACCAGAGCCAGCGCAATGACGCTTCACGCGGCTACGGGCAGCAAGCCGACCGCGGCACCAGCACGGGCGCCTTCAGCAACTACAGCCAGGGCGGCAACACTCGGACCAACAGCGCTCGCGGGCAGCAGAGTCTGCAAGGAAATCGCAGCGGCGGTGGCGGAAACGCTGGCGCAAGCCGGGGTGGTGGTGGCGATCGCGGCGGATTCCGCCGCTAGAGCTAATGAATATGAGATTCCGATACCAGGAGCAGGAGAAGATACCGATGCAATCGTCACCGCATACTTCGACGGCAGTCCATTCCAGTCGGGGCGCCGTCCCGCTCGTGCTGGTTCTGTTGATGGTGCTGTCCAGCGCCGTGTGCGCTTTTGCGCAGCCAGGGAATGAAAAGACTTTCGCCTCGCCCGGCGCCGCCGTGCTTGCTCTCTACGATGCCGCCAAGAGCAACGACACCCAGGCGGCTGCGGCGCTCTTTGGTTCCAATGCCAACGATATTCTTCACACCGGCGACGACGTCGCCGATAAGAACATGGTGACAAACTTCGTCACCCACTATGATGCGATGCATCGGATCGTGATCGAGCCCGACGGCAGCGCCACACTTTACATCGGCGCGGAGAATTGGCCCTTTCCGATTCCCATCGTCAAGAACAATAGCGGCGCGTGGTACTTCGATGCCAGCGCCGGCAAGAAGGAAATCCTCTACCGGCGCGTGGGCAGGAACGAGAACGATGCGATCGAGATCCTGTATTCGCTGGTAGATGCGCAGCACGACTACGCTTCCCAACTCCACGATGCAGACAAGACCAAGCACTACGCCATGAAGTTCGTCAGCGACGATGGCAAGCAAGACGGGCTGTACTGGAAGACCGGCGATAATGATGAGCCCAGTCCCATCGGACCGTTGCTCGCCGTCGCCGCCAAGGAAGGTTATACGCTGCCGCAAGGCCAGCCGGAGCCCTATCACGGTTACTATTACCGCATTTTGACCAGGCAGGGAGCCGCGGCGAAAGGCGGCGCGCGGGATTACGTCGTCAACGGCGAACTGACGCGCGGGTTCGCCTTCGTGGCCTACCCGGCCGAGTATCACAATTCCGGCGTGATGACGTTTATCGTCAATCAGGACGGCGTCGTTTACCAGAAGGACCTGGGGGCCGACACGGCGAAAATCGCGACCGCCATGACCGAATACAATCCCGACAACACCTGGGACAAGGTGGATTGATTCTCTGAGATAAGCGAATAGAGCTAAGAGAAGCGCCCTGCTTTCACGTCCGGGCGTTTTTCTTTTTCTCCTTGACAGCTTAGGAGAGTCCGCGCTATCCTCCTAATCATCTTAGGAGGGTCGGTGACCGACCAAGCTCAACTTCTTCCTGGCACTCTTGATCTCCTCATCCTGCGGGCCGTCTCGCTCGGCCCGCTGCATGGCTACGGTGTTCTTCTACGCATCGGGCAGATCTCCGGCAATGCCCTATTGATCGAACAGGGCGCGCTCTATCCCGGTCTGTTTCGCCTCGTCCGTCAAGGGCTGCTGAAGGCAAGCTGGGGTACGTCGGAGAACAATCGCCGGGCCAAGTTTTACGAACTCACTGCCGCGGGCCGCAAGCGTCTGCGTGAAGAGACCGAGAGCTGGAATCGGCTCGCGACGGCGATCGGCTCCGCACTCGCAGCGCAGCCGGAGGAAGTATGACCTCGTGGATTTCATTGGCTCCGGCGGGCACCTCGATTGCGCGCTGTGTATCCGCGCGTTGTACCGCAGTTTTCCCTATTCTGCTTGACAGGAGGACACGATGACTCGCGAACGAGTGTTAAAGGGCTTGTTGGTCGTTTTGGGGTTGCTCTTTCTGGCTGCCGCTTACCCATTGACGCAATGGAATCCGCCCGAGGCGATGGAGCAGATGCTCGGTGGCGTCTATGCGACGCTGGGAGTTTTTCTGCTGCTTGCCGTGCGTAGGCCGTCAGCGAATCGCAGCCTGATCGGCTTCGCGGCGTGGTCGAGCATCATTCACGCCGCCGTAATGGCGGTGCAGGCGAGCCGCAATGTGCTCCCGCGTGGAGAGCTACTGACCTCCATACTCCCGCTTTTTGTCATCGGCGTGGCACTGATCGTATTCGCTCCAGTAAAGCTGAGGGTGGCTGTTCCCGACCGCAATGTACCGTTAATTCACTCGCTTGCCGAAAAGGAAAGCGTATGAGCACGGCTGTGTTGCCGGAACGAATTATGGAAGTCTCGCCGCGTCTCAAGGAGGAGGCGGGCGCCGCGGGAGAACTGCGATGAAAGTTCTGGCTTACTTTCGTTCTCTTGCCGCCAAGTTTTTTCATCGGTCTGAGCTGGCGGAAGAGATGGACGAAGAGTTGCGCTCGCACATATAGCATCGCGCTGACGATCTGGAGCGTTCCGGTGTGGATCGTGTCGAGGCCGAACGCCGCGCGCGTATTGAGTTCGGCGGCCAGGAGAAGTTCAAGGAGCAGTGCCACGAAGCTCTCGGCGGCAATCTCATCGAGAGTCTGCTGAATGATCTGCGCTACGCGTTCCGCATGTTGCGGAAATCTCCCGGCTTCACCGCTGTGGCCGTCGTAACGCTGGCATTGGCCATCGGCGCAAACTCCGTGGTTTTTGCTGTATTGAACGCGCTGATCCTGCGGCCGCTGAATGTGCCGCAGGAGCACAGCCTCTGGGCGATCGAGCGCAGAGCAAGCTTCCTGGATCCGTCGCAATCCTATCCGGACTATCTCGATCTGCGCGACCGCAACCGCAGCTTTGAGGACCTGGCAGGTTACACCGCCGATCAGGCAGGACTGGACATGGGCGGCAATGCATCCGAAGCCTGGATCATACTAGCTACCGGAAACTACTTCGATGTGCTCGGTCTTCACCCCTATCTCGGCCGATTGTTCCATGCCGCCGATGAGCATGGTCCCAACAGCGCTCCGTATATCGTGCTCACTTACGCCTATTGGCACAGCCATTTTCAGGATGATCGCCGCGTGGTAGGCCGCGTGATTCAACTCAACAAGCACCCCTATACTATTCTCGGAGTAGCGCCGCCTGGGTTCCGCGGGACTTTGCAGTTTTTCAATCCCGATTTGTTTGTGCCCATGGTGAACCAGGAGCAGATCGACGGCGCCAGTACACTCAACGCCCGCGGGAACCGATGGGTGTTCATGGTCATGGGGCATTTGAAGCCAGGAGTCACGCCGCCACAGGCGATTGCCGATCTGAACGCGGTTGGCGCTTATCTGGAAAAAAGCTATCCCAAAGAGGATGGCCGGATGGAGTTTCTGCTGGCTCGTCCGGCTCTTTATGGCGACTATCTCGGCCGTCCCCTGCGGGCGTTCCTGACCGGACTGATGCTGTTGGCGGGATTAATCCTGTTGGCCGCCTGCGCCAACCTGGGCAGCCTGTTTGCCGCCCGCGCCGCCGACCGTTCCCGGGAAGTGGCTCTGCGGCTGGCGCTGGGATCGACCCGCCGGCGTGTTCTGCGGCAACTCTTCACCGAGGCCATGCTGATTTCGGTGATCGGCGGCGCAGTCGGACTGGGCGGGAGCGTCGTCCTGTTGCGCGCGCTGAGCACGTGGAATCCATTTCCCAGATATCCCATGTATCTGTCTCTCAATCCCGACGCAAAGCTATATGGAGTCGCTTTGCTGCTGAGCCTGGCAGTGGATTTCTCTTTGGCGCCGTACCCGTCAGGCAAGTGCTGCGGACCAATCCTTATGAGGTCGTCAAACTGGGATCCACCGGCACGGTGGGACGGCGGATTACGGCGCGGGACGTGTTGCTGGTGGTGCAAATTGCCATCTGTGGCGTGCTGGTCACTTCGTCCTTCGTTGCCGTGCGGGGACTGGTACGCACGCGGCACGGCAACTTCGGTTTTGAGCCGCAAAATGCCATGATGATGGATACTGTGCTGAGCATGGCAGGTTACACCGGCGATCGCGTGCCCGTAATGCAGAAGCGCATGATCGAAGCTATGGAGACGATTCCTGGCGTTCAGTACGTCGGATTGGTCGATCAGCCGCCGTTACATGACAGTTGGAGCCCTTCCAACGTTTTTACCGATCAAACCACAGATCTGAGGCCGGCGAACGCCGCGGCGGAAGTCATTCAGTACAACATCTCTCCCGACTATTTCCACGCCGCGGGTACAGCGTTGCTGGCGGGACGATCGTTCACCTGGCATGACGATAAAAATTCGCCACGCGTAGCGATCATCAATCCGGAGTTTGCGCGCCGGCTCTTTGGCTCTGTGCCCAACGCCATGGGCAAATACTTCAAGATGCCGGATGGAACGCGCATCCAGGTGGCGGGTATTGTCGAGGACGGGAAATATACCAACATAGCTGAGATTCCGCACCCGGCGGTGTTCTTACCCATCCTGCAGTCACCGTCAAGCTCTATGTTTCTGGTGGTGCGCTCGCAGCGCGATCCGCAGCAGTTGGCGGCAGCCATGAAGACTGCGCTGCATGATCTCGATCCAGGCCTGCCTTCTTACATCCAAACCTGGAACAAGAAGCTGGACAGCGCTCTGTTTCCTTCGCGTGCGGCGACGCTCTCGCTCGGTGTGTTGGGCGTAATGGGCGCGATGCTGGCACTCACCGGCATCTTCGGAATGGCGGCGTACTCAGTAAGCAAGCGGTTGAAGGAATTGGGAATTCGTATCGCTCTTGGCGCGCGGCGCGAAGAGATAATACGAGCAGCGCTGGGACGAGCCTTCAAACTGCTCGCGTTTGGTTCGGTAGCAGGATTGTTTCTCGGAATTCTGGCGAGCCGGATACTGGCCTTCATCGTTTATCTGGGAACCCCCCGCGATCCGCTGGTATTGGCTGGTGTCGTTCTGGTGATGTCATTGCTCGGGCTGCTGGCCACGTGGATTCCAGCGCAACGGGCTCTGAGGGTTGATCCTTTGAGACTGTTGCGTGAGGAATGAAGCTTCCGCCGCCCATGATATCGAAGCCCTTCACCTTACTTACATCTGGTCATCCGGTTTTCCGCGATGGCAAATCGTGGTCGCTGCGTTATAATCCGTGCTCCCGCGGAGGGTGACGATTCATGCGCGGCGTGCCTCGCTGGGTAGCAGTGTTGGCTGTGGTCGCGATAGGCGCGGTGGTGTGTGCCTTCACCGTTCGACACACGATGGCACCCGCAACCTTGGTGTTGCACCTCTCCCAAACTGCAGTTCCCGCGGACGGTTTTACTTCCACAGAACTCAAAATCACATCATCCAACGGCCGTCCACCGCGCGACGTGCTGGTCACGGTGGAAGATCCGCACCGCGCGGCTGTGGAGTCAGTGACCGTTGCTGGCGACACGGCGACCGCGTCGCTGCGTGCTGGTGTGTTGCCGGGCGAGACTAAAGTACGAGTTGCAGGGCGGGGCTTGGCGACGCAGGAAATCGCGTTCAGCGCGACGCTTGATGCGAGCGACGCGATAGGAGACGGCACTCCGGACTTCCTGCGCTTACACGATCCGTCCGATCGCGTTGCTTTCCGCCGATGGTTTACCTTGCTCGCTGAGGCGCAGTATTTCCGCGGTCGGACGCTTCCGGCGGAAGTTGATGATTGCGCTGCGCTCCTGCGCTTCGCCTACCGCGAAACCTTGCGCCCGCACGACTCCGCCTGGGCCCACGAGATGGCGCTGCCGGCTCCAGCTTCGGCAAGCGACATCCAGCAATATCAATACCCGTACACTCCGTTGGCCGCGGCACTGTTTCGCGTGCGTGGTGGAAGCTTTCAGGCCAACGATCTTGGCGACGGCGCCTTCGCTCAGTTCGCCGATGTGGAAACGCTTTGGCGGCACAACACGCACTTCGTGGGACACGACTTAGCTCGCGCCCGGCCCGGCGATTTGCTGTTCTTTCGCCAGGATGGTCATAGGATGCCGTTCCACGCGATGATTTTCCTCGGGCGAAGCCAGATCGAGCCTGGCCACGAACAGTATGTCGTCTACCACACCGGGCCAAGTGCGCGCTCTGCGGGCGAGATTCGCCGTCTCGCATTGGCGCAACTCTTGAACTATCCCGACCCACGCTGGCGGCCGCTCGCGGACAATCCCGGCTTTCTGGGCGTCTATCGCTGGAACATTTTGCGGGGAGCGGACTGATGCGTCTGAGAGCCGCTTTCGTTGCCGTTCTCCTGTCTCATGCACTGGTGCTGCCGCTATTCGCGCAGGACGACGCCGACGCCGATACCGACACCGCACAGTCATTTTCGCTGACCAGCCAGCGCACTTTCATGCCCGGAGAAAAGCCGGAGGTCTCGGTCTATTCCCACAACGTAAAGGCGCTGGAGTTCCGTGTCTACCGGGTGAACGATCCGGTGAAGTTCTTCAGCCAGATGCAGGAGTTGCATAACTTCGGCGGTCAGGCGCCGGCCTTGCCGAAGCAGGCCCACACCTGGCTGGAAAAGTTTCACGCGTGGAAGCATCGCATCTGGGCATGGATCCGCGATTTCGTTCGCGCGCAATTTTCGGCCGAGTCGCGCCAGAAGATTCGGCTGTGGCAGATGGGCGGCGGCGAAAAGAAATCGGGCGCAAAGGTTGAAAGCTACGCACAAGTGCCGGTGCTCAACCAACAACAGGTGGTCTCGGTTTGGAACTGGACGGTGCCCGCGCACGACCGATGGGAGAGTCAAAGCGTTGCGATCCCGGTAAACGAGAAGGGCGTTTATCTGGTGGAGGCGACCAACGGCACACTTCGCGCCTACACCATCGTTGTTGTCACCGAAATCGCGGTCATCACGAAAGCAGCGCCCGGACGGCTGATGAGTTTCGTGGTCAACCGGCGCACCGGCGATCCGATTGCCGGGATCACGGTGCGCGTCTGGGTCGACCAGAAAGAAGTTGCCGCCAAGACTACCGACCAGCAGGGGCTGCTGGATACCAAGCTAACCGGGACGAAGCCCGAAAACGTTGCAGTCCTGGCAACCAGTGCGAACGAGTTCGCGATTAATACACCCGGTGCGTGGAATCTGGGCAACGATCCTGATGCCAGCTTGACTGCGTATACCTATACTGATCGCCCGGTGTATCGGCCCGGCGACACGGTGCACTTCAAATCCATCGTTCGCGCCCAGACCATGAACGGCTACGTGATTCCGCAAAGCCGTGACCTCAGACTGGAGATGCGCGATCCTCGAGACTACAGGACGATCTGGCAGCAGACCGTGAAGCTCTCCGACATGGGTACGGCGGAATGGAATTACGTCATTCCCGCGGAAGCCAACCTAGGGACCTACTACCTCTCGATGCAGATGGGCGAGCGTTACGTGGAGGGCACCAACTTTTCGGTTGTGGACTACAAAAAGCCCGAATACCAAGTGAAGGTGACGGCGCAGACACCGCGCGTGCTGCAAGGGCAGCCGATCAAGGCAACCATCGACGCGCGCTATTACTTTGGCGAGCCCGTTGCGAACGCCAAGGTAACCTGGGTGGTGCACACCTCGACGTATTGGCCGATGGGGCGCGATCAAGACGATGAGGAAGCCGGCGCGGACCAGGAAGGCGATTCTGCCGACGCGGACGATGCGGAAGGCGATGACACGGACGGCGGGGAACAAGCGAGCGAAACCAGCGGCACGCTGGACGCCGACGGCAAGCTGCAAATTACGGTTCCGACCAAGGTCGACAGCAAAAAGCAGGACCTGACCTATCGCATCGAGGCGCGCGTGACCGATGCGGGCAATCGCGAGATCGCGGGACACGGCTTTGCGCTCGCAACTTACGGCAGCTTCTTCCTGACCGCCGCGCCGGATTCTTATGTTTACACCAAGGGCAGCACGGCGACGGTGACCATCACCGCGCAGGACTATGACAAGAAGCCAGTACAGACGACGTTCAACGTGGAGATGAATCGCTGGGACTGGCGCAAGAAATCCGGCCAGGTGGTCACTACCACGCAGGGCCAAACTGACGCCAGCGGCAAGGCACAGATCAAGCTCAGCATCCCCGATGCGGGTGAGTTCCGGGTGCGCATAACCGCAACCACTCCGGAGAATCGCACGATTGAAACCACCGCATTCCTATGGGCCCTTGGAGAGAGTCCGTGGTGGAGCGGTCCGGCGCAGGAGCGGGTACAGATTGTCGCCGACAAGAAGACCTATCAGCCGGGCGATACGGCGCACGTGCTCATCGTCACCAGCAAAGAACCGACTTCGGTCCTGGTGACGGTTGAAGGCAACGGACTCTACTCCGGCCAGGTTGTCAAGAGCAGCGGCGGCAGCATTACGGTCGATGTTCCGATTAAGCCGGAGTACGCCCCGAACTTCTACGTGGCTGCGGTTTTCATTCGCGGCAACAAGCTGTACCAGGGATCCAAGAGTCTCAACGTGCCCCCGGTTCAGCACGAATTGAATGTGCAATTGCTGCCTTCCAAACCGCAGTACCAGCCGGGCGAAGCTGCCAGCTACACCATCAAGGCGATGGACAACAGTGGCAAGCCGGTGGCAGCGGAGTTCAGTCTAGGCGTGGTGGATGAGGCCATCTACGCCATCAAACCGGAAACCGTGGGCAGCATCGTGAACGCGTTCTATGGCCGCGTCTATTCGAAGGTCAGCACGGAGACCTCGCTGACCTATTACTTCAGCGGGCAGGCAGGGAAACGCGCGATGCAGTTGGCCGCCGTGCGCCCCTCGAAAGCGATGGCGCAACTGAAGCCCGAACGTCTGGTGCAGCCCAAGGTACGCAAAGCATTTCCTGACACCGCGTACTGGATGGCGGACGTGCACACCGGCAGCAACGGGCAAGCCACGGTGCACTTCGACTATCCCGATGCCATCACGTCATGGCGCGCGACTACGCGCGGTGTCACGCTCGACACCAAGGTCGGCAGCGCAGTGGTGAATACCATCGTGCGCAAGAACCTGATGGTGCGATTGGTGGTGCCGCGATTCTTCCGCCGCGGCGACGAGATTACGATCTCAACCATCGTGCAGAACTATCTGCCCACGGACAAAGTAGCACGCGTCTCCATGGACCTCACCGGCCTCCAGGTGCTCGATGGCGGGCAGCGCGACGTCAACGTTCCCAGCCGCGGATTGATCAAAGTGGATTACCGTGTGCGCGTGCTCGACGTGGATTCGGCGCGCGTGCTGGGCAAGGCGCTTACCGACGTCGAGAGCGACGCGATGGAGCTGACGTTGCCGGTCGTTCCTTTCGGAGTGAAGCTGGCGGTGGCGAAGTCGGGCTCGATGGCAGCCGGCGGTGACATGTCGCAATCGCTAACCTTCCCCGAAGGTATCGAAACGGGCACGCGCAAGCTCACCATCAACGTCACGCCGTCCATCGCGGGATCGGTCTTCGCGGCGCTCGACTACCTCACCTCGTACCCTTACGGCTGCACCGAGCAGACGATGTCGAGCTTCCTGCCCGATGTTCTTGTGGCCGACGCGCTCAAGAAGCTTGGCGTCAAGTCCAACATCGATCCCACCACGCTGAACAAGCAGGTGCAGGCCGGACTCGACCGCCTCTACAACTATCAGCACGACGACGGCGGCTGGGGCTGGTGGAAGACCGACGACAGTCATCCCTTTATGACCGCGTACGTGCTCGCCGGATTGAGCCAGGCGAAAGCTGCGGGCTTCGATGTGAAGCAGGACGCGATCGACAAGGGCCGCGCGTGGCTGCTGCCGGAGTTCAACAAATCCACCAGGGTCCGCACCGATCTGCGCGCATACATGGCGTATGCGCTGGTGCTTAGCGGCAGCGACAGCAATGCTCAGGTCATCGACTCGGTGTGGTCCCAGCGCTCGACGCTCACGGCGTACGGCAAAGCGGTGCTGGGCCTCGCGATGCTAGTGGTCAACGACAGTCGCGCGAAGGATCTGACAGCGCAGCTCGAAGGCGAAGCCAAGCAGGACGATTCGCAAGCCTGGTGGCCGAGCGACCAGAACTACCTGATGGACTACTCCGGCGACACGACTCCGCAGTCGACCGCCTACGCGCTGAAGCTCCTCAACCGCACCGATCCGAACAGTCCGCTCATTCCGAAAGCGGCGGTCTATCTCGTCAGTCATCGCAGCGATGCTTATTACTGGGATTCGACCGAGCAGACCGCGATGGTGATCTACGGGCTCACCGATTACTTGGAGCGCACCAAGGAATTGAAGCCGAACTACAGCGTCGAGGTCCAGGTGAATGGCAAGACGGTAGCGACCAGGAAGTTCACCGCTGCTGACGCGCTGTCGCCTGCGACGACAGTTGTGTTGAATGACTCGCAACTGTCTCCTGGGGTGAACCAGATTCGAATCGCGAAGTCGGGTGACGGGCGGCTGTACTGGTCGGCGCGAGGAGAGTATTACTCCACCGAATCGAAGGTGGTGAACACGGGTAGTTTCAAGCTGAGTGTGGCGCGGCAATACTACCGGCTGTCGTCTCAACAGAAGGACGGCCGCGTGGTTTATCACCTCGACAATCTCACGGGGCCGGTGCAGGTCGGTGACACGCTGGCGGTGCGCCTTACCGTCGGCGGCAACGACTGGCGCTACTTGATGATCGAAGATCCGATTCCATCAGGCACTGAGTCCGTCGCGCGGGATGACCTTTACGAACTGGACGATCGTCCCAACTGGTGGGGCCGCTGGTTCAGCAATCGCGAGCTGCGCGACGATCGCACTACATTCTTCAACATGTACTTCCCGCAAGGGCAGCACGAATATGTGTACCTGCTGAAGGTGGTAAATCCCGGAATCTTCCGCGTCAGCCCCACTAGCGTGGAACCGATGTACCAGCCCGAGTATCTTTCGACCAGCGAAGCGTTGACGGTAACGGTGAAATGACTGCGAAACATAGTGGCGTGATGAAGCTGTGGCTGCTGAATCTGGTCGGCAATGCCACATTGCTCAATACCGCTTATTACTGGCTACTGATGCCGGATGCGCATGGCTGGCAGGTGGCGCTTTCTGCGCTGGATGCGGCTGTCATCATCTTTTTTGGAGTGTGGCTGCGGGCCGGAACGTTCGCCTACTTCCGGGTTGCAGAGTTTCGAGATCATGCAAGGGCGTGGCGCGCCTTTCGCCATGGGTTGCGGCACATGATCGCACTGGCAGCGTGGGCTGTTTTCATGCTGGCGGCAGAGTTGTTGCTGATTCGCATTCGCAGATACGCGCCGCAGTTCGGCGTGTGGTTCTGGCAGAAGGCACCGTCGTTCCTGCGCTTCGGCAGCCCGCGGCAGGTTTCTCACGCCGCCGACTGGCTGCTGTGGTTCTTGATTTGGGTGCTTGTGCCGGCCGTGTGGCTGCCTATCGCCACCACCGTCGCGGCCGCCGGATTTGGATTGAAGCGGATGACGCGCTCCCTGCGCGTCTTGCGGCGTCCCGCTTACTGGCTGTGGTTCTGTGGGCTGATGCTGGTCGGCGCGTATGTTCCGTACAGGCTGGTCTGGTGGATACCCGATCTCAGCGATCTGAGCAAACAGGCTTGGAGCATGGGCTTCCGGTTCCTGTTGGCTTACGTGATTTTGATTTCAGCCTGGGTGGCCTTGCTGCTGGTCATCGGAACGCGGGTGGAGAAAGAAGACGCTGAGACGATTCCGATTAACCAAGCGCCTCCAGGTTCAGCGATTCCCGGAGCGCTGGACAGTCCCGCTCGCTGTTAGCTCAGCAGGGAGTCCGTTCTGCACCCAATCGACCAACGCTCCTTTGCCGTGCTGCCGCGCCAGTTGTGCAACTCGCGCTTGAGCGCCAGCGTAAGCATGCCGCAATTCCTCTTCACTCGCCGGAGACCGTAGTGCCTTCTCCAGGCTAGTCAAATCGTAGAGGCCATCGCCTGGTTTTGAAGCGGTGTTCGGCTCGGTGAGGTAAAGCACCAACCCTTCGCGGAACCAAAGCGGAGTTCCCGGAAGCGCGTACGAGTCGATCAGCATGTGGAGAAGCTCGTGTCGAATTGTGCTCTCCAGCGTGCCCGCCTCGCGTAATACGTCGGAGGGTTGCATCTGGATGGTGTGCCCGCGCGTGGAAGCTGCCACCCATCC
>Ga0181532_10004548_pt1 | contig 12074 bp, 11 predicted proteins | sample PEATcosm2014_Bin_33_FD_119768 | JGI IMG/M metagenome (GOLD analysis project Ga0181532, IMG submission 119768) | Peatland microbial communities from MTU Mesocosm Facility, Houghton, MI, USA - PEATcosm2014_Bin11_30_metaG | ecosystem: Environmental > Terrestrial > Soil > Wetlands > Peat | place...
AGGGCTACACAGGCGCCGCCCGAATGGTCATGCTGTCACCCACGTTGCAGGTCCGAGGGAGCTCATCGCCCAAATCTCGCGTTGCCGCCCGGCACCGCTGAGAAGGCCCTTTAGTAGCGGCCTTTCTTACCTTTTCACATCCGGGCAATGGTCTAGTCAGGAAACCGAATGGGCTTGGAATCGATTGGAGGGTCCACGTCGTGAGAACGACTGTCTTCAGTATGAACGATGGGAAAGTAGAGGTTCAGGTTTCTGCCGTGCCTCCTTGGGCGGACCCAGACGAATTTGGGCAAGTTGCCGCGGAGCTGCATCGCTCGCCGAACGGCACGAGCACGCTTTACCGTATTCCTGCAGGTTGCTCCGTGCCGATCCATAGCGGCCCGGGCTACGCGCTGTGTCAGATCGTCACCGGACGCGGGAAGCTGGCGCTTCCTGGTGGTCGGGAGATCGACTACCACGGTCCCGAGATATTCATGTTCGAACCAGGAGCCTTGCACGGTTGGCACGACGTGATTGAAGACACGCTGTTGACGGTCTGTGAGGTAAAGCCCTAGAAGGGGGAACCGTCAGCGGCTTGTCCTCACGGAGTGCGCGGCCGTGGCCAACCGTTCCTACTGCACCCTCCCACGTCTGCCGGCTAGCTATCAGGGGATGGCTCCCTTTTTGATCAGCACGTTGCCGTAAAAGCGGCGCTCTCCTGTGAGGACCACGGCGTAACAAGCGCGCGCGGCCTCATAGAAGGCGAAACGCTCCAGGACGCCCATCGGCGAATGCTTATCGCTGACGGCGTCGATGACCGCCTGGGCCTCCTGCTGCACTTCGGGAAGCTCGTCGGGCGCGGCCATCCTACGCACCGGCGCGTCCACGAACTCATCGAGCGGCAAGACGGAGAGTATCGCTTTCACGACTTCCGGCAGCGAAGCTCCCGCTAGCGAAATCACTCGCCCGTGGCAGGTGCCGCGGGCCACGCTGTCGGCGGGAAAATTGGCATCCGTGACCGCGATCTCGTCCCCGTGGCCCATTGCGGCCAGCACCGAAAGCAGCTCCGCTGTCAACAACGGGTCTATGTTCTTGAGCATTCCAATTCCTTTCTCGCGCCTGTCAGAGCGGCCCGGGCTACTAAAGGGCCTTCTCAGCGGTGCCGGGCGGCAACGCGAGATTTGGGCGATGAGCTCCCTCGGACCTGCAACGTGGGTGACAGCATGACCATTCGGGCGGCGCCTGTGTAGCCCTCCAGCCGGCTGAGGAGCAACCGGGCGCTCTCCACTCCAAGGTCGTAGGCGGGTTGGGCCACGGCTGTGAGCCGGGGTTGCAACAGTGAGGCCCAGGGCATGTCGTCGAAGCTGACGACACCAAGGTCGGTGGGGATGGAGAGCTTGGCCTGGGCGATTGCCTGCAGGACGCCGATGGTCATGAGATGGTTGGTCACGAACACCGCATCGGGGCGTGGGTCCTGGTCCAATAGCTCTTGCATGGCCAGCTGACCACCATGTTCGCGGAAGTCGGCCACACGGACCAGGGAGTCGTCCGGTGCCACGCCGGCCTCCTTGAGGGCCTTGTAATACCCAACCTGTCGCTGGTAGCCGGTCGTGGTCGTGAGTGGGCCCGTGATGCACGCGACGCGCTTGTAACCTCCGGTCAGCAGGTGGTTCACGGCCTCGCAGGCGCCGGAAACGTTGTCGACCACAACGCTGTCGGCCTGCTGAGCGGTGAGCGTGCGGTCAACGAGCACCACGGGAATGCCGAAGTTCACCAACGGCGACAGGTCGGTGCGCGGGCCGGACGGCGTGAGGATCACGCCCCCGACGTTCTCGGCGACGGCGAGCTCTATGTAGGAGGCCTCCTTGGCGAGGTCCTCATCGGTGTTGCAGAGGAACAGCGAGTAGCCCGCCTCGTAGGCGATATCCTCCACTCCCCGCACGACGTCGCCGAAGAAGGGCCCCGTGCGGATGTCGGAGATGATCAGCGCCCAGACTCGATTACGACGGGTGCGCAGGCTTCGTGCGACTCGGCTGGGTCGGTAGCCGAGGTCCTTCACGGCTTGCAACACAGTGGCGGCCAAGCGGGGATCGACCTGTGGGTGGTTGTTGAGCACCCTGGAAACCGTCGCGGTGGAAACCCCGGCGGCGCGGGCCACATCGACGATGGTGGTCATGGTTGTGCGATGTTACTCACGAGGCCCTGGGTCCCCTCCTTGAGGGCTTGACTTCGGACTGCAATCATGGTGCACGATTACTATGACGTCCGCAACAACACGCACCAACGCCGGTCGCCGGTGATAGCCAGCAGCCGAACGACCCTGGCTGTTAGGGCCGTTGGCCCCTAGACCGGGCGTTCTAATCTCTTGAAATCTTACAACAGAGCAGGTAAATCGTTTTCTAGGAGAGCCAAATGTCCCGTGTCGGAATCCTCACTTTCAGCGATGGCCGTGACTTCGTTCATAAGGGCGTAGCCAAGTTCGCGACGGATGTGGAAGGACGCATCGCCGCCGCCTGCGAGGCGTTCGGTGCGGAGGTGGTACGGGGGACCGAGCCCATCACCTCCAACACGATGGCAGTGACGGAAGCCCGCCGCCTGGCTGCTCAGCGACCGGACCTCACTATTTTCAATTACCCGGTGTGGGCCTGGCCGCACTTTTCCGTCCACGCAGCACAGGCCATCACGGGCCCGTTGCTGCTGTTTTCCAACATCGACCCCACTTATCCGGGCATGGTAGGGATGCTGGCGGCGGGTGGGAGCCTGGACCAGCTGGGACGTCGTCATGAGCGGCTCTGGGGGGACGTGGAGGAAGCGGCCGTAGCCACTCGGCTCAAGCAACTGGTAAGCGCGGCCCACGCGGCCTCGTCCTTGCAAGGTTCCACCTTCGCCCGGGTGGGCGGCCGTTCGATGGGGATGTACACGGCCGTGGGACGCACAGACGAATGGATGCGCCGGTTCGGAATCGACGTGGAGGAGGTCGACCAGTACGAGATCGTTCGCAGGTCAGAGCTCGTCCCGGCGCGACAAGCTGCAGCCGGTAGAGAGTGGTTGGAAAAGCACGCCGCGGGCGTCCACTACGACGGCAAGAAGCTCACGCCCGAGATCCTCGAACGCCAGGTCAGGTCGTACTACGCCATGAAAGAAATTGTCGAGGAGGGCCACATCGACTTCTGTGGGATCAAGGGCCAGCCGGAGCTGACGAACAACTTCACCACGGCCGATATCGCCGAGGCGTTCTTGAACGATCCTTACGACTTCGACGGCCCCAAGGCCCCGGTCGTCTGCGCGACCGAGTGCGACATGGACGGCGCGCTCACTATGCAGATCATGCACAAGATCACGGGGACTCCGGTGCTGTTCGCCGACGTGCGTCACTATTTCCCCGAGGAGGGCATCTGGGACCTGGAGAACTCTGGCCAGCACGCCACCTGGTACGCCGCCCGGTCGGATGACCCTGCCGAGAACATGTCCAAGGTGCACCTTTACCCCGAGGAGTGGTACTTCCCCTTGGGTGGTGCGGCGGTCCACCACCTGGCGGCACCGGGCGAGGTCACCCTCGGCCGACTCTCCCGCCTGAACGGTGTTTACCGCTTGCAGGTCACCAAGGGCCGCTTCGAGGTCTACGACGAGGAGAAGAACGAGGCCCTCATGCGCCAGAGCACCTACGTCTGGCCTCACGCCTTTACACGCATGGACGCCTCTGCAGACGTTTTCCTGGCCAGGTTCGGGGCGAACCATATTCATGCTGTTCCCGGTGACATAACTGGCGAGCTCGCGGCCGTCTGCCGCTTCCTGGAGATCGACCTGGAAAGGCTTGACGCCTGAGTTTTCGAAGCGAACCTGCGAGACGGGCCTCTGGTCCGAATAGTCGGTCGCCGAGGAGAAAGCCCAGGAAAGACACCGTTTCGCAAGTGTTGGGGCCAACTTCAACAGGTCCAGCACGCGGAGAACCGTCGGAACGGTCGGCCGTCCGGCCACCGTCGTTGGTGAGTCCAGGACGTCCGGGCGTTTGACGTGTCGTTCGGCCAATTCAAGCGAGAAAGGAGAGATAACGTTTGCTTGCGCCTTTATTTCGGGCGCATTAACATCACGCACCGCGGGTACTGCCCGACACACTGGCTTAGAAGGAGAGCGCCCATGAACTTCAGGAAGCAACTAGGGACCAAGAGCCGCAGAACGAAGACGCTTGCGCTTGGCGCAATCGCGGCGGGCGTGTTGTTCGTTGGTGTCAGCGCGCCAGCGCTCGCAACGACCGCGCGGCCCAGCCAGGCGAACGCGAGACTCGACACTGTTTCAAAGTCCAATCCTCTCGTGATCTGGGTTGACCCGCCCAGAATCCCGGCTGTCAATGCCTTCGAGAAGCTGTACCCGAACATCCCGATCAGTGTCACGACTCTCAGTTCGAGCGCAAGCAATGCAGGCCTCGAGGAGAAGTTCACACTGTTCAACAGGGTCGGCAGTGGTTGGCCGGACGCGATCTTCTGGCCTGGCAACTCGGCCATCGCATGGGCCACATCGTCGGAGATCAATTACGCGGCGAACATGAACAACCTGATCTCCAAGAGCGTCCAGAAGGGCTATCCAGCAGCTGTAGCGGCCCCGTGCATCATCGGTGGCAAGCTCTACTGCCTACGGAACGACGTCGCTCCGGACGTGTTGTGGTACAACGCGAAACTGTTCAAGGAGTGGGGCTACACGCCGCCCACGACGTGGCAGCAGTACCAGACGCTCAGCGTTGAGATCGGCAAGGACCACCCTGGCTACTACACCGCAATGCTCGGTGATGACTACGCGGTCGAGCGCTACCTCTGGGGAAGCGGTTGCCCGACTAACGACCTCGTTGGTCCGAACAAGGTGCTGATTGACCTCAATGCCCCTAGCTGCACGCGAGTCGAGACGATGCTGGACGCGCTGATCGCGGCCAAGGTCGCTTCTCCCGTCGGAATCTTCGACACGGACGCGGCAAAGATCGGAGCAAAGCTGGTTATGACTCCGGGTGCCGCTTGGTATGGCGTGTACCTGTTCGAGGACACCTTCAAGGTGCCCGCGGGCCAGATCTCGGCGACCGACCCGCTTCAGTGGCCGGGCACCGTGGCCGGCACTGGTGACGAGGGCGGCGGCCTCTGGTCGATGTCCAGCCACATCAGTGGCCAGCGTCAGGCTGACACGGTGAAGTTCATGGAGTTCATGGCTGCGAACCCGGCGTGGCAGGTCAACCTCACGACTGGTCTGCCGGCCTACCGTCCGGACGACCAAGCCTGGATCACCAAGAACATCGTCGACTCCCACTACTTCGCCGACGCCAGCCAGATCGGCCCGGCGATGCTGAAGGCGGCAGACGAGATCCGTCCCAACCACGAGTACCTGCTCTACGACGAGGGCGCACTTTGGACCGACACGGTTACTCCGGTGCTTGCTGCCGGCAAGCCGATCAGTGCGGCCTGGGCTGCTTACCAGAGTGAACTCGTCAACAACGCCAAGTTGAACGGCTACACGGTCGAGACGAGCTAGATACCAGTTCGGGCGCTGGGTAGCATTTTCCCAGAGTCCGTAATTCCCCGCCCGCCTGACACCGGTCAGGCGGGCGGGTGTCTCGCAATTGAAGTCCATGACCAGTCCGGTGCCCAGACCTGGTGGTGAGCAAGTGGCAGTCCTAGAAAAACAAGTGGGCGCAGCAGCTGTGCCGGAGGGCCCGAGGCCGAAGTCGCATCCGCGCCGGAAGGCGACGGTGATAACGGGTCGTCAGGGCCACGGTGGCCTGGTGTTGCTGATGCCGTACGTGGTCCTCCTCCTTATCGTCGGGATAATCCCCGCCGGCTACGCGATCTACCAGAGTTTTCTCGCGCGCAGCGGCTCGGGTTTCGGTGGTCTCAGCGCGTATCACGATGTAGTCACCGAGTTTCAGTTCGTTGGTTCGCTCGAGAACATCGGTCTTGTGATGGCCGTGTGGCTTCCATTCATGATCATTGGCGTCGTCGGCTTGGCATTGCTGCTGCATGGTCGGCGTAGTCGGCTGGTCGGTGGGCTGAGGTTCATCTACTACCTGCCGGGCGCATTGGCAGGGATGGGCAATTTCGTCCTCTGGCTCTTCCTGCTCGATCCGGTCGACAGCCCCATCAGGCCGCTTCTGTCTTGGCTCGGTTATTCGACGCTCGACCAGACGGCCGAGCCGGCGCACCTGCCTGTGATCTTCGCCCTGATGCTTTTCTTCCAGGGAGCTGGCACTTGGATCCTCATAATCTACGGAGGCCTGAACGGGATCTCCGACGAGGTCCAAGAAGCGGCCATCGTGGATGGCGCCACCGGGTGGCAGTTGACCCGGCGAATAAAGCTGCCTCTTATCCGCCCGTGGATCGCCTACCTGATCCTCCTGAACATTGCATACGCCACTCAGCTCTTCCTCGAGCCGCAAGTCCTGGGCCTCGCAACCGAAGGAACCATTTCCCCTCAGTGGACGCCGAATCAGCTGAGCTATACCTTTGCCTTCCAGATTTTCGATGTGCCAGCAGCTGCTGCACTGTCGGTGATGCTCCTCTTGGTCAGCCTGGTGATCGGTGTCATCATCACGACTCGCACCGGTCTGTTCAGCGACCGGTAGCCGGGGAGGACTGTCCATGTCTGAGGTCTTAGGAGCGCCCGTGGCCATCGGAGGTCTCCCTGCAACCGGCGATGTCCGGCGCAAGCGCCGGCGTTTTCGGACCCGGGAGATTACCCCGATGGGTTTCCTCATGCTTGTAGCTCTGATCTACCTGTTCATCATGGTGACATTCGTGCTGGCAACCCTGAGGTCCCAGGCGAGCCTCCTCAGTCAGGGAGCATTCGGCCCGCTGTCGTTAGGGCGTCTCCGTTTCGACTGGCTTCAGCTGAAGGGTTTCAGCGACGGCATCTATTTCACGTGGTTGAAGAACTCGGCATATCTTTCCTTCGGCGGTGCCGTGATCGCGGTGCTTGTCGCCCTACCGGCGGGCTACGCGCTTGCGATGCTGCACTTCCGTGGCCGCAGGGTTCTTCTCTTCCTGACGATCCTCACGATGGTGATGCCGAACACGGTGCTCGTGATCCCGCTGTTCCTCGAGGTCTCCGCCGTGCACCAGGTGGACGTCCTGTGGCCGGTAGCAGTAATAATGGGCTTCTTCCCATTCGGCACCTACCTCTCCTTCGTCCACTACAGGACTACCTTGCCTTACGAGATGCTGGAGGCGGGAAGGATAGATGGCGTCTCGGAGATGGGGCTGTTCTGGCGAGTAGCGACGCCGCTGGCCAAGCAAGCGGTCGCGTTGGTTTTCTTCTTCGCCTTCGTCGCCGACTGGACTAACTACTTCCTTCCTCTTGTGATGCTCCCCACTTCTGCGGCTCAGACCGTGTCCGTCGGTCTGCAGGAGCTGATCACGTCCAGTCAACTCTTCAATGCCAGTGCCGCCGCTGGACTCAATGTCCAGCTGTATATGCCTGAGCTTGCCTTTGCAGCTGTTCTCCAGATGCTCCCAGTTCTAGCTGTGTTCGTCGGCGCCCAGCGCTACCTGCAGCGGGGTGCGATGCTCGGAAGCGTGAAGGGCTGACGGCTCGCTCAGACGAGTATGTGTGAAAACGTCCCTCGCTGGGCGTCGAAGTCTTGTCGTGCTTCCGTGCGCGTCACGTACGGCGTGTGTTCCTCAGTCGAGGTGAAACACCTCTTCCATTGGTGCCCACCAGTCCTCGTCTGGAGACGACCGCATGGTCCGTTGCAGAGGCATCACTACGTCCCACCACTGCCTGGTTGCAGGGTCGTTCGCAATGGACGCCATGTCGCCGACAAGGTCCGAACCCCGGTACTCCATGTAGCTAAACAGCAAACCGTCGCGTCGGAAGATCGAGTAATTTGTCACGTTCGCCCTACGGAGCGCCTCGAGTACATCCGGCCATACGGCGGCGTGCAGTCGAATGTATTCCTCGGCACTCTCCTCTGCGAGTCCGATTACCGCACCTATGCGTTGGACCGCGGTCACAGACTCCGGTTGCAGGCTCATCTTCAGACCTCCCGTGCGCTAGCCGGAAGCTTCCACCCGGGCGGCAAAGCTTGTCGGCGAACACACGGTATCGATATTCCGGACTGTCTGCCTCTGTCCGATTTCCGCGTGACAGGCGCTAGAAGTCGAATTTCAAGATGGACGGCATCTGCACCCAGCGCGCCCGGGTTCGCGGAACTTGCCCGGGGCACATGTCCGCGAGTGGCCTCTGCTCTTCATGTCCTGCAAGCGCGAATACATTCGATATTTGTTCCACCTATCCAAGGTGTCCAATGCAGTTCTTGCATACCAAGGTCAAAGAAGGAGCCACGAGAGAACTACGAGGACCGGATTCGTCGACTGGTACACGAACACATCGGAGGGTACTCTGACTTTATGACCGCGCTTCATGGAGCTAATTCACGGCTTTTGGGCGTGCCCACTCGGATTCGTAGCGACGATCACGCGGCGGCGGAACTCCCGTCCCGTCCGGATACCCTCATCCGGGTTGCCAGATGAGCACGTTCCCCGCAAGCACTGGCCAAGTCACAGCCGATTCATGGCGCAAGCCGACCCTTCGGCATCTGCTCGAGGAGACCGATCGATTCCTGTTAGCGGTCGAACTCGTCACGAGTCGCGGTGTGATCAGCGACCTGGCAGGCCAGAGGGTCTTGAGCCACGCGCTCGCCTTGGCCGAAAGCGACCGGATTGATGTGCTTTCCATCACGGACAATCCGGCGGGCAACGCCATGCTGGCGGCCGACACGCTCGGCGCCGATCTCCGCTCACACGGCCAGGAAGTAATCATCCACTTGGCGTGTAAGGACGGCAACCGGAACTCTCTGCAGAGTCGCGCGTGGAAGCTCGCTTCGGAAGGGTTTGACAACATTCTCGCTCTCACCGGCGACTATCCGAAGCCGGGCTACGGTGGCATGGCTCGCCCGAGTTTCGACATCGACTCGGTGGGGCTCCTCGCCATGTACTCGGAGATGAACAGGGGCCTTTTCGACGAAGCGTCAGGACGCCGGCTGAACCCTACGAACTTCTTCCTGGGTGCCGTCGTTACGAACCACAAGCGTCACGAGCGCGAATTGGTTCCCCAGTACCTGAAATTACGTAAGAAGATCGAGACCGGGGCACGTTTCATAATCAACCAAGCCGGTTACGACGCGCGAAAAGACGACGAGCTGTTACGTTGGCTCGCTTTGAGCGGTTTGGACGTGCCGGTCATCGCCAATGTTTTTGTCCTCTCGCTAGGCGCGGCCCGGGCTTTCAACGCGGGCCGGGTTCCCGGCGTCGTGGTCACCGACGAGCTGGTCGCCCTCGCGGAGCGTTACGCCGCCTCGCCCGATCGCGGCCGTTCGTTCTTTCTAGATCTGGCCGCGAAGCAGGTGGCGATCGCGCGCGGACTCGGCTTTCGGGGTGCCTATCTCGGCGGCAAGCTTGATCTTGCAGACTGCGAGGAGATCTTTTCGCGCGCGGACAAATTCGGTCCGGATGGATGGAAGGGCCTTGCGGGCGATGTCAATTTCGCCTACTCGGACGAGTTCTACTATTTCGAGCGCGACGAGACGACCGGCCTGTCCTCCTCGGAGTTGAACGGCGCGCTCGTCGCATCGCGCACGAGTGCAGCACGGCGACGAGCCCGCGTGCGTACGCCAGTCAACTACCGTGTCAGCCGTTTGGCTCACTGGGCGGTGTTCGACCCCGAAGCGCCGCTGTTCGATGTCGCCCGGAGGTTTTACTCCGGGGTCGAGTCAGCCCCGGTGTCGGTGCGCAAAGTCCTTCACCTTGCAGAGCACGCTTCCAAAGTGCCGCTCTACAACTGCAAGGACTGCGGTGATTGTTCGTTGCCCGAGATCGCCTATCTCTGCCCGGAGTCCCAATGTGCGAAGAACCAGCGCAACGGCCCATGCGGCGGCTCTCACGATGGGCTCTGCGAGGTCGCTGACCGCGAGTGCATCTGGGCTCGCGCCTATGAACGACTGAAGCCCTACGGGGAAGAGAACTCGATGTTGGATGGCCCAGTTGTCTTCAACGACAACGCTCTTCGTGGCACGAGCGCCTGGGCGAACACTTTCTTGGCTCGAGACCACCAAGCCCGTGCCGTAGCCGGACAGGAGGACCTGAAGTGAGCACCATCGGTCAGGATTTCGTCGTAATCGGGGAGAACATCCACGCCACACGTGTGCTCCTGCGAAAGAGCGAGCGGATCGTGGCCAACGAGCAAGGCGAGGAAGGGATCACTTTTACCGACGAGGACGGCGCGACTCGCCACTTGCGGATACCCGAGGAGGAGAAGCACTCGCAGCCCTATCAGGAGGGGCGCATCAAGCACGTCAGGATTGCCGTGCAGGTAGCGACAGCAGGGCTTCAGCCCGACTGCTCGACCGCACTTGCATACCTGCGCACTCTCGCACAGCGTCAGGTGAAAGCGGGCGCGCACTTCCTCGACGTGAACGTCGACGAGATCTCGACCAAACTCGACGAGCAGCTTGATGCGATGCGCTGGCTAGTGAGGGAGCTGGCACCGGTCGTGGATATCCCACTGTCGATCGACTCCTCCAATCTTGAGATCATCAGCGCAGGCGTCGAAGAGGCAGGTAAGGCGGCTTCGAGCCACGTGGGGCCGCCGATGCTGAACTCGGCGTCGCTCGAACGCATCGAGGCGCTTCACCTGGCGGCGCGACTCCAGGGACCTGTCGTGGTCACGGCCGCCGGCGAGTCAGGAATGCCGAGTGATGCAGAGGAGCGGGTGGTCAACGCCAGCCGAATGGTGGAGGCGTCGTTGGCGGCCGGTATCCCGCTGCACCAGATATACGTCGACCCCCTCGTTTTCCCGATCGCCGTCGACAGTGAATACGGTCGGCACTGCCTCGAAGCGATTACCGAGCTGCGCCGTCGCTTCGGGACCGAGATTCACATCACTGGAGGAATGAGCAACGTCAGCTTTGGGCTTCCCAACCGACGGCTCCTGAACGACGCCTTCCTGATCCTGGCGATCGAGGCGGGTGCGGACAGTGGCATCGTCGATCCGACAGTTGTCAATGTCCAACGAGCTCTGACTGCAGACCGAACGACGCGCCCGTTCCAACTCGCTCTCAACGTCTTCACCGGCGCCGACGAGAACTGTCGTGCGTACATGAAGGCCTACCGGGCCGGCGAGCTCACGCCGACGGCGTCATGAAAACACCCTGACTTACTACTGGGTTTTGCGTCGAGCGTGGCGTCAGGAATGGCTTGGTAGGAGAACCCGCTGACGTCTCGTCACCTCGTAAAGCGCCGTGGGATCGGCTTCAACCATGGTGGGAGAGGTGCTCTTCCCGGTAGCGGCAGGTGGCGGCCATGGAGCAGTAGTCGCACGACTCGCCGGTATGTGCCACCTCTGGTCCGACTCCGATCACCATGGTGGTCGACTTCTTCGGGACCATCATGTAGCCGTCGGTCAACTTGACGCCGGCCGGATCGCCGTCCAAGAGGGTGAAGATCTGTCGCTGGCCGCTTGCGACGGGCCAGCCCACCAGTCCCGGGCTCAGAGGCACGCTGGTGTGCTCGCCGGAGGCGTCGGCCTTCTCGTCGACGATCCGGCACATGGCCTGGCCCAACAGGTCGACGGCGGCCGAGCCGAAGGCGTCGAGGCCCAAGGCGAGGGCGGGGTCGTCGGCGAACAAGCGGGAGGTCGCCTCCTCCACGCCGGGCCCGATGGTGCAGATGGCGAGAACCACGGACCGGGCGGCGTGCAGGTGCTCGGCGACGAGCGGGCCCGAGAGATGGCCGTGGCCGAGCTTCAAGCGCTCGTGGCGGAACTCTTCGACCTCGAAGCTCTCGGTCAGCACGACCGGGGCCAAAAGGGGCTTTCCGGCCTCGACGGCACCTTCGGCGACTTTGAGGGCCGACGAGGAGCGCCGGCGCACGGTGTCAGGGTCGGCCCCGAGGGTCCTCAGCACCATGTCGGTATCGGGGCAGATCGCCCAGTTCGTGATCAGTCTCAGGCGGCAAGCACCTCTTTCACGAGTCGCACGGCACTGGAGGCGTCCTCGGCGTAGCCGTCCGCCCCGATCTCATCGGCGTAGGACTTGGTGATGGGGGCCCCGCCCACGATGATGCGCA
>Ga0181532_10004550_pt1 | contig 12071 bp, 15 predicted proteins | sample PEATcosm2014_Bin_33_FD_119768 | JGI IMG/M metagenome (GOLD analysis project Ga0181532, IMG submission 119768) | Peatland microbial communities from MTU Mesocosm Facility, Houghton, MI, USA - PEATcosm2014_Bin11_30_metaG | ecosystem: Environmental > Terrestrial > Soil > Wetlands > Peat | place...
CGTCTGGCCGACCAGGGCGACGATCGAGCCTTTTGGCTTGTCCTTGTCGTTGCGGGCGATGACCTTTTCGATGTCGCTCGAGACCGCGCCCAAATCGCGCCCTTGGGTCGTCGCGTAGATCTCCACCATCGGGGCGATGTCATACTGCGAGACCACGGCATCGCCGTAGCGGCGCCGGATATTGGCGATGCCGCCGAGCACCGTAGTGGGCGCGCCGGTGGCGTTGATGGGGAGATTCTGAAGCGCCGGCAAGGTGTCGATCTGGTATTGCGGCGTCTGCAGGGCGATCGGATAGGTGACGCCGTTCTTCTCGTTGAGCCAGTAGGTGGGCGTCACCTGACTGGAACTCGCGAGATTCACGACCAGGCTGTTGGTCACGTCCGCCGCGGTGACGCCGGTGTATTGCGCGCGCGTGCGGTCGATGTTGACATCGAGCGTCGGCAGCGCGGCCGACTGCTGAATGCGCGCGTCGGCCACCCCGGTGATCTGACGGATCTGAGCCAGGAGCTTCTTGGCATAAGCATAGTCGGCGCCGAGATCGTTGCCACGGACCTGCAGATCGATCGGCGCCGGCGCACCGAAATTGAGGATCTGGCTGACGATATCGGCGGGCAAAAATGAGAAGCTCATATCGGGGAAGCGGCGTGGGAGATCATCGCGCAGGCGACTGACGTAGTCGGCGGTCGGCGCGTGGCCTTCGTTGAGCGAGATCTGGATGTCGCCATCGGACTCTCCGATCGTGCCGGTGTTGTTGTAGATCGTGTTGATCGAGGAGAGATAGGTGCCGATATTGTCCACGATCGTCCCCACCTCGGCCGGCGGGATCGCCTGGCGGATCGCATTCTCCACCTCGGAGAAACGCGCGGCGGTTTCCTCGATGCGCATGCCGACCGGCGCCCGCACGTGCAGCAGCATCTGCCCCCCATCCACCTGCGGGAAGAAATTGCGGCCAAGAAACGGCGCAAGCATGAACGAGACTACGATGAAGCCGAGAAAGCCGCCGATGAAGACTCTGCGATGCTCGATAGCGAGCGCCAAGAGGTCATGATACCCGGCGCGCAGCCGCGCAAAGCGCGCCTCGAAGGCGCGTTGAAAGCGCACCAGCGGGTTCCTTGATGGCGGCTCGCCGCCCTCCTCCTTGCCGCCTAAGTGCGCGACGCGCATGTGCAGCAGATATTTCGCCATCGTCGGCACCAGCGTGCGCGACAGCAAGAAGGAGCAAACCATGGCGAACATGACGCTCTCTGCCATCGGGACGAACAGAAAGCGCGCCACCCCGCTCAGGAAGAACATCGGAACGAACACGATGCAAATGCACAGCAACGACACGAAAGCCGGCACGACGATCTGCGAGGCACCGTCGAGGATCGCGGTTTCCACCTCCTTGCCTTGTTCGAGGTGGTAGTTGATGCTCTCGATCGTCACCGTCGCCTCGTCGACGAGTATCCCGACGGCGAGCGCGAGGCCTCCCAAGGTCATGATGTTGATGGTCTCGCCGATCGCGGAGAGCGCGGCGATCGCGCCTAAGATCGACAGCGGAATCGAGGTGGTCACGATCAGGGTCGAGCGCCAGCTTCCGAGAAACAGAAGGATCATCAGGCTCGTGAGCGCCGCGGCGATCACGCCTTCTCGGATTACGCCCTCGATCGAGGCCCGCACGAACAGCGACTGATCGCCGATCGGCTTGATGTCGAGTGCGTCCGGGAGCGAGGGTTTGATGATTTGCAGCATCTTCTTGATGCCGCTGACGATGTCGAGCGTCGAGGTGGTACCGCTCTTGAACACGCTCAGGAGCACCGAGCGATTACCATCCACGTGCACGACATTGACCTGCACTGCAGCGCCGTTGTGCACCTGGGCGACGTCGCGCATGTAGACCATCGCGCCCCCGACACTTTTGATCGGTAAATCGGCAAGCTCCGCAATTTTTGACGGCGCGCTGTTAAGGTTCACGGTGTATTCGTAATCGCCGATCTTTTCCGTCCCCACAGGGGTAATCAGGTTCTGTGCGGCAAGCGCATTGGCGACGTCGAGGCCGGTCAAGCCGCGCGACTGCAGCGCCGCGGTATCGAGATCGTACATCACCTGCGGTGTTTTGCCGCCGAACGGCCAGGGGATACCCGCGCCCTGGACCGTGACCAGGCGCGGGCGCACGAAGTTCAGTCCCAGATCCGCGAGACTCTGCTCGGTCAATCCCGTGCCCGACAGCGCCAGCTGAATGACTGGCACCGTCGAGGCGCTGTAATTGACGATCAGCGGCGGCGTCGCACCGGGCGGCATCTGCTTGAGCAAGGTCTGCGAAATCGCCGTGACCTGCGCATTGGCGGTGGCAATGTTGACCGACGGGTGAAAAAAGATCTTGACGATACCGAACGTGGTATAGGAATTCGCCTCGATGTGCTCGATGTCGTTGACCGTTGTGGTGAGTGCCCGCTCGAACGGGGTGATGATGCGCCCCGCCATATCGTCGGGCGGCAGGCCCTGGTATTGCCAGGCCACGCCGATGATCGGGATGTTGATGCTCGGGAAAATGTCAACCGGCGTACGCAGCACGGCCAGCGTGCCCAAAATGAAGATGAGCAGGGCAGCGACGACAAAGGTGTACGGCCGGCTCAGCGCGATGCGGACTATGGCGAGCACGTGGGTACCGCGCAATGAATTTCGTACGGTGATGGACGCGTTCGCAACCTGGTCTCCTCGCGGTGCATCAGGTGGATGAGTCTGATACCGCAGAATCGTGGGATGATTGCAGGCGTCGTCCCTGCCGTTTCATTTGAAACGATCCAATCCAATCGTCAGGGGCGCTCAGCCCCGGAAAAGCGTACCCCTATCGGGCGTCGCCCTCGCCCTCGAAGGCCGCCATTTGGAGCACAAGCGTGCCGACGCCGAGCAGCGGAGGAACCAGGAAGCATAAAATGCCGGTTTTCGCGTAAATCAGAGCGGCGGCGGCGCACCCTGATGCGAATGCAAAGACACTCGCCGTCATCCGGGCGAGCCGGGCTCGCGCGGCGTCCTTCTTATCGGTCGGGATGTTTCGCATCCGGTCCGCCACATCGATCATGATCTGGGTGGTCGTGCCCGTCATGATGGTGGTCGGCGGTGAGTTCCCAAGGTGAATCCGCTGCGCGGCGTTTTGGATCGCCATTGCCGCCACGAGCGTGAGTCCGGTCGCAAGCGCCGGCCCGCTGTCGCTGTTCGAAAAAGGACCAAATCCGATGGCAAGCACTGCCGCTGTTGCCAACAGCACCACTTTGAGCGTCAACATGGTGCGCAGTCTCGGCAAGCCTCGCGCCCGTAAATCATAGCCCACCCACCGAGTGACGAAGATCACGACGCAGAAGGTGGGAAGCGCCAGAAGCTTCGACAGCGTGCCGGACGTGCCGTACACAAGCGAGGCGCCGAGCGTGACGAAGTTGCCGGTGACGTGCGCCGTGAAAAGCCCTTGCAGCGCCAAGTATCCCGCCGTGTCGACGTAGCCCGCGGTAACACTGAGCAGGACCGGCATGGCCGGCATCGACGAAAGCTTCACAGCTTCCCGCCTCTGCACGCCCAGGCCTCAATGAGCGATACGCTGGCAGTCACGCCGGCCCGCGCCTTCTATCTTCCGCTTCTCGAACGTTCATCCTGAGTCTCCTTTTCTGCTCATCAGCTTCTGCCCTTTGCCGGCGGCGTACAGCACGCCCCCCCCGGCCTTGGCGCCCTGTAATCCACCGAGCACCACGTGGATATGCTTTGTCGCGTCGTCCTTGACGACTACGCCGCTTCCCTTGAGCGGTGGATAGGTGCCGGGCAGCCCCTGTTGGCGGTGTACAAGGCTCACTCACCACAAATCCGGTCATGAAATCCTCGTATTCACCGGTTGGTTTATCGTCGGTCTGCAATACGTCGCAATGATTGCGAACGAGCAACGAACGATTCCGTGCAATGAGCCCTCTGCGCTAATTTCCGGCAGACAATACCCGTTCAGATGCCGGACATGATGTCGCAATGGTTTCGGTTGAAATCACGTCAGCCCACAATCGTTACCGGTGAAATGGAACCGCTATCGGGTTCTTGAGACAGCCGGCGGATTATCTCAAATGCACGCATCCCGTTTGAGAACGCCCGACCGGATGGCGTCGTCGCCATCGGTCAGCGCCCCATGCTGCGCGAAAATGCCGGGTTGCTGGGCGAAAGGCAGTCGAGGCACTGCTCGCATCACGCGCTTGTCCGCGGTTCCTCGCGGTCCCCGCGACCGCTCCGCATGATCACCGCGCTCCACAATCGGCTCTCGTAGGAGCCACCTTACACTCGGTGACGCAGCTATCCGACTGTGTTGGCTAAGAGCTCAAGATTAGCGTCTCTCCTCGCCTGGACTGCTTGTTGGGAGAGAAAACATGTCGGCAGGCCCGATACTGATACTAGTATTGGTACTTCTTCTGTTAGGCGCGTTGCCTACGTGGCCGTTTAGCCCGGGTTGGGGCTATTACCCGAGCGGCGGATTGGGCCTTGTCCTGATCGTCTTGCTGGCCCTGGTCCTCTCCGGGCGCTGGTAATAAGCGCGTCGCCTGTGCCGAACCGCCGCGCGGTTGCTCGAGCAGACACCGGTATGGGAGAACGCGCCACCTCCAAAAACTCGCTCGTGGATGCAGCCAGACAAATGACAAAAGCCTGGGACCAATCGGTCGCTGCGAGCGCGCAAGGAATCTCTACATCCGGGCCGTTTGTAGGAACTTGAGACACACAAATTGTCGGAATAAGAGGACGTCGGCTGCGACGATCGTGCGCTAGGCTGTTTGCGTCATTAACTACGTAGGAGCGCCCATGGCCAATACAAAACGCATTGCAAAGAGCAGCTTCCTATTGGCACTGATCGCCATCGCGTGCGGCTGCGTCGTTGTGCCAGCGGATGGCTATTATGATCGCGATCACCATCGGTACTATCACGACCATGCATGGCATGAATGCGGTGATCACGACGAGCACTGCGGCTGATCCGAATTCAACGTGCCAGATGGAAAGCTGTGGCATAGAGATTTTACAAGTGTGTCGCCAATTGCGGTCAGTTTCATTTTGAACCGTGGATGCGCGAAAATAGTGCCGCGTTTGCTGCAACACCGCGAGTTCCATTTGTCGGGATATACCGCTTGATTGGAGGCTCTATGCGCAACGATCAATTCGGCGCCCACGTCAGCGAGGCGCCCTCGCTCGGTTACAGAGATCAAACCTCTGCTCCCATTTATTCACGGTAACTGTGCTATTCGACGCACCGGCGCACCCTGCGATCGGGCATGTTGAAATTCACTGCCACCCGGTCCGCATCTAGCAACGAAGCTAAATGAAGACCTGCAGGTTGCCTTAACTTATCCAGTTATTGCATGAACTCATATGGAGGTCATCACAATGGACGATTCGGTTGTGCGATTTCCCGTAAAGTGCCCGATGTGTGGTCAGGAATCCCTGGTCGGCTCTAGCTTAGATACGATCCTGCAAAATTTCGCGAGCGACCAGCCGATAAAGCTGTACGCAAGTTGCGCTCACCACCGCGTGGCTTGGGTCGCCAGCGATATAGAGAGGATGCAAATTCGAGATTACACGGCAGCAGTTCAATTATCCGTGGCTCACCAATGGCGCCGTCCGCGCCGTTACGCGAACCAGTGAACAACCCTTGCCGAAGGCGAGCGCCGCGCGAAGCGAAGGCCCGCTTCGCCGGCTGGCTCGGGGTCTTTTCCCTGTGCGCGCAGACCTCGTCGAGCATCGATCGGCGCTGCAACATTCTGAACAAGCCTTAAGCAGCACTTCCCGGCACGCCGAGTCTCGAGGTGGAGAGGTGGAGAGGCGCCGCAATATTGGCGTTGCCATGGCGTTCATCGCCGCAATCTCGGGCTGATGACCTTGAACGGGCGCGATCCGCTTGCCGCGAATCCGTACCTGGAGCACCGAGCCAAGAACTGAATTGACCTGTTACACGCAAGGCCAACCGCACTTGCTCGCGACCATCCGCAAATCTGCCTTTTGTTAGATGAACTTTGTTGAGGTCTATTGAGGGCTCTTGTCCGGGCTATTGACCGCCGTCGTTGATGGAAGCGTCTCTCCAAGTTTCGACGGAACAGATGCCGTAGAGGCACCGTCAACCCGGGCTTTTTCGAAAGCACTCGCCGCGATCCATTGGCCGAAGAACATCAGACCGATGTAGATTGCAATAAGCAACAATCTGGCGCGCACGGGGGGTTGACGCAGCGCAGACGCGCCCGGGGACGCATCGTGCGTTCTGCCGGCGGGGGCGACGCGAGCCGGCAATAGGGCGATCACGCGATCGGCAACCGCCGTCAGCTCGGCGGCCGTTGAAGGCTGGCCAGATGATGCCGCGATCATCGAGATCAATTTTTGCATTGCACTGTCTCGAGGCAGCCGGCTCAAATCGGCCGCTTCCTCCCAGGGATCCACGTTCTGGCGCGCGAGCACAGAAAGAACCGTAAGGAAGGCGCCATTTTTATCCTCGCCCACCGGCGCATACAGAAAATCGTTATATGTGGATGGAAGCATCGGGGACGGCGGCGCGGAACGAACCATGTGTGACTCCATTATCATCGCCCCAATCCTTTCAATGATCCCAACTCGGAGTAGATGCGCCAACCCTAGCTAACTCGCACAGAATCGTCGGTACGTTGCCACGCTTATAAGCAGTTCTGTCACGATCAGGGGCCTTACCTCATCTGTTGCCTGAGATCGGCGATCTGCCGGTTCCTTTTGTGTGGCACACCACGAGTACGCCAGCGTACAGACTGAACGAATCTCACCATGCTCCAATGCGAACCAGTGAACCCACAGGAGAGGACCATGGATGTGCTGATTCTGCTGATCGTGCTGTTACTTCTGTTTGGTGGTGGCGGAGGTTTGTATTGGGGCATGGGCGTGGGTTGGGGAATTGGCCCGATTGGATTGATCACCGCCGCACTCGCGATCGCCTTCATGGTCTATATATATCGCAGCAGTAGGACCACCCGCTTTTAGGATCAATGCGGATCCACGGCAGAGCCGGTAGGCGTGCACATCGCCGTGGCCGTTGCACGCTTGCCGGAAGTCGTCCCGCCGATGACCGGTGCCTCCTTTGGACCGCCGGGCGCAGACCCTCGGTGGGTGTCCGGGTGCGTAAGCCGTCGTTGGGCCCCGTTAGCGCATTGGGCGAGGCGAATTGACTCCCCCTGTGCGCCAGCGTACAGACGAATACCAAAACAATTTCATAAGATGCGCTGTGGAGATTGATTCGCCTGATGTTTGCCGTAGGCCGTAGCGGGATACTCCACAAACGAATCTTCCAAGCCCATACGTAATAAACAGTAGAGAGCAGTTATGAAAGCCAAGAATTTATGCGCCGCAACCAGCCTAGCCATCATCGCCCTCTTCGCGAGTGCGGCGTGCATTGCCGCCAGCAAGGCGGAGATTGACGCGGGTGTAAGCACCGCGCTGAAGAACTGGGAGGCGATCAATCCGAACCACAAAGAATTGGGGAGCAAGGCAGCAGGCATGTTGGTATTTCCACATGTCACCAAGGGCGGAGTCGGGATCGCGGGCGAATACGGCGAGGGGGTATTGCGGGTGAACGACCAGACGGTGGGCTACTATAGTGTCTCGTCCGCCTCGGTTGGCCTGACGCTTGGAGTAGCCAAACACAGCGAAATCATCTTGTTCATGACTCAAGCGGCGCTCGATAAATTCACGAACAGCAAAGGTTGGTCAATCGGAGCCGACACGGGAGTGGCTCTGGTTAAAACAGGCGCCGGTGGCACGTATGACAGCCAGACGCTGAAGAAGCCGATCCTTGCCTTCGTATTCGGTGAGAAAGGCTTGATCGCCGACATATCTCTCGAGGGGTCGAAGATCAACTCAATCGACAAATGAGCTGCGAGTTGGTTCCACCGGGGATCTGAACGATACCCTGCGTCATTGTCATCAGGCCAAAAAAACGGCCGACCGAGTCGGCCGTTTTTGTGTTCCCTACGTCCAGCTTGCCGCCTATTCGGTCCCTGCCTTCATCGCCGCGATGCGCACGCCTAGCTCTGCATGACTCGTTAAGCGGCATTCTTTCAGGTCTTCAAGTCGTCAGTGGATGCCAGCGGGTTCACGAAAACGCCTCTCCTGCCGGGCAGCAAACCCAAGGCGAGAAACCCTAAGATCAGCCCGCCGACGAACGCGAAGGCTTGAGCGGAGCCGCCGGTCAGCAGCAACAGACTAGGACCTGGGCAAATGCCGGAGAGGCCCCAACCGACTCCAAACACGGCAGCGCCGATGATCAATGGAGCGTTGATTTTGAATCGGTCCGGAAGCTGTACGGCCTCGCCAAGTAAACTGCGCTGACGCGTGCGCACGTACCAAAACGCAGGCGCGGCAACGAGAATCGCGCCCCCCATGGTGAACGCCAGCGCCGGATTCCAGTACGAGAAACCCGAGTACTCGCTGCGGATCGCACATTCGCGACAGCAGCAATCCGGATCCAAAAAGAATGCCCGCGATCAATGCGCTCAGGAACGCCACAGGAATTCACCGTGACGCACGACGAAGACGGTGGCTGCGGCGACGGCCATGAACGTCAAAGTCGCCAACAGCGATCTCGGCGAGAGATTGGAAAGACCGCATACTCCATGGCCGCTCGTGCAGCCGTTGCCCAGGCGAGTACCGAACCCCACCAGAAAGCCCGACAGGGCGAGCGCCGGCACGCTTAGCGCAAATTCGATGCGCCCCAGGCCGAATACTGCCGCGGGCAGCACTAGCCCGAGCAGAAAGGCGGCGCGCCAGCCTCGAGCACCGAATACTCCGCGAACCGCATTTCCAAATATCCCGCTGATACCGGCAATCCTGCCGTTCAGCAGCAACAGCACCGCGGCCCCCGCCCCTATGAGCATGCCGCCGGCCACCGCTCTCCAATAGTCCGCCGTCATCTATGAGAACGCCCGTTATTTGAGTCCATGCGCGAATGATATCGCGAGCGAGTCTTCTACCAGGGAAATATTCGCCTCACCACCGCCAAATGCGGGAGGTATCGATCCGGAGCCGTTCACGGTGTAATTGAACGCATGCAGCCACGCTACACTGATTGAGTTTCGATTCGCGAGCTTCCAACTCGCACCCGCGGTCAGCGAACCGGCATTTCCATCTATGACGGATCAATCGAAGAATGGGCGTAAGAGCCCTCCCCTGTCAAAGCCCCGCGCTACGCTGCAGTGACCACCAATGCGCGGGCGTGCTTCGAATGCCACAAATCGAGCGTCAAGGACCCGAGAACCGCGCGATGCGCGAATACGTATGGTTCGCGGTAAGCCTGATGGTCGTTCTGCTGTTGCGCCTCGCGAGTGGGATTTCAAGCACCTAGAACGACCCCGGGTCCACACTGGCGGCGACGGGCCTTTCTAGGAAAATTTGCCGCGCTTCATTGATGTATCTTGCGATTGAGGATCAGCGCAGTCGCCTCTCCATTCGGGGATAGTGCAGTGAAATGTTGCACCGTTCGAGCCTTGATTCTCCGCCCGCAAGTACCCCCCATGGGCGGTCAAAATCGAGCGGCTCAAGGACAATCCAAGTCCGAGCCCTCCAGGCTTGGTCGTGTAATACGACTCAAAGATCGTTTCTTCGTCACCAGGCGGAATGCCGTGGCCGGTATCCGCCACGGATATCTGAATGACGTCGGCCCCCGCCCGGCGTGACCGGAGGGTAAGCGCGCGATCATTGTCGGCGGATTGCGACATGGAATCTACAGCGTTGAGAATCAGATTGATCAATACCTGCTGAAGTTGTACGCGGTCGCCACGGATCGGAAGAACACCAGCAGTTAACTCGGTGAGAACTCGTACTGCGCGACCCGTCAATTCATGATTCATAAAACTCAGAACATCTCGAATCAATTGGTTCACTTCCAACGGCTGTGGCTGGAATTCGCGCTTCTTTATGAGCACGTGCACCCGGTTGATTACCTCCGAGGCTCGTTTGTCGTCCGCTACTATGTCGCTAAGAATGTCGCGAACTTGCTGCAGATCAATGTTGTCGCGCCCAAGCAAGAGCTGCGCAGCCTGAGCATTGCTCAGGATCGCCGTCAGTGGCTGCTTTAATTCATGCGCCAGCGCGGAAGATAGCTCACCGAGGCTCGCCACCCTCAGCAGATGGGCGGCCTCGTTGCGGTGAGCTTGGGCTTCCAGTTCCGCCAGTTTGCGCCGCGTGATATCCAGCGAGACGCCCTGTAGACGAAGCGGCTGATCTCCGTTCAATTCGAGGCGGCCGTGGCAAGCTATCCAGCGTACTTGACCGTCCGGCAGCAACACCCGGTGTTCCGTCTGGTAGCTGCCATCTCCTTGGTATGCCTCCTCCAGCGCTTGACGCGTTGATTCACGGTCGCTCGGATGCAGCCGCTGTAAGAACTTGTCGATATTCAGCGTCTCCGAACTCGTAAATCCAAAAAGCGCGCGCCATCGGTCGGAGGCCCAGAAGTCCTCCCGCGCGAAATCTCGAAACCAGAAGCCCATGTTCGCGGCTTCTGCGGCCAGGGAAATTTGCTGATCGCGGGCCCGCAAGTCGCGGTCCAATTTCACGGCGCGCGATGCATCATCGGGCTCGCGCAAAACGCCGGGAACGATCCCCCGGTCGGTCGGATCATCGGGCCCCTCAGTTGGTTTGGAGATGTCTAACATATTTCCCAGCCAGGCTAGACCATACGCCAGCCCCTCCCCCAGGGGCATGCTGCCGGCATCATGCCCTGTAATTTCAGTTCGCTCAAGACTAGAGCCCCGACTCACAATAAATCAGCCATCAGTGGGCTTGCTAATACTGTAAAGCAGAAGGTCCTGATTACATTCTCGAATTGGCCGTTGCCCGCAGGATCCTGACAAACAATTGCCGCTCTCCTGTCAGTGGGACCGTCGACGGCGTAAAATCCTCCCGGAGCGCTGGGACGACGTGCGATGACACGGAGGCAAATGTCGCCAGTGAGAAGCAAATTCTGGCTTCAAGGTTACGTGGCGGGAGCGCTCTGCGCTTTCCTGCTGCTGTCCGGGCGGTCGTGGCCGGCTTCAGCCCCCGATGCAAAACCTCTGAACTCAATCCTCCTCATCGGGCGAGACGACCTGCCCGATTCTGATTTCGCGGACTCGATTGTGCTCGCGATGAACAATCTCGGTCCCGCCCCGGTCGGCATCATCATCAACAGGCCGATGCCTATTCCGGTTTCGCGTCTCTTTCCCGATATCAAGCGGCTGGCGCAGGTGTCCGACAAAGTGTATTTCGGGGGACCCGTTGACTTCGGCTCCGTGTGGTTTCTATTTCGCGCCGCCACGCCGCCCGAGCACGCGATCAAGGCCTGTGAGGGCGTCTACTTGAGCGCGGACGGTCGGCTGCTGCTGCAATTGCTTGGCCGCGACAAGCCCATGGACGGTCTGCGGATTTTCGTCGGACACGCCGGCTGGGCACCGGGTCAACTCGAGGCCGAGATCGACCGGCGCGACTGGACGCTCAAAGGCGCTGAGATGGAGGCGATCTTCAGCGGCAAGTCCGAGCACCCCTGGCCCTCGACGCGGGACCCAAAGCACAGCATATAGCGACCCGCGGCCGCGCACATCTGACGTTATCAACGAGCCGGCCGCCACAAATTCGATCGGTAACGCCGTAATGCCGCCGCTCGCGGCGGCCATGCCGTAAAGCTCAACCAAACTCCAAACGAGACGCGCGTCACTATCGGCCGCACACGCAGAACACGATGCGACGTATTGAAGTACGATTCGGAGGAAGGTCAATATCATGGCGAAATTCGCAATCACCGTGCTCGCTGCGATCGCGCTCGCTGGATCGACGGTGTCGGCTGCGAGCGGTGAACCGATCGCCTCTGGCTCCAAGCCGAGCTCTTACGCCCCACAGCCTCATTCGAATGACCACATCTATGGTGCGCCGATTGAACCGCCTATCGTGGGCCATGCAAAGGCATCTCATCACAACCACGTCGAGAAGAAGCGCTCTACGAGCGCAAAGACCCGCGATGCGCAGAGAGCGCACGCGCGCCATCACAGGGCGAAAGCATTTTCGTAGATACCTGGCTCGCAACCGGTCGACGC
>Ga0181532_10004551_pt1 | contig 12070 bp, 5 predicted proteins | sample PEATcosm2014_Bin_33_FD_119768 | JGI IMG/M metagenome (GOLD analysis project Ga0181532, IMG submission 119768) | Peatland microbial communities from MTU Mesocosm Facility, Houghton, MI, USA - PEATcosm2014_Bin11_30_metaG | ecosystem: Environmental > Terrestrial > Soil > Wetlands > Peat | place...
CCAGCGTTCGACGACAATTTTCTTCTCCGTATAGAACTCGACCGCGTCGCGTCCCTGTGCGTGCATGATGCCGAAGAAGCTGTCTTTCCATCCGCTGAAGGGAAAGTACGCCATGGGCGCGGCCACGCCAATATTAATTCCAATATTCCCCGCCGGAATTTCATAGCGGAAGCGCCGCGCCGCCGACCCGCTCGAAGTAAACAGCGATGCCTGATTGCCGAACGGACTGCGAGCCACCATGTCCAGAGCCTCGTCCATGTTACTCGCATGCACCAGGCTGAGCACCGGACCAAAGATTTCCGTGTCCGTCAGTTCACTGCTCGCCGGAACACCGTCAAGCACCGTAGGCTTCACAAAATTTCCTGCTTCATATTTCGCCACCTTAGGATTGCGTCCGTCGACCACGACTTTCGCACCGTCCCGAGCGCCGGCGCCAATCAAGCCCTGCACCCGCTCTTTGCTCTGCCGCGTGATCACCGGCCCCATCTGCACGCCCTCGTCGAGTCCATTGCCCACGCGCAGGCTCGCCGCCGCTTCGCTGATCGAGTCGCGAAATGTTTTTTGCGCTTCGCCCACCGTCACCGCAACCGAGACAGCTAGGCAGCGTTGTCCCGCGCATCCGAAAGCACTGTCGGAAATGATTTGCGTCGCCATCTGCATGTCAGCGTCGGGCAGCACGATAACGTAGTTCTTCGCGCCACCCTGGCATTGCGCGCGCTTTCCATTCGCGCCCGCACGCGCATAAATGTACCGGGCAACCGGCGTCGAGCCCACAAAACTGATGGCCCGAACACTTGGATGATCAATCAGCGTATCGACCGCAACCTTGCCGCCATTAACCAGGTTCACGACGCCCTTCGGAAGCCCCGTCTTCTCCAGCAACTCGAAGGCAAGCTTCATGGTGAGCGGCACGCGCTCCGAGGGCTTGATGATCAGCGTGTTTCCGCAGGCAATCGCGTAAGGCAGAAACCAGAACGGAATCATGCCCGGAAAATTAAACGGCACAATCGCCGCCACCACGCCCAGCGGCTGCCGAATCATGGTCTCGTCAATTCCCCCCGCCACGTCTTCCAGATTGTGGCCCTGCATCATCATGGGAATGCCGCACGCGACTTCGACGTTCTCGATGGCCCGCCGCATTTCCGCCTTCGCTTCGGTAAACGTCTTGCCATTTTCCTGCGTGATGATGCGCGCAAGATCGTCGTGGTGCTCTTCGAGCAGCATCTTGAGCTTAAACAGCGGCTGGATGCGATCTTCAGCGGGAGTGCGCCGCCATTCCGGATACGCAGCCTGTGCCGCGTCAATAGCACGAGTAACCTCAGCCGCATCGGAAATCGGAACGCGCCCGAGGACCTCGCCCGTCGCGGGATTGAGAACGTCCTGCCAATCCGCGGCATGCGATTCGATCCACTGACCATTAATGAATTGAGGAATCTTGCTGGCGGGAGGTGCGGCAACAATCGACATGGGAAGCCTGCCTTTAGCAATCGCAAAGAATAAATAAAAACAAAACGTAGGGACAGCCCGCCCTCGGCTGTCCAGCCGGGCAATGCCCGGCTCACTCATTGAACGTGGACTGCAGCGTACCGAACTGTGCTCGGTGGACAGAGGAAGCGGCGGCGCCGCTAAGTGAGCTGCTCTGTCAACACGCCCTTCTTCTCGGCAACATGAGCCAGCGCGGCTTCGAGCACATCCATACCTTCGTCCATCTGCGCGTCCGTAATAACCAACGGCACCAGCAGACGAATCACGTTGCCATAAGATCCCGCGGTGATCGTCACCAAACCGTGCTCGTAACAGTATTGTGACACTTGTTTGGTCTCCTCGTCAGCGGGCTGGCGCGTTGTCTTCGATCGCACCAGTTCGAGCGCCTGCATGGCGCCTAATCCCCGAACATCGCCGACCAGTTCCCATTGCTGCTGCCACTTCGCCGCACGCTTGCGGAAACGTTCGCCCAGCACGTTCGCGCGGGCGCAGAGATCTTCCTTCTCGATGATGTCGAGCACGGCCAGTGCCGCTTCGCAGGCCGCGGGATTACCCGCGAACGTGCCGCCAAGCTGGCCGGAGCCAGGCGCATCCATAATGTCGGCGCGTCCCGTAACCGCCGCCATCGGCAAGCCGCCCGTCAGCGATTTTGCCATCGTGACCAGATCGGGTTCCAGTCCCAGTCGCTCACAGGCAAACATCGCGCCGGTGCGAGCGAATCCAGTTTGCACTTCGTCGGCGATCAGCAGGATGCCGTGTCTCCGGCAAATCGCGCTGAGCGTGGGATAGAACTCCGGCGGCGGCGTAACAAATCCGCCCTCCCCGAGTATCGGTTCGACGATCACCGCCGCGACCGATTCAGCCGCCACGACGCGCTTGAAAGTATCTTCGATATGCCGCGCGCAGTGTACATCACACGACGGATACTTCATCGAGTAAGAGCAGCGATAGCAGTAAGCATACGGAATGCGGTAAACCTCGCCCGGAAACGGCTCAAACCCCGCCTTGTACGGATGCGTCTTACTGGTCGCCGCCATCGCCATGTAAGTGCGCCCGTGGAACGCGTCTTCGAAGCAGATAACGGCCTGCCGTTTCGTGTAGCAGCGCGCGATCTTGATCGCGTTCTCCACGGCTTCCGCGCCCGTGTTCACAAGAATGGTTTTCTTCCGTCCCTGGCCCGGCACCAGCGCATTCAGCTTCTCGCAGACGGCCACATAGCTTTCGTAGGGGAGCACATTAAAACTCGTATGCAGGAAGCGATCAAGCTGACGGCGCACCGCGTCAACCACTGCCGGCGCGCGATGTCCGGTATTCAGGCATCCGATGCCGCCCGCAAAATCAATTAGGCGGTTGCCGTCAACATCCTCGACAACGGCCCCTTCAGCCCGTGCGACAAACACCGGCGTGGCGTGATAGGCCGCCTGCACAACAGCAGCGTTGCGTCGCTTCATGAGCGTCTGCGACCGCGGCCCCGGAATCGGAGTACGTAGTTGAATGGTGGACATAAGTCACGTCTCAGTTGATGTTCTCTATCGTAGAGACGCGGCTAGCCGCGTCTCTGTAAGCAGCGCCCCAAAAGCGGCCGTCCAGACAAACGTCAGTACCAGCCAATCGGAGCTTCGTTCAGGTTGATATATACCTGCTTAGTCTCGAGATACTCCTCGATCCCCCACGGCCCAAGTTCGCGCCCAAACCCCGACTGCTTGTACCCGCCCCAGGGAGCTTCTACATAAGTCGGCTGCATGTGGTTCACCCACACGATGCCCGCGCGCAGCGCCTTTACCGCGCGCATGGCCTTGAAAATGTCGCGCGTCCAAACGGCAGCCGCCAGCCCGTAGGGCGTATCGTTCGCGATTTCAAGCGCATCTTTTTCGTCGTCGAACGGAATCACGGCTGCAACCGGGCCAAAGATTTCTTCGCGCGCGATGCGGGCGCTGTTATCCACGTTATAGAAGATAGTCGGCTGCACATAGTAACCCTTCGCGAACTGGTCGGCGCGCCCGCCGCCCGAGGCTACTTTGGCTTCCTTCTTGCCGATCTCAAGATACGAGCAGACGCGATCATATTGCTCCTTCGACACCAAGGCTCCCATCTTCGTTTCGCGCTCTAGCGGCGGACCAATCTTGATCTTCTTTGCTTTCTCCGCCATCGCTTCGACAAACTTGTTGTAAATCGACTTCTGCACCAGAATGCGGCTGCCGGCCGAGCAGACTTCTCCCTGATTGATGAAGACACCGAACAGCGCACCGTCAATGGCAGCTTCGAAATCGGCGTCGGCAAAAAAGATGTTAGGAGACTTGCCGCCCAGTTCGAGCGTCACGCGCTTCACTGTGTCGGCAGCCTCTTTCACGATGATTTTGCCGACCGCAGCCGAGCCCGTAAAAGCAATCTTGTTGACGTCCGGATGCCTGACCAGCGGCGACCCGCAGCTTTCGCCAAAACCCGTAATCACATTGACCACGCCCTTCGGCAAGCCAACTTCATCGAACCACTTTGCCAGTTCCAGCGCGGTGAGCGGCGTTTGCTCGGCGGGTTTGAGCACGCAGGTGCAACCCGCGGCCAGCGCTGGAGCCAGCTTCCACGCGGCCATCATTAACGGATAATTCCATGGGATAATCTGCCCGGCAACGCCCATCGGTTCTTTCAGCGAGAGGCTCATCGCGTTATCGGGAACAGGGTTTACGTAGCCGACGACTTTCGTGGCCAGCCCGCCATAGTATTCGAAGCACGTAGCCACATCATTGATGTCGTACTCCGCTTCGACAATGGGCTTGCCCGAGTTACGACATTCGAGTTCAGCGAGCATGGGCTGGTTCTGACGCACCTTCTCGGCCAGACGGAAAAGGACGCGGCCACGTTCTTGCGCCGTGGTGGTCGCCCAGGGGCCGTCTTCAAACGCGGCCTTGGCGGCCGCGACCGCCCGGTTCACGTCGTCCGCGTTCGCGTCGGGAACTTGTGCGATCACTTCTTCGGTTGAGGGATCATACACGGAAAAGGTCTTCGACGACTTACTCCAGACCCACTCGCCGTTGATCAGCATCGAATAAGTTTTAACGTCGGTCGTGACTCCACCAGGCATAAGTCCTCCGCAGATCGCTTCTATCTAACGGCAACGGCCGTCGGCTCTTTCAACCGTCCGTACACAAAAAAGAAAAACGCGGCGAGCACCAGAAAGAACAACGTAAACCCGAACATCTTCGCCTCATATCTCCAGACCGATGTAATCTGCTTGGCCGGAAAGAAAGCCAGCGCGATTCCGAGCGATGTAGTTACGAAGCCACAGAATCCAGAGACCGTCAGCGTGCCGCGGCTGTAGCGCGCCCCGGCCAAGTTTCCGCTAAACGCGAACTTCAGCAACGCCGCAAACACATATAGAAACGGCACCAACTGCAGAACTACCGCCAGAGAAAGCATGGTCTGGAAGGTTTCCTGCACGCCGCCCGAAGCATAGAAATTGATAACTATCAATATAAGCGAGACGACCGCCTGCACAATCAGCGCCGCATAGGGCGTCCTGTATCTGGGGTGAACTTTGCCGAGCCACGCAGGCATATACGAATCTAAGCCGGCGACGAACGGAATGCGCGCCGAGCCGCCCATCCACGCCGACCCAATGCCTGCGATCGAAAGACTCAGCATCACCGCGAACGGAGTGACAATCCACGCCACGCCAACTTTGCCGGCCATATGGCTGACCGCCTGCACAATGCCCTGCAGCACGCTGATATCGTTCTTGCCGACGGCAACCAGCAGCGTCAGCGTAGCTCCGATATAAAGCAGACCGGAAATAATGCCGCCCCAAGCTACCGCGCCCGGCAGCGTTTTCTGCGGGTCCTTAATCTCGTCGCCCATCACCGAAGCAAGCTCGAGCCCAACCAAGCCGAAGCAAATTACGCCGAACGAATTCAGAACAAACCTGGGATCCGCCGGAATACGAAAATCAGCTGCGGTTACGCTGGTGCCAAAGTGCGACCAGACCCTGAATCCCAGACCAATAAGAACGGCCGCCGCAACAAAGGTTCCAATGGCACCCAGATTGTTGAGCCACTTTCCGATTCCCAGTCCAACAATATTCAGCACCGTCAGCAACGCCAGCAGCGCCACTGAGGCTGCCATTGCGAAATTCTTGTTATCGGCGAGTGCAGCATGGCCCGGACCCATCGCAAAGACAGTTACCCCCACGAAATACAGCATCACGGTCGGCACATACAACATGTTATTCGTCCAGTAACACCAGCCGGAGAGAAAGCCGTGAAAGTCGCCGAAAACCTCCTTGGCCCACAGATACACGCCGCCTTCTCCGGGGTAACGATGTGCGAGCTCAATCACGGCGATCCCCTGCGGCCAGAAAAATAAGAGCAACGAAATCAGCCACAGCCAGACGGTCACGCCCCCGTTGGCCGCGATGCTCGGGACAACGTTGAGATTAAACACGGCAACGACAAACAGCAACACCAAGTCAAAGCGTCCGAGAACGCGCTTCAGCTGCGGCTGGTTGGGATCAGAAGTCATCGATCAGAAGTCATCGGATGATCGGGTGATCGGGCCATCTACCCGACCCGGATCTCGGATTTTCAATCACCCGATGACCCGATGGTCAGATGACCCGATCCCGTCAATGTTAATGCGTTGCCACAGCGCCCAACCGCTCATGCTGCGCGGCGGACAGCGACTCGGCGACGTCGGCAAATACCGCCAGGTGCTCGTCGATGTCGGCCTCGGTGTGCTGCACCGATATCGTCCACTGCTCGTCCCACCAGTACGGCTGGCACATGACGCCGCGGTTCACCATGCCGAACCAGTAATGCCGCCACAGGTCCACGTCAACCGGCAGCCAGTCGCGGTAGTTACGAATCTCCTTCGGATACAGCATCAGCGCGCCGTTCGCTCCCGCGCTGGCGATGTAACCTTGCAATCCAACCTTGGCGATCGTCTTCCTATATCCACCGACCAGCTTGTTACTAAGCTTGTCGATGTGCGTATAGTTAGCCCGAGTAAGCACTTCGCGGAAAGTCGCAATTCCCGCAGCCATCGAAATCGGATTCGTGTTGTAAGTTCCACCGTGAAACACTTTGTGATCCGAGATCAGACTCATAATCCGCTTGTGCGCACCAAAAGCCGCCAGCGGGAATCCACCGCCAATCGACTTCGCCAGGCAGATCATGTCGGGCGCCACGCCGAAATATTCCGACGCCCCGCCCCAGCACAGCTTCGCACCCGTCTTGACCTCGTCGAAGATCAACAAAGCACCGTGCTTGTCGCAAAGCGTCCGCAGGCCTTCGAGAAATCCCTTCTGCGGCATACACAGGCCAACGTTCATCATGATCGGCTCAAGGATGATCGCCGCGACCTCATTCGGATTTTTCTTGAACCGCCGCTCCACCGTTTCCAGGTCATTGAACGTCGCAACCAGCACGTTTGCGATACTCGCCTTCGGCACGCCTGCCCCGCCCGAAACAGGCTTCGGATTCTTGATATCGCCGAAATCGTCTGCCGGAGGATGCGGCTTCACGCTGACCAGCGCCGCATCATGCAGCCCGTGGTAACCGCCTTCGAACTTGATGATCTTGTCCCGTCCAGTAGCGGCCCGCGCCAGACGGATCGTATGCATGGTCGCTTCCGTGCCGCTGTTGCCGAAGCGACACATCTCCACCGGAAAGCGCGTGCAAATCTCTTCCGCCAGTTCCCACTCCATGTTGTGCGGCATCCCGTAAGCGGTGCCCTTGTGCAGGCGGCTTTCGACGGCCTTAATCACCGCCGGATGCGAGTGGCCCGCCATGAGCGTGCCGAAACATAGATTGTGGTCAAGGTATTCGTTGCCATCAAGATCGCGGAACTTGCTGCCCGACGCTTCCAACACAAAAATCGGGTACGGATCGTAAGCGCGATAATTGCTGGCCACGCCCAGCGGCAGACGCTTCAGATTCTTCTTGTGCGCTTCGGCGGACTTCGGAGTACGGCGCTCGAACGTGTCGAGCTCTTTTTGCAATGCGGGGTACATCGTGATCTCCATTAAGACTCAGGCCGGGTAGGCCGTTAGATTGGGCCGGACGGCCGAAGCCGGCCGGGTCGTCGCACAAAAGTCGCGGACTAGAAGAAAAACTTCAAAGCAAATTGTACTACCCGCGGGTCACCAACCTGGGTGATCTTACCAAACAGTCCGGGACCATCCTGGTAATGGCCATCAGGGTTGGAGAAATTCGTGCGATTGAACAAGTTGAAAATCTCTCCGCGGAATTGGAAGTACATCGATTCCGAAATAGGGATTTTCCGTTGTGCGGAGAGGTCCCAGTCTACAAGCCCCGGCCCGCAGCACACTGTGCGCTGCGTGCCATTGTTGAATTGGCCTAGCGGCGGATCGGAAAACTGGTTGTAGTTCAGGTATAGTTGGCCCGGCTGCTTCGGATTTAACTTCTGCAGCGTCCCGGTCATGCTCGGCGCTTCCGTTCCCAGGAAGAACAGACTATTGATAAGTTCATAATCGTCCTCCGTATCCAGTCGAATCGGGAACCCGCTCTGGAACTGGGTGATTCCAGAGAGCGCCCAGTCGTTCACCATCATTCCCGTGAAGCCCTTCCGGTGGTGAACCGGCACCTCCCAGTCGTAACTGATCACGAAGCGCTGCGCCGAATTGAACAGGGACAATGCGCGGCTGGCTTTCGGGTTGAACGGATTCAGAGTCTCTTCAAACGTGGAGGCCTCATCCATGGACTTGCTCCAGGTATACGAGGCCTGAAACTGCAAGCCGTGCGAAAAGCGTTTTTCCAGCATGGCTTCGAGCGCGTTGTAGTTGGAATTAGCAACGGTGTCTTCAGCAAAAATGCTGGTAAAGACAGGGATGCCGTCAACCGGACACCCGGTACCGGTGTAGGGATTGCAGTTAGGCGAGGAATAGGGACGGAGACCTACAAGATCGAGTCCGCCGATCGGTGTGCCGGCTGGAATCACGGTTGGGCCGTTAGGGCCATAAGGAAGGTGGAATCCCCCCGCCGGAGCAACGGCGCCTGGAGGCATGATGAACTGCGAGTCCTCTCCAGTTCGATTACAAGGTGGAGCTCCGGGCACCGCGTTGATGTCCAAACAAGTCTGCGGCGTCGATGGATCAATATCGCGCCCGACCAGCAGGCGATGCCCCTCAGAGCCTACATAACCAACCTGCAACATAAGACTGTTCGCGATTTGTCGCTGGATGGTCAAGTTGTACTGTATCGTGTACTGCGCTTTGAGATTCGGCTGGAACTCGCCGTAGAACAGCATGGGGCGAAAGACGGAAAGATCAACCGGCTGACCGGGCTTCGGAGTAAGTACGCCGTTGTACGGATTGGGAGATACACCACCGCTTTGGGCGACGAACGGAGTGTTGAACCAAACGTTGTTGAGATAGGTGCTTCCGCCGAACGGCGGCTCGGCGCCAAACTGCGCCAGCACCAATTGTTCGATGGGATTGTAGAACATTCCCCAACCGGAGCGAATGCTGGTCTTGCCGTTGTCGGGACTATAAGACAGTCCGATTCGCGGAGCGAAGGCATGATAATAATTCGCGGTCATGCCCGGAGGCACGCCGGGGTCACCCGGAACAACCAGTCCGGTAGGGGTTGTACCCGTATTGGCGCAGGTGGGAGTCACGCCCGCAGGCAGGTAGGCCGAGAAGTAGGCTTGACTGGCCGCGCTCAACTGGCAAGGATAGACCTTCGAGTTCTGTCCCGGACGGAACGTTTCCACGTGCCCGGAGACATCCGTCGGAGGGGTATTAAACTCCCAGCGCAAACCATAGTTGAGCGTAAGATTCGGGCGAAGCTTCCAGCTGTCTTGCACGAAGGGGTAAATTGAAAAAGTACGTATCGCCTCGCTTTGGCCCGACCCTTGAGAATAGTTGTCGGCCAGTCCCAGCAAGTATTGAGCGTAATAGTCGCCGTCGCCGCCCACAATTACGTCGTTGCCGGTGCCGTAAAAGTTATAGTCGCCATTCACGTTGTAATAGTAAAACTGGTCGAACTGGCCACGACGAGCATCCACGCCGAACTTCATCGTGTGATTTCCCTTAACCCAAGTCAGACCATCGCTCCACTGAAAACTGTTTCCGACCTGCGGCAACTGGCCTTCCCAGTTGTTACCGAAAGAGGCAAACCCCGCGATGGAAACGTATGGGACGCCGGTGAAACCGGGTGCCAGCCCAGGCGTAATTCCAAGTTTCGGGCTATTTCCATAGGTGTCCACGATGGCGGACGAATCGGATAACCCGGTAAAGCAGTTGGCGGCCGCTCCTGGGCACGACGACGTCACCGCCCCAGTGCTGGAATTCTTCAAAAATCCCAGCTGCCCCTCGCGCATGTAAACAAAGCGCGCCTCGTTGACGAGCGCATTGCTTATCGTCCACGTGTGCGACAAGTTATATTGCTGGTCGCGGCTATTGTTGAAGTTACCGAAACCGGGGACGGTCGCACCCGCGTCCTCGAACGTGTTGTAAGGCGTCAGGACATAGGCGTCATTGTAGTAATAGTACGCAGTAAAGTTCTGGCGGTCGTTGATTTTGTGATCAAAACGGAAAGTAACCTGGGTTGCGTTATTTGTGCCCACCGGCACAGATTGGTTTTGGTTATTGGCTTTGTTGGCCGCTGGAATAAACCGCTGCAGGCTGACGGCAACCGGATCCTGGCAGGCAGACGGCATTATACCGCTCGGAAAAACCGTTTCCCATGCGATCTCTGAGCCGCCGCCGCTCAATGGAGTCTGCGGTAGGTTCGCGATTCCATTCGCCCCCAGCCCCAGCGCGGCGTCACATCCGTTCCGCCCGTCTAGCACCTGGGCGACGAACGGGTCCCTTATGCCGTACAGGTCGCCATTACTGTCGAGCGCTGTAAATCCGCCGATGGTCGGATCGGAGAAATCCCCGTTTCTCTGCGCAGTTGTAGGAACGTTCAACTGCTGTCCCGGCTGCCCGCTGCGGATCCGCCTGCCTTCGTAGGACGCAAAGAAAAATGTCCGGTCTTTTATGATCGCTCCACCGAACGTTCCCCCAAACTGATTCTGGTTCAGCTGCGGACGAGTCGTATTGAGAAAACCCTGCGCGTCGAGGATGGTGTTCCGGAAATACTCATAGACATTTCCGTGCATACCGTTGCTGCCCGTCTTCGTGATCACGTTAACCACAGAGCCAGAGTTCCGCCCGTACTCCGCATCAAAGGTATTGGTGATCACACGGAATTCCGCAATGCTGTCGGGAGTCGGCTGTATCGTCGGTAAATTCACGAATATGTCGTTCGCGTCGCCGCCATTGACGCTGAAGTTGTTGGAGCGAGTGCGTCCGCCGTTGACCGAAACCGAGCCCGGATCATCCGATCCGAAAAACAGGCTTCCGCTGCTCCCCAACTGCGATTGAACGCCCGGCTGTAATTGCAGAAACTGATAAGTATCACGGGTGTTGAGAGGCAGTTCGTTCACCGACCGTTCGTTAATCACCGCACCCAGCTGCGTGCTGGTCGTGTCGACCTGTGCGATCTCGGAGCTCACTTCCACAACTTCCTGCGAGCCACCGATCTGAAGAGCCGAATTGAGGGTCACCACCTGGTTGACGTCAACGATGATTCCCTTCTGCTCGTTCTTTTTAAAGCCGGTCAGTTCAAACTGAATGGTATAGGTAGCGGGCTGAACTTCGACCAGCACGTAGTCTCCGCTGTCATTGGTCAAAACACTCCGGTTGGCCCCGGTGGCTTCGTTGGTGGCGGTGACTTTCACTCCCGCCAGCACCGCGCCGCTGGAATCGGCCACGCGGCCGAGAATCCGGCCGCCGGTGCTCTGGGCAGACGCGATCGTGGAGCAGATCAGGCACAGGATCACGACCGAACTCAATACGATGAGCCAGCAAAACTTCTGGGACGGCTTCGACAACCGCATGGAACAGATCCTCCAGACCCGGCGGGAGCAAATTTTGTTTCGAACCGAATTCAACTTGCGTGCCCGGCAAACCTTGCTATAATCGCGCAAGGTTAGGCGCTTCGACCGCTCTCTGTCAAGCGGAAAAGTGCATTCCTCACGGCGCGACCAGCAGCACATTCGGCAACCGTCTTTTACTATGTCCGGTGACGCACAAGTCTATCTCAAAATCGGTGACGTGGCCCGCATGGTGGGGATTTCCCCATCCGCCATTCGAGGATGGGAAACGCTGGGGCTGACGCGGCCCCAGCGCACGGAAAGCCGGTATCGTCTTTACACCAACGACGACGTGCGTTTGCTGAAAAAGGCGCGCTACCTGCGCAAAGTCCGCGGACTGAACGCAGCCGCCATCGTGCAGATGCTCAAGCGCGAAGGCGCCATCAAACCTGCCGCCACCAGCGGCGCCGCTAACACTACGATTGGCCCTCGACTGCGCCGGCTGCGCACCCAGCGCGGTCTCAGCCTCGCCGAAGTCGCCGCGGCAGCGGAAATTTCGATTGGGTTCCTCAGCGCGCTCGAACGCTCGCAAATGAGTGCCTCCGTCGGCACACTGCGCAGGCTAGCACGCTATTACCGCACCAACATCCTTGATTTTTTCGATGCGACGGAATTGAATGCCCGATTGGTGCGCCCGGCCAAGCGTAAAGTGCTC
>Ga0181532_10004552_pt1 | contig 12069 bp, 13 predicted proteins | sample PEATcosm2014_Bin_33_FD_119768 | JGI IMG/M metagenome (GOLD analysis project Ga0181532, IMG submission 119768) | Peatland microbial communities from MTU Mesocosm Facility, Houghton, MI, USA - PEATcosm2014_Bin11_30_metaG | ecosystem: Environmental > Terrestrial > Soil > Wetlands > Peat | place...
TGTCAAGCTGACCAAACGGCGCATCCAGGACGAGGGGGGCGACTGTGCCGGGCACCAAGAACTCGTTCTCATCGGCTTCACGGACCGAGCAGAAGTGAATCAGCGCTGAGGTGAATGCCAATACGAGAAGCTGGGCTTCGCCGGTGCTCTTCCCCGACTGCAATTTTGTTACCTTGTCCCTAAGGCTCAGATTGAATTTTCCGTCGAAGAATGCCTCCTTGTCGCGGTGCATGCTCGCGAGATTCTGATTTGTGAGTGCAAGGACCTTCTCTCGCGCCTGGCTCTCGTACACTTCCATCTGCTCGACAAGAAAGGCCCCCAGTTGCTCTACGAGCCCGAGGGTGATTCTTCGTTTTTCCATCTCAGGCTTCGAGCGAATTCGACGGGTATATTCGCCCCTTACCTTCTGGAGCTCAGGCTCGAGGTCCACTCGGATCTTGCGATCAAGATCGCCGATCTGGCGCTGTAACGTTCCCATTTGCTCTTCGAGGTTCTCCCGTTTGCGGGCCTTCTCCGCCAATACTTCGAGATTGGTTCCCCGGAGCCTAGCGTTGAGTTCTTCAATATCCCTGTTGGCAGCGTTCCACTCTTTGTCCAGTGAACGTACTCGGTCCTCGTAAATGCCGACCTCTGATCGGGCCTTCGCGATCGACCTCGAGTACCTATCCGCTGTCGCTTTGACCTTGAGAGCGATGTCGGTGACATCCTTGCGGCCACCTTGTGTGAGTAATGCCTCGACAGCCGTCCAAGCCTCTCCGCCTTTTTCGAGCGAACGCGCGCAGATGCACACTTTCGCATCGAGCAGGCCCTGGATGAAGCTGTCTTGGAAGTCAGAAGGGATACGCCCCCTGAACTCCTCTTCGTCGATGGCGTCGAGTGCCGCCTCGGACAGTGCGGCGGAGCAGACCAACGCGGCGCTTTCCCTTATCCAGCGGTGGATCTCCTTCTGAGCTCCCAGTCTGGCCACTTCGGCAGTCTGCCGTTTCGCTTTTGCGTGTTCAAGTTCCGACTGTAACTGTTTGGTTTGATCGTGGTCTCTGAGCTGCTGTTCGAGCTGAGTGATCTCGATCTTCGATGCCTCGATGAACTCTTCCTTTTCCCGGATCATCCGCCGATTCTCTTCGATCAGCTGTTCGAATCGTTCGATGCTGTTCTGAAACAATTTGATCTGCTCATCACCAGATTCTCGCGCGATGTTGCGATCAAGCTTCTTCGTGATCAGAAGTAGATCCTTGATGGCTGCTTCAATGACATTGCAACCCAGAATGTTCCGGATCGCATCGCTTACCTGCTTGTGTGTTCCGCGCGAGGCGAACAAGCTGACGCGCTTCTCCCCGTGGAAGATGAAGTTGGGCGCCATTTGCGGCGGAATGGCGCGATTGATCAGGCGCTGATAATGAGGCACTCCCACCCTACTGCCGCTTTGTCGCTTGATCTCAGCCATGGAGACCTCGTCGATCGCAGTCTTCCGAGAATTGCCAAGGAAGTTGTAAATTCGCTTCCGTGTGACCTCATACTCGCGTTGCTGGAACTCGAATCGTAGCCGGACTTCGACCTGATTTTCGCGCGTGGTTGCTGCGGCATGATTGAGGAGGTCCTCTGCTTCATCGAAGTCAGGTTGAACTTCGCCGTATAGGGCGAAGTTCACCGCATTCAAGAGGGCGGACTTGCCAAAGGTGTTGTACCCCAGAATCAAGGTGACGTTCTGCTCAGGAGAGGTAGCGAAATCGAGGGTATGTTCACCGCGAAACTGTCGGAAATTCTTAACGGTCAGCTTTTGCAGGATCACTGAGGATTCAACCTCCTGCTCTCCTCTATCATCAGCCTTTCGATCATGCTCAGGCGCTGATCCTCGCTTTCCTCGTCACCGTACATCGACTCTTTCTCCAGATCGACAACGCGCTTGGCAAGATTTTTGAGTTCTGATGGCGTTAGGATAGGCATCTGATCCTCGTCAGATTTCTGCGTCCCCTGAATAATAGCAGTCGGAAGTGGACAGTAAACCACAGAAAAGGCTCATGTTATTCCGGGGCTCCTGTATGTCATTATGATTACGTACACTCTTTTTTACATCACGAACAACTCGTCAATCTGTTAGACTTCCATTGGCAAATGAGCCCTGGTAATTCATTCACGTACACCTTCGCAGCCCTTCGTGGCAGACAGGCCGGCAACGCGTATTACGTCGCGATGTGTCCGCTCAGATTGATTCCGAAGCTGTTCCTCTATGATGAGGACGAACTGCCTGCGGAGTTTCGGGCCCAGCGTCCCTTGAACAGGACGCGGATCCCGGTGATCGCCCGTTATATGCTCGAAAACCCTCGGGAATACGTCTTTTCCTCCATCACGGCGTCCGTTGATGCGGAGGTCCGGTTCGAAGAGAATCCACCGGATTCCGGCATGGGGAGCCTCGTGATTCCGATGACGGCGAAGTTTATCATCAACGATGGGCAACATCGACGGGCCGCCATCGAGGCGGCGCTCTCAGAGAACTCGGAACTGGGCGACGAGACGATCTCGGTCGTCCTGTTCATCGATGGCGGCCTGAAACGCAGCCAACAGATGTTCGCCGACCTGAACCAATACGCAATACGACCAAACAAGACGATCGGCATCCTCTACGACGTGCGAAGTCCGCTTGCGCAGCTCTCACGGTTCATGGTCGAGGATGTCTTGATCTTCAAGACCCTTACGGACATGGAGCGTTCCAGCATCTCCAATCGTTCATTGAAACTTTTTACGCTGAGTAGCATTTATCAAGGCACAAAATCCCTTCTCAGAAAGCGACGCATCGATGACGTTACCGCAGAGGATCGGGCGCTTGCGGCAAGGTTTTGGAACGCAGTGTCGGCGCAAATCCACGAATGGCAGTTGGCTGCTCAGAAGAAAGCCAACCCAGCGGAACTTCGGAGAGAGTTCGTGCACTCACATGGAATCGCCCTGCATGCATTGGGCCTGATGGGTTCCACTTTGATCACTGCCCATCCGAATGACTGGGAGTCGCACCTCACACGCCTCGCTGCCGTCGATTGGAGCCGCCGGAATGTCGGCTTATGGGAAGGGAGGGCGCTGTCTGCGGGGAGGATCAGCAAGGCGACCACTAATGTGCAGTTGACCGCTGCCTTCCTCAAGCGTGCTCTGGACCTAAGGCTTTCAAAAGAGGAACTGAAGCTCGAAAGGGAAATGCGGAAGAGGACCAAATGACCGATATTGTAAGGACGATCCAACGTGCCAGTAATCTGTCGCGCTCGTTTTTGTCCGACCTAGATGAGCAGATCAGGGAGGTCTACTGCGGCGATGATCGTCCGTGGGTAATTGGATACAGCGGTGGCAAAGACTCGACCACAGCGTTGCAACTCGTATGGAACGCACTGAAAGCATTGCCACAAGAGGCCCTCAAAAAGCCCGTGTATGTGATATCCTCCGACACTCTCGTCGAGACGCCGATGATCGTCGATTATGTCGATCGCACGCTAGATCAAATCAATGTGAGTGCAAAGGCCGCAGGGCTCCCGATCTCGTCGCATAAGGTCGTACCAGAGACCAACGACACCTTTTGGGTGAATCTGATCGGTCGCGGCTATCCAGTCCCTTCAACACAGTTTCGATGGTGTACCGAACGTTTGAAGATCTCTCCGGCGAACGCCTTCATCTTGGATCGCGTCGCGGAATTCGGCGAAGTTGTTGTGGTCTTGGGGGTTCGAAGTGCGGAAAGCAACACGCGTGCGCAGGTGATGAGCCTGCACAAGATTAGTGGCTCGCACCTGTCGCGGCACTCAACGCTGCCGAAGGCCTTCGTTTACACTCCAATCGAGCCGTTTTCCGTTGACGATGTATGGACGTACCTCTTGCAAGTTCCTTCGCCTTGGGGCGGGAACAATCGCGATCTGGTCACGCTGTACCGAAATGCCCAAGCTGGCGAGTGCCCGCTTGTCGTTGACACCACTACCCCGTCATGCGGGAACAGCCGGTTCGGGTGCTGGGTATGTACGGTTGTGAACCGGGACGCTTCGATGGAGGCCATGGTGGAGAACGGGGAGGAATGGTTAGAGCCCCTGCTCGATTTCCGTAACCGCCTGTCGTCCCTGCAAGATCCTGCACTATGGCCGTCCATCCGCAAGTACAAACGTCGCGATGGTCACGTCAAATCAAAGGACGGTACCCCCCAGCCGTGGGGACCGTATACGATCGAAGCTCGAAAAGACCTGTTACGAGGACTCCTGGAGGTTCAGCGTACCATCGCAACCGCCGAAGGTCATGCAAAGACCGAACTGATTCGCAAGGGCGAACTGGAAGCGATTCGTGCTCTCTGGAGACTTGAAGAGCATGACTGGGGGGACTCTGTTCCCGCAATCTATCGGGAGATAATCGGTGAATCCGTAGAGTGGATCCGGTACGAGACCCCTGTCTTCTCTTCGGACGAGCAAGAGACCTTGCGGGCCATCTGTAATCGACACGAACTGCCGACAGAGATGGTCGCCAAACTGATCGAAGTGGAACGAAGCCTCCAAGGCATGAGCCGGAGAGCGTCGATCCAGCGAAGGCTCGCGTCGGTCATTGAGGAGGACTGGCGGACCACTGAAGAGCTTTTTGCCAAAGGACCGGTCGAGGAGCGTCAATGATCTTGAAGCGCCTCACCCTGCACAATTTTGGCACTTATGCCGGAGAGCAAAGCCTCGACCTCGCAACGGATGGGAACCGCAACGTCATCCTGATCGGTGGTAAGAACGGCTCAGGTAAAAGCACCTTCTTGGAGGCCATCCGACTCTGCTTCTATGGGCGTTTTGCCTCACGGACTACTTCCAGGCAGGACAGGTACGAATGCTATCTGCTCGACCGTATCCATCGGGATCCGTCAACCTCTGTTCCTTCTCGGTCCGCATCGGTGCAGATCGAATTTGATTACGGGGATCAGGATGGCATTCGAACATACGCAGCCGTCCGGCGGTGGGAGAGAACCGCGAGTGGTGGGGTCAACGAACGGTTTGACCTTTCCTGCGATGGGACACCCATAACCGACGTGGACCCGGCTCATTGGCAGGATTTTGTTCAGGAACTGATTCCGATCGGCGTTTCCGACCTCTTCTTCTTCGACGGCGAAAAGGTGCAACTGCTTGCCGAGGATGATTCAGACAGGAAAACACTGTCCGATGCAGTGAGAGATCTGCTTGGCACCGACATCATCGAAAAGCTCAATGCTGATCTGAACATCTATCGCTCACGGGCGGTCCAACGCGCGGCGTCCGAAGATCATGCGGCCACTGAATTGGCGAACCTTAACAATGAGGCGGAGACCCTCCGTATACGCCGCGACCACTACAAGAGGGAGGCGGAATCGGCGGACGCAATCGTTGAGGCGCTGGTTTCGGAGATTCAAACACTAGAACAGCATCTTCAAGAGCAAGGAGGCGCCTACGCAAGGAACCGAGGGCGACTGGGAGAGCGGCAACGACAGATCGCTTCGAGAGTAACGGACCTTGAAGGCGTGGTCAGAGACAACACCCACGGTCTGCTCCCGATTGCACTCGCTCCGAAACTGCTAAAGTCTCTCTTGGAGCAGCTCACCGCTGAGCAGGATGTTCGTGTCGGCGTAGTGGTTGACGAAACGCTTATCAGTGCGGCGAAGGCCACTCTCGCTCGGCTTCGAGGCATCAAAGTAAAGAGGGGCGGAAAGAGCGTTTCCTTTGGAACCATCCCAGAATTCGACGCGGTCGCAACCGTTATCAAGAAGACTCATCAACCCACATTTTCTGTCAATGCTTCAATTTTGCACGATCTTTCGCATGAACAGGAAAAGCAGGTGAGGGTCTGGGCCCACACTGCACTCGATTCGCTTCCAGGTATCCTGCGAGCCACCGCAGAAGAGCTAGAAATACTGTATCGCGAGCAGCAAAAAGTGGAACGAGACCTTTCAAGAGCGCCTCAAGACGATGTACTACAGCCTCTCATCGATCAATTGAACGAGGCGCGCAAGCGACTAGCCGACGCCAGCGTCGAAGCAGCCCGGAGGCGGGCTGAGTTGGAACAGGCAAGCGAGGCATTGCATCAGGCAGAGAGCAACTACCTAAAGGCGGTCAATACCCTCGCATCCACCAACCTGCAGCGAGCCTCACTGGAGAAGGCGGCCAGGGTCCAGAGTGCCCTCGTTGAATTCAAGGACGCGCTGGTCACGAAGAAGATCAGACAAGTGGAAGCCGAGGTGACACGGTGCTTCAATTTGCTTTCGAGAAAGCGGATTGACAGGTCGATCAGCATCAATCCCACTACATTCCTAGTGTCGATGAAAGATAGTCATTCACGTCTGGTTCCTAAGAGCGAACTCTCATCCGGTGAAAAGCAGATCTATGCCATCTCTGTCCTGTGGGCTCTCGCACGGGTGTCGGGGAGACCTCTTCCGATCATCATCGACACGCCGTTAGCGAGATTGGATCGGGATCACCGGGCTCTGTTGGGTCAGCGTTATTTCCCGAACGCAAGCCATCAAGTCATCATCCTCTCCACTGACAGTGAGATTGATAGGAAGTTCATCCCCCTTCTTGAAGGATCAATTGCCCGGTCGTACGAGTTGTCATTCGATATGGGCACTCAAAGCACCCTCGTTCGCCATGGATATTTTGAGGAGGTAAAGTAATATGCGATTCACTAAGATTCGCCTAACCAAGGACGCATCGAATCGCCTTCGCTTCCTTGCGGGCCGCACTGGACTGACTCCAAATCTGCTTTGCCGGATGGGATTCTGTTTGTCACTCGAGGAGACAAAGATCCCGAATCCGAGCGAGTTTGCAGAGGAAGAGAGAGAATTCAATAGATATACGCTCCTTGGTGAGTACGATGTCCTCTATATCGCCCTCTTGCAACAGCGTCTTCATCAAGATGGATTAGGGATGGAAGATCTCGAAGGATACTTCCGCGCTCATTTGAATCGAGGCATAACTCTATTGCAGCAGCGGGTTCGCAGTGTAGCGGACATCGCAAACCTAGTTCCAAGTGATCGACGCACATCAGGACGCTCGTCACACCTGTAAAACCAGCGTTCCGGTAGTTGGAGTCGGGGTCCCGAACTGAAGTGGGCTGCCCTCGGCCTGAAGAATTCCGTCGACGCTCTTCTGCAACTTGGCGATCCCGGGCAGAATTGTCTCGGACCCCATCGCAGTCATCCGCCAGTACTCGAACAGCATCAGACTCCCCATTAATTCAAACCCCTGGACGGCTTCGCCGTCCGCGCTCTTGACCCCGCCCTGAACGGCGAGGTTTGCCGCGCTACCGATCAAGTCGCGGCCTACGACTTGGATACATTTCGCATAAACGGCATAGTTTTACCGATTATCGTTGCTTTGCGCTCTAATCGGTAGTATTATTCCGACATGAGCGATTTATCCTTTAGGTCGATCTCGGAACTCCAAGTCCTGCTTGGAGAACAGCTTCAGGCTCTTCGTCTCTCAAAGAATCTCGATCAAATTACCACTGCGGAGAAGGCTGGGCTATCCGAGAGAGCACTGAGAAATCTCGAAGCTGGCCGAGGGTCAACTGTCGAGTCGCTCCTGCGATTCCTAAAGGCTCTTGACTCCTTAGATGGCCTGGAATTGCTTGCTCCCAAGCCGTCGGTAAGCCCTTTAGCTCTGCTACGCAGTTCGAAAGCAAGGCGGCGGGTACGCCAATCTTCCGGATCACGGGGCAGGCTTCTATGAAGCCCGTCGATGTCATTGAAGTGCTCATATGGGGCACGAGGGTAGGAGCCGCAACAGCAGACCCAGCGCTCGGATGCTACGCCTTCGAGTACGAGCCATCCTGGAAGAGGCAGGACATAGAACTGGCGCCGCTGACGATGCCCCTCTCGGATCGCCGCCAGACATTCACTTTCCCCGCGCTTCCGGAGGCAACGTATTTCGGCCTTCCCTCGATGCTGGCCGACGCTCTTCCCGATGACTTCGGCAATGCACTGATCGACGCATGGATGGCAACCAAAGGTATCGAAAAGAGCGCCATCACAATACTGGACCGGCTGGCATATATGGGCAAACGCGGTATGGGCGCTTTAGAGTTTCGTCCTGCGCGCGGCTCTCATACCGAGAGTTCGGCACCCATCGAAATGAAGCAGCTCGTCGAGGAGGCGCGCAGACTCGTGCAAGGGAGCTTCGCGGTCGACCACGAAGCAAAAGCTGCGCTGGCGAACATCATCAAGGTAGGCACGTCCGCGGGCGGCGCGCGCGCGAAAGCCGTCATCGCGTGGAACCCGCAGACGGATGAGGTTCGCAGCGGACAGTTCGACACCGCGCCCGGGTTTGAACACTGGCTGTTGAAGTTCGATGGCGTGGGGAAGGACAAGGAATTGGGTACGGGCGAGGGTTACGGACGCATCGAATACGCATACTCCCTCATGGCGAATGAAGCGGGCATCATCATGTCTCCTTGCCGGCTACTGGAAGAAAACGGCCGCGCTCACTTCATGACAAAACGATTTGACCGTGAGGACATCCACGGCAAGACTCACAAGCACCATCTGCAGACGCTCTGTGCCATGAATCATCTTGATTTTAGGCAGCGCGGTACACACGCCTATGAGCAACTCTTCATGACCATCGGCAAACTCGGCCTTGACGACGAAGCGAGGAGCCAGACCTTTCGCCGCATGGCCTTCAATGTAATGGCGCGCAACTGCGATGACCATACAAAGAACTTCGCGTTCCTCTTGAAGCAGGGCCACTCCTGGCAACTGGCTCCGGCCTATGATGTCACGCACGCCTACAATCCGAAGGGCGAGTGGACCTACCAACACCTGATGAGTGTAAATGGGAAATTTCAGGGCATTACGCGCGTTGATCTGCTTGAAGTTGCCGACCGCTTCGGCGTGCGCAAACCACAAGATGCCTTAGCAGACGTTCGAGCGTCAGTGGACAATTGGTCGAGCTTCGCGGCAGATGCCGGAATACCATCGTCTTTGAGGGACAGGGTGGCGAAAGATCATCTTCTGATCTAAGGCCGTTTGGGGTCGTTCTCAGGTCCATCAACAAAGCGGGAAAGATTTGGGGGAATGGCGCCGTCTCAACCTTCCTTTCGTGGACACCGCGGGCAACCTGTTTATCCGCACCGGCACAACTCTCCTCTACATTATTGGGCGGCCACGGCCGGATCACATCGGACGCAGGGTATATCTCAGCGGTCACACCGGCGGGCATGAATATCCTCTTTGCTCTGCTATGTAAGCCCGAACTCGCTGGCATGACATACCGCCCGATCGCCGCTGCCGCACAAGTCGCTTTGGGAGCCGTAGGGCCGGTCCTTCAAGACCTGGAGACGCGCGGCTTCCTGCGCCGCCATGCCTTCCATCTGACGGCCTGAGACCATGCCCGCTTCATCCACAACCAGCACTCTGCCGTGCAACGCGGCCTGCGCCTTTGGGTCATCCAGCAATCGCGAGATCGTCATCGCATCGCTAAAATTTGAGTCCTATAAGATGCCTATAGGCGTTTTAACGTGAGCGTGAAGCATGATCGGAGTTTCATTTATGAGCGGAAAATTGAGAATTTTCCCGATGCAGTCATCGAGACAATGGCCTCCCGTATCGCGCCTTTGAAGGCTGGCTCGATACTGTGGCGAGCACAGCTTGGCAGCAACTGGCGAACTCGGGACAAAGGCGAGCCATAAGAACTGGGAAAAGAGATTCCATTCTTAGAGGACAGGATGAAGCCGCTACCATATCACGTTTCCAAAGCCGGACTCCCTCGAGAAGGCGGATGAGATCGGTGGCTTTTTATCCTTGCCGTACAAGTTCAGCAAGCCGTTCTTGTATGAGGGGGACCCGCTCGTTATCCAAGACAAATCCATGCAGCACGTCAAGGAACCGAGGTTCAGCGAGCAACATCTTTGCTGCCTCGGCCAGATAACGCCGAAGCTCTAGCGGAGACTCGGTGATCTCCCGAAGCAAAGTATCTCGTCCCTCGATTACAGCAACGAAATCTTCAAGATCGTGACTGGCCTGAAAATCCATCTTGCCGCGTCCCCGAAATGCTTCCATCTTCGTTCCCAGGAAAAACGGCGCGGTAATGACTCGGATCGATTGTCCACCGGGCAGAGTGACTGTGAATGCATGACGAAGCGCGGATTCATACCAGATGTTTGTGAACCCCAGCACTTCCTCGTTGAGAGCCAACACATCCACTGTCAGAGCACCATTGTGCCACCGGCAAGTGAGAGGCTTTTCCCCTTCATCTTCTGTGAAGTGGGCCACGCGGAGACGTTCTGAGAACGCGATGTAGTCCGCATACGTGACAATTTCGGCTATCACATCGACATCGTTCGTCCCGCGAATCGGAGCGGCAGCCTTGTCAGTAATCAGTAGCCCCAGAGTGATGCCGCCAACAAAAACAATCTCATCCAGAAATGGAGCGAGTTTGTGAACCGCATCTTCCAGCAGCGGCAGGTTAGGATCAGGCATCGATCTCCTTGCCGAGCAGTTCGATCGCGAGGTTTCGTTCTCGCGTTCTCCCGCCGCGAACCGCATCGCAGAGTGCGAGCACACCGTAGAATTTGGGATCTCGCAGCGCTGCCTTGGGTGCTCCCTTGTACAGTGGCGCAAACGCGATGCCCCGTACTTTTCCTTCGACATACGGCCAGACTTCAGGAGGATCGCCATCATCCAGAAAACGTGACTTCAAAGGCTCCGCGGACGCACCCGTCGGGACGCCGCGCGCCAGAGAGCCCTTTGCTGGTGGAAAGACATACTTGAATCCATGAGACAGGAACTCCATCAGCGCAGACCGATTGACTCTCTTTTCTCCATTGGAGATGTGAAGAAGCCCTGACTCCGCACTACGCTTCAGAGACTTCGACACTTCTGACGGAGAGATGAAGAGGCTTTCCGCCAAGTCTTTGGAGGGCACTTGTGGCGCATTCTGGATGGCGAGTTTTAGGAGAAGCGCAACGTCCTGGCCTTGCATGGGCTAATTGTAGGCGATAATTTCCAATTTGGAAACTGGAAACTTGTCCCGGAGGTGCGACGATCGACACCCGCTTCCATAAACTGCGACGGCGCAGCTACCTGGAGAGCCTCTTCCTGCTCTTTGGCGCTCAGATGGAAGAAGCTCTCAGGCATAGTTTCCTGTCCCACTCAGTGCGGTTGCCAACCAGAGCGGCAACCGTGAGCTTTGCTGTGATATGCGTTGAAATTCAGAGCGCGGGACTCTGGTCTTGATTTCCTTCAACGCCTGGTTGACCTTCTCCGGGCCAGCCCATGCGAGAGCGCGAATGATCTCCCCAGCGGGATCTTTGGCAAGGGTGAGTTGCCATGCCGGTACGTGTTGTAGATGGACGACCTGTTTGCCCAAAGTGAATTTGCGGCTCTTCCCAGAGGTTGAATAGACGGTTCGGGTTGGCACCTGCGTCGTCAATCCAAGAGCATTGGCAGAGGTTGCCCCCGAAGGGACGACAGTCTCTCCGCGCTGACGGGACAGCTCCTCAACCACCTTCTCCACGGCAGGCGCCCGGTGCCCAAAGCGGCTTGCGACGGGGGACACGTACACTCCCCGCCCGGCTCTCAGAAGCTTGCCACGACGCACAAGCCGGGAGAGCGCCTGGTCAAGGGCCGCCCTGTTGCCGAGATGCAGCAGCATCTTGGCAGAAATCGGCATACCCTCGGGCAGTACGTTCGTTTTTTCGAGAATGGCTTCTGTGAGGCGCTCCATACGTCACCTGATCTGTCAGAAGTATACATCATCTTCTGACACTCTTGTTAAGCCTGAAATCCTAAAATATGATGGCTGTGCCCTGCATGAGACGCTCGGAAGCCATGAACGGTAAATCCGTAAAACAAAGAATAATAATGGCTTATAGGGCGATAGAGTCAAGGTAGAATCAATGCGTCCGTCCTCTCCCAATGGTTAAAACTGACTCCCAATAGACTCCCAACAGACTCCCAATAAGCTGTCCAGTCCGTACTTTTGCGTAAGTTTGAGTAGCAATTAGTTCCTTAGAGTCAATAACTTACGCGATTGCGCAGTCATCCACTACCCGTCGATGGATGTTCTTGATAGTGGTGAGTCTACTGTCGATCTTCACTGTGTCTCCCGCAAA
>Ga0181532_10004553_pt1 | contig 12069 bp, 10 predicted proteins | sample PEATcosm2014_Bin_33_FD_119768 | JGI IMG/M metagenome (GOLD analysis project Ga0181532, IMG submission 119768) | Peatland microbial communities from MTU Mesocosm Facility, Houghton, MI, USA - PEATcosm2014_Bin11_30_metaG | ecosystem: Environmental > Terrestrial > Soil > Wetlands > Peat | place...
GATCAGGCCGGCGAGCACCTGCCGATGCTCGATCCGGGCGGTGATATCGATGACGTGACCGCCCCGGCGCAACGGAGGTTCCTGCTGCCGCCCCTGGTGCGGACGGTGCCCGTTATAGTGCCGGGCGTACTCGGCTAGGACCTGCAGGAGATGCCGCTCGCCGAGGATCAGCACGTGATCCAGGCACTCGCGGCGCAGTGTTCCCACGAACCGCTCGGCGAATGAGTTCGCCCGCGGCGACCGAACTGGTGCCTTGATGACCCGCGTCCCGTTCCCGGCGAATACCTCGTCGAATCCCGTGGTGAACTTGCTGTCCCGGTCGCGAATCAGGAACCTGAACAGCGCGGCCCGCTCGCCGAGGTCCATGAAGAGGTTCCGGGCCTGCTGGACGGTCCAGGCCCCAGTCGGATGAGTCGTAACACCCAGGATGTGCACGGCCCGGGTCTGGAGCTCCATCACGAACAAGACATAAAGGCGCTGCAGCAGCACGGTGTCGACATGCAGGAAGTCACAGGCCAGGATGCCGGAGGCCTGAGCGGCTAGGAACTGCCGCCACGTCGATGACTCCCGCCGCGGCGCCGGGCCCAGTCCGGCGGCGGTCAGGATACGGCGGTTCGTCCCCTCCCCCACCCGGTACCCCAGGCCGATCAGCTCGCCCTGGATCCGCCGGTACCCCCACCGCGGGTTCTCCCGAGCCAACTGCTCCACCAGCGCCCGTACCTTGGCTGTGACCGGCGAGCGTCCCGGCGCGTTCGGGTACGTCCACTTTCGCCGGAGCAGGCACCGATGCCAGGCCAGCAGGGTGCCGGGGGTCACGATCCGGTGCAACCGCAAGCGTCCCGGCAGGAGCCTGGCCAGCGCGGCGATTACGGCAGGGTCACCGCGAACACCTCACCCCATCGCCGCTCGGGGATCAGCCGGGACAGCGCCGCCAGCCACAGCCGATCGGCCGGCTGGTAGCGGACCCGGCCGATCTGGCGGCGCAGCACCGCGTTCTCGTGCCGAAGCACCAGGAGCTCGGCATCCTTGGACACCTCACGCCGGGCCAGCACCATCAGACAGCCGAGCAGGCAGCGCGCAAGCAAGTACACGACCGAGAAGATCACTCAGCGATGATCCCAACCCACAAGACTGCCCAGGCCAGATCGAGTAATCGAGCGCTACAGGGTTGCAGTCGCGCAGCGCAGCGGGATCTTCGCCGGGATTTCCCTGGCGGCGGTCTGGGCAGCCTGGAGCTTGCGGCGGGCGGCGTCAGCGGGGACGTCCAGGCGGGCGGCGCGGTGATGCCGTGGCCGCTGAAAATGCGGGAAGGTCGCCGCTATTCGGGCTTCATTTCGCCGGTCAGGGTCGGCGCGCGCATCTCGGCCAGCGCGTGGACCTCGTAGCTGGCCATGTTATAGACGGGAGACCCGGCCAGGAGGTTGTCGAGCTCCTCGTTCGATTCCACGTTGTAGATCCAGGCACCACCGTGGCCGCCCACCAGGTGGTACCGCACCTCGAGCTTGCCCTCCGCCAGGAGCCGGGCGCCGTAGTCCTGCTGCCGGAGCACGGCCCGGACCATATCGGGGTTCGCCCGGCCTAGCTCCAGCTTCCAGAGAACCAGGAACTTGCTTGCCATCAGCCCTCCTCAGCCATCCGCCGTCGGATGATTCGGATGATGTTGACCTGCACCAAAGCGTAGCCGCAACGGCCGTCCGGCGTTTCCTGAGGGCGCTATTGGCAGATCAATGCCTGATATGAATTCCCGGTATGGCGCCAGCCCGGGGCGGAGTGACTTTGGGCATGCCGGCAACGAACCTTTGGTCCCGTCAGGATAAACCTTTGGCCCTATGAGAACCGGGGAGCGGCATCTCCGATGTGGGGAAAGCGCTGGTCATGTGCCAGGGACGGGAGGCGTTCCGTGGGCTCGTCATCGTTAAATCTTGCACCAGCTCGGGCACCGGGCGCAGCTGACAGGCTGCTGCCGCAATTCTGTATTCAGTGCGGCACGTGCAGCGTCGTCTGCCCGATGATCGACTACATGGACCATTCTCCGCGCGTCCTGAACGCGATGCTGATGGCTGGATCGTACGACGATGTTCTGCGTAGCCGCGCCATCTGGGTCTGCACAGGCTGCTACGCGTGCACGGTCGATTGCCCGAAGCAAATCCCTGTGACCGAGTCGATCTACGCACTGAAGCGGGCGTCGATGCGCGCCGGCGTCTATCCGCGGCGGTTCATCACGCCCGTCCTGGCGCGCCAGTTCGTCCGCCTCGTGGACCGGCGGGGACGGAGCAGCGAGGCGTGGATCTCGCTGGCCCTGTACCTGCGGACCCGCCCCTTCCAGTTGGTGCGGTACGCGCCGGTGGCGCTGCGCCTGATGCGGCGGGGCAGGCTCCCGCTGCGGCCTGATTCGGTACGCAAACCGGCACAGCTCCAGAGGGTCTTCGATGCCCTCGACGCGACCACTGGGGAGGACGCATGAGCTACACCTACTACCCCGGATGCTCGGCGAAGGGCACCGGCCGGTCCTATGAGGAGTCGTTGCGGGCCGTGTTCGGGGCGCTCGGGACTGGGCTGGATGAGCTCGAGGACTGGAACTGCTGCGGCGCCTCGGGGTATCCGGCGGTCGACGTGGCCAAGGCGGTTGCCCTGTCTGCCCGCAATCTCGCGCTGGCCGAGGGTGCCCGGCCCGGCCCGGAGCCGGTCGACGTCATTGCTCCGTGCGCAGGCTGCTACCGCGCGCTGCTCAAGACCGAGCGCGCGTTCGCCGACGGCGGGGCGGTGGCCGCTCGCGTCGGCGGGGCGCTGGACGCCGCCGGGCTGCGGTATGAGGGCCGCGCCCGGGTGCGGCACCCGCTGGACGTGCTGGTGAACGACGTCGGGCTTGACCGGATCGCCGAAGCCGCCCTCCGGCCGCTGGCGGGACTGCGGGTCGCCTGCTACTACGGCTGCCTGCTCGTGCGACCGTATGCGACATTCGACGACCGGCGTTCGCCGACGTCGATGGAGCGACTGCTGGAGGCGGCCGGCGCCGAACCCATCGGCTGGCCGATGCGGACGCGCTGCTGCGGCGGCTCCTGTTACTGCGGCGGGCCGATCATCGGCGCGCTCCCCGAAGCGACATTGCGGCTCAGCCACCGCCTTTTGGAGGACGCGAAGCGGCGCGGCGCAGACGCGATCGCCACGGTCTGCCCGCTGTGCCAGTTCAACCTGGAGGCGTTCCAGGACCAGATGACCCGCAAGTTCGGCGAGCCCATCAACATCACGGTCGGTTTCTTCACGCAATTGCTGGGGACTGCGCTCGGGCTCGACGAGCGGGCGCTCGGCGTCCAGCGGATGCTGCGCTGGAGGCTGCCGGAGCCCGCGGGGACGCAGGGAGGTGCCCATGTCCGGGCCTAACGGACCTCGATCGCAGGCGGCGCTGCCCGCGAAGGTTGGCGTGTACGTCTGTCACTGCGGCCATAACATCGCCGCCAAGGTCGATGTCGAGCGCGTCGCCGCGTTCGCCGCCTCACTGCCAGGCGTGACGGTCGCGCGCGACTACAAGTTCATGTGCTCGGACCCGGGCCAGGAGCTCATTCAGCAGGACATCCGCGACGGCCTGGTGAACCGGGTCGTCGTCGCCTCATGCTCGCCGCTGATGCACGGGGCGACGTTCCGGCGGGCAACGGAGGCCGGCGGGATCAGTCCCTTCTGCTCCCAGATGGCGAGCATCCGCGAGCACGTGAGCTGGGTAACCGCCGATAGCGGGGACGCGACGGAGAAGGCGAATGCGCTCGTCGCTGGCGCGGTGCGGCGCGTCGCCGCACACGAGCACCTCGACAGGCGCCGCGCGCCGGTCCATCCGGACGTGCTCGTCGTCGGCGGCGGGATCGGGGGGATCCATGCGGCGCTCACCCTCGCCGACGCCGGCAAGCACGTCTACCTGGTGGAGCGCGAGCCGTGCATCGGCGGCCAGATGGCCAAGTTCGACAAGACCTTCCCGACGCTCGACTGCGCCGCCTGCATCCTCACTCCCAAGATGGTGCAGGTCGGCCAGCACACCAACATCGACCTGCTCTCCTTCAGCGAGGTGAAGGAAGTCTCCGGCTATGTGGGCAACTTCAAGGTCAAGGTGGGCAGGAAGACCCGCTACATCAACGAGGACGCCTGCACTGGCTGCAATCTCTGCGTCGAGAACTGCACCTGGGACGGGATCCTGTCAGAGTTCGACTACGGCCTCGGCACCCGCCCTGTCGCCTACAAGCCGTTCCCGCAGGCCGTACCGGCCTGCCCGGTCATCGACCGCGCGGGCACCTCGCGGTGCACCTTCAGCTGCCCGGCCGGCGTCAAGGCCCACGGCTATGTGTCACTCGTCAGGAAGGGCGAGTACGAGAAGGCGTTCAACCTCGTGCTCGACGCAACGCCCCTGGTCGGCAGCCTTGGCCGGGCCTGCTACGCGCAGTGCGAGACGGAGTGCACTAGGGCGAGCCTGGAGGGCCCGCTGCCGATCCGGCGGCTGAAGCGCTTCATCGCGGACACCCACTACGACCGGGGAGCGCCCACCGCGATCGAGGCGGCTCCCCCGAACGGCAAGCAGGTCGCGGTGGTCGGCTCGGGACCGGCCGGTCTGACCGCGGCCTGGCATCTCGCGCGCGAGGGCTACCGCGTCAAGATCTTCGAGGCTGCGCCCGAGCCTGGCGGCATGCTCAGGCTGGCCATCCCCGGCTACCGGCTGCCCGTGTCGGTAGTCGACCGGGACATCGAGAACGTGACCGCGCTGGGAGTGGAGATCGCCACCAGCACGCGTGTCAGGAACCTCGAAGGACTGCGGCGCGAAGGGTACGACGCGATCCTGGCGGCAACCGGCGCGCCGGTCTCCACCAGTCTCGGACTGCCGGGCGAGGACCTGGACGGCGTCGTCTCCGGCCTGGAATTCCTCGAGGCGGCTAAGCGCGGCGAGGCGGCCGGCCTGCAGGGGAAGCGGGCCGTCATCGTGGGCGGCGGGAACGTGGCGATGGATGCCGCGCGGACCGCCCGTCGGCTCGGCGCGCCCGAGGAGCTGAGCGAGCCGGAGCAGATCATGGTGACGGACGCCGCGCGGACCGCCTGGCGGCTCGGCGCGCCCGAGGTGATCGTGGTGTACCGGCGGGGCCGCGGCGAGATGCCGGCCTACCCGGAGGAAGTGGACGCCGCCGAGCAGGAAGGGACCAGGTTCAGTTTCCAGGTGGCGCCCGTCGAGGTTGTAGGCGATGGGCACGGGCGGGTGAGCGGGCTGCGCTGCGTCCGGACCGAGCTCGGCGCGCCTGACGCCTCCGGCCGCCGGCGCCCGGAGCCGGTCCCCGGCAGCGAGTCCGTGATCGCCTGCGAGATGGTGATCGCCGCGATCGGGCTGAGACCCGAAGCAGCGGCTTTCACCCCCGGGCTGCTGACGGCGGCGAACGGGACGATCCAGGCCGACCCGGGCACGCTGCAGACCGATGTGCCATACGTCTTCGCCGCCGGCGACGTCGTCTCGGGCGCGCTCGACATCGCTCACGCGGTCGGGCGCGGGCAGCGGGCCGCCTTCATGATCGACCGCTGGCTGCAAGGTGAACAGCTGGATCCAGCGAGCTTCGACGCGAAGCTACCGGTCGTCGACCAGGCCGACGTGCTGGCGAAGCAGCATCCGGCCCGCGGCCATCTGGACCCGCAGGCGCCGGCCACCCGCTTTGCCGCCGCGCCGACCGATTTCGCAGAGCTGGAGCCGCCACTGACCGAGGCGGAGGCGCGGTACGGCGCCGAGCGGTGCCTCGACTGCGGCGGCTGCTCCGAATGCGGGCAGTGCATCGCGGTCTGCGAGGCCGACGCGATCGACCTGGCGATGTGTGATAGGGAGGTCGAGCTCGACGTAGGGGCGATCATCGCGGCCACCGGCTACAAGCCCTTCGATGCCAGGCGGATCCCCGAGTACGGCTACGGTAAGTACCCGAACGTCTACACGGCCCCCGAGGTGGAACGCCTCCTCAACGCCTCCGGCCCGACCCAGGGCGAGATCGTGCTGCGCACCGGAGAGCGCCCGCGGACGGTTGGCATCATCCATTGCGTCGGCTCGCGCGACGCCAGGTACAACGCCTATTGCTCCCGCGTGTGCTGCATGTACTCGCTGAAACTGGCCCACCTGATCAAGGAGCACACCGGGGCGGAGGTGTACAGCTTTTACATCGACATGCGGACTCCGGGCAAGGGCTATGAAGAGTTCTACGGGAAGGTCATGAAGGAAGGGGTGCACCTCATCCGCGGCCGCGTCGTCGAGGTGAGCGACGAGGCAGACTCGCCCGCGGCCGAGGGGAAACTTGTCCTGCGCGCGGAGGATACGCTGGCCGGCCGCGTGCGGCAGATCCCGGTAGACATGGTCGTGCTCGCGGTGGCCCTGGAGCCGCAGGCCGACGCCGAGCATGTCGGCAGGCTGCTGAACATCAGCTGCGGCTCGGAGGGCTTCTTCACCGAACGGCACCCGAAGCTCGCCCCCGTGTCCACGTTCACCGACGGCGTCTTCCTCGCCGGCGCCTGCCAGGGACCCAAGGACATCCCGGACACCGTGGCCCAGGCCGGCGCCGCCGCGGCGGAGGCCCTGGTGATGATCGACCGCGGCTCCATGGAACTCGAGCCGAGCACAGCCTTCGTCGATGCGGCGAAGTGCTCCGGCTGCCGCACTTGTCTCGGCCTGTGCCCGTTCGGGGCGCTTTCCTTCGACACTGAGGGGAACGTCGCGGTGGCCAACGAGGTGCTCTGCAAGGGGTGTGGCGTATGCGTCGCCGCCTGCCCGTCGGGCGCGATGCAGCAGCACCTGTTCACGGACGAGCAGGTCCTCGCCGAGCTCGAGGGGGTGCTCAAGAGTGTCTGAGAATCACTTCCAGCCGAAGATCGTCGCCTTCTTCTGCACCTGGTGCACGTACACGGCGGCCGACCTGACGGGCATCTCCCGGCTGGCATACGCGCCGAACGTGCGAGTCATACGCCTGATGTGCTCGGGCAGGCTCGATCCGCAGTTCGTGCTCGCGGCCTTCCGGCACGGCGCGGACGGGGTGCTGATCGGTGGCTGCCACCCGGGTGACTGCCACTATCAGGAGGGCAACTACAAGACCCGCCGCCGGATCGAGCTGCTGCGGGCCGTGCTCCGCGACCTGGGCGTCGAGGACCAGCGGCTGCGCCTGGAGTGGATCTCGGCGTCCCAGGGCGAGAAGGTGCAGCGGGTCTGCAACGAGATGACTGAGGAGCTGCGGAAGCTTGGGCCGTTGCGCCTGGAGCGCCCCCAGCACCAGGCTACGGAGCCCGCCGGGGAGGCACGATGACGAAGCCAAAGATCGCCTTCTACTGGTGCGCCTCCTGCGGCGGCTGCGAGGAGGCCGTCGTCGACCTCGGCGAGGACCTGCTGACCATCGTCGAGCTCGTGGAGGTCGCCTTCTGGCCGGTCGCGCTCGACTTCAAGCGCGAGGACGTCGAGGCGCTGGACGACGGCGAGCTGGCGGCGGCATTCATCAACGGCGCCGTCCGCACATCGGAGCAGGAGGAGATGGCCCGGCTGCTGCGGCGCAAGTCCGCCGCGGTGGTCGCATTCGGCAGCTGCGCGATGCTTGGCGGCGTCCCCGGCCTCGCCAACCTGTACGAGAGCCGGGACATCCTCGACCTCGTCTACCACGAGGCGCCGAGCGTCCAGAACGACGCCGGGACGCTGCCCGCGCAGGAATGCCGCGTCGCCGAGGGAGAGCTGACGCTGCCCGCGTTCGGCGCGTCCGTGCGCACGCTCGGCCAGGTCATCGACGTCGACTACTACCTTCCTGGTTGCCCGCCGCCCACGGGCCTGATTGCCTCGGCCGTCACGGCGCTCGTCGAGGGGAAGCTGCCCGGGAAGGGAGCCGTGCTCGCGCCCGACGTGGCGCTCTGCTCCGAATGCCCGCGGGCCGCGACCAAGCCGGACAAGCTCCTGGTGCGGGCGTTCCGGCGGCCGCACCAGGTGCTCATCGATCCGGAGCTCTGCCTGCTCGCGCAGGGCCTGATCTGCCTCGGCCCCGCCACCCGGGCGGGCTGCGCCGCCGCCTGCCCCGGCGGGAACATGCCCTGCACCGGCTGCATGGGGCCCACGAGCAGTGTCGTCGACTACGGGGCGAAGGCGCTGTCCGCCATCGCATCGCTCCTCGACGCGGACGGCGAGGACGAGATCGCCGCGCGCGTCGCCGAGATCGCCGACCCGGTCGGTACCTTCTACCGCTACAGCCTGCCGGATTCGCTGCTGCACCGCCGCGTGCGGCCGAAGGCGAGAGAGCTAGAGGAAGAGGTGGCGCCATGAGCCGTGAGATCCTCATCGACCCCATGACACGGCTCGAGGGACACGGGCGGATACACATCTTCCTCGGTACCGACGGCGGTGTCGACCGGGCCTACCTCCAGATCCCGGAGCTGCGCGGCTTCGAGAAGTTCGCCCAGGGGCGGCGCGCCGAGGACATGCCGCAGATCACCTCCCGCATCTGCGGCGTCTGCCCCATGGCTCACCACATGGCCGCGACGAAAGCCCTCGACGACCTCTACCAGGTGGACCCGCCGCCCGCCGCCCGGAAGATCCGGGAGCTCCTCTACAGCGCCTTCATGGTCGAAGACCACGCGCTGCATTTCTTCTTCCTGGGCGGGCCCGATTTCATCGTCGGCCCGGATGCGCCGCGGCAGAAGCGGAACATCCTCGGCGTCATCGACGCCGTGGGCCTCGAGGTAGGCAAGGAGGTGATCGGCGTCCGCAAGCAGCTCCGTGACCTGGTGGCCGAGGTGGCAGGCAAGGCCATCCATCCCGTCTTCGGGCTTCCCGGGGGGGTGTCGCGCTCGGTCAGCAGCGAGGTCCGGCAGGAGGCGGCCGCGGCGGCGGCCCGCGCAATCCAGTTCAGCCAGTTCGCCCTCGGCGCGTTCCGCGAGGCCGTGCTCGGCAACCCCGGCTACGTCGAGCTCATCACCTCCGAGGCATACACGCACCGCACCTACTACATGGGCCTCGTCGACGAAGCGAACAAGGTCACCTTCTACGACGGCAGGCTCAGGATCGTCGGTCCGGAGAGTAAGGAGCTGCTCACCTTCGACGGGAGGGACTACCTCAGTCATGTCGCCGAGCACGTTGAGCCGTGGACGTACATGAAGTTCTGTTTCCTGAAGGACATCGGCTGGAACGGGTTCGCCGACGGGGCCGGCAGCGGCGTCTACAGCGTCGCGCCGCTGGCCCGGCTGAACGCCGCAGACGGCATGGCGACCCCTCGCGCGCAGGAAGCCTACGAGGAGTTCATGACGACCCTGGGGCCCAAGCCCGTGCACTACACGCTCGCCAACCACTGGGCCAGAATCATCGAGCTCGTGTACGCGGCGGAGCGGATGGCCGAACTCGCCGCCGACCCGGAGATCACCGACCCGCGGGTACGCACGCTGCCGACCGTCGCGCCGCGTGAGGGCATCGGCGTCGTGGAGGCGCCGCGGGGGACCCTTTTCCACCACTACCAGACGGACGAGCGCGGGCTCGTCACGGCCGCGAACATGATCGTCGCCACGCAGAACAACGCCGCGAGGATCGCGCTATCCGTCGACAAGGCGGCGCGCGCGCTGATCAGGAACGGCCAGGTCGACGACGCATTGCTGAACCGGGTCGAGATGGCGTTCCGCGCCTACGACCCGTGCATGGGCTGTTCCACTCACAGCCTGCCTGGCCACATGCCGTTGATCGTCGACGTCAGGGACGCTGGCGGCACGCTGCTGCGTGAGATCCGGCGGGACTGACCGTGCGAACGCTCGTCCTGGGCCTGGGCAACGAGTACGCAGGCGATGACGCCGTCGGCGTGCTCGCGGTGCGGGCGCTGCGCGGGAAGCTAGCCGGGGGTGCCGATGTCGTGGAGAGCGCCGCCTCGGGCCTGGCACTGCTCGAGGTCTTCGCCGGGTATGACCGCGCGGTGATCGCCGACTCGATCCGCACGGGCCGCAGCCCGGCGGGCACGATCGTCGAGGTCAGGCTCGCCGATTTGGGCCTGGCGACAGCACCCAGCCTGCACCAGGCCGGCATACCCGAGCTTGCTGCGGTCGCCCGGCGGCTCGGCATGGGCTTCCCTGACCGGACGCGAGTGCTCGCCGTCGAGGTCGCAGGCCCGCTGATGTTCGGCGCGCCGCTGAGCAAGCCCGTGGCTGCGGCGGTAGCGCCGCTTGGCCGGCGCGTGCTGGAGCAGGTCCAGCGCTGGGCGTCGGAGGACTCCAGTCGCGGTCGGCCTGCGGGCGCCGGGCGCGGGCCGAAGGACACCCTGACCCGGGGACCAGGAGGAGCACGCTGCACGACTACCACGCGGTCAGCGCGCTCCTCGCGCGCCTGACCCGCGATCCCAGCCTCGCGACCGGCATCGCCGAAGTCCGCGTGCGGGCGAGCCCGGTGTTCTCGCCGGGACTACGCGCAGTCCAACGGGATGCCGGCGACACTGACGATGAGCCCGAGGACGCTACCGGACCAGTCTCCCGCCCACCGCGACCGGCCAGTGCAGCAACGGCCAGCCGCGGTCCCGAGACGAATGCCGCGGTTCCGCCTCGGCTCTCATGTTTATGCGTGTCGGTGACGACGGTCAGCGGACACGAGCTCCGGCGCTTGGTAACTTAGGGTAATGAGTCAATATCAAAATCGGGGGTGACCGGTTCGCAGGCATGGCGCAGCCGGGCTGAGGAGCGCTGCGATGGCGGCCGGGCTGGCCCTCGTCGTCAGCCTGGGCGACTGCGGGACGGGAGGGCACCTGGCGGGGGCGCCCCGCCAGGTGCCGGCCGGACAGCTACGCCGGAGCGTTGCGAGCGCTTACGCGTTCCTCGACCAGATGACGGACCGTTACGCAACCGGATCGACTCCGCGTCTGATCCAGAGCTTCACCGGAGGCGCCCTCGGCCGGCAGCATTTCACTGCATCGCAGACCTATGACGACGCGCTGGTTATCGACGCGTTCCTGGCTTCGGGCACCGCGGCGGAACGCTCGAAAGCAGTAGCGATCGGCGACGGCCTGCTCCGGGCACAGGCCAGCGATCCGCGGCACGACGGCCGGCTGCGTGCCGCATACGCGTCTGCCCCGCTGAGCAACGCCTCAGATGTCGCCGCCACCAACCTGGCCACCCTCGCGGGCAATATGGCGTGGGCGGGCCTGGCGCTGCTCCAGCTACACGCGGCCACGGGCCGTCAGGCCTATCTCACCGGAGCGGAGGCCATCGGTAACTGGGTTCAGGCCCACTGCTACGACCAGCGCGGGCCCGGCGGGTACACCGGCGGTGAAACGGCCGCAGGCGCGGCAATTCCCTGGAAATCGACCGAGCACAACATTGACCTCTATGCGTTCTTCCGGCTGCTCGCCGCGCAGACGCGAGACCCGGCGTGGTCGGCCCGGGCGGCGTGGGCCCGGTATTTCGTGACGGCCATGTGGGACGCCCCGCAGAGGCGCTTTTACGTGGGAACGACCGCCGACGGCTTCACTCCCAGCAACAGTTTGATGCCCGAGGACGTCAATTCCTGGTCATACCTGGCGCTCCGGGATCCGCGCTTCGCGGCCTCGGTCGGCTGGGACGTACAGAACCTCGCGGTCGCCGGGCGATTCCGCGGCGTGAGCTTCTGCCGCGGCGACCGCAGCGGCGTCTGGTTCGAGGGCACCGCGCACCTGGCGGACGCGCTGGAGTTCCGCGGTGAGCCAGGCGACCGCGCCCAGGCCGCCCGGTACCTGGCCGACATCTACTACGCCCAGACCTACGGGCCCGGCACGGACAGGCGCGGGATCATCGCCGCGTCGAGAAACGGGCTTACTGACTGCGGCGGCGGCGCCTACTACGCATCGCTGCACACCGGCACCACGGCCTGGTACATCCTGGCCGCCGACAAAATCAACCCGTTTGCCCTGATCCCTGCCCCAGATCGCCACTGACCCCATCATCAGCACGCTAGTGAGCGCAAGCATGCCCGTAAGTGTGAGCCCCCCTCGGACAAAACTGATCGTGCACTGACGCGCGAATTCACCCGGTAACGGAAGTCCTGGCCCTCCTGCGCAGCACCGCGGCCTGTTTTTCCAGCGGGAGGATCTCGGAGCCGAA
>Ga0181532_10004557_pt1 | contig 12058 bp, 12 predicted proteins | sample PEATcosm2014_Bin_33_FD_119768 | JGI IMG/M metagenome (GOLD analysis project Ga0181532, IMG submission 119768) | Peatland microbial communities from MTU Mesocosm Facility, Houghton, MI, USA - PEATcosm2014_Bin11_30_metaG | ecosystem: Environmental > Terrestrial > Soil > Wetlands > Peat | place...
CATGGGGCGCGGTTTTGTGAAAGTCGGCGGCGCCGAAACGGATCCTGAAGACATTCGCCTGGCGGAAGAGTGCTGGGAAACGGGACGCGCTGCCATCTACAGCGGAAAGTACGATCTGGTGATATTGGATGAGATCAATTACACCATCAGTTACAAGATGCTGGAAGCGCAAAAAGTGGCCGAAGCGCTGAAAGGCAGGCCGGAGCAAGTGCACGTGATCTGCACCGGGCGAAACGCGCACCCTATGATTGTGGAGCAGGCCGACTTGGTCACGGAAATGAAAGAAGTGAAACATCCCTACACCAAAGGTATACTGGCGCAACGTGGAATTGATTACTGAAATTTGCAGTTTTCCGCGAGCCTTTTGGATCAATCAAATGGCGGGCTTGATTTGGAACTGATAACTTAGGACTGACAACTTTTCCCATGGCTTGGTTCAAAAGAGACAAAAAATCGATCGATCAGCCCACACCGCCCGAAGAGCGCCGCGTCCGCACCGAAGGCCTGTGGATGAAGTGCGAGTCCTGCCGCGCGATCGTTTTTCGCAAAGACCTGGAAGAAAACCTGCTGGTCTGCCCGAAATGCCAATTCCATTTCCGGATGGGCTCGAAGCAGCGGCTGGAAATGCTGCTCGACGGAAAATGGACCGAGCACGATGCGGGGATGGTGTCCACCGATCCGCTTAAGTTCGTCGACAATAAGCCATATACGAAACGCATTAAGGACGCGCAAAAACAATTGGGGATGAACGATGCCATCATCACTGCGGAAGGCCAGTTGAATGGCAGACCGGTGGTTTGCTGTGCGATGGAGTTTGGATTTATCGGTGGCTCGATGGGCGCGGTGGTCGGTGAAAAAGTGACCCGCGCGATTGAATTGTCCATTGAGACGCGCCAGCCCCTGATCATCGTGTCCTGCTCCGGCGGCGCGCGCATGATGGAGGGAACCATCAGCCTGATGCAACTGGCGAAAGTGGCCGCGGCGCTGGCCCGACTGGACGACGAAAAACTCCCGTACATTTCCGTGTTGACCGATCCTACGACCGGCGGCGTAACCGCGAGCTTTGCCATGTTGGGCGACCTGAATATCGCCGAACCCGGCGCGCTGATTGGTTTTGCCGGACCGCGCGTGATCGAGCAGACGATTCGACAGAAATTGCCGGAAGGCTTTCAGCGCTCCGAGTTCCTTCTGGAGCATGGTTTCCTGGATGCCGTGGTGCATCGCAAGGACATGAAGGGCTTCATCGCCAACACGCTTGATCTACTGATTTCCTGAGATGGATTACCAAAGCGCGGTCCGGTATCTTTTGTCGCTCGGCCGCGAATTGGCCGCGCCCACACAAGCTGCGGCTCTAAAATTCGACCTCGAAAATACAACCGTGTTGCTCGAACGATTAGGCCGACCCGATCGCGCGTATCCCAACGTGCACATCGCCGGGACCAACGGCAAGGGCTCGACCGCCGCTTTCATGGAATCCATTCTGCGCGATGCCGGTTTTCGCACCGGCCTGAACACCTCCCCTCATCTGGAACGGATCAACGAACGCTTCCGCATCAACGGCGAAGAGATTAGTGACGAGCAATTCGCGGCAACCTTCACGCGCATTCACACGGTCATTGAAGAACTTCTCGCGGAGGGAAAGCTGCGCGCCCATCCGACGTACTTCGAATGCGTCACCGCTCTGGCGTTCGAAGTGTTTGCGCGGGAACGCGTGGAATTTGGCGTGATCGAAGTCGGGCTGGGTGGAAGGCTGGATGCAACCAACATCATTACACCGGTGGTGAGCTTGATTACGCGCATCGACTTCGACCACGAGAACTTCCTCGGTCATTCGCTCGCGGAAATCGCCTGGGAGAAGGCGGGGATTTTGAAATACCAAGCGCCGGCGATCAGCGCTCCACAGTTGCTGGAAGCACAGGAAGTCCTTCGGGCGCGCGCGGAGAGACTGAACTGCCCGTTGCTGGAGACCAGGGAAGCGTTTCGCGTCGAGCAGGAGACAGCAGAGAATGGCTGCACGAGCGCGCGTGTCACGGACATTGCGACTGGGACTTCTTTTTCGATAGCGTTGCAACTGCCTGGCCGCTTTCAATTACAAAACGCGTTGAACGCCGTGGCCGCAGCCCGCGTACTACAGGCGAGGAACTTTCGAATCAGCAACGAGAATATTGAGCACGGCATCGCTGCGGCGCAGTGGCCGGGCCGGCTGGAAAAATTGCAGTCGCGGCCGGACATCTATCTGGATGGGGCGCACAATCCGAGCGCGGCGCGGGAACTCTCTCTCTTTCTGGAGCAGAATTTTGCCGGGCGAAAAATCTATCTTCTTTTCGGGGCGATGAGGGATAAAGCGGTAGACGAAGTCACTGGCTTGCTTTTCCCGCGCGCCAGCGAAGTTATCTTCACACAGCCCGGCAACCCGCGCGCCATTAGTGCAACACAGTTGGCGGAAATGGCCGGGCACCACGCAGAACACTTCGCGGTCATGCCGAATGCGGAGGCCGCCCTCGATTTGGTACTTAGCAAGGCGCGCCCCGAAGATGCCATCTTCATCACCGGCTCGCTCTATCTGGTTGGCCAGCTGCGGCAGGTGTGGAAAGAGCGGAGAAAGGTCGCATCCGGCGAAAAAAGGCCGTAGAATGGGGATTCGTTACGAAGTTAAGCCGGCCTGATGGCCGGCGTTGTTTTTTCAGCGAGAGAGATGATCAAGGAAAGATTTCGCAGATCATGAGTGACAACTTGCAGGGCACGGCGGTCGGTGCCGGAAAACCATTGGTGGGTGTCATCATGGGCTCCACATCCGATTGGGAGACCATGGAACACGCAGCGAAGACACTGGAAGAGCTGGGTGTCGCATTTGAGACCCGCGTCGTTTCCGCTCATCGCACCCCGGACCTACTGTTTGAATACGCCATTTCGGCCGAACAGCGCGGGATCGAGGTCATCATCGCCGGAGCCGGCGGGGCAGCACATTTGCCGGGAATGACTGCTTCGAAGACAGTTTTGCCGGTGCTGGGGGTGCCCGTGGAATCGAAAGCGTTGAAGGGGCTTGATTCCCTGCTCTCGATTGCGCAGATGCCGGGGGGAATACCTGTGGGGACACTGGCCATCGGAAAAGCCGGGGCCATCAATGCGGCGCTACTGGCAGCGGCGATGCTCGGAAACAAATATCCAGAAATTCGCGAAGAACTGCGGAGGTTTCGGAAGAAGCAAACGACCAAAGTGCTGGCCACGCCCGACCCTGCAACGGCTGCACGGGGCGTCGTAATCGCCCCGATGAAGAAGCTAAAGAGGAAGAAACGCGGATGACCATCGGGATTCTTGGTGGCGGGCAGCTCGGATATATGCTGGCGCTGGCGGGTTATCCGTTGGGGCTGCATTTTCGCTTTCTGGACCCCTCCCCGGAAGCGCCTGTGGGCCGGATCGCGCACCGCGTTACGGCAGACTTTGCCGACCAACAGGCGCTGGAGAAATTTGCGCATGGCCTCGAAGTGGTCACCTACGAATTTGAAAATGTGCCTGTGCAGGCGGCACGGTTCCTCGCCGAGCGTGTACCGGTGTACCCTCCGGCCGCGGCGCTGGAGGAAGCACAGGATCGACGACGCGAAAAGCTCCTGTTTCAGCGACTGGGGATTCCTACGACAGAGTTTGTGGAGATTGTGAAGCCCGATGAGTTTGACGCCGCTTTGAAACAGGTTGGGCTACCAGCAGTGCTGAAAACCTGCCGCATGGGCTACGACGGCAAGGGGCAATGGCTGCTGAGAACTCAGGAAGATGCCGAGAAAGCCCGGCAGGAATTGCCGGATGTGCCGCTGATTCTGGAAAAGTTTGTCTCATTCACGCGCGAAGTTTCGATTCTGGCGGTGCGCAGTCGTATGGGAGAAACGGCCTTTTATCCGCTGGTCGAGAACCACCATCGCAGCGGAATTCTGCGCCTGTCGTTGGCGCCGGCACCAAATCTTTCTCCAGGCCTGCAGCAGGAGGCCGAGGAAGCCGCGCGCAAATTGCTGGAAACCTTGGATTATGCGGGTGTGATTTGCATGGAATTTTTCGAAGTAGAAGGAAAGCTTCTGGCTAACGAAATTGCACCCCGCGTACACAATTCGGGCCATTGGTCGATTGAAGGAGCGGTCACCAGCCAATTTGAAAATCATCTGCGGGCAATACTGGCAATGCCGTTGGGGTCCACTGCCGCCGTCGGCCATTCCGCCATGCTAAACCTGATTGGCGAGCTGCCAGACGCAGAGCAACTCCTGAAAGTGCCGAACACGCATCTGCATTTGTACGGGAAGTCGCCGCGGCCCGGGCGGAAGCTGGGGCACGTCACCGTGCGTGCGGACAACCCGGAAATACTGCGGCAACGTTTGAACGAGTTGCCGGAGTTCTTCAAGCGGCCCGAATTCTGCCTGCAGGAAGTGCTTCCGGAAATTCTGGCGAACCGCGCTTAACCTTGGCAACCTGTGTGCACACGGGCAAACTGGTATTCATGCGAATAAAGTTCCTCTCCCTTTTCTGCTTCTTTGCTCTAGCAATTTTCTGTACTGCCGCTTCCGCGCGAGACGCCACCCGACAAAGCTTCACCGTGCGGGGCGGCCAGTTCGTTCTGAATGGAAAGCCCTTCCGCATCCTTTCCGGAGAGATGCACTACGCGCGTATCCCGCGGGCCTACTGGCGCGAACGATTTCGGATGGCCAAAGCGATGGGACTGAACAGCGTCACGACCTATGTCTTCTGGAACGCGCATGAGCCCCGCCCTGGCGTTTACGATTTTTCAGGAAATCTGGATGTGGCGGAATTTATCCGCGAAGCGCAGCAAGAGGGGTTGTATGTCATCCTGCGCCCCGGCCCATATGCCTGCGCCGAATGGGAGTTCGGCGGCTTTCCCGCATGGCTGCTGAAGGATCATTCCGCTGTTGTTCGCAGCCGCGATCCCAAATTCATAGAACCGGCAGCGCGCTGGGTCAAACACCTCGGCCAGGAACTGGCGGCGCTGCAAATCGGGAACGGCGGGCCCATCCTGCTGGTGCAAGTGGAAAACGAATACGGCTCTTTCGGGCACGATCACGCTTACATGCGTCAGATTCACCAGATGCTCGTCGATGCGGGATTTACGCGGTCTTTGCTGTATACCGCGGACGGCCCAGAGGAAATTCGTGCGGGCTCGCTTCCCGACTTGCCTGTTGGCATCAATTTCGGAGGGGCCGATGCTGGGGAAGCACAAAAAAGCTTCGCGATGCTTAAGAAGATTAGACCGAATGGTCCGTTCCTAAACAGCGAATTCTGGGACGGCTGGTTCGATCATTGGGGCGGCAAGCACGGAACCACGAATGCAGCGAACGAGGCGGCAAATCTCGACTGGATGTTGCGCCAGGGCTATTCGGTCAGTCTGTATATGTTTCACGGAGGCACGAGTTTCGGCTGGATGAACGGCGCCAACAGCGACGGCAAAAACTACGAACCGGACGTGACCAGTTATGATTACGACGCACCGCTCGACGAGAACGGACAGCCCACGGCGAAATATTTTGCCTTTCGCGACGTCATCGCGAAGGCGACCGGGATCGCGCCGCCCGCGGTGCCGCCTCCCCCGCCAACAATGAAGATCCCGGAGTTCCAAATGGATGCGGCTGTCTCTCTCTGGGAGGTGCTGCCGACTCCCCTGCATTCTGAAGAGGTCCAGAGCATGGAGGATTTGGACCAGGCGTATGGCTACATTCTCTACCGCAAGCATCTGGAGGGAGCTGCAGAAGGCGATCTGGTTCTGGACGAATTGCACGACTACGCGCAGATTTTTCTGGATGGAAAACTTTTTGGCACGCTGGATCGGCGACTGGCGCAGAATCGAGTTCGCCTAAACGTGCCGCCCATTGGCGCGCGGCTGGACATCCTCGTCGAAAACAGCGGTCGGATCAACTTCAATGTTGTTCTTCGTCACGAACGCAAGGGCATCACCAAGCATGTTACCCTGGCCGGCAAGGCGCTGCGCGGCTGGGATATTTACTCGCTGCCGATGAGCGAAACGTCAAAGCTTCCGTTCACGCACAGTTCTTGCGAGGGCGCCTGCTATTGCCGCGCCACGTTTCGCGTGGATACGCCCGGGGACGCGTTTCTGGATACCCGCGCTTTCACGAAAGGGGCCGTGTGGCTGAATGGACGGCCCCTCGGCCGAATCTGGGACATCGGTCCGCAAAAGACTCTGTACATCCCGGGCCCGTGGCTGAATGCGGGCGAAAATGAGGTGGTCGTCCTCGATCTGAATGGTCAGCCTGGTCATGCGCTTCTCGGCAGAAACCAGCCAATCCTTGACGGTTCTTCCCTGCGTTGAAACGGTTACCACGCGAAACATCGTCTGGGCTCCCCAAGCTTTGGAGAAACGTATTACGCTCGGAGACCCGCCTTACGCTTGAAATTATGTTGGTGTCTGCCGAGCCATCCCTCAGTCAGGCTTGCGATGATTCCCCGAACCTATTGCCGGACGACCATTTTCTTCTCGAGGTAGGTGGCGATCACGGCGGCGCAATCTTCGACAAACTCCTGTTCGGGCGCGGTGAAGGTGTCCGCGAAATAGCTCTCGATATCGAGTTCCGCAGCGAGTTTCTTTTTCGCGTAAATGGGGACAACGATTTCCGACCTCACCAAAGACGAGCCGGCAAGATAGCGGGGGTCGGTCGAGACATCCTGCACGACCACGACCTTACCGCTGGTGGCCGCGGCGCCGCAGAGTCCGGTGTTGAGGGGAAAACGCTGGTTGGGAGTGAAGCTGCCGGCGAACGGCCCGACGACAAGATAGCCGGGGTCCGAGGGATCGACGAGATAAAAGCCAGCCCAATTGTAGCGCGTCATCTTTTCGTGGAGGCGCTTAGCGATGCGCTCCATGACGGACTGAACCGAAGGGGCGGTCGCGGCAAAGTTTTGCAGTTCCAGAAGCAGCTCTTTATGCGCTGGCGTCATGTTTATGGCCTCGGGTCGGGAGTCAGCGAGCTTTGCTGGCGTCGAACATTGCCTCCGTACGCAGTTCAGTTTACACGAACGGCGCGCGGCGCTGCTGATGGTAGATCTTGCGCGCCTGGACATGACTCTGGCTGCGGTGGTTCAGCACTTACAAGTGCTAGAGAAAAGCGGGCTGGTACGGATTGCCGATCACCGATTGCAGTGGGGATGGCGACTGGACTGGTTTAGGGAATTACTGGCTAAACCGGAAGCAAACTGAATAGGGACGTGTAAGGGGAATGGGTCCGGTTGCCGCCCTTTCCGCCGGATGTTACGATGCTGGTTTCCATGACCCCCAATGGCCCCAACCGACCGAGGATTGGCATCCCCTGGCGGACATCGCAGGAAGAGGCCCATGGCAATCTGCCTAAAATCCGCAATTATATGGACTCTGTGCAGCAGGCGGGCGGTGAGCCCATCCTGCTGTCCCTGGCCCAGCCCGGGACTCTGCAGGGGCAATTACCGGGGTTGGATGGCTTTGTACTGCCGGGCAGTCCTGCCGACGTCGATCCGGCTGAATACGGGACGGTGAATCATGGCAAGTCCGAACCAGCCGACCTGCCTCGGGAGCACACCGACCGCACCATCCTAAGCCACGCCTTTGAGGCACAGAAACCTGTCCTAGCCATCTGCTATGGCTGCCAACTATTGAATGTCTATCAGGGCGGAACGCTCCTGCAGGACCTGCGAAGCGAGACCGGTACACCCGTTCCGCACCGCCGGAAGGACGTTCAGCCCGCGCCGACCGACGATCCCAGTCATGAAATCCGCATTGTGAAAGACAGCCGGCTGGGAAAATTGGCTGGAGCTACGCAGAGCGTGGTGAACAGCTCGCACCACCAGTCTATCGCCAAACCGGGGCGGCTGTTGCGGATTACGGCGGAGGCCATCGACGGCATTATCGAATGCGTGGAATGGACGGGAGACGCCAACTGGGTGATCGGCGTTCAATGGCATCCGGAGCGAATGCGCAGCGACGCGCTGGCAGAGCGGCTGTTCTCGGAGTTGATTACCGCCGCGAGGGGAGCACGCAACGTCCCCGCGATGAAGTCGTAGCTCAGGTCCAACCGCACGGCGATTTTACGAATCAAAACATGGGGGAAACATGATCTCACTGGCAGGAAAAGCGGCACTCATCACCGGAGGTTCGCGCGGTATCGGCGCGGCGGCCGTAAAGCTCTTCGCGCAGGCAGGCGCGGACGTGGTGTTCAGTTACAACGCCGCAAAGGATGCCGCGAAGCTCGTCGAACAGGAGGCCGCCAAGCACGGCACGCGCGTGGAAGCGTTCAAGGCGGATGTGAGCAAGCACGAGGACAATCGCAAGCTCGTGGAGCACTGCATTAATCGCCTGGGGCGCCTGGATATCCTGGTGGCAAACGCGGGCGTGTGGAACCTGGAAGATCTGCCCATTGAGAAAATGACGGAAAAGCAGTGGGACGACATGATCCGCGTAAATTTGAAGAGCGTGTACTCGGTGATTCATTTTGCGGTGCCACAGATGATCAAGCAGAAATCCGGGAAGATCATCCCCATCAGCTCCACGGCGGGCCAGCGCGGTGAATCGTTCCACACCCACTATGGCGCGTCCAAGGGCGCCATCATTAGCTTGACGAAGGGCTTGTCCACCGAACTAGCGCGGCACGGGATTCTGGTGAACAGCGTTGCGCCGGGATGGGTGGCAACGGACATGTCGAATCCGGTGCTCGGGACCAAGGTGGGCAAGAAAATGGCGGCGAGTGTGATCCCACTGGGACGCCCCGCGACAGCGGAAGAAGTTGCCGGGCCCATTCTGTTCCTGGCCTCCGATCTGGCGAACTTTATCAATGGAGAAATCCTGAACGTAAATGGAGGCTCGGTTTTGTGCGGCTAGGTCTCCAAAATTCAACGCTGCTCTGGCTGCTTGGGCTGCTCCTGTTTGCTCCGCCTTTGTGCGCGCAAAATGGAGACACTATGGATCCAGCCAAGAGTGAAGCCAAGGCCAAGCAGCTCTTGAGGCAAGCGGTTCAGGCACTGGGCGGCGTCATTTACGAGAATAGCGTTGAGAGCGATTGCGAAGGGCGGGTGGCGCAACTCGATCGAAACGGCAGCTTGATGGGTTTGAACAACATTCACAGTTACTGGCACTACCCGGACAAGAACCGCACCGAATACATCGTTAAGAGCACAAAGGGCGGAATCTTCGCGGTACTGGTCGGTAACATGCCGGTCAAGGGCGGCGCGTTCATCCAGGTATTCAATGGCGACAGAGGGTGGACAATGGACAAGAGCGGCGTCAATGAAGCTGATGCAACGACCGTGGCGGAGTTTCAGAACTCGGTGAAACGCCAGATCCACAATATCCTGCTGGATCGCGTGAAAGAGGAAGGCACTTATCTGCAGTACTCGGGTCTCGGAGTGGTGGACCTGCACCCGGTGGATTGGGTAGAAATGATCGACAGGGACGAACGAAAGGTTCGCCTAGCGCTCGATCACGACAGCCATCTCCCGTTGCGCACTGTGGTGATTACCCCTAATGAAGAGATGCATGACATGGACGAGGACGTAGTCATCTATACCAACTACCAAGTAAACGAAGGCGTCCAGACTCCGATGCAAGTTACGCGCGAGCACAACGGCCGGCGCACGCACCAGATTTTTTATAACTCATGCAAGGTGAGCCCGAACCTTCCTGCGGACTTTTTCACCGAAGCCTCCTTGCAAGAACGCTATAAGAAAACCGGCGGGAAGGCACCGCAAGAGAAATAAATGGGTCAGACTCTCGCCACCTCGACACTTAAAAATATAAGCAATACCCAACGGGGAAACTCCTATCTAACTCCCGAGAACCCTGCTAATTTATAGGTCCCAGTTCATCCAGGTGGGTCGTAGACTGCCTCGCAGCAGTCCAACTCACTGTGGCATTTGAGAGAGAAAGGTTTCGACTTGCACGTCCAAGCGAAGCGGGTTGGCGGCTTCAGCCTGACGGAACTCGTCGTCGCGCTCGCGGTGGCCATGATTCTGATGGCCGTAGGCCTGCCTGCGTTCCTGCGGGCCTACCACGCCTATGAACTGAGCAATTCAGCCAGGCAAATGGCAGACATACTCCGCTTAGCGCGCTATGAGGCCATTCGGGAAAACACGCCCCTGCAATGCATGATCCAGGCTTCGGGTTCGAGCCCCGGGTACACAAACGTCTGGGTGGATTCGATCAAGAATGGGACATTGGACCCCACCGAGAAAATGATATTGCTGGGGCCATCGGGAAACCTTGCGGATGGAGGCGGCGTGCCCGGCACATCCGGGCTTATTTCATCGGCGGTGGGCTCTTTCGCCATCAACGCGCCTTCGCCGTCCGCATCTGGCATATGGTTCGACGCGCGTGGCGCCGTGCAGCCACCTACCAGTGTAGACGTCTTTTACCTGAGCAGCGCGCTTGCGCCGGAGGCGGGTTACCGGGCGGTCTTTCTGATGCCCGCTGGATCGATTCAGGTCTGGACGGCAGATACGTCAGGAGACTGGCAGCAGCAGCGATAGCAGCCGGAAGCAGGAAGCAGTGAAGAGCATAGGCAAATTCGCAAGTGCGTACAACCACCAGCACGGATTCACGCTGGTGGAAATGCTGATCGCTACCGTCATTCTGCTCGTGGGTCTGGTTGCTGTCGCGCAGCTTGTACCTGTTTCCGTCATGATGAATTCCCATAACCGCAATGACGGGACCGCGCTGGTATTTGCCCAAAGGGAATTGGAGACAATACGGGAGCAGACGCTCTCGGTGCCGCTCACGTCATTGCCCACATTTTCAGACCCCTTTGGCGTAACTTGCCCTTTCGGCAACACCTGCAACCTGGGTAATCCCACACTCCCCAATACCATCGTCGGTAGCCCGGTGGTGATCGGTGCGGCCGGTTCCCCGATCATTGATTTTTCCGCTGCTCCGGTGACCGGTTACAGCTTCAAGTATACCGACCCGAATGATCCCTTCAGCGCGCCTTATGATGTGCGCTGGGCGGTAGTCACTTTTACCAATGCGGCGACAAAGATCATCACGGGAAGACGCATCATTGTCGGCGTGTTCCGCCCTGGGATGCAGACGCAGACCCTGCCGATCACACTGGACACTATGGTGGAAAGGTAAAATGCAGCGCCGCGATCAAGTGCAAGGAGGTTTCACGATCGTGGAAATGATCGTGGCTGTAGGCATCTTCTTAATTATCTGCGCGGCAATGTTTGAACTCCTGAACATTTCCCAGAAGAAATACAGCAGCGAAACACAGTTGACGGCTGCGTATCAGGATGCGCGCCTGGCCATGGACCAGATCGTGCGCGATGTGAATATTTCCGGCTATCCTTCGCCAGGTATGCTCTCGAAACCGGCCAGTTCGGCGAGTTACGCCGCGAGCCCCTTCTCGTGGGATCCTGGCTACCTTTCGAGCACCGACTGCCAGATCGGTGCTACATGCACAGTTCCCGGGAGCTTCGACTTGATTGTGGAAACAGACTTTGGGAGCGGCGTGAGTTGGATTCGCTATCAACTCGTGGGCACAACGTTATACCGTTCGGTTGCTCCAAAAGCCGCTGGGGTAGACCCCATTGCGGCTACCTCTGCGCCGGGAGTGACGACCCTGTTTCTCGCCAACGTCGTGAACAATCCCGCTGGTCCGCTACTCGCTCAAATCACTGCGCAATACCCTGCAATGTTCCCAGGTGGCCTGCCACAACCCATTTTTCAGTACACCTGCGACACTCCCGGCGGAGCAACGCCCTCGACTCCATGCTCGTTGGCAGGCAACAACAATTCACCCAGGAATATCCGGGATGTCGATCTGACAATAATTGTGATGACGCCGCAGCGGGACGCACAAACCGAGAGCTTGAAGGTAGTCGAATTAAATGGAAGCGGCCACCGGCTGAACCCTTTATATTAAGGAGATTGCCGCCTGAACCTGAACATGAAACTGTATCGCCAATCGAAGCGCAACTCTCACGAGGTGGGCTCGGCTCTGCTGATCGCCATTTTTGCGCTGCTCTTGATCAGCGTGGTGGGCATTGCCTTGTTGCTTTCCACCGGCACGGACAGTTCTCTGGCCGGAAATTA
>Ga0181532_10004558_pt1 | contig 12057 bp, 10 predicted proteins | sample PEATcosm2014_Bin_33_FD_119768 | JGI IMG/M metagenome (GOLD analysis project Ga0181532, IMG submission 119768) | Peatland microbial communities from MTU Mesocosm Facility, Houghton, MI, USA - PEATcosm2014_Bin11_30_metaG | ecosystem: Environmental > Terrestrial > Soil > Wetlands > Peat | place...
ACAGTTTCGCTATTTATACGTCTAGAGATCGAATTGCAGCCAAAAAAAGGCGAAATTTTAGGCAAATGTTATCAACAACATGATATATGGTTATCAACAGATATATAAACACAATATGTTGGGGTTTGACCTTGACAACCTCACCAGACCGCAATATTTCTATTGACACTGGAATCATCTGAAGACTGATGCAGGCGCGACTACACACGGATTGACATTAGCGTGCTTCGCTAGCAGCGGCTGGGCGGCGGATGGACCGGATAACGGGGACCTGAGATGCATAGCGCAGAAAATTCGGAAATCGCGAAAGGTGAAGCGCGGCGCGGCGTACCGCTTCAGCGCTTCTTTACCCGCCCGGGCGTCGACCCGCTATCGATGGTCGATTGGGAACTGCGCTCCGCCCTGATTTCCGGCGAGGACGGCCATGTCGTTTTCGAGCAGCGTGACGTCGAAGTGCCGCGGATGTGGTCGCAGACCGCGACCAACGTCGTCGTCTCGAAGTATTTCCGTGGACCGCTCAACGACCCCCGGCGCGAGACCAGTGTCCGCCAGCTGATCGGCCGGGTCGTCGATACCGTGACAAGTTGGGGCAAGCACCAGCAATATTTTGTCGCCGACGCCGACGCCGAAACCTTCAAGGCCGAGCTGACCTGGCTGCTGGTCAACCAGATGGCCTCCTTCAATAGCCCGGTCTACTTCAACGTCGGGATCGAGGCGAAGCCCCAGTGCTCCGCGTGCTTCATCCTCAAGGTCGAGGACAGCATGGAATCGATTCTGAGCTGGTACCGCAACGAAGGGATGATCTTCAAGGGCGGGTCGGGCGCGGGCGTGAATCTTTCGGCGCTGCGCTCCTGCCGTGAGCGGCTCTCCTCCGGCGGCACCGCGTCGGGTCCGCTCTCCTTCATGAAGGCCGCCGACGCCTCCGCCGGCGTGATCAAGTCGGGCGGCAAGACCCGCCGCGCGGCCAAGATGGTCGTGCTCAACGTTGACCATCCGGATATCACCAAATTCATCACCTGCAAGCAGGACGAGGAAAAGAAGGCTTGGGCGCTGATCGACGCCGGCTACGACGCCTCGCTCGACGGCGACGCCTACGGCTCGGTCTTCTTTCAGAACGCCAACAATTCGGTGCGCGTGACCGACGATTTCATGCGCGCGGTGATCAACGACGGCGAATGGCAGACCCATTTCGTCAAGGGCGGCGAGGTCGCCGAGATCTACCGCGCGCGTGACCTGCTCCGCATGATGGCCGAGGCGGCGTGGGCCTGCGGCGACCCCGGGATGCAGTTCGACACGACGATCAACGGTTGGCACACCTGTCCGAACACCGGCCGGATCAATGCGTCGAACCCGTGCAGCGAGTACATGCATCTGGATAACTCGGCCTGCAATCTGGCGTCGTTGAACCTGCTCAAGTTTGTCGACGAGCGCGGCGACTTCGACGTCAAGGCGTTCCGCCACGCGGTCGACGTGTTGATCACGGCCCAGGATATCGTCGTCGACAATTCGTCGTATCCGACCCCGGAGATCGCCAACAACGCCCATCTGTTCCGCGAGCTCGGCCTGGGCTACGCGAATCTCGGCGCCACGCTGATGGCGCTCGGGATGCCCTACGATTCCGATCAGGGGCGCAGCTATGCGGCCGCGATCACCGCCCTGATGACCGGTGAAGCCTATCTGCAGTCGGCGCGAATCGCCGCCGCGCTCGGCCCGTTCGAAGGTTACGCGGTGAATCGCGAACCGATGCTCAAAGTGATCGAGCGCCATCGCAGCGCGGCACGCGAGCAACTCAAACCGGAATTCGTCCCGCTCGAGATGTTGCACGCGGCCCGCGAGGTGTGGGACGAAGCGGCGCGGCTCGGGCAGAGCGCGGGCTATCGCAATTCGCAAGCGACGGTGATCGCGCCGACCGGCACGATCGCTTTCATGATGGACTGCGACACCACCGGGATCGAGCCCGATATCGCGCTGGTCAAGTACAAGAAGCTGGTTGGCGGAGGAATGCTCAAGATCGTCAACCAGACCGCGCCGCGCGCGCTCAAGCGCCTCGGCTACGATTCACGCGAGATCCAGGAGATCGTCGAATATCTCGACGAGCACGAGACGATCGAGGGCGCGCCCCATCTAGCCGACGCGCATCTGGCGGTCTTCGATTGCGCCTTCAAGCCGCGCGCCGGCTCCCGCACGATTCACTACCAGGGCCATCTCAAGATGATGGGCGCGGTGCAGCCGTTCATCTCGGGCGCCATCTCGAAGACGATCAACATGCCCGCCGAAGTGACGGTCGACGAGGTCGCCGAATCCTATATCACCGCCTGGAAGCTCGGGCTGAAGGCGGTCGCGATCTATCGCGACGGGTCGAAACGCACGCAGCCGCTCAATACCGGCAAAAGCGCTTCACGCGCGGCCGAGGATAGCGCGCAGGCGGCGGTGGCTACTGCCCTCGCGGCATCGCCCCTCGGCGAGCCCCGTCGCCGCAAACTGGCCGACGAGCGCCGATCGATTACCCACAAGTTCGATATCGCCGGCCACGAAGGCTATATCACGGTCGGCATGTACGAGGACGGCACCCCGGGCGAAATCTTCGTCTCGATGTCGAAGCAGGGCTCGACCATCTCAGGCCTGATGGATACGTGCGCGACCGCGATCTCCTACGCGCTGCAATACGGCGTGCCGCTGCAGTTCCTGGTCGACAAATTCGCGCACATGCGCTTCGAGCCCTCGGGCTTTACCAAGAACCCGCAAATTCCCTATGCGAAATCGATCGTCGATTACCTGTTCCGCTGGCTCGCGTCGAAATTCCTCGACGAGCAGGCGCGCAACGAAGTCGGCGTGATCAGTCCCGCGCTCCCCGGCCAGCCGGAGAGCAGGAACGAGAATGCCCCTAAGCTCGCGCTGGTGCCGCCGCGCGCCAGTGCCGAACTGACTGATGGTGGAAAGGACAGCTCGATGCGTCAGGCGTTTATCAATCAGGCCGACGCGCCGCCCTGTCCGGATTGCGGATGCATCATGGTGCGCAATGGCACTTGCTACAAGTGCATGAATTGTGGGGCGACGAGTGGATGTTCGTGAGGAAGGATGCGGGTGATGTCGCATGCGGCGACTAAATGCTGCGTCAAAAAGGGGATGATGAGGATGGAAACGAACGAGGAGTCACGGCGCCAGCTTTACGAATCGCGCGACTTTATCCAGCTTGCGCGTCTTGGTCATGAGCTGAGCGACGCAGGGGTCGAAGTCGAACCGGATTTCATCGCGGCGCCAGGCGAAGTGGAACGGAGCCGAGCAGGCGAGTCGGGGAGTTGCGTGGAGAAAGAAGTAGAAGCGCGCTTTTGCTGCCGGTTCTGCGGCGACGAGGTCCGCTTCCGTGATCTGGCGTGGGGTCTGGCGCCGCAGCCGCTCTGGGTGGTCGCGGAGATATCCGGGGGCGATCCCAACGAGGATTGCCGGGCGCGTCGCGCACGCCGGCTGGAACATAGACGGGTAATCCAGACGAAATTGCTCGCGCGCTGGAAGCGGCTCCGCTGGACGGCCACGAGCCGGGAGCACTTCAACTGATCGAAACGGAGGGCTTATGGCTGCTTCGTATGTTCGGTTCACCGAAGCCCGCCAAAAGCTGGTGAGCTGTCCGGATTTCGCCCGCCTGCGGGAGGCGCGTCATGAGCTTGCGGACGGCGTCGTGTTGACCTCGGTCAGCGACGTGCCCTTTGAGATGAGTTTCAAGTGTACGCAATGTGCTGAAGTGTTCTGGTTCGAGAATCTGTCGTGGCGCGAGGGCGGGTTCACCGATTGGCGGCTTAATACACTTAATACACAGGATCACGAGTGTGTTCCGCCTGCGACAATGTGGATCGGGACTGACTACGCACTACGGATGCATCCGTAACAGAGATACGATGAAGCCCTCGGAAAGACATAGACGTACAGAGCACTTCAACTAAGGAAAAAAGAGATATGGCTAATTCAAAGATTAACTTTTCGGAAGCGCGCCAAGAGGTGGCGGAGTGTTCGGATTTCACCCGGTTGGCTAAAGCCCATCATGAGCTCTCTGATAAACCCATGCTGGTCTGGAACAACGGCGTACCCAAGGAAAGAATTCTCCCACTGTACACGATGCGCGGAAGTATTCCGCTTCGAGAATCTGTCGTGGCGCGAGGGCGGCGTCGCGCAATGGCGGCTGAATGCACAACTCCCCGAAGGTGTTCCTTTGGCGACGGAGTGCCCCGGGAACTGACTACGCACTACGGATACATCCGTAACGGAGATAATACCAGGGCCTCGGAAAGACTCAGGCTGACGGACGGTGTGGTGGTTTAAGGGGTGGCGGGCGGCGAGGTGGATGCCCAGTTTGCGGTGGAGGAGACGCGAGCGGCGCGCGGTGCGGTTCAGGGATGCTGATGGGGCATCGAGGGAAGTCTTTCCGGGGCCACCCCTTTAATCGAACAGCGGGTGGATGAATCGCCCGCAGAGTGTGGCGGTTGCGGGGCGGATGGGGGACAGCAGGGGGCCGGGAGCAATCCCGGCCCTCTAAATTCAGAGTTTAGAACGAATTGAGGTTGGATAAGCCTGGCAGACGCGAATTACTGAATAGCTAGTTGGAGGCGAACCGTGTCATCAGAGAAGTACGGAATATTCGGACCCTTGACCGACCGTGGTTTTAGCGATCTGCCGAAGGTCTACCATGACGGGCGCCGGTTGCCGAGCTTGCTCGATTCGCTTGGTCTGTTAAGCACTCCAGAACCGATTAAAATTCCTGATAAATTACCGTCGATCTCTACAGGTTATAAGGTACCGGACGAGGAAGAGCTCGCGATAGGTGACGGCAAACGACTGGATCTGGCTATCATGTTTCTGGACATTTGCGGTTTCTCGTCATGGGATTCCGAGACAGAGGAGGAGCAAAAGAAGAACCTTCTTAGGCTGAGTCTATTCATAAATTCGATGGTCAAGATCGCTGAGAAGATGGGTGGTGCGGTAGAAAAAAACACCGGGGACGGATTGATGGTCTGGTTTCAGGACAAATCTGATCAAGCCCGCGGAAACTCAAGCGATCGAGCAGTTGAAGCCGCCCTTAGAATGATGCACGTGAACGCGACTTCCATCAAAACAGAGCTCATCTCCTGGGGGATTCCCGAGATTCGGTTCAAGATATCAATCGAGTACGGTCCTATCACCATCGCCAAATTCGGCGCCGCGCAGCGCTTTAGCTCGAACGTCGCTGTGGGAACGAAGGCGAATGTGGCTAACAAGATTCTTAAGTTTGCCACGGGCGGCGATATAATAATTGGTCACGTGGCACGAGAGCACCTCTCATCTGAGCAGCTGAAAGATTCGTTTTCGCTTGTGACCAACGACAGCGGTTGGGTTTATCGTATTGATGGCGCTGCGTACCCGATTTACCGCTGGGCGCTGTACGCTTGAGACCTGATGAACGCCGAAAAACCAGGTCAGGCGGCACCATCTGAGAGTTCAGATGATGAAACTTATGCGCATTTCGCGGGAAGCATTCATGAGTACATCCGCGAGTACATCCGGGTCGCGGATCAAAAGGCTGCTTTTGTCTTCACGATCAGCGCTGCCGTATTAGGGTTCATTTTCAAGGACGCCAAGCCCCAGCATTGGTTATTCCTTGGAAAATGGACCCCAGGTAACTTTGTGGCCTTCGCTTCGATCGTTCTGCTTGCCGTTGGTTGTGTAACATCCATACGAGCGGTCATTCCGCGACTCGGCGGCGCGCGATCTGGATTTGTTTTTTGGAATGCCATCGCGGAGCGCCCATCAGGTGATCGGTATGCCGCCCAGGTGTTGAAGCTTTCTTCGTCGGAGTTGATAGTGGCGAAATTGGAACATTGCTGGGACTTGGCTACTGTGTGTCGAGCCAAATATAGCGGGTTGGTCTGGGCTTCGTGGACGATGGTGGCCGGGCTGCTTCTGAGCGCTGTATATCTCATGGTTTTCGGCGCATGAGATCAACTACATCATGGATTGAGAGCAAGCGCGGCGAACTCTCAGAGTGAATGGAATGTTTCGAAGTTGGTGCGAAAACGGTGAAGATTAAGATCTTCCCAAACTAACGGCGGAGGTGCAGGCTGCTTAGCGAGACCAACTATCGATTAGTCGGCAAGAAGGTTTAAGACTATGGCAACTCCCTCTGCAACAGAAAAAACCCTTTACGCGCGACTTGGAGGCTATGATGCCATCGCCGCTCTGGTCGACGAGTTCCTCGGAACTCTCGCATCCGATCCCCAGATGGCGCGTTTCTCGGCCGGGATGAATCTCGAAAGGCGCAAGCGCAACCGTCAGCTCACGCTTGACTATCTCTGTGCGGCAACGGGTGGCCCGACGCTTTATCTAGGCCAGGATATGAAGACCGCGCATGCGGGGCTCGGAATCAGCGCGAACGACTGGAGCCTCGCGCTGGATCATGTTCGGCGTGCGCTAGCGAAGTTCAACGTGCCCGACAAAGAGGGTAAGGAGCTGCTTGCCGTGATCTCCGGCCTCTCTGACCAAATAGTCGAAGGCTAGCTGTGGCTACTGCTGGGATTGGAGCTTGAGCGGGCCGTCGGCAGAATCGGCATCGGTCGTGCGCGCGATGTTGAGATCCACCCTCATCCACGACTTCTCGCCCTGGCTGCTGTAGGAGCCCCGGATCGGCGGCACGTCGCCGTAGTCCCGTCCGATCGCCATGCCCAGGTGGCGTTCGTCGGTGCGGCATCGATGGGTCGGGTCGAAACCGGTCCAGCCGGGTCCGGGCAGCCATGCTTCCAGCCACGCGTGACTCGCCTGCTCGCCGATTCCGCCGTCCGCGTGCAAGGGCGGCGCGAGGTAGCCCGAGACGTAGCGCGCCGGCACGCCCGCCAGCCGCAACAAGCCAATCGTCAGGTGGGCAAAATCCTGGCAAACCCCGCCGCCGGATTTGAGAATATCGTTCACACTCGAATGCACGTGGGTGCGGGTGGTTTCGTACTCGAACTGGTCGCGCACATAATTCACCACGCGCGCGACGTATTCAGCCACGTCTTCGGTGCCCTTGGGCCGCGCCCCCATCCAGAAGAATTTGCGCAGGCGCTCGCTGAACGGCACGAACCGGCTCGAGCCGAGAAATTCATAGAATCCATTGGCGCGCGCTTGATCATCCGAGAGGAAGCGCGAAAACGGCACCTCCGGATAGTCGGGCGAATCAGGCATCACGATTGAGACCGTGGATTCCGCGATGATGCTGAGCGCGGCGTGCGGCGCGGTGACCGAGATCGAATGCGCACGGTTACCGAAGAAATCGTCGTAGGCGAAAACCGCGGCCGGCGGCTCGGTCCTGAGCTCGAACTCGAGGCAGGTCTGAAGCGCGCTGTCCCACGGGCGCAGGCGGACTTCGTTGTGCGAGTCGTAGGCCGGGCTCTCGTAGACGTATTGCGTGTTATGGCTGATGCGAAAACGCATATCGAAAATTAATTCTAGTATTCTTTTTGCTTTAACGCAGCTGGGAAAATCCGGGATTCGGCCGCCGTGGGCTCCAGCCAACTTAAGAATTTTGACGCAGTTCGCAGACTCCGCTTTCCTGAACGCAGCTTCGGGGGGCGGCCGAGTCTGCGAGGCGCGGCCAGAGAAAAGACTCTTGTCCTTGGCCGCGCCTCGCAGACTCGGCCGCCCCCTATGCTCGTTCCGCTTCGCTCCACTGGTGTCTCGCTCCGGCCGCGGACGGCCTCCACTAGTCTACAGGCATGTACGCCCTCGCGATGCGCGTGGCAAGAGCCGCGCACTCGTCTTGAAAGGCCAACAGGAATTCGTGCAGACCGGTGCGCATCACGGACTCGGCGGAACTGCCGGCGAGCATCTCCACGAGCTTTTCCTGACCCAGCGCGGGACCGTCCGCCGGATGACGCGCGGCGATACGCTCCAGGGCGCCGGCGATACGGTCGGCGCAAAAACGTGCCGAGCGCGGCACCTCGCCGTTGAACAGCAGAACGTCGACGACGCGCTCAGCGCGCATCGCATTACCGTAAATTTGCCAGAAGACTTCGAGCGACGAGGCGCTGCGCAACAGCGCCGCCCACTGGCGGATATCTGCGGCGCCGCCGACATCTTCGATCCGCGGCAGCAGATAGTGGTACTTGACGTCGAGCAGGCGCGAGACGTTATCCGCACACTCAAGCATCGTACCGACTCTGACAAAATCATAGGCGTTATTACGGGCCATCGTGTTGTGCACAACCCCGCTGATCGTATAAAAGCGCTCGCGCAAGGCCGCGAAAAAGGCCGGGATACTGCCCAGCGCCAGCGCGTCAGCCGGCCAGTCGATCGCGTCCAGATATAACCGATTGACTTCCAGCCAAAGCTCGGTCGGAATCTGATGGCGCATCGCCCGCAAGTTGGTGCGCGCCGTCTCAATACAGCTCCGGATCGACGAAGTGTTGTCGCGGTCGAGCGTAAAGAAATTCACCACCGACCGTTCGTCGGCGACGCTGTGATGGGCACCGAAGCTCTCGGCCTCGCCGGTAATCTTGAGCAGCGGATCCCACGGATCGGCGGCGCGTGGCGGAACCTCAAGCAGCAGATTGTAGTTCACATCCACCAGCCGCGCCCGCCATTGCGCGCGTTCGAGATAACGCGCCGCCCAGAAAAGATGGTCGGCTATACTTCGGAGCATCCGTCTTCCAGCACCCAGGTATCCTTGCTGCCGCCGCCCTGCGACGAGTTGACGATAAGCGAGCCCTCGCGCAACGCCACCCGGGTCAGGCCGCCGGCCAGTACGCGCGGCCGCGCTCCCATCAACACGAATGGCCGCAAATCGACGTGCCGGGGTTGGAGCCATGGCGGTCCGCCCTCGACGCCCGCGCAGAGCGTCGGATGGACCGAGAGCTGGACGACCGGCTGGGCGATATAGGCACCCGGGTCGCGCATGATGCGCGCGCGGACTTGCGCCAGTTCGGCGTCGGAGGCTTTGGGCCCGATCACCACGCCGTAGCCGCCCGAGGCGCCGGTCGGTTTGATCACGTAACGGCCGAGGTCGCGGAGTACCGTTTCGCGCGCATCCGGATCGCGCAGCAGATAGGTCTCGACGATTGGTAAGAGGGGCGCCTCGCCCAGGTAGTAGCGGATCATCGCGGGGGTGTACGCGAACACCGCCTTGTCGTCCGCGACGCCGGTGCCGATCGCATTGGCAACCGCGACGTTACCCGCGCGAATCGCCGCGGTCAGTCCGGCCACGCCCAGCAGGGAATCCGGGCGAAACGTTACGGGATCAAGATAATCGTCGTCAACGCGGCGATAGAGCACGTCAACCTGTTTCAGGCCGTAAACGTTGCGCATGAAGAGCTTGTGATCGATACAGACCAGGTCCCGCCCCTCGACCAGCTCGACGCCCATCTGCTGCGAAAGAAATACGTGCTCGAAAAAGGCCGAGTTATATTGCCCTGGCGTCAACACCGCGACCACCGGTTCGGCGATGTCGCGCGGCGCCAGGTCCTTGAGACAAGCCAGCAAATCCGCGGGATATTGCTCGACGCTGCGCACCCGCAGCGCGTGCAGCAACTCGGGAAACAGCCGGCGCATGATTACGCGATTTTGCAGGACGTACGAGACTCCCGACGGCGTTCGCACATTATCTTCGAGCACGAAGAAACGGCCATCGGCGCCGCGCACGAGGTCGATTCCCGCCACCGTGACGAACAGATCGTTACGCGGCCGGATGCCGGCCGCACCGTGGCGGAACTGCGGCGACCCGATAATCAGGTCGCGTGGCACGATCCCGTCATGGAGAATCGCGCCTTCGCCGTAGATGTCGGCGAGGAACGCGTTCAGCGCGCGCACGCGCTGGATCAGACCGGCTTCGAGCGCCTCCCAGATGGCACTCGGAATAATGCGCGGGACAGGATCAAACGGGAAGATCCGCTCGGCGCCCTCGGCGTCGCCATAATAGTTGAAGGTGACGCCCATCTGCTGAAACATCAGATGAGCGCGGTCACCCAACTGCGCCAGCCGCTCGGATTCCATGGTCAGAAAGTAATTGGCGACACGTGAGCATTCCGGCCGCGGCCGCCCGGCCGGGTCGAACATTTCGTTCATCGGCAGCTCGGGCGAAACCCGCGCTGCCTTCAAATCCAGCACCGTGCTGCCCGTATCGTGAGCATCCATGCACATCCCTCGCGAGCGGCGACGTTTCCTCGGTGGATCTGCGCGCCCGCTATCGTTAGAGCAACGGTCGTGCCCATCGCCTGTGCCCGTCGGAGAGGCAGATGACGGTCGGGCGGCCGATGAAACGGATCGCGCCTGAACTAGGGGATACTGAAAGCACGCGTCGTCGCGTCATAGGTGAAAAGCTCGGCGTAGCGCCCCCAGCCGATGACCGCGCGCAAGGTCTGCTCGGCGTCGCTCGAGCTTAGATGGTCCTCGAGCTCCGACTCGAATCTGACGCTCGGCGCGAGATGATTCTCACGCTCGAGCAGCACGCGACGAATGTGGGCGACCAGGGGGACGAAGTGCAGCAGATGCTCGCCGAAGAGCCGCTTGCGGTCATCGGTGCCGCTTTGCGCGAAAACGCGACCCGCCGCGGTCAGCTTGATCGAACCGCCACTCAACTCCGCGAGTTCCATGATGTGCAACGCCTCGGCAACCTGAAAGAGATCCTTGACATCCAAGTCGAGCGCGGTGGCGATAGTGGCGAGGTCGGCGCGGCCTTCGTAGGGTCGCGCCACCAACGTTTCGATGAAACCGGCGATCCGATTGGCGGAAACGGCAGGCAGCGGTTGCACCAGCCCGCCGTGGATCTTGCCTTGCGCGCCAATCGCCTCGGTCATGCGGGAGGTAAGCGTCGCATAGAGTTCGTCGACGATCCCGCGAAACTCGGCGTCGCCGCGGTCGCGCGGATGGGGCAGCAGGACGGGCACCTCGGCCGCGAGGCGTCCGGGGTTGGTGGAGAGGACGAAGATGCGATCGCACATCAGCACCGCCTCCTCGATATTGTGCGTCACCAGCAGCACGGACTTGGTCGGGAGCTGGCGCTGGATCCAGAGATCGATGAAGTCGCTGCGGAGCGTTTCGGCGGTCAGCACGTCGAGCGCCGAAAACGGCTCGTCCATGAGCAGCAGGACCGGTTCGATGACCGTCGCGCGGGCGAAGCCGACGCGCTGGCGCATCCCGCCGGAAAGCTCGCGCGGGTAAGCCGTCTGGAAGCCGTCGAGACCAATCAGATCGATCGCCGCCATGGCCCGCCGCCGGGCTTCGGCGGGCGCGAGCCCGAGCGCGTCGAGACCGACCTCGACATTTTCGAGCACGGTCAGCCACGGGAAGAGCGCGAAGCTCTGAAAGACGATCGCAATCCCCGCGGCGGGCGCGGTCAGCGGCTGCCCGCGGTAGAAGACCGCGCCCGAGGTCGGTTGGATGAGCCCGCCCGCGATCCGCAGCAATGTCGACTTCCCCGACCCTGAGCGACCGAGCAACCCGACGATCTCGCCTTCATGCAGGGCCAGATTGATATCGACCAGCACCGGGATAGGCTCGCCGGACGGCTTGGCGAAAGCCTTGCCGACGCTGCGCATCTCGACGATCGGGGTGCCCGCCTGAACGTTCATGCGCTGATCAGGCGAGACGGGTTCGCCGCTCGGCAAGGGCGTAGAGCGGCCGCCAGAGCGCCCGGTTCATCCCGACGACCATCACCGACATGACGGCGACGCCCAGCGCGATACGCGGATAGTCGCCGGCCGCGGTCATCCGGGCGATGTAAGCACCGAGCCCCGAGCCGTCGAGCCGCGTTGGACCCCAGCTCACGGCTTCCGCGACGATACTGGCGTTCCAGGCGCCACCGGAGGCGGTAATCGCGCCCGTCACGTAGTAGGGAAAAATTCCCGGCAGTATGACCTCGCGCCACCAGCGCCAGCCCTTGATGCGGAAGCACGTCGCGGCCTCGCGAAAGTCGTTGGGAAAGGCGCTGGCGCCGGCGATCACGTTGAACAGGATGTACCATTGCGTACCCAGAATCATCAGGGGGCTTAGCCAGATTTTGGGGTCGAGGGAAAAACGTACGATCAGATAGACGACCACCGGAAAGAGCAGATTGGCCGGAAA
>Ga0181532_10004562_pt1 | contig 12052 bp, 3 predicted proteins | sample PEATcosm2014_Bin_33_FD_119768 | JGI IMG/M metagenome (GOLD analysis project Ga0181532, IMG submission 119768) | Peatland microbial communities from MTU Mesocosm Facility, Houghton, MI, USA - PEATcosm2014_Bin11_30_metaG | ecosystem: Environmental > Terrestrial > Soil > Wetlands > Peat | place...
AGGCCGTGTTCCCCTTGCCGAGCAGTGCGACGTTGACCGGGAGGCCGTCGAGGGCGCGGAGCACGTTGGCGACGTGCCACGACCCCGGGGTCACCGTCGTCGCCCTGGTGCCCTCGGCGGGGCCGGTGCCGCCGCCGATCAGCGTGGTGGTGCCCGCCGCGAGCGCCACGGCGACGATCTCGGGGCAGACGAGGTGCACGTGGCAGTCGACGGCGCCGGCGGTGAGCACGAGGCGAGCACCGCCCACGCGAGCGCTAGCCAGTGCCGCCAGGGTCAGGGCGGCACCGAAGGGCAGCACCCACGCAGGTGGCAGCACGAGCGCCGAAACAGCGCCGGCGACGACGGCGACGGCGAGCGCCGAGAGAAGCCGGGCGGGCGCTCCGTCCCCCCTCCACGGTGGCCGCAGCGTGGACGGCCAGCCGCCCTCAAAGGGCGGCTGGTTCGGACTGCTGGCGGCGTCCTCGACATCCTCGGCCGGGCCGGCGCCGCCCGCCCCCTCGGCGGCTTCCCCGCTGCCGGCCGCCGCGACGCCCTCGGTTCCGCCCGGCCGGCGCCGGGCATGGCGCCCCCTGCGTCGCCGGCCGCCCACCCGCTGCCAGGGGACGAAGGCCAAGAGTAGGCAGAGGAAGATGGCAACGGCCGAGACGACGAGTGCGATGTCCACCTCCCGCTGCGGAGTCCAGCTGAGATCGACCGTGAACGACTGCGCGTGCGGCTCGACGTACCAGCCGTTGGCGAAGCCGTCGACGAGAGTGGAGCCTCCGAGCGAGGGCCCGCCGGCGACCTGAGCGGTCCAGCCGGCGTTGACGCTCTCGCCGAGCACGAGCCAGAACGGGCCTGACGCGCCCGTGACAGCGAGACGGGCGGTCGTGGAGGAGGACGACAGGACGTGGACGCTCGGCGTCGCGCGGGAGGGCACCCCGCTGCCGGAGAGGGTGCCGGGCACCGGCCGTAGGTCGCCGTCAGCGAGAAGCGGTTCGGCGGCGCCCCCTGCGGCGGAGTCGAACGTCAGCCGGTCGAGATCGAGCCCGGTGAGCTTCCCCCATTCCGTCACGACCGTGTGCGCGCCGGCGCTGAGGTGGATGCCGTGGGCATCCGGGCCGCATCCGGATACCTGCAAACCGCTCAGCTTCTCGGCGGCACCCACCGTGCCGGTCACTTGCAGCCATACGGGCTTGCCGTCGATCGTCATGAGCGTGTCCCTGCAGACATCGGGGATCTGGGCGGCCGGGTTCTCGGGCGCGAAGTGCACGCCCGGCAGGCCGATGGAGGCGATGGCAAACGGCAGCACGATGGGCTGCTGTGAGTACCAGTTGATGGTCGTCTCCTGCCGCACCGCCTCGACCGTGAAGCGGATGACGCTGCCCGTCAGGGTCTTGAAGGAGATGGGCATGTCGGCGACGGCGTCCGGCTTGTCGACGTCCTTGACCGCGGGCAGGTGGACGAGGACGTTGCCGCCGTCGTTCGTCGTGATGCGCAACTCCGTCGGCACCGAGTGCTCGCGGTCGGCGAACACCTGCAGGTTCAGATGGTCGAAGGTCACCCTGTGGGTGAGGTTCGCCTGCATCCAGGCGCCCACCTGAGCCTGCGCGTCGAAGCCCGGGCCCCAGAACGTCGCCGGGTTGCTGTCGAAGGCGAAGACGGCGCGAGCGTTCAGATCTCCGGGGAGGCGCTCGTTCGATCCGAGGACGGCGCCTCCGAAGACGTTCGGGCCTCCGAGGATGGCATCGATCTCGTTGTCGGGGATGAGCGCCGAGATGCGGGCCGTGCCGCCGACGGAGAAGGTCCGGGCTGTCGGGAGCACGAAGCTTCTCGTCATCGCCAGCTCCGGATCCGTCCTCGGCGGGATGGGGGAGACACGGTCGCGGGTGAGGACGATGGAGAGGCGGTGGGAGAGCGAGGAGCTGCCCAAGGAGGAGAGGAGGTCCGAGGGCAACTGCATCGTCTCGACGATGTTGAGCCCGGGAATGCCCACCTCGGCGAAACCCACGCCGGAGGCGCCAGCCGGTGGCCGGTCTCCCCACGTCGTGGAGTCGACCGTGATGCGAAGCGTCGAGAAGCTGCGCGTCGCGAACCTCACGAGCTGCCCAGTGGCCCCCCGCGAGGCGTCCCCGAGCGTCGTTGTGATGCTGTCATGGCCGTCGAAGGTAAGGGTCACCTTCGTGATCCAGCGGTTCGGCTGATTCAGATAGGGCTGCACGAGGTCGAGGACGTCCGTGGTGACCGGATCGTCGAGCGACACCTGGATCCACTGCCCGCCCGCCGGCGAGAAGGCAGCCGTCGTCCAGGCCGTGTTCGGGTTGCCGTCGAAGGCCATGTACGGGCGGTCTTCCGGCGTGAAGGCGACGGGGTTGCCGTAGGAGGAAGCCGACACGTAGTGCGCCTCCGAGTAGGTGGCGATCGTCTCGCTGGCGTTGTCGGAGGTGGCGAAGATCTGGAGCGGCTGCGCCGTGGGATCCGGGGTGGAGGGGCCGGGCACGGCCGGCAGCGTCTCGCCGATGTTGTCGTTCTCGCTCGACCAGTGACGGACGACCTTTTGGTTCGTGTCCGTCAGCACGAGCTCGGCGCCGGCAGGTATGGCTTCGCGCAGCAGCCTCTCGTGGCCGTCGAGCGTGCCGGCGTAGAAGATCGTCGGGTTGTTGGCGAGCAGTCCCGCCGCCGCGGCGGCCACGATGCCGGCGCCGCTGCCGTCGAGCACGAGCGGCGCCGAAGCCGGCTCGGCCCGATAGATGGGTCTGGCGTCGCTCACGGGAAACACGGCCACCGGTGGCGGCCAGGGGGCGGTGGCCGGCGTGGCGAGTGCCGACTCGTCCAGGAAGGAGAATGCCGACGGCGCCTCGTTCGGCAGCTCCGGCCCGAAAGCGACGGGCTTGCCGATGCCGGCCGGCGGGGGGTCGAAGAGCGCCCACGTCGGCCGCGGTCGTGGCGTGTTGTAGTGCCAGAACTTGTAGTCCGACTCGAGCACGACGTCGCCGGCGCTGAGGAGGCGGGCGATCGGAGCCAGCGTGCTCGGCTCGTAGGTGCCCTGCTGCAGGGTGAGGTCGAAGGCCGAGAGGAGGTCGACGGTGTCGTCGGAGCCGTCCGGCAGCTGCTGGCGCTGGATGGAGGGTCGCGTGAGGATGCCCGGCCAGACCGGGTCGATCGTGTTGCCCCAGCTGTAGTCGGCGAAGTCGTCGCCGGGCTCGATGAGGACCCGCGTCGAGTTGCCTTGGGCGTCGAGGTACTTGGCCGCTGCCGCGAAGTAGGAGGGGATCTTCTCCGGACGCTCGAAGTGGGCGTCGACGGCGAGGCCGGTCATGAGGGGGCCGGCGTTCACGACGGCGAGGGCGACGCAGAGCCCGGCAGGAACGAGGGCGGCGTGGCGCAGCCTCGGGCGCCAGCTCGCCAGGCTGGCGGCGCCGGCGCTCAGGCCCGAGCCGAGGAGGGCGGAGAGCGCCAGCACGACGAGCGGCGTCGCCCGGTCCGTCGACCGCAGGGCGAACCCCGCCGTCGTCTCCGTCATGAAGGCCTTCAGGGCACCGCCGAGGAAGGAAGGACCGTTGTAGGGGTGCGTGCCCACGGACAGCACGAGGCCGACCAAGCCGACGAAGGCGAAGTAGGCGCGGGCTTTCCAGCGCGTGACGACGCCTGCGACGAAACCGAGCAGCGGGAGGATGAAGCTGACCACGAGAAGGGCGACGCGCTGGGTGTACTCGACGCTCGACGACAGCCACGGGCCGAGACGGTCGCTGCCGTAGAAGTACCAGTAGCCGAGGCCGCGCATGACCTCGGCCGCCGTCGCCGGGCCGGCGATGGCGGGAACCGTCTCGGTGAATTTCAGCACGTCGATGCCGTAGGCGCCCTCGATGCTGAGGCCGGCGATCCACCAGAGGGAGACGGCGAGCGACAGGAGGCCGATCTTGAGCGCGCCGGCGATGACGTTGCGCACCGACGAATCCCTCGTGGCGAAGAGGGCGTAGAGGACCCACAGGATGGGGCCGATGGCGACGTAGATGAGCGATGTGGCGTTCGTGCCTCCGGCGAGGGCGACGGCGAGGGCGAACAGTGCCGGGTACTTCCAGCCACCTCTGCGGAGGGCGAGCACCGTGAAGCCGACCATCCAGCCGAGGGCGGCCCACGGCATGAGGATGGCGGAGATGCGCTCGATGTACTGCGTCGAGTACGGGCTCAGCTCGTAGACGACGCCGGCCACGAGCGGGCCGGCGGCGAGGAGACCGAGCGTCTTTGTGGCGTAGCGGACGCCGGCGCCGGCGACGAAGAGGAGGCTTCCCATCCAGAGTCGTTGCGCCACCCAGACGGGCACGCCGAGGCGGGCCAGCACCCAGTAGAAGGGGCCCTGCGGTAGCAGGTAGCCGATCTGCTGGTGGGTGACCGTGCCGGCGGCCGTCGTGGGATCCCACATCGAGAGGGCATGCGCCATGAGGGTGCCCGGATCGAGGTAGAGGTACTGCTTGGTGTCCGCCGCCACCAGGCCGGGCTTGGTCAGCAGGAGGGGGATGTAGGCGAGGGCTGCGAGGAGACCGAGCTCGAGGGCCCCGACAAGCAGCGTGTGGTTCCTGTTGTGGCGGCGCACGGCGGGGATAGTGTACGCGGGTGACCTGGCGATGATCGCCGTCGGACTCACCGGCGGGATCGGATCCGGCAAGTCCACGGTGGGGGCCCTGCTCGTCGAGCGGGGAGCCGTGCTCGTCGACGCCGATCAACTCGCCCGCGAGGTCGTCGAGCCGGGAACCGACGGATTTGCCCGCGTCGTGGAACGTTTCGGGCCTGAGGTCGTGCAGCCCGACGGCCGTCTCGACCGCGGGAGGCTGGCTTCGATCGTGTTCGTCGACACCGCGGCCCGCACGGATCTCAACGCCATCGTCCATCCGGCCGTCGGTGCCCGCATGGCCGAGCGGTTGTCAGCCCTGCAGGTCACCGACGACGTCGTCGTGCTCGACATACCGCTGCTCGTCGAAGGCGGGGACCGCCATCGTTACCCGGTCGCCGGCGTGCTCGTGATCGACTCGCCCGTCGACCTCGCCGTCGAGCGGCTCGTCGCGAGCCGTGGCATGGACCGGGCCGACGTTGAGCGGCGCGTGGCGGCGCAAGCCTCGCGAGCCGAGCGGCTCGCCGCCGCCGACTACGTCATCGTCAACATGGGCACCCTCGACGAGCTCGCCGCCATGGTGGATCGCGCCTGGGCCTGGATGCAGGGACTGCGAGCGGCCGGCGCCGAGTGAGGCGTTAGGAGGGCGGGTGATCGGCCGGGCAGGCCCCCGGCGGGGAGTTGTACGTCTCATTGCGCGTCCAGCTTCCCCGCCACCAGTCCGGGGCGGGCGCCGGCAGGCCGAACAGGGCGGTCATGTCGGCCAGCACGGCGTCCGAGTAGCGCACGACGCCGGCGGGGCACATGTGGACGTTGTCCACCATCCGCACCCGCTCCCATTGAGACGAGGGGGCGTTCGGCTCGCCGGCGGGCGGCAGCCAGGAGCTGAAGTGGCCCTGCCAGAGGAGCGAGGCGCCGACCGGCAGGTACATCACCTTGCCCGGGAAAGCAGCCGGCAGCGACGCCTCGATCGCCGTCCAAGCCGCCAGGCCGGCTCGCACGCCGTTGGCGACCGACGCCGCACCGGGCGGGAGCTGCAAGAAGATGATGCCCTCCACGCCGCGCACACCCAGCATGAGGCGGACTGCGTGTTCCAGCTCGGCCCGATAGCCGACGGGATCCTGCAAGGCGCAAGGGCCCTTGTGGAACGAGGCATAGCTGGAACAGCTCTCGTCCCAGCTCCAGGCGGCGATGATGAGCGCCGGCCTCGCCTGCGCGACGACGCGGGGCAGCCCGGACCGCCAGCCCCAGTCGGTCGAGAGGCCGAAGCCGTCGATGGCGTTCTCCGACACGGTGACTTCGTGGGTGGAGCCGAGCGACGCCTCGAAACCGAGCTCGGCACCGACCATGATGGAGTCCCCGATCACCATGACCCTCAAGGGGTGCCGGCGGCTGATGACCGTCCCCTTGACGAGTCGGATGGGCGCCTCCAGCGTGAAACCGCCCGCCCCCGGGACGGCCGTGTCGACGGCGAAACCGGCGCCCGTGCTCTTGCCCGTACTCCGGTGCGCCTGCTTCATGGTCGTGATGGTCACCGGTGCCGAGGTCTGAGCGGTCGGGGCGGGCGCCGCGATGGCCGGCGTCGTCGCCAGGAGGACGACGCCGGCGAGAGCGGCGGCGCACGCCGGGGCCGTTGCCCAGCGACGCCAGCCGGCAAAGCGCCGGCGCCGCACCGGCATCTCGACGAGGTAGAAGCTGGCTGCCGCCAGGCCGACGGTGAGGACGACACGTGCCACGTCGAGCCAGGGCTCCGCCAGACCGGTGCGACCGGACGTCAGGTAGACGATGACCGGCCAGTGCCACAGGTAGATCCCGTAGGAGATCCGCCCGATCCACTGCAGCGGCCGCAGGGCGAGGAGATGACCGAGCGGCCCGAGGTGAAGTTGGCGGACGTCGGCGATGACGACGGTGGCCAGGAGGGCGCAGAGCAGGAAACCGCCTTCGAACATCCAACGCGGTGGCAGCCCGCCCGGCGAGCCGGCCACCACCCACACGAACCCGAGGGCGACGGCCGCCGGCACGGCGCCGGCGTGCAGCCAGCGCCGGGCGCGTTCGCCGGGCTGCGGTCGAGCCGCCGCCAGCATGGCGAGGGCGGCCCCACAGAGCAGGTCGAAGGCCCGCGTGTCGGTGCCGAAGTACACCCGCGTCGGGTCGGAGACACCGTGGTCGAGGAGGGCCATCGCCAGCGCGGAGGCGCCCACGCCGAGCAGTGTGACGGTGAGACCGACGCGGCGGAAGCGGCGGCCGGCCTGAGAGCAGAGCAGCAGCAGGAACGGTGGCCACACGAGGTAGAACTGCTCCTCGATGGCGAGCGACCAGGTGTGCTCGAGCGGGGAGGGCGCTGCGAACTGGGCGAAGTAGGACTGGTGGGCGAAGATGGCGTGCCAGTTGGCGACGTAGAAGAGCGTCGCCAGGGCGTCGCCGCGCAGGCCGCTGAGATCGATCTGGGCGATGGCGCCGGGGGCGCCGAAGCGGCCATCGAGCACGACGAAGAGGGCGATCGCCAACAGCAGCAGGAAGAGGGCTGGCATGAGGCGCCGGACGCGGCGGCCCCAGAACGCCCGCAGGCGGATGCGCTCGGTGGCGACCCATTCCTCCAGGAGCAGGCTCGTGATCAAGAAACCCGACAACACGAAGAAGAGGTCGACGCCGAGGTAGCCGCCTTGCGCCCAGCCGAAGCCGAGGTGGTAGGCGATGACGCCGGCGACGGCGATCGCCCGCAAGCCGTCGAGGGCCGGCAGGTGGCGACCCGTCACGGCCGTCGTCGCGCCCTGCGCGGCCGGAGCGCTCGCGACGCCGGCTTCGCCGGCGGCGGGGCGGCCCGGGGAGGGGGCGGCCCCGGTCACCGAGGGGTGACCCGCCATCACAGCGCAGCGTCTCTTGGTCACAAGAGGATGAGCCTCCCACTGATTCTGAGCCTGTCGCCCGCCGCCGCGCTCCGGCACCGCTGGCCGTGCCGCCGCTTTGCCGTAGGCTGAGTCGTCAACCTAGCAAAGGGCGCAGTCCGCTCCGGAGCCCTCACCTGGGCCGGAGGGCGACGCGCACCCCATCTGTACCATTCGCAGGATGCCCAGATTTCGCGTCGTGAGCGACTTTCAGCCGGCCGGGGACCAACCGGCGGCCATCGCCGCCCTGACGGCGGGCATCGAACGCGGCGACCGGTTCCAGACCTTGCTCGGCATCACCGGGAGCGGCAAGAGCGCCACGATCGCCTGGACGATCGAGAACGTGCAGCGCCCCACGTTGATCCTGGCGCCGAACAAGAGCCTGGCGGCGCAGCTGGCCGGAGAGCTGCGGGGCTTCTTCCCGGACAACCGCGTCGAGTACTTCGTGTCGTATTACGACTACTACCAGCCGGAGGCCTACCTGCCGGCCTCGGACACCTACATCGAGAAGGACTCGTCGATCAACGACGAGATCGACCGCTTGCGCCACTCGACGACGGCCAGCCTCCTCACGCGCCGCGACGTCATCGTCGTGGCGTCGGTGTCCTGCATCTACGGCCTCGGGTCGCCCGACGAGTACCGGGACCGCATCCTCGTCATGCACCCGGGAGAGTTGCACGACCAGCGCACCGTGCTCACCCGCCTCGTCGAGATGCAGTACGAGCGCAACGACCAGAACCTCGTGCGGGGCAAGTTCCGCGTGCGCGGCGACACGATCGAGGTGCACGCCGCCTACGAGGAGTACGCCGTGCGCATCGAGCTGTTCGGCGACGAGGTGGAGCGGCTGACCCGCTTCGACGTGCTCACGGGGGAGATTCTCGGGGAGCTCGACGAGATCGCCATCTTCCCGGCGACTCACTACGTCGCCGGCGACGAGCGCATTCGGCGGGCGATCGCCCAGATCGAGGAGGAGCTGGGGGAGCGCCTGCGCGAGCTGGAGGGCGCCGGCAAGCTGCTGGAGGCCCAGCGCCTGCGCATGCGCACCGAGCACGATCTCGAGATGCTCGCCGAGGTGGGCTCGTGCAACGGCATCGAGAACTACAGCCGCCACCTCGACGGCCGCGGGCCCGGTGAGCCTCCCTTCACGCTGCTCGACTACTTCCCCGACGACTGGCTCCTCGTGCTCGACGAGAGCCACGTCAGCGTGCCGCAGCTGCACGGTCAGTTCGAGGGCGACCGCTCCCGCAAGGAGGTGCTCGTCGAGCACGGCTTCCGCTTGCCCTCGGCGAAGGACAACCGCCCGCTCCGTTTCGTCGAGCTGGAGCGACGCCTCAACCAGTGCATCTTCATGTCGGCTACTCCGTCGCAGTACGAGCTGACCGTCTCGAGCCAGGTGGTCGAGCAGATCGTCCGGCCGACCGGCCTCGTCGACCCCGAGGTCGTCGTGAAGCCGACGAAGAACCAGATCGACGACCTCATCGCCGAGATCGGCATCACGATCGAACGCGGCGAGCGGGTGCTCGTCACGACGCTCACGAAGAAGATGGCGGAGGATCTCTCCGACTACCTCCTCGAGACAGGCCTTCGCGTCCGCTACCTGCACTCGAACGTCGACACGATCGAGCGCATCGAGATCGTGCGCGACCTGCGCCTGGGCGAGTTCGACGTCCTCGTCGGCATCAACCTGCTGCGGGAAGGCCTCGACCTGCCCGAGGTGAGCCTCGTGGCGATCCTGGACGCCGACAAGGAGGGGTTTCTGCGGTCGAGCACCTCGCTCATCCAGACGATGGGCCGGGCGGCGCGGAACGTTTCCGGCCGCGTCGTGTTGTATGCCGACGTGATCACCGACTCCATGCGGCGCGCCATTGCCGAGACGGACCGCCGCCGTCTCGTGCAGCAGGCCTACAACGCCGAGCACGGGATCGACCCGCAGACGATCCGCAAGGCCGTCACCGACCTCGTGGCGCAGTTCCGCTCCGCCGCCGGCACGCTCGAGGACGGTGCTCCCCTCCCGGCCGGCCACCGCGCCAACGCCGACCGCTCGCGGCGGGCGGGCCGGCGGGCGAGCGAGCGCATCGCCGCCACGCTCGGGGCCGGCTCGGGCCGCGGCATCGGCGGCGGTCACGGCGGGAGCGCCGTCGGCGGCGGCGCCTCCGATGGCGACGTGCTGCCCGCCGACGAGTTGGAGCGCCTCATCGAGCTCCTCGAGTCGGAGATGCAGGCGGCCTCCGCCGATCTGCGCTTCGAGTACGCCGCCCGCTTGCGAGACGAGATCCGCTCCCTGCGCCGCGAGCTCCGCGAGGTGGGCTGATGGCCTCCCATGAGCTCCTCGTCGTGCGGGGGGCCCGCGAGCACAACTTGAAGAACCTCTCGATCGAGATCCCGCGGGACAAGCTCATCGTCTTCACCGGGTTGTCGGGTTCCGGTAAGTCGTCGCTGGCCTTCGACACGATCTACGCCGAGGGCCAGCGCCGCTACGTCGAGTCGCTCTCCTCCTATGCCCGCCAGTTCCTCGGCCAGATGGACAAGCCGGACGTCGACTTCATCGAAGGGCTCTCGCCGGCCATCTCGATCGACCAGAAGTCCGCCTCCCGCAACCCGCGGTCGACGGTGGGGACCGTGACGGAGATCTACGACTACCTCCGGCTGCTCTTCGCCCGCATCGGCCAGCCGCACTGCCCCAACTGCGGGCGACCCGTCACGCGGCAGAGCCCTCAGCAGATCGTCGACCGCGTCATGCAGCTGCCGCTCGGGACGCGCTTTCAGATCCTCGCTCCCGTCGTGCGCGGCCGCAAAGGCGAGTACTCCACGCTGCTCGACGACCTCACGAAGCAGGGTTACGCCCGCGCCCGCGTCGACGGCGAGCTGATCGACCTCTCGGATCGATCCAAGCTCGAGCTCGCCCGCTACGAGCAGCACACCATCGAGGTCGTCGTCGACCGCCTCGTGCGCAAGGACGCCATCGAGCGGCGCCTGACGGACTCGATCGAGACGGCGCTGCGCCTCGGCGAGGGCATGGCCGAGATCGTCGTGTCGAGCCCGGAGGGCGACGAGCAGATGACGTTCTCGCAGCACCTCGCTTGCACCTACTGCGGCATCTCCCTCGACGACCTCGAGCCGCGCAGCTTCTCGTTCAACTCGCCCTACGGGGCCTGCCCGGCCTGCAACGGCCTCGGCACCCGCTACGAGGTCGACCCCGACCTCATCGTGCCGAACCCAGACCTGTCCTTGGCGCTGGGGGCGATCGGGCCGTGGGCGGGCGCCCGCACCGAGTACTTCTCCCGCGTGCTGCAGGCCGTCGGGGCCGGCTTCGGCTTCCCGATGGACCGGCCGTGGTCGAAGCTGACCAAGGCGCAGCGCAAGGTGCTGCTCTACGGCGCCGGCACGAAGAAGGTGCACGTGCAGTACCGCAACCGCTACGGCACGCTCCGCAGCTACGACACGGCCTTCGAAGGCGTCGTGCCGTGGTTGCAGCGCCGCCACTCCGAAGCCGAGTCCGACTGGATGCGCGAGCAGGTGGAGGGCTACATGCGGGAGGTCGCCTGCCCCGAATGCGGTGGTGCCCGCCTCAAGCCGGCCTCGCTCGCCGTCACCGTCGGGGGCAGCAACATCGCCCAGCTCTCCAAGCTGTCCATCCGCGCCGCCCACGACCTGCTCGGCACCCTGCAGCTGAGCTCGCGGGACGAGATGATCGCCGCCCGCGTCATGAAGGAGATCCGCGCACGGCTGCAGTTCCTCGTCGACGTCGGCCTCGACTACCTCACGCTCGACCGCTCGGCGGCCACGCTCGCCGGCGGCGAGGCGCAGCGGATCCGCTTGGCGTCCCAGATCGGCAGCGGCCTCGTCGGCGTCCTCTACGTCCTCGACGAGCCCTCCATCGGGCTGCACCAGCGAGACAACCGCCGGCTCATCGAGACCCTCAACCGGCTGCGCGATCTCGGCAACACGGTCCTCGTCGTCGAGCACGACGAGGAGACGATCCGCGTGGCCGACCACGTCGTCGACATCGGGCCGGGCGCCGGCGAGCACGGTGGCGAGGTCGTCTGCTCCGGCAGCGTGCAGGACCTCCTCACGTGCAAGGAGTCGATCACCGGGCAGTACCTCTCGGGGCGGCGGGAGATCGCCGTGCCGGCCATGCGGCGGGAGCCGCGGGGCGACTGGATCACGATCCGGGGCGCCCGCGAGCACAACCTGCGCAACATCGACGTCGAGGTGCCACTCGGGTGCTTCGTGGCGGTCACGGGCGTGTCCGGCTCCGGCAAGTCCACGCTCGTGAACGACATCTTGCACCGGGCCCTCATGCAGCGCATCTACAAGTCCCGCGTCGTGCCGGGCCGGCACCGCACGATCGAAGGCGCCGAGGCTCTCGACAAGGTCATCGACATCGACCAGTCACCGATCGGGCGGACGCCGCGGTCGAACCCGGCCACCTACACGGGGGTCTTCGACCACGTCCGCAAGCTCTTCAGCCAGACGTCGGAGTCGCGCCTGCGGGGCTATCAGCCGGGTCGTTTCTCCTTCAACGTGTCCGGCGGCCGCTGCGAGGCCTGCGCCGGGGACGGCACGATCAAGATCGAGA
>Ga0181532_10004568_pt1 | contig 12047 bp, 5 predicted proteins | sample PEATcosm2014_Bin_33_FD_119768 | JGI IMG/M metagenome (GOLD analysis project Ga0181532, IMG submission 119768) | Peatland microbial communities from MTU Mesocosm Facility, Houghton, MI, USA - PEATcosm2014_Bin11_30_metaG | ecosystem: Environmental > Terrestrial > Soil > Wetlands > Peat | place...
CCAGCGTTCGACGACAATTTTCTTCTCCGTATAGAACTCGACCGCGTCGCGTCCCTGTGCGTGCATGATGCCGAAGAAGCTGTCTTTCCATCCGCTGAAGGGAAAGTACGCCATGGGCGCGGCAACGCCAATGTTAATCCCGATATTCCCCGCGGGAGTCTCATAGCGGAAGCGCCGCGCCGCCGACCCACTCGACGTAAACAGCGATGCCTGGTTGCCAAATGGACTGCGGGCCACCAGTTCCATGGCGTCGTCCATGTTACTGGCATGCACCAGGCTGAGCACCGGACCAAAGATTTCCGTGTTCGTCAGTTCGCTGCTCACTGGGACTCCGTCGAGCACGGTAGGCTTCACAAAATTTCCCGCCTCATATTTCGCCACCTTGGGATTGCGTCCGTCGACCACGACTTTCGCACCGTCCCGGGCGCCGGCGCCAATCAAAGTCTCCACCCGTTCTTTACTCTGGCGCGTGATCACCGGCCCCATCTGCACGCCCTCGTCGAGTCCATTGCCCACGCGGAGGTTCGCCGCAGCTTCGCTGATCGAGTCGCGAAATGTCTTTTGCGCTTCGCCCACCGTCACCGCAACCGAGACAGCCAAGCAGCGTTGCCCCGCGCATCCGAAGGCGCTGTCGGAAATGATTTGCGTCGCCATCTGCATGTCGGCGTCGGGCAGCACAATGACGTAATTCTTGGCGCCGCCCTGGCATTGCGCCCGCTTTCCATTCGCGCCCGCGCGGGCATAAATGTACCGGGCGACCGGCGTCGAACCGACGAAACTGATGGCCCGCACCGCCGGATGATCGAGCAGCGTATCGACAGCAACCTTGCCGCCATTAACCAGGTTCACAACGCCTTTCGGAAGCCCCGTCTTCTCCAGCAACTCGAAGGCTAGCTTCATGGTCAGCGGCACGCGCTCCGAAGGCTTGATAATCAGCGTGTTCCCGCAGGCAATCGCATAAGGCAGAAACCAGAACGGAATCATGCCCGGAAAATTAAAGGGCACAATCGCCGCCACCACGCCCAGCGGCTGCCGAATCATGGTCTCGTCGATACCGCGCGCCACATCTTCCAGATTGTGGCCCTGCATCATCATGGGAATGCCGCAGGCGACTTCGACGTTCTCGATGGCCCGCCGCATTTCCGCCTTCGCTTCGGTGAACGTCTTGCCATTTTCCTGCGTGATGATGCGCGCAAGGTCGTCGTGGTGCTCTTCCAGCAGCATCTTGAGCCTAAACAGCGGCTGGATGCGGTCTTCGGCGGGCGTGCGCCGCCATTCGGGATAAGCAGCCTCCGCCGCATCAATAGCACGAGTAACCTCAACCCTATCGGAAATCGGAACGCGCCCGAGGACCTCACCCGTCGCGGGATTGAGAATGTCCTGCCATTCCGCGGCGTGCGATTCGATCCACTGACCATTAATGAATTGAGGAATCTTGTTGGCGGGAGGTGCGGCGACAGTTGCCATGGAAGTGCCTTTCGCAATCGCAAGAAATAAAGAATACAGAAACACGTAGGAACGGCCGTCCTCGGCTGTCCAGCCGGGCAAAGCCCGGCTCAGTCATTGAAACGTAGACTGAAGCGTACCGAACCGTGCTCGGTCACAGAGGAAGCGGCGGCTGCGCTACGTGAGCTGCTCCGTCAACACGCCTTTCTTCTCGGCAACGTGAGCCAGTGCGGCTTCAAGTACGTCCATACCTTCGTCCATCTGTGCGTCGCTAATCACCAACGGCACAAGCAGACGAATCACGTTACTGTACGATCCAGCGGTAATCGTCACCAAACCGTGCTCGTAACAGTATTGTGACACTTGTTTGGTCTCCTCGTCAGCGGGCCGGCGCGTTATCTTCGAGCGTACGAGTTCGAGCGCTTGCATGGCGCCCAGTCCCCGGACATCGCCGACCAGTTCCCATTGCTGCTGCCACTTCGCCGCACGCTTGCGAAAACGCTCGCCCAGCACGTTCGCGCGCGCGCAGAGATTTTCCTTCTCGATAATATCGAGCACGGCCAGCGCCGCTTCACAAGCCGCGGGATTGCCTGCGAACGTGCCGCCAAGCTGGCCGGAACCAGGCGCGTCCATAATGTCGGCGCGCCCTGTGACCGCCGCCATCGGCAAGCCGCCGGTCAGTGACTTTGCCATCGTGACCAGATCGGGTTCGAGTCCCAGCCGCTCACAGGCAAACATCGCGCCGGTGCGAGCGAACCCGGTTTGCACTTCGTCGGCGATCAGGAGAATGCCATGTTTGCGGCAAATCGCGCTGAGCGTGGGATAGAACTCTGCCGGCGGCGTAACGAATCCGCCTTCACCAAGGATTGGTTCGACGATTACCGCCGCCACCGATTCGGCCGCCACGACCCGCTTGAAAGTATCTTCGATATGTCGCGCGCAGTGCACATCACACGACGGATACTTCATCGAGTAAGAGCAACGGAAGCAATAAGCATACGGAATGCGGTAAACCTCGCTCGGAAACGGCTCAAACCCCGCCTTGTATGGATGCGTCTTGCTGGTCGTGGCCATCGCCATATAAGTGCGCCCATGGAACCCGTCTTCGAAGCAGATAACAGCCTGCCGCTTCGTGTAGCAGCGCGCAATCTTGATCGCGTTCTCCACTGCTTCCGCGCCCGTGTTCACAAGGATGGTTTTCTTCCGTCCCTTGCCCGGCACCAGCGCATTCAGCTTCTCGCAGACGGCCACGTAGCTCTCGTAAGGCAGCACATTAAAACTCGTATGCAGGAAGCGATCAAGTTGCCGGCGCACGGCGTCAACCACAGCCGGCGCGCGATGTCCGGTGTTGAGGCAGCCGATGCCACCGGCAAAATCAATCAGGCGATTGCCGTCAACATCTTCGACCACCGCTCCTTCCGCTTTGGCAACGAACACCGGGGTGGCGTGATACGCCGCCTGCACAACAGCAGCATCGCGCCGCTTCATCAGTGCTTGCGAGCGTGGTCCGGGAATCGGAGTGCGTAGTTGGATGGTAGACATAATTCAGTTCTCAGTTGTCAGTTCTCAGTAAGATCTCCTAAACCCATGGTCGGTTCTACTGGCAACCGACTGGCAACTGCTTTTCAGTACCAGCCAATCGGAGCTTCGTTCAGGTTGATATACACCTGCTTGGTCTCGAGATATTCTTCGATGCCCCAGGGCCCGAGTTCGCGGCCAAACCCCGACTGCTTGTAACCGCCCCAGGGCGCTTCTACGTAAGTCGGCTGCATGTGGTTCACCCACACGATCCCCGCGCGCAGCGCCTTTACCGCGCGCATGGCTTTGAAAATGTCGCGGGTCCAAACGGCCGCAGCCAGCCCGTAGGGTGTGTCGTTCGCGATCTTCAACGCGTCTTTTTCATCCTCGAACGGAATCACGGCCGCAACCGGCCCGAAGATCTCTTCGCGTGCGATGCGCGCGTTGTTATCGACGTTATAGAAAATAGTAGGTTGCACATAGTAACCCTTGGCAAACTTGTCGGCGCGGCCCCCGCCGGCAGCCACTTTGGCTTCTTTCTTTCCGATTTCAAGATACGAGCAAACGCGATCGTATTGCTCCTTCGACACCAAGGCTCCCATTTTCGTTTCGCGCTCGAGCGGCGGGCCGATCTTGATCTTCTTCGCTTTCTCGGCCATCGCTTCGACAAACTTGTTGTAAATCGATCTCTGCACCAGGATGCGGCTTCCAGCCGAGCAGACTTCTCCCTGATTGATGAAGACCCCGAACAGCGCACCGTCAATGGCGGCTTCGAAGTCGGCGTCGGCAAAAAAGATATTAGGAGACTTGCCGCCCAGTTCGAGCGTTACGCGCTTCACTGTATCGGCGGCTTCTTTCACGATGATCTTGCCGACCGCAGCCGAGCCAGTAAAAGCGATCTTGTTAACGTCCGGATGCCTGACCAGCGGTGACCCGCAGCTCTCGCCAAAACCAGTGATCACGTTGACCACGCCCTTCGGCAAGCCAACCTCGTCGAACCACTTTGCCAGTTCCAGCGCCGTGAGCGGCGTTTGCTCGGCTGGCTTGAGCACACAAGTGCAGCCCGCGGCCAGTGCCGGAGCAAGCTTCCACGCGGCCATCATCAACGGATAGTTCCAAGGGATAATCTGCCCGGCGACGCCCATCGGCTCCTTCAGCGAGAGGCTCATCGCGTTGTCGGGGACGGGGTTCACGTAGCCAACGACTTTTGTAGCCAGCCCGCCGTAGTATTCGAAGCACGTAGCCACGTCGTTGATGTCGTACTCGGCCTCAACAATCGGCTTGCCCGAGTTACGGCACTCAATTTCAGCGAGCATGGGCTGGTTCTGGCGCACCTTTTCGGCTAGGCGAAAGAGAACGCGTCCACGTTCTTGCGCTGTGGTGGTCGCCCAAGGACCTTCTTCAAACGCGGCCTTGGCAGCCGCAACCGCGCGATTCACGTCGTCCGCGTTCGCGTCGGGAACTTGTGCGATCACCTCTTCGGTTGACGGATCGTACACGGGAAAGGTCTTCGACGACTTACTTGCGACCCACTCACCATTGATCAGCATGGAATAAGTCTTGACGTCGGTCGTAACTCCACCAGGCATAAGTCCTCCACGAAATGCTATTCAACCAAGGCGGCCTGCGGTTCTTTCAACCGCCCGTACACGAAAAAGAAAAACGCGGCCAGCGCCAAAAACAACAACGTGAAGCCGAACATCTTCGCTTCATACTTCCAGACTGAGGTAATCTGCTTGGCCGGAAAAAACGCCAATGCGATACCAAGCGCTGTCGTTACAAAGCCACAGAATCCAGCAACAATCAGCGTGCCGCGGCTGTAGCGCGCGCCGGCCAAGTCGCCGCTAAGAGCGAACTTCAGCAACGCAGCGAACACATAGAGAAACGGCACCAGCTGCAGAACTACCGCCAGCGAAAGCATGGTCTGGAAGGTTTCCTGCACGCCGCCCGAAGCATAGAAATTGATGACTATCAATATAAGCGAGACGATCGCCTGTACAATCAGCGCCGCATAGGGCGTCCTGTATTTGGGGTGAACTTTGCCGAGCCACGCAGGCATGTAGGAATCAAGGCCGGCGACGAACGGGATGCGCGCCGAGCCGCCCATCCAGGCCGAGCCAATGCCCGCGATCGAAAGACTCAGCATCACCGCGAACGGAGTGACAATCCACGCCACACCAACTTTGCCGGCCATATGGCTGACCGCCTGCACAATGCCCTGCAGCACGCTAATGTCGTTTTTGCCGACCGCAACCAGCAGCGTCAGCGTAGCTCCGATATAAAGCAGACCGGAAATAATGCCGCCCCAAGCTACCGCGCCCGGCAGCGTTTTCTGTGGGTCCTTAATTTCGTCACCCATCACCGAAGCAAGCTCGAGTCCGACCAGCCCGAAGCAAATTACGCCGAACGAATTCAGAACAAACCTGGGATCCGCCGGAATCCGAAAATCAGCTGCGGTCACGCTCGTGCCAAAGCGCGACCAGACCGTGAATCCCAGACCAATCAGAACCGCCGCCGCAACAAAGGTTCCGATAGCGCCCAGATTGTTGAGCCACTTTCCGATTCCCAGTCCAACAATGTTCAGGACCGTCAGCGACGCCAGCAGCGTCGCTGAGGCTGCCATTGCGAAATTCTTGTTATCGGCGAGTGCCGCGTGGCCCGGACCCATCGCAAAGACAGTTACGCCGACAAAATACAGCATCACTGTCGGCACGTACAACATGTTATTCGTCCAGTAACACCAGCCGGAGAGAAAGCCGTGAAAGTCGCCGAACACTTCCTTGGCCCACAGGTACACGCCGCCTTCTCCGGGGTAACGATGCGCGAGTTCAATCACCGCGATCCCCTGCGGCCAGAAAAACAAGAGCAGAGAGATCAGCCAGAGCCAGACGGTCACGCCCCCGTTGGCCGCGATGCTCGGGACAACGTTGAGATTAAACACGGCAACGACAAACAGCAACACCAAGTCAAAGCGTCCGAGAACACGCTTCAGCTGCGGCTGGTTGGGATCAGAAGTCATCGGATGATCGGGTCATCGGGTGATCGGGCCATCTACCCCATCCGGATCTCAGATCTTCAATCATCCGACGATCCGATGGCCCGACGACCCGATCCAACTAATGCGTTGCCACAGCCCCCAACCGCTCATGCTGCGCGGCGGACAGCGACTCGGCGACGTCGGCAAAAACCGCCAGGTGCTTGTCGATATCAGCCTCGGTGTGCTGCACGGAAATCGTCCACTGCTCGTCCCACCAGTACGGCTGGCACATGACGCCGCGATTCACCATGCCGAACCAGTAATGTCGCCACAGGTCGACGTCGACCGTCAGCCAGTCGCGATAGTTACGAATCTCCTTCGGATACAGCATCAGCGCGCCGTTGGCTCCCGCGCTGGCGATGTAACCTTGCAATCCAACCTTGGAGATAGTCTTCCTATATCCATCGACCAGCTTGTTACCAAGTTTCTCGATGTGCGTATAGTTAGCCCGAGTAAGCACTTCGCGGAAAGTCGCAATTCCCGCGGCCATCGAAATCGGATTCGTATTGTAAGTGCCGCCGTGAAACACTTTGTGATCCGAGATCAGACTCATAACCCGCTTGTGCGCACCAAAAGCCGCCAGCGGGAATCCGCCGCCAATCGACTTCGCCAGGCAGATCATGTCGGGCGCCACGCCAAAATATTCCGACGCCCCACCCCAGCACAGCTTCGCACCCGTCTTGACCTCGTCGAAGATCAACAAAGCGCCATGCTTGTCGCAGAGCGCCCGCAGACTTTCGAGAAATCCCTTCTGCGGCATACACAGGCCAACGTTCATCATGATCGGCTCCAGGATGATGGCCGCAACCTCATTCGGGTTTTCTTTGAACCGCCGCTCCACCGTTTCCAGGTCATTGAACGTCGCCACCAGCACGTTCGCGATACTGGCCTTCGGCACGCCGGCCCCACCAGACACCGGCTTCGGATTCTTGATGTCACCGAAATCGTCGGCGGGCGGATGCGGCTTCACGCTGACCAGCGCCGCGTCATGCAGCCCGTGGTAGCCGCCTTCGAACTTGATGATCTTGTCCCGTCCGGTAGCGGCGCGAGCCAGACGGATCGTATGCATGGTCGCTTCCGTGCCGCTGTTGCCGAAGCGGCACATCTCCACCGGAAAGCGGGTGCAGATTTCTTCCGCCAGCTCCCACTCCATGTTGTGCGGCATCCCGTAAGCGGTGCCCTTGTGCAGGCGGCTCTCGACGGCCTCAATCACCGCCGGATGTGAGTGGCCCGCCATGAGCGTTCCGAAACAGAGATTGTGGTCGAGGTATTCGTTGCCATCAAGATCGCGGAACTTGCTCCCTGACGCTTCTGCAACAAAAATCGGATACGGATCGTAAGCGCGATAATTGCTGGCCACGCCCAGCGGCAGACGCCTCAGATTCTTCTTATGCGCTTCGGCGGACTTCGGAGTACGGCGCTCGAACGTGTCGAGCTCTTTTTGCAATGCGGGGTACATCGTGATCTCCATTAAGACTCAGGCCGGGTAGGCCATTAGATTGGGCCGGACGGCCGAAACCGTCCGGGTCGTCGGACAAAAGACGTGGACTAGAAGAAAAACTTCAAAGCAAATTGTACAACCCGAGGGTCGCCAACCTGGGTGATTTTACCAAACAGTCCCGGACCATCTTGGTAATGACCATCGGGGTTGGAAAAATTCGTGCGATTGAACAGGTTGAAAATCTCTCCGCGGAATTGGAAATACTTCGATTCCGAAATCAGGATTTTCCTTTGCGCGGAGAGGTCCCAGTCTACAAGCCCCGGCCCGCAGCACACGCTGCGCTGCGTGCCATTGTTGAATTGACCCAGCGGCGGATCGGAAAACTGGTTGTAGTTCAGGTACAGTTGGCCCGGCTGCTTCGGATTTAACTTCTGCAGTGTACCGGTCATGCTCGGCGCTTCCGTTCCCAGGAAGAACAGACTATTGATAAGTTCGTAGTCGTCCTCCGTATCCAGTCGAATCGGGAACCCGCTCTGGAACTGGGTGATTCCAGAGAGCGCCCAGTCGTTCACGATCATTCCCGTAAAACCCTTCCGGTGATGAACCGGCACCTCCCAGTCGTAACTGATCACGAAGCGCTGCGCCGAATTGAACAGGGATAGTGCGCGGCTGGCTTTCGGGTTGAACGGATTCAGAGTCTCTTCAAACGTAGAGGCTTCATCCATGGACTTGCTCCATGTGTACGAGGCCTGAAACTGCAAGCCGTGCGAAAAGCGTTTTTCCAGCATGGCTTCGAGAGCGTTGTAGTTGGAATTAGCAACGGTGTCTTCAGCAAAAATGCTGGTGAAAACGGGGATGCCGTCAACCGGACACCCGGTACCGGTGTAGGGATTGCAGTTGGGCGAGGAATAGGGACGGAGACCCACCAGGGTGAGGCCATTGGGGGCGACCGATCCGATATTTGTTCCAACCGGGATCACAGTTGGACCATTGGGGCCGTAAGGGACATGGAATCCACCCCCATTCGATCCTGGTTGAACCGTGTAGCTTGCTGGGATGGTGAACGACGTGTCCTCGCCAGTGGGCGTACAGGTTCCAGCACCGAGTGCCGTATTGATGTCCAAGCAAGTCTGCGGCGTCGACGGATCAATGTCGCGCCCAACCAGCAGGCGATGACCTTCGGAGCCTACATAGCCAACCTGCAACATGAGACTGTTCGCGATTTGTCGCTGGATGGTTAGGTTGTACTGAATCGTGTACTGCGCTTTGAGATTCGGTTGGAACTCGCCGTAGAACAGCATCGGGCGAAAAACGGATAGGTCAACCGGCTGGCCGGGCTTCGGAGTAAGTACGCCGTTGTACGGATTGGGAGATACACCACCGCCTTGGGCGACGAACGGAGTGTTGAACCAAACGTTGTTGAGATAGGTGCTTCCGCCGAACGGCGGCTCGGCGCCAAACTGCGCCAGCACCAATTGCTCGATGGGATTGTAGAACATTCCCCAACCGGAGCGGATGCTGGTCTTGCCGTTGTCGGGACTATAAGACAGTCCAATTCGCGGAGCAAACGCATGGTAATAATTCGCGGTCATGCCCGGAGGCACGCCGGGGTCGCCCGGAACAACCAGTCCAGTAGGGGTTGTGCCCGTATTGGCGCAGGTGGGAGTCACGCCGGCAGGCAGGTAGGCCGAGAAATAGGCTTGACTGGCCGCGCTCAACTGGCAAGGGTAGACCTTCGAGTTCTGCCCCGGACGGAACGTTTCCACGTGTGCGGAGACATCGGTGGGAGGCGTATTAAACTCCCAGCGCAAGCCGTAGTTAAGAGTAAGATTCGGGCGAAGCTTCCAGCTGTCTTGCACGAAGGGGTAAATCGAAAAAGTACGTATCGCCTCGCTTTGGCCCGACCCTTGAGAATAGTTATCGGCGAGTCCCAGCAAATATTGCGGGTAATAGTCGCCATCAGCGCCACCAATTACGTCATTTCCGGTTCCGTAAAAGTTATAGTCGCCATTCACGTTGTAATAATAAAACTGGTCGAACTGGCCACGGCGAACGTCCACGCCGAACTTCATCGTGTGATTTCCCTTGACCCACGTCAAACCATCGCTCCACTGAAAACTGTTTCCGACCTGTGGCAACTGGCCTTCCCAGTTGTTACCGAATGAGGCAAACCCAGCGATGGAAACGAATGGGACGCCGGTGAAACCGGGTGCCAGCCCAGGTGTAATTCCAAGACTGGGGCTAGTCCCGTAATTGCTTTGGATGGCTTGCGAATCGGATGTTCCAGTGAAACAGTATTGAGCCGCCGTTCCTGGGCATGACGACGTTACCGTCCCGGTGCTGGAGTTCTTCAGAAATCCCAGCTGCCCCTCGCGCATGTAAACAAAGCGCGCCTCGTTGACCAGCGCATTGCTTATCGTCCAGGTGTGCGACAAGTTATATTGCTGGTCGCGGCTATTGTTAAAGTTACCGAAACCGGGGACGGTCGCACCCGCGTCCTCGAACGTGTTGTAAGGTGTCAGAACATAAGCGTCATTGTAGTAATAGTAGGCGCTAAAGTTCTGGTGGTCGTTGATTCTGTGATCAAAGCGGAAAGTAACCTGGGTTGCGTTATTCGTGCCCACCGGCACAGATTGGTTTTGGCTATTGGCCTCGTTGGCCGCTGGAATAAACCGCTGCAGGCTGACCGCAACCGGATCCTGGCAAGCCGACGGAATGATGCTGGTGGGGAAAATTTGATTCCAGTTTGCCCCCGCCACGGGCGGCGTACTATTTGGAATTGCCGCGATCGCGGCTGTGCAACCGGGGCGCCCATTCAAAACGTCCGCCACGAACTGGTCAGTGGCGGCGATCCCTCCGGTGAACTGATTGATCGTCCCGGTCGGATCGAATATCTGAGAGAAGTCGCCATTACGTTGCCCTGGGGTGGGGACGTTCAACAGCTGTCCCGGCTGCCCGCTGCGGATACGCCTCCCTTCGTAGGAGGCAAAGAAAAATGTTCGGTCTTTTATTATCGCTCCACCGAACGTTCCCCCAAACTGATTTTGGTTCAGCTGCGGACGAGTCGTATTGAGAAAACCCTGGGCGTCGAGGATGGTGTTCCGGAAATATTCATAAACATTTCCGTGCATACCGTTGCTGCCTGTCTTCGTGATCACGTTAACCACGGAGCCAGAGTTCCGCCCGTACTCCGCATCAAAGGTATTGGTGATGACACGGAATTCCGCAATGCTGTCGGGAGTCGGCTGAATCGTCGGTAAATTCACGAATATGTCGTTCGCGTCGCCGCCATTGACGCTGAAGTTGTTGGCGCGGGTGCGTCCGCCATTGACCGAAACCGAGCCCGGATCATCCGATCCGAAAAACAGGCTTCCGCTGCTCCCCAACTGCGACTGAACTCCCGGCTGTAATTGCAGGAACTGATAAGTATCGCGGGTGTTGAGAGGCAATTCGTTGACCGAGCGTTCGTTGATCACCGCTCCTAGTTGCGTGCTGGTGGTGTCGACCTGCGCGATCTCGGAGCTCACTTCCACAACTTCCTGCGAGCCACCGATCTGAAGCGCCGAATTGAGGGTCACCACCTGGTTGACGTCAACGATGATTCCCTTCTGCACATTCTTTTTAAAGCCGGCCAATTCATACTGAATCGTATAGGTAGCGGGCTGAACTTCGACGAGGACGTAGTCTCCGCTGTCATTCGTCAAAACACTCCGGTTGGCCCCGGTCGCTTCGTTGGTGGCGGTGACTTTCACTCCCGCCAGCACGGCGCCGCTGGAATCGGCCACGCGGCCGAGAATGCGGCCGCCGGTGCTCTGGGCAGACACGATCGTGGAGCAGATCAGGCACAGGCTCACGACCGAACTCAAGACGACGAGCCAGCAACACTTCTCGGACGGTTTCGACAACGGCATGGAACAGATCCTCCAGACCCGGTGGGAGCAAATTTTGTTTCGACCCGAATTCAACTTGCGCGCCCGACAAACCTTGCTATAATCGCGCAAGGTTAGGCGCTTCGGCCGCTCTCTGTCAAGCGGAAAAGTGCATTCCCCACGCCGCGACCAGCAGCACATTCGGCAACCGTCTTTCAGAACTATGTCCGGCGACGCACAAGTTTATCTCAAAATCGGTGACGTGGCCCGCATGGTGGGGATTTCTCCATCCGCCATTCGAGGATGGGAGACGCTGGGACTGACGCGCCCCCAGCGCACTGAAAGCCGGTATCGTCTTTACACCAACGATGACGTGCGCCTGCTGAAAAAGGCGCGCTACCTGCGCAAAGTCCGCGGACTGAACGCTGCCGCCATCGTGCAGATGCTCAAGCGCGAAGGCGCCATCAAACCTGCGGCCGGTAGCGCCACCGCAGGAACAACGATTGGCCCTCGACTGCGCCGCCTGCGCACCCAGCGCGGTCTCAGCCTCGCCGAAGTCGCCGGCGCCGCCGAAATTTCGATTGGTTTCCTCAGCGCGCTCGAACGCTCGCAGATGAGTGCCTCCGTCGGCACACTGCGCAGGCTAGCACGCTATTACCGCACCAACATCCTTGATTTTTTCGATGCGACGGAATTGAATGCCCGATTGGTGCGCCCGGCCAAGCGTAAAGTGCTC
>Ga0181532_10004569_pt1 | contig 12045 bp, 10 predicted proteins | sample PEATcosm2014_Bin_33_FD_119768 | JGI IMG/M metagenome (GOLD analysis project Ga0181532, IMG submission 119768) | Peatland microbial communities from MTU Mesocosm Facility, Houghton, MI, USA - PEATcosm2014_Bin11_30_metaG | ecosystem: Environmental > Terrestrial > Soil > Wetlands > Peat | place...
GCGAAAGAAAGCGAAGTTGGCCGTATGCACATCGGAAACAGGGGGTGGAAGTCTGACGGCGGCCTTCTCATTTCATTTAGCGAATGCCGTGACCAACAGGAATGCATGTTGCTTTTGCCTGCGGACGGCTGGATACGGAGCGACGTCGGGACGTTCACCCTTCAGCCACTGCGTGCGCGTCCTTGGATTGCGCGATTGCAGTTAGGGTCATAAGTTCGGGTGCTGTCTCGATGCCTTATGGTTTTCCCTTCGCTGTCATTCTGGCCCTGAGCGAAGTTAAAGGAAAGAATCTGGATCCATAACTCTTTTGGGAGGTCAAGAATGCGTTACATTAAGGACTGCATCAGTTTGAATTCCGAGCACGACTACCCGCTGCTTTGTCAGGTCTTGCGCTCCGGCTTCGTGGCCCACGAGCAATTGTTTGAGTTCATGCAGATTGGCAAGCACGAGTCGTGCCGCTCAACTTTCAACTGGAGAGCCCGGCGGCTCACCAAGTATGGTATGATCGCGCGGCATACGGTTCCATTTGTTGGCAGATCCTTCGTGTACTCCATTACGCCCACTGGAGCGCTCGAACTCGCGAGTGTCGGCGAACGATTCCTGGTCACGCCAAGCGAGGAGAGCCAGCCAGCGAGACAACCTCAGGTTGCCCACTCGCTCGAACTTAATAACATTCACCTCAGCCTTTTGCGCGCAGGTTTGCTTGTGCGATGGGTACCGGAGATCCAAGTACGATCGAGGAATAGCATGATGAATTTCGCCAGCGCAAAGGACTACGACGCAATTGTGACCCTTCGACTGGAGGACCGACACGTCATATTCGCGCTCGAATACGAGCGGAGTGCAAAGAGTGAGAGGCAGTATGCTGGCATTCGCAATAAGATCGAATCTGAAACAGATTTCGACAGGTTTTTATACCTCACGTCCAGTGAGGAAGTCCTGAGGTGTGTTTCCTGGCAGTTCCGGAACAGCAAACGGTACATTTACTTCGGTCTGTTGGGAGACTGGTATCGTCGCATGCTCGACACAGAAGTCTTCGACTGGAACAACCACCAATACCTGCCGCTCCGCACTGCCCTAAGCAGCGATTCCTGCCCTGCACAGGCCCCGCCACCATCACTCTCTTAGGCGTTTTCCTTATTCTTTGGTTGTTTGTTGCTTCCTAGATCATCGCTCGGAGGTATCTCTAACCAACTGAGGAGTAAAGGGTTGTTTTCTGACTATATACTGAAATCAGCCGTTTTTGTGCCGCAACCGACAGATACTGAAAAGACAGGTTGCACGAGGTTGTGGCACGGCTGGTGCGTTCGCGACCGAGCGGTGTTTTGCAGCAGCGCGGCCCCTGTCGTTGTGGAGTGGCGATCGATTTGCGATGTTCTCGTTTGTGCAGCGCATTGGATGGCAAGGCGCTCAGTGTTGTGTGGATTGTCCGCTGCGCACAAGCGCTCGTTGGGAACGGAGCGTGTGCACATGGTGTGTAGGAACCATGCTAGTTGGTGCACGTGTACACGCTGTTGGCGTGTGAAGCGATGTGAAGTGATGCTTGGAAGTCCAGGCTGGTCGATCGCCGTATGAAACTCCTCTGCCTTATTTCGATTGTGTTGCTGGCTGTCGTTGCACAGCCTGGTGGCCTGGAGCAGCCGCAGGAACTCCTGAGCAAAGGCCAAGTGGTGGACTGCATGAAGGCAGAGATGAAACCCCCGGAGTTGGTCAAGCTGAACCATGATCGTAGAATCAACTTCGTGTTGAGCGACGAATACCTCCTGGCCCTGCGCACGGCAGGCGCGCAGTAGGGTCATTCAGGTATTGCGCGCCACCCGGCCCAACCCGCTGAGCAACGAGCAAGTATTGTATTGTGTCGGCGTCATTAGGTTGGTGGCGCTTACGACTGCGCAAGTCTACAAAGCCTTAAGAACCTCCGCTCCTGCGTTTCTTCGTAACTCAATCAAAGTCCGCTTGAATGCATTTCGCTACGATCCTTCGGAGAGCGGAGAATCAAAAGCTAGTCTCAGGAGGAGTTGGCACTGCGCTTCGTCACCGTCTGGGACGCATTCGGTAACCCACTTTGCGTGAAACGGATGATGTCCGAATAGATCGTGGAGCATTGTTAACGTCTGTCGTCACAACTTCGAACAACAAGGAATGTCATTCTGACTGTAAGCAAGTTGAAACCCATAGCATAGGAGGTGAACATGAGACTCTTCGAATTGTTGCGTCATCTGGATCTGCCCGGCCAGCACAGCCTGACCGGCGCTCTACCCATTGATCTGATGGTGAAGCACACGCTGGCACGCCTGGAACAGCAACCCAGTAGTCGGTGGCGCGATGCCATCCGAGACTTGAAGAGTGGCTGCGCGGTTCGCATGGAAATCAGCCTTGAAGAGCTGGCCCTGCTACTTGAAAGGGTTGACTACTCAAGTGGTCGACTTGAAGACATCGAAGCGATGAGGTTCTGGAACCACCTGCAAGCCTCGAGCGAGTTCCTTGAGGCGCTTGGCTACGAGTGGACAAACCAGTTCGGGTTCGACTGCCACGAGTCCTTCACCCTTGCCTGGTTTGTTCCGGAAGCTATGGTTGGGTACCTCGCGTGGCTGGCTCGGTCCTCGCGGTCAGTGGCCTGGCTCCCTGAAGAGCTACGCTACCTCGACCCTCGGCGCAAGCTCGTTGATGTTGCCACCCGCCTAATGAGCGTGTTGGCGGCGCACGTGGACCAAACGGCCTAACATCAAGGATTGCTCGCTCAGCATCCACAGCATGACCCGCCTTACCTGTCCGAAACTTTCACATCTCTTTTCGCCAAACTGGAGCCCCATGTCGCAGATCACCACCCGTGTGTCGGTTAGGATCGAAGCCGGGCCTGCATTCGGAGAGCAGGCTCGGTGGAAGAGTTCCGACTTGGTATCACCCTGCCATCAGTCCTGACCTGCGACGCGGTGTGCCGACTAAACCATACTTGAAAAGGAGGAGTACATATGATCATTGGTGTCACGCATGACAATGACGGCCGTGTAGTCCAGCGGCTGTCCGTATCCACAAAGGTCTCGATCGGGCTACCACCCAACGGAGATCGCAACCATCCCACCAAGCTCGACCACTTCGTCTTCCTGCGCAAGAAGAAGACGGCCAACAGGGTCGAGTGGGAGATTGACCCGGAACTGACCAAGCACTACGGTGAGCAGTGCCGGGATCTTCACATTATGTTGATCGACGACGACATCGAGAACGTCTTCCCCAGTTCCTACGCTTGGTGGACGGCCACTGAGCGGAAGTGCTGGGGTGACGGCGTCTCGGCTACCCGGCGCACGACTGAGAAACCTGGCGGCCAGCCTTGGACCCAGTGCGGCAGCGGATGCCCGGAGCTTTCGAGCGGGCAGTGCAAACCGGGTGGAGATCTGCGCTTTGTGCTGGCGGACTTCCCGCGATTGGGGAGTGTCTGCCGCATCCACACGTGCTCGTACCGCTCCATCCGCCAGATTCACTCCGCCTTGCAGGAGATCCAGACCTTCACGGGCGGTCGCCTGGCTGGTATCACGGCGAAGCTGACGGTTCGCCCGGAGGAGGCGACGTATTTCGACCGCAATGAGAAAAGGAAGAAGACCACGTCAATCTGGGCGCTGAGCCTTGAAGTCGAAGGCGATGACATGCAGAAGTTAATTGCCAACCTCACCGAGAATGCCCGCCTGTTCGCCGAAACACGAAAGTTGCTCGGGTCGGGTGGCAAGGTCTTTGAAGTCGTTGAGGACGAACAGGAGCAAGCAACGGAGATCCCTGCGGAATTCTATCCGCCGCCGAATGGCTCTGCGACTGCAGAGGGCGCCGTGGCAGGCTCTCCTTCCGATACGCCCCTCGCCGCTACTGCGCCGCAGCCGACGACGAAGCCTTTGCCTCTCGAAAGCAGTTCTGGCCTGAAAGGCGGGAACGGATCTGTCAAGCCACCGGAGGAAGGGGCCGCGGCGTCAAAGTTGATGGCGAAACCTTCCTTCCCTGCAAACAACGCGACCCCGAATGGTGGGCATAGGTCTACCACACCCGCCGACGGGGCCGCCTCGCCTCCGGCGCACAACAATGGTAACGGGTTAGCGACAGCATCCGGATTCAACCAGCTCCGCAATGAGTTCCTGACAGCGGCACGCCGCGTGGCGACAACCAAGAAGCAAGCCATCGCCGAAGTGGTCGAATGGGCAAGTGGCGGCGCATTTAAGTACGGTGACGTCGGGCGTATGACGGAGACCGATACCCCGAAGCTGCGGTCGGCCACTGAACTCATTGCGTCCGCCCTCCACGCCACAGCGCGCTGACGGAAAGCTTCCTTCCTCCGCACGCCAACCTTCCTTCTTACCTCGGCCCCAACTACCACGCCACGCTGGAGTGCCGGCATGTGACACCATTTGTGCCGGCGCTCCAACCCTCATCCATGCTCCGCCCTTGTGGTACTTCCGGGTGCGCCATCAGAACCGTCCAGACCGAATCGATCAGCAAACGCTGGGCGACTTATAGAGAGAGGTTCAGGACGTCAGTCTCAGAAGGTCATTCGCGCGCTGAACTGGGCTTCCCGGCCGGGGTGCATGGCCATGGTAATGGTACCAAACTGCGGCTCGTTTACGAAGCGATTGGGAGTCCCATAGTTGGTGTGGTTCAGCGCGTTGAACATTTCCGCGCGAATCTGCAAGCGCAGTGACTCCAGCAGGTGAAACTCGCGCGTCAAGGCAACATCCGCATTCTGCATTCCCGGCCCTTCCACGGTATTGCGCCCCACGTTGCCAAAGGTGTAAGGCGCTGGTGCGGCATATGCGGCGGTGTTGAACCACTCTTCCGAAGTGTGGGTGCCGGAAGGGAACACCGGCTGGCCGGTGTAATTGGCGCGGATGGGATTTTCACCCACAGTGGTGCCGGCATTCGCCGTGTCGCCGAACACCGAAATGGTGAAAGGCATTCCCGTCTGCGCCTGATAGACCGTCGCCAGCTCCCAGTGCGAGGTGAGGCGGCTCATCCATCCCTGCTGCCTTAGCCCAGGAATGTTGTAGACAAAGGTACCGACGTAGCGAAGGCGAACATCGCAGGCCAGACCTTTCTCGGCGTCGAGATTGGAATCATTTTGCGGGATGGCGGATTCATCCATGGGGGAGCGGAAGTCCGGCGCGTTGGTGATGCTCTTGGCCCAGGTGACGTTGGTAAGAAAAGTGAGTCCGTGGGAGAAGCGGCGGCGAACATCGACCCAGCCCGCGTCATACCAACTGCGCGCGGAGTTTTCCAGCATATTGATGGTGGAAACGGGCTGGTCCGTGCTGGAAATGGTGACATCGCTGGGGAAAGTGGTTCCGGAAAGAAAATTGACGGCCTTGATAGGCCGGCGAGGCTGAAGAAGGCCCGGTCCGGGAGGCGGATTGTTGATCAGGTGCGCACGCTGGAGGTGGTACCCGCCGTCGCCTTGGTAGCCGATCTCCACCACCGTGTTGGGTGAGAGCGACTTCTGAAGCGAATAGCTCCATTGCTGGATGTATTGCGACGGGCTATGCGGGTAAAAGCCCGTGAAGCTGGTCACGGTCTTGCCCAGAACCGGCGAGGGAAAGTTGAATCCCGTCAGGCTGGGAGTGTAGTTGTCACTCTGCTGGGTTAGCGGGAAAACAAACGGCACATTGTGGCGCTGATTGCACCAGGTGTTCATGTCCACGGGAGTGAAGAAGATGCCGTAACTGGCACGCATGACGAAGGGGAACTTTCCCTGGAAAGAATGGGTCAAACCCACGCGGGGCGCGAACCTGAGCTTCGGAGTGTAGAACAACCCCTTGGGAGTGCCATCCTGCCCCCCGATGAAAATATAAGGGACGCCGTCCTGCCAAATCAGGTTGCTGCCGGGTTTGTCGGGCCGGATATCAGTGAGTGCGCTCATGTATTCGTACCGTAGGCCCAGGTTGAGCGTGGTGTTTTGGGTAACGCGCCAGTTGTCCTGAACGAAGGCGTCGCCATACCACTGGCGCAGATTCATGTCAGGAACGCCGAGCTGCGCCTGCTTCACTATCGGCAGACCCAGCAGGAAGCTGGCGATGGCGGCGCCCGTGCCGTCGTTGGTGGCCGTCTGGGTGGTGAAACCATTGCTGAACTGGTAGTAGCCGCGGCTTTGGAAGAAACCCCACATGGGCCAGTCGTAATCCCGGAGGTCGCCGCCCACCTTCAGGGAGTGGTGCCCCCATTGCTTGTTCCAGATGTCACCCGCTTGCAGGATCGTGTCCCAATCGTGTACCGGCGTCCCGATATAGGAATCGCCAAAGGCGTTGTAACCCTGCACCGTGACGTAGGGCATGCCCCACGCGCCCGGCCCGCCGAAACCCAGTCCCTGGATGCCCAGTTCGTCGACGTAGTCGGCGGTGTCCTGAGAGTAGCGGTGCATGGAAAGGCGTGACATCCCCAGCCAGAACACATTCACCGACGTGGACGAGATGAGGTGTGTGTACTGGAGGGTCATGTTCTGCGACAGGTTGTTGTCAAAGGATCCGAAGCCGGGCAGATTCTCCGGGGTGAAATCGCGCTCGGCAAGGAAGGAATAGCGCGCGAACAGAGCGTCGCCATGGGGCAAGTTCTGGTCCAGGCGGAGCGTTGCCTGATTGGAAAAATTGCGGTTGGTGCGCAGGTCAAGATAGTTGTTGGAATCCGGCCCCACGCCGATGGGCGTCGACCCCATGCCCCCCATTGCCATCATGCCTGAAGCCATATTGGGAAGCGGCATCGCCGCCAGCACCCCCGTGGCTACGGAGCTGATTTCGCCGCTGGGGATCGCATCATTCGGAAAGGGGCTGCGGATGACGGCCGGATTGGAAGGACTGGTGGGGAGCGACGAGTTGTAATTGGGATTCGCATGTGTCGTGGAAGGATCGTAGATGGTCACGCCGCTGGCGCTGAAGTCTCCCATGCGCTCCATCGCGGTGGGAACCGTCTCAATTTGCGCGAGGCCGTTGCTCAAGCGGAAGCCCTCCCAGTTGACGAAGAAAAACGTGGAATTCTTGCGGATCGGGCCACCCAGGGAAGCGCCGAATTCATTCTGGGCGAGATGAGGGATGTTGCTGGGGTCCGTGAACGTGCGGGCATCAAAAGTGTTGCTGCGGACAAACTCATAGACGTCCGCGTGCAGTTGATTGCCGCCGGATTTGGTCACGATGTTGACTTGGGCGCCGCCCGCGCCGCCGAATTCCGCCGAGTAACTCCCCGTCTGCACCTTGAACTCGCGAATAGCATCAGGCGAGGGGCTGAGGGAGAGGGTGTTGAACGTGGGGTCGGTATCCGCCGAGCCATCCAGCAAGAAGTAGTTCGCGTTAGGCCGCCCACCCCCCGTGCTCAAGGCCGAGTTCTGTGAGGGCCGCCAATAAAGCGGATTGGAGTTCCCCGTTTGCATTCCATATCCCTGGTGAACGGACGGGGCCAGCAGCGCCAGGTCGAGCACATGCCCGCCATTCAATGGCAGTTCCTTGTTCAGCGTGGGTTCGATAACTTCACCCAGGCTGGCATCTGCGGTGCGTAATAGCGCCGCCGAGCCAACCACCTCGACCGCCTGCTTCAGCGGCCCTACTTGCATCACGAGGTCGAGGCGAAGATACTGGTTCACTTCCAAAATCAGAGTCCGCACTGGCGAGTCGAATCCCGTCAAAAGAGCGGAGAGCTGGTATTGCCCGGGATTAAGGCTAACAAACTGGTAGGCGCCGTCAGTTGTTGTTTCCAGCTTGCGGGTCAGCCCGGTTTGGGTCTCTGTGAGCGCCACCTGTACATGAGGAAGCGGCAGCCCCTGAGCGTCGCGTATGATTCCGTCGACATGCGCACCGCTCGCCTGCGCACGAACATAAGGTGTTTCGAAACTAATGATCAGAAGTGCGGCCAAAATCCATATCGATTTACGCATAGATCTGCTCTCCTTCGGAAAGGAGCGGACTGAGACCGCTCCTCTGCACAGTATTGTCATCTCCGGGTCCTGCTAGACCCTATGAGAGCCCAAGAAGAAACCGACGCAAGCGGGAACACTAACAGGGGAGGGAGATGTCCGCAATAATCGCGACCTATTAGGGTATATGGAATTAAGCGATTACCTTCTTGAATAATAGATATGGACACTGTGACCGGATTAGGAACAGGCGTTCAGCGCCATCGTCCGGGAAATCCATTTGTCAAGTGCGACGGGGAAACGATAAGATGGCCTCGCGGAGAATGGGTTTTGCCAAAGTAGATCCCACGAAATGCCACACTGTAGACCGGCGCAGTCCAACGCCAGGACCGTCGCTCACTTCCCATGCATGATGATGTGAACCACACCCCTGCAGGAACCTGAGCGATTGCCACGATAGGGTCTTTCCATTAGCCGTGGAAGGTATTTTCAACAACTATGGCAAGAGATTTCAGTAACTGTGACAACCTACAGCTTTGTTGTAGGTTGTCAGAGCAAGTGAAAACGCGTTTAGTGATATCAAAGGATTTGCAGCGCGTGATGTCAGAATTCATGAAAATTCGTGTCAGCATTCCCGAAAAGATCCTACGGTTGCGTCACAGTTGTTGAAATAATTCTACGATTCAGTGGGTGCGATAGCGGAGATCAGCTTCCGCCGACCCGGGTCTGGCCACGCAATGCCAGTGTAAGAACACGTAGGTGAACCAGCCATTTAGACCTCCGCCGCCAGCGGCAACAATACTGCCAAGTAGGAATATTTCACTTTCTGTGACACGACTTTTCAGCAACTCTGACACAGATTTTCACTAATCGTGACAACCTACACACTTGTTGACGGAACAATCAAAACGACGAAAGGAGGCGTAACCAAAATGTTCGGCCAAATGCAAGTCACAACAACATTGCAACTGAGCAAACTGCAAACGCTGGACGAAGCCGTTGTCAAGCTATTGGAGTTTGCCGAGTACCCAAAGATCGTTCGTTGGTTTCAGTTCCCCAGCGCACTGGTGGTCTTCCTCGCGAATGATGACGCGCCCGATTGCGGGGCTATCTATGTTTACGACAGGAAGCGGTGTGTCTGGCTTTGGGTGGATTTCGAAGATCGGAATTACGGCGGGTATAGCCCATCGCAATTCGATGTTCTGATCAACCAATGTCATTTCTTCGGACTCGTGGAATCCCCTGGATTGCTTGAATCGCCTGTCCAATGGCTCGTTACCCCCGGCCAGAGGCCCACTGTGCTGGGAAAGCTCCCGGCCTGAGAAAAAACCTTTCGCAAACATCGGATCACCAAGTATCCCTCAGTTTGTAACTTATTGAAAACGCAACACCGCTCTGATGGCCACCCACCCCATTTGACAGAAAATATTTCTCATTTTATTTCCAATCAGTATGGACTTGTGGCGGCCACCGGGTTTCACGGAGGAAAAGATGCGGCGGCTTCTTCTGAAAGTGCCCGCTGACGTGGTGGAGGACTATTTCCGCCTCTTCGTGAACCGGCGGGCGTTCACGCTCCAGTCCGACCGGCCGCACCCGGAAAGCGGCCGGCACTACTACTACCGTCCCACAGACAAGGCGACTGGCCAAGGGCTCAGCCTGACCTCAGAAACAATCCGGCGCCACATCGAAGGTGAGATCACCATCGGCCTCTACGCCATCAACCCAGCCACGCAGCGGTGCAAGTGGGTCGCGATCGATGCTGATTACAAGGGCGCCATGGAGGACCTCGTCAAGCTCCAGTACTACCTTAGTGAAGACCAGGTCCAGGCGGCCTTGGAGATGAGCCGGCGGGGCGGGCATTTGTGGATCTTCCTGGAAACACCCCTCCTGGCCCGAGACTGCCGTATCTACATCCGCAACCTGGCATCGCGCCTTGGCGTGCCGCTAAAAGGGAACGGACTTGCCGAAGGAATTGAAATCTTCCCCAAGCACGACGAACTCGGGCCGGGCGAATTCGGGAATGCCATCCGAGGGCCGCTCGGGATTCATCGTGGAGCCAGCCGCCGGTTCTGGTTCTACGGAGTTGAATACGACTTGGGAAAGCAGGTGGCCTACCTGAAGCAATTGAAGAAGGTCAGTGAAGAAGAGATGCGGCGTTTCGTTGCAGGGAAAACGCTGCCTGCGGAGGCGGTCCGCCGCCCGCGCAGCCCCGAGCCTGCGGTCCCGCGCGCGAGCTCTGGTGGACCGGAATTCCGCATCCTCGAGCACGTGGGGGATGTCCGCAAGGTGGGCCGGAATTACGTCACTCGTTGCCCATCGTGTGCTGCAGCAGGGCATGACCGTAGCGGTGACAACCTGGCGATCCGGATCGACGATCCGCGGTTTTACAAGTGCTGGGCAGGTTGCACCAAGGAGATGATCCGCGAGGCGGTCGGTTGTCCGATCCGCGCGCGCCAGCAGGATTGAGGCGTGTGACGCAGTTGGAAATTGATAGGGAGGCCAGAGAATGAAAGGTGGAAGTCAGGGCTCCTTGTACTGGGGTCTCAACGTGCCCGGAAAAGTCCGCAAGCAGTTACGGCAGGTCGGAATTCTTGCTCTGCCAGAAGTGGGCTTGGAGCACCAACATCTGGCGCGTCGGTACGTGATCCGTGGTGTGGAATCGGGCGGGGCTATTCGCGAGATGGGCCACTACGTGACTTTCTGCGGCGAAGATGGCGAGCCTTTGGCTTACCTTCATCCCATTGATGCCATCGGTGTGAATGGAGTTCATGCCGTGGTAGTCGCTCCCGTCCTGGTGCGGGTGGAAATGCTGCGGACGGGGCACACGTACGAGGTTCTTATCGCGAGCTACCGCATCGGCGAAGCTGAAAACGGCCGTCGACCGCCCTTGGAGAGCCGGACCTTGTTTCGCGGAGTGCATGGCTACCTGGAACTCGAGCTCTGGGGAAAGGACAAGGAGAGTGCCGGGTTCGTCGTTCCAGCTTTCTATTCGCGGGGAGGAGAACGTCTGGAAATACCTGCGAAATTCGAAGCGGCGACTCGCGCCGTTGTCAAAGCGGTGGCCTGCTGCGGATGCTCGCATTGTCACTTCTTGGTTGCCGCACCCGCTGCCTCCTCAATCAAAGCGGTCCCGGAGGCGCACTCGTGACGCCCGTCGGCGATATCGAAATTGAAATCATTTTCCGGATTGCTGTGCGAGGGCGAACGAGTGACCTTGCAACGCTATTGGAGGCAATAAATAAGGCAGAATCAGTCGTGATTAGCACCGTCGAGAAGCCTTCTGCCTCGGAAGAGCAGTGCCAAAAGGGTGTAACAACAACAGTGGGAGGTTTTTCTGAATGAGAGTCGGGACCAAGAGTGTGATTTTTGGAGTGCACGCGACCCTGGTCCACCCGTTCTTCGTTGCTTACGCCTGGTCCCGGCTATTCGGGCTCCCTTGGGATCCCAGGCTGTGGGTCGCCTTCCTTGTTCACGATTTGGGCTACATCGGCAAAGCCAATATGGAGAGCAGTGAGGGACAGCAACATGTTGTCTTGGGAGGCCGGATCATGAGCTGGCTTTTCGGTCCGGAATGGCGGGACTTCACGCTGTGCCATTCGCGACATTGGGCGGAGAGAGTTGGTAAGAAGTACTCGAAGCTATGCCTGGCGGACAAGCTTGCCTTCGTTCTGACTCCCGCATGGCTTTATCTCCCCATGGCACGGTTGAGTGGCGAGCTTTATGAGTACATGCGCGTGTCGAGCGAACGGCAGTTAGGTGGCAGGGTCAATAACTTTGAGCTGAGCTTGATCAAATCACGTAACCCGCAAGTATGGTTGGAAGGGCTCAAGCTCTATACGCGGCGCTGGATCGAGCAAAACCGAGATGGTTTTCGAGACCGGTCGGCCTCAACACGCCCGGTACGCTTTCAAGAGCAGGTCGTTGGAAGCCGGGGCTGAAAATGGAAATCCGGGTCACAGGAGGCGCTTCGCCAAAATTGAAATTGATTCCAGCGTCGAATACGAGAAAGCGCCGTTATTCGTGCGAAGTGGAGTTTGCTGAGAGGTCCGTATGCCAGAAATCGAAGAAGCGGTGGCCGCGCAGCCCATTCGGAGGCGTCTACCCGACGAGCGTAAAGCTATGGTCCATCACTTCAAGGTAGGCGGGTACGAAGGGTATTTGACGATCGGGTTTTACGA
>Ga0181532_10004573_pt1 | contig 12042 bp, 10 predicted proteins | sample PEATcosm2014_Bin_33_FD_119768 | JGI IMG/M metagenome (GOLD analysis project Ga0181532, IMG submission 119768) | Peatland microbial communities from MTU Mesocosm Facility, Houghton, MI, USA - PEATcosm2014_Bin11_30_metaG | ecosystem: Environmental > Terrestrial > Soil > Wetlands > Peat | place...
ACCTGTAGGATTGATGCGAATTGAGGCAGGAACGCGACGCAGTAGATGTTCTGCACCGCATGACAAGTTCAGCCTAGCACCACAGTCTCCCCCGCGCAATCCCGCCTGTCGTTGACAGTAAACGTCGGAGTCCTTAGTCTAGCTTCAACTACGAATCCGTGTGTTCGCGCAGGCCGCGTATCTAATGAAGAAGCCCACCTCTTTCAAACTGCAGCCTCAAAATCACCTTCGCATCGGACCGGCAGGGTGGTCCTATAGCGACTGGAGAGGTTACGTCTACCCGTCGCGTCGCCCAAAAGGATTCCATGAGGCCTCTTATCTCGCAGAGTTTTTCGACACGATCGAGATCAATACTTCTTTCTACCAACCCCTGCGCCCAGACCATGCTGCGCTCTGGATCGAGCGCGTATCCGCCAATCCGGCTTTTGTTTTCACGGCAAAGCTCTGGCAGAAATTCACTCACGATCCCAGCGCCACCCGCGAGGATGAGCGCGCTGTCCGTGCCGGCTTCGATGTCCTCCGAAAGGCGGACAAACTCGGTGCAGTGCTCCTGCAGTTCCCTTTTTCCTTTCATCGCACTCCGGAAGCTGTTATTTATCTCACCGCCGTGCTGACGCGCTTTGCGGATTACCCCCTCGTCGTCGAACTGCGCCACTCTTCCTGGCAGATTCGTGACACACTCGCTCTTCTTCGTGATCACCAGGCGGGTTTCTGCAATATTGACCAACCCATCATCGGCCGGTCTCTTGAACCCTCTTCAGAGACCACAGCCCAAGTCGGCTATGTCCGGCTCCACGGCCGTCGCTATGACACCTGGTTCAGCGACAACCCTGCAACGCCTGCATACGAACGATATAATTATCTCTACTCTGCCGAAGAGCTCGATCCTTGGGTTGCGCGAACTCGTACCATCAGCCAGCACGCTCGCGACACCTTTGTCGTCACCAACAATCACTATCAGGGCAAAGCCGTCGTCAACGCATTGCAACTCCTCAGCGTCTTAAAAGGGACCAAGGTTAAGGTGCCTGAGCCACTACGTCAGCACTACCCCGCACTCGAGCTGATCGCCAATGAAACGCCCGCCGAACCCACACTTTTTCCCATGGGGGCGCTACCGACAAAGAGAAGGAAAGGAACTACTTCTTGAAGAGATTCTCGAACGCCTGCCGGGCATCCAGTGGACGGGACGGGGTGGGAGCTTCAGCAGGTACCTGCGCAGGTTGCATATACGAAGTGGGCGCCGTATCTTTTTCGACCGTGGTCCGGAACTCATAGAAAGTGCATTCGTTCTTCGTGTCCTTAGGAGAGATCCTCGCCGGTATAGCTTGGGTGCACTCGAACTGCGCACCCGAATCGAAATAGCGGCATTGCTTGCAACAGTGCAACTCGAAATTGCATTTCGGACATTTCCCGCCTGGATCGAAGCCGGCCACAAGTACCGCGCCGCAATTCGAACAGCGCGCTCGGGTTACCGTCCCCACCATCCTCGGGGTTCGCGGACCAAGATGATCCGTAGCGCCTCGGGGTCCGCCCTGCGGCGGCTTGCGATCCCTGTCTTTCTTTTCGTGTTTTTCCTGCTTTTCGGCATCACGATAGCCGCGGTGACCGTACTTGCGATCCACAAACGCCTCCGTCCGTCAGTCTCAACGGACTGTAACCTCAATTTCCTACACTACTGGTTTAATACTTGGCTTTTCCCGAAATGTATCCAATCGGAACGCTTCTAACGCCCAGCACACCAGTCTTCCCCTTTGAAGTTATTCTGGAATGCTGCTTAGCGAGAGCAGAAGATGGGACATCTATGTTTGTAATCCTCTGGGAGTTCGAAGTCAAGCCGGGAAGTGAAGACCGCTTTCAAAGAGCCTATGGGCCCGCAGGTGACTGGGTCCAGCTCTTCCTACGCGATCCCCATTTTCGGGGAACTCAACTCCAGCAGGATCCCTCCCGCCCTCTCTACTACTTCACCATCGACCTCTGGGATTCCGAGGCCGCTTACAGCAACTTCCTGGATGCAAATCGTCAAGCCTACGAAGAAGTAGATGGCAAGTACGAAGGCCTCACCTTCCAGGAACGTCGTGTCCTCTCGTTCACTGTCGATTCGACGACTTCTCCTCCAACTTAAACAAACATCCTCACCAATCCGTCGGGCGGCAGATCGGGTTGAAGAATCGTTTTGGGAGTGCCCGCCGCGCGGAGCACAGCTTCGGCAGCCAGGTACCCGCTTCGCACAGCACCTTCCATGGTCGCGGGCCATCCGGTATCCGTCCAATCTCCAGCCAGAAACATCCCTTTTACGGAGGTCTGTTGTTTTGGACGCCAACGGTCCACTCCCGGTTGCGGAGAAAATGTGGCGGCTGCCTCTTTTATGACCGTGGCCTTCATTAAGACTGCCTCGCGTGCCGCAGGGAGCGCCTGTCGCACTTCTGCCAAACACAGATCGATGATTTCCTGGCGCGGTTTCTGCAGCAAATCATAGGATGCGCTGATCACCATCTGTAGATACTGGCACTGTTCCTTTTTTTCGCGGCTTCTGTCTTTCCCTGAATACAAAGCCGTTTTATTGAAAATCCATTGCGTCGTCGTATCCAGGAGAGTGACAAACGGCTCCTTCATCACCTCTCGATCGAACCAGAAATGAACCCCAGTGATCGGTGATGTCTTGATATTCCGCAGGTGCGCCAAGCCAGGTTCCCTCTCTTTAATGTCGTCAGGCAACAAATCCGCCAACGCCTCGTGCGGCACGGCGAATATGTATGCATCGGCAGACTCCTGCCGACCTCCATCAAATTCAACACTCGCCACGGCACTGTCCTGAAAGTGAATTGCACGCACCGGCATCCTTAGACTCACTTCCCCGCCCCGCCGCTCAATCTCCGCTTTGCAACCGTCGTACAACTCCGCCAGTGGCACCGCCGGGACGCCCATCCGGTAACCTGTCCGGCTTGACAGAAATCCCTTCCAAAAGACATCCACGCCAAACCGGGCGTCAGTCTTATCCAATTCTTCATCCAGGGCACTCACCAGCACCACGCGCCAGAATCGTTCGATCGCCCCCTGCGTCTGTTTTCTCTTGCGCAGCCACTCCAACATCGAGATACCGCCCGGTGTATCCAGATCCTCCGTATGTCCCTTGCCGCGCAATATATCCAGAAGGGCGCTGGCAATGGACTTTTTATCTGCGAACGTCAGCGGCGCGAACGTCAGAAACGATCCCGTCATGTGCAGCGGGGCTGGGAGCAACCCCGCCTTCATGATTCCCGTCCGTCCCTGGGGATCCTGAAAGAGCAGGCGGTCAAAATACTTGATCTTGTCTTGGGCCCCGACGCGCCGGTAAAAATCTTCCAGGTTCGTACAGCAGCCCAAGGTTACATGCTGGCAGTTATCCACATGCTCGCCGTCCGGCAACACATACGAAGTTGCCCGGCCGCCAAGAAAGGGACGTTGCTCGAACAAGCGCACACGCCAGCCTGCTTCAGCCAGCGATACGGCCGCTGACAGCCCCGCTAGCCCGCCGCCGATCGTGATCATGTTTGGCAAGAATGTTCTCTTCCGTGTGGCGCCCGAACCGCGCTTTGGCCACCAACTTCAGTTTCTCCGCTTTCGTGAGGCGCACGCGGCCTCCGAAAACGGCAAAATCCAAGGACTCAATTCTCGCCAGCAATGTGCTGTAGGTATGCACCAGCAGCCACAGGGTCGCCCGGCTATCTTCTTCGATCATGCCGAGCAACTGCGCACCCTCTTCGTACAGTTTCCAAGCGCGGTCCGCCTCAAACCGCAATAATTCGCGCACGCCCAGACTGGCTTCACTCCGCCCGAGGTCTTCCTGGGTCACTCGATAGTGCACCAGGTCCTCCTCGGGAAGATATATGCGCCCAAGCCCGTAATCTTCCTGTACGTCGCGAATGATGTTGGTCAATTGAAACGCCAGCCCCAATTTCTCCGCAAACTCGAGCGCTCTAAAATCGTGAAAGCCAAAAATGTGGGTACAGGTCAGCCCTACGGTTCCTGCAACGCGGTAACAATATTCTTTCAATCGTTCGAATGATGGATAGGTCTGAACCGTCAAGTCCATCTCCGCCCCGGAAATCAAATCGTGCAGATACCGTGGCGGCATCTTGTAGCGCTCGATCGTGTCCACTAACGCCGGAAGAATCTCTGCCGCCCCGTTCAAACCGGCGAATGGGGAAGCAATTGCCGTGGACCCATCCACCACCTGCTCTTGCTTTGTAATCGCCTGATCCAGAGCCGCTCGCCACTTTGCAAGTCCAAGTTGCTTCGCCGCCAAATCCGCTCCTTCATCCGATACGTCGTCAATCTTACGCATAAATGCGTATAGTGCGACGATTCCGTCCCTCTTGGGCTTTGGCAGCAGAAAAAACGCGGGGTAAAAATTGCTGTGTGCCTCTCGCGCCAAGCGATGGCACTCCTCGTAAGAGACCTGTATGTCCAACATCACGGGCCGCGCGCTCTCGGTAGCGCCGTGGATTCGGCCAACCTCGTTGATCGGGGTCGGTGTCCCTGCAAATGCTCGCGTAACCAGCGCGCGCCCCAGCAGCCGCACTTGTTTCCCTTTGCTGACTTCCGGCCGCCGGTTTAGTGTGTCGAAGCCGATCGATTCGATTGCCTCCAGCACGGCTAACCCGCCACGGCTGAACATCGCCAGGTCCACGCTCAATTTACCCTCGACCATCTTCGAAAGTGGCATTCCGCTCTCAAAAAGACCGCGCGTGTATTCGATCAATTCCTTCATCAAGCCTACATACCGTTGATCGAACTTCTTCTCCACGATCTCTCGCTCGCTAACGCCATGCGCCGCCGCGCGATCCAGAGGAATATAGATTCTCCCCTTCTCTAAGTCGCGCGAAACGTCTTGCCAAAAATTCGCCAATTGCAGCGCTGTACATGTCGCGTCGGAAAGCTTCTGGCGCGGCTCGTCGCGGTACCCGCAGAGATACAGAACCAAGCGGCCGACGGGATTCGCCGAGTACACGCAATAGTCCAGAACCGCGTCCCACGTCGGGTATCGTTTCACTACTTGGTCCTGCCGGAAGGCCTTCAGCAAATCGGCAAACGGCTGCTTGGGCACGTCTTTTGCCAGAATCGTCTCGCGCAACGCCACAAAGACGGGGTGAGCAGGCCTGCCTTCATAGCAAGCGTCCAATTCCGTTCCCCACCACCTCAGCAGCTCTAGAGCCCTGTCCCTAGAAGGAATTTCATCACCCAGATCGTCAGCCCACCGGCAGTAGGCATACACGTTATAGAAATGCTGATGAAGTTCCTTTGGCAATAGCCAGGAAACCACATTGAAATTTTCGTAGTGATGCGTCGCCAGCCATTTGGTGTACTGCTGCGCGGCCTTCGGGCTACACCCGTCCGCCGGCAATTTCTCCATCAGGGATAGTTCGCCTGGACGCAACATCACGCCGGAGGTTCCTCTCTGTTGGGTATGCTGCAATTTGGGCCAGTCGAAGGTCTGGGTCTCACCCGGCACCAGTCACGAATCGCCCGCTACGGCCGCACGGCCAACTTGAGCTCTCCGCTTCGCGCCTTCATGCGCTCAAATGCCTGCGGCAGATCTTCCAATCGAATTTCTTCGGTCACAAATTCTTCGGCCGACACGTCGCCACGCCGCACCGCTTCAAGAGCTTCGCGGATGAACCGCGGTGTGTGGTGGAACGGAGAAATCATCTTGATCTCGGAATAATGAATGGCAGCAGGTTCTATCTCCACGCGAGTGCCAGACGGCAACCCACTAAAGAAGTTCACAACGCCTCCGCGGCGTACCATCTTCAATGCTTGCTGCCATGTCGCAGGATTTCCGGCCGCTTCTACCACGGAGTCTGGCCCGCGCCGCTCCTCCGTCAATTCCCTTACCGCAGCGACCACATCCGGTATTTCCGTCACATTGATCGTGACCGCTGCGCCCAGTTTCCGCGCCACTGCCAGTGGCGCTTCGCGTCTTGCCAGAGCAATCACGCGCACTCCCCTGCGGGAAAGCATGCGCACATACTTTAATCCGATCGGGCCGCAGCCAATCACGGCACTCGTGTCACCTGTGCGCACTTCCATCTCATGAATTCCGCGCAAGACGCATGCCAACGGTTCCACAAACGCCGCACTATGATCGTCCACTGAATATGGCACTTCAAGCATGTTCTCCCGGACGATTCGCCCAGGAATCCTCATGTACTCGGCATATGCGCCGTTGTTAAAGAGCAGGTCGTCGCAAAGATTTTCCTGGCCGCGCCGGCAATGGTAACAACGGAAACAGGGTGCCGAATTTGCCGCAATCACCCGGGTGCCCAGACGCCATTTCACGTCCACGCGTTTTCCCATGGCCACGATCTCACCGACCACTTCGTGACCAAACACGGCCGGGGGCTGAATCATCTTGGCGTGGTAGCCACGCTTCCAAACCTTCAAATCAGTTCCGTCAGTCAGGGCCAACCGTACACGCAGTAATACTTCATCCGCCGCCAGCGAAGGCACTTCAATCTGCTCAATGCGCAGATCTTCGCTCCCATAGAGCACCGCAGCAGTCATTTTCGATGGAACTGCAACACGCGCTGGCGCTAAAATTTCTTCCAGCCCTGTCTCCGTCTTTTTTGTGGACGCTGCTCTCATGAGTGCGTTATTAGAATCTTCAGCGATTCTTCAGTGGGCCTGTTTGCGAGCTCCAATCCCTCTTGGATTCTAGCTAATGGGAACCGGTGCGTGACAATCTCCATTACCGGCAGTTTCTTTCCCAGCACCAGCGCCGCCGCACTATCTTGGATGTCCACAGCCGCACTGTAGCTGCCCAGGATCTCTTTTTCGTCAATCCCCACGGCAGCCGCCGGAAACTCGATCTTTGTCACAGGGTCGTTCGCAGCAAATAGTAAGATTCTTCCCCCCGGTCTCGCCGCTGCCAACGCTTCCACGACTATTGCAGGATGCGCCACCGCGACCAAAACCGCATCTGCCCCACGACCCCCCGTTCGGGTCCGTACTTCTTCCACAAGCTTACCACTTATGGGGTCAAATGACTCTACCGCTCCCAATTTCATGCTTTTCGTCCGCCGCGTTGCCATGGGGTCACTGGTATAGATGCGTGCACCGACCGTTTGGGTAACCATCAATAATTGCAATCCAATGGGGCCACACCCAACAATCAACACGGTCTCCCCGGCAGCCACCCGTGCCTTCTGCACTGCCTTCACAATCGTGTTAATCGGCTCGATAAAAGTAGCTTCTTCAAAGCTCACATTGACCGGTAGCGCCACAATTCCCCGGTCCGCGACCCAAGGCATCGCCTTCACGTACTCTCCGAAGCCTCCGCCATTCGGCGTGAAGCCCCCGGTCAGCCCCGTGCTCTTGTATTGCTTGCATTGCGAAAACAACCGGTTCTTACAATAAAAACATTCTCCGCAAGGAGTATGGTGAAAGCTCATGACGCGGTCGCCTAGCCTCCACTTTGACACTCCACGGCCAATTGCAACTACCGTGCCCGCCAACTCATGACCTAGAATTTGTGGTGGCTCCACGAAGCGCTGAAAAATTTTCTTGATGTCCGTTCCACAAATCCCGCATGCGGCCACCTTGATGAGCACTTCCCCATCGCCCACCTCCGGCACGGGCACTTCCTCCACCCGCACCACGCCCTTCTCGCGGTACACTCCGGCCCGCATGGTCTTTGGCATCGGCCCCAAGGTCCTAAACGGCTCTGCCACTGATTCGGTTCTACTCATTACGCTTCCGCCTCACGCGATTGGGCAATCTGGCCATTGCCGCTTATCGTTTGTACGTAACTATCCAGGAAATCCGCCAGTCGTTCCGCGGCGTTCCGGCTCTGTTTCCCGAAGCGCAGCAGCGCTGGAAGTGCCAGCGGATTCTTCGCCAGTTCGCCGATCACCTTCAGTACACTCACCTCGTGTCTCTTGGACAATGTGAGATTGAAATTGATGGGAAGATCTTCGTTCGCGGAGTCGCTAATCGCCCGGACAACTACTCCCCGCGCTCCCCATGCGTAAGCCTCTTTAACAATATCAAAGCTCTCCATGTCCACAGATTGTGCCCTCGATGAACAGGTCTTTTTCTCGCTCGCTTTGACAAGTACTTGGTTCGACGTGAACATACAATCCGCCGCGATGGCCCCGCCCTCCAGCGCCTGCCTTCGCAAATCCGGATCTACTTTCAAGCGATCCGACTGCAAATCCGCGTGCTGGTTCTCCGCTATAAGGGCCTGCGGGGCAATGATGTCCCCGGGGGCCAGACTCTCCTGAAGTGCTCCCGCCAATCCGCTCGAAACACAAATATCGAAGTGTTGGTTTTCATCCGCCATGGCCATCATCAGTCCCATTGCCTGAGCCGACGATTGCGTTCCAACTCCAGTCACAAGCACGGTGATATCCGCGCAACCGGCTGTCGTCCGCCACAACCGCAGCCCGTCGTAGTCGATGGACCTAAATTTACGCAACTTGCGCCATGGCGCAAACTCCGCATCCACCGCAAAGGTAACCAACACCCGCATTCGTTTTTCCTTACGTCCTTACGTCCTTACTTCCTCACTTCTCTCTCACGCTGCCAATCTCATTTTCTTCGCCCGACCGGGCTTCACATATCCATTCGCCTGATACCATCGCACTGCTCGCTCCAACGCCGATGTCACCGATCCTGGCTGAAATCCCAACTCCCTCACCGCCCGCGAAGCGTCCACAAACATCTTATGTTGGGCGATCTTCACACCCTCCACGGGGATCTGCGGTTCTTTCCCAACCAGTCGCGAAAACGCACTCTCCACATACGCTACACCCAACGCTACCCCATGCGGGATTTTCATCGACGGCGCCCGCAAACCCGTAATCCCCGCCAGCACATCCAGCAAGCCCTTCAGCGTCAGGTTTTCGGCCCCGAGCAGATAGCGCTCACCCACCTTGCCTTTTTCCGACACCAGCAGATGCCCTGCGGCGCACTCTTCCACTCCTACAAAATTCAATCCCGTCTCCACGTATCCGGGCATCTTCCCATTCAGAAAATCTAAAATAATTTTACCTGTCGGCGTTGGCTTCCAATCCCATGGCCCCACGGGAGTCGTCGGCATCGCTACAAGTGCCGGCAGCCCTTCCCTTGCGGCTGCCAGCACTTCTTGTTCGGCCATCCATTTCGATCGCTTGTAGTGCCCAATCATCTCATCGAGCCTTGCACCGGTGAATTCGTTCGGTAATTCAGGGCGATCCACTGCGATCGTCGCCACTGTACTGGTATAAACAAGTTGTTCGATCCCGGCGCTCTTGGCGGCGCCTAGAAGATTCTTTGTTCCCCCCACATTCGAGTCGTAAATCTCTTGCGGATTTTTGGCCCACAGCCGGTAATCGGCCGCCACGTGAAACACGCGCTTCATGCCGTCCATAGCCCGCTCCAGCGAAGTCGCGTCCCGCAAATCCCCCGTCACATATTCGAGTGACAAATCGCTGATAGCGCGATTATTGCTCGATGCCCGCATCAGAACGCGCACGGTTTCTCCGCGTGCCACGAGTTGCCGAGTCACATGGCTCCCCAAAAATCCCGCCGCACCTGTCACCAGAGTCGTCATGCCTTGGGCTTCCTCTCGCGCTTTTCGCCCAAATTCCCTCCCACCTGCCAAGCCATCATTTTCCAGAAGTCCCCCGCCTTCGGGTTCAGGCCCAGCAACGCTGCGGTCTCATATCCCGCATGGCACTGGCAGTTCTCGCAGCGTGGATTCATGCCGCGCCCATAATTTTCCCAAACCGTATTTTCAAGCAGCGCCTTATAGGTATCTGTATACCTAATGTTCATCAAACTGCATGGGCCAGACCAGCCCTGTGGTCCATAGACGGGCCCACCCCACACACTACAATCCAGTTCCCTCTCGCCCCGGAGATATTCGAGGTAGATGGGAGAGAGCATGAGGTTGTAATTAGCTAGCTGCTCGCACGCCTCGCGAAACCTGTCGTGCATTTTCTCATGGAACTTCGAGCTGCCTTCCCGGCACAACTTTTGCTCTGGATAATGCGGCGAAAGCAGGTATCCATCCACATGCATAGCATGGAGCCGGTCATACAGAGCAGCCAAATCTTCGATATTGGTGTCAGGATATATCGTGCTGCTCACAACGACAAAAAAACCTGCATTCTTGGCCGCTTTGACCCCGTCGAGCGCCTCTACAAATAGCCCGGTCCTCTTAGTGCGCATGTCGTGCACGCTTTGCGTTCCATCCAGCCTTACATTCCAGAAAAAATTTGTGTAGGGAGGGATCATGTGCAGCCGGCGGCGAATCAACATCCCATCGGTGCACAAGAAGAGATGATGGCCACGCTCCAGGACCGCTCTCGTCAACGCAGCAATTTCCGGATACTCCAGCGGCTCGCCCCCGCAGATCGACACAATCGGTGCCTGGCATTCTTCGATTGCTGCTAGGCATTTTTCGACTGTGAGCATCGGCAATTCCACAGCCAATGCCCCCCCATTGGTGCTCCCGCAATTCGAACTGCATCCTCCCAGCGGGTCTAGCGACAGCATCACCGGAAATCGCCGTTCGCCATACAGTCTTTTTCTTGCCAAATGTTTCAAGGAATCGAAAACCAGTCCGATGGGGTACCGCATTTCGTTGCTTAAGAGCCGCGCCGCTCGCGCGCCGTATACAGGCCGCTGCGCGGGCGGAAATCGCTCGGGTCGAATTTCGCTGCGCAATACTCTGCCGCGCGCTGAGCCTGATTGCGGTAGCGCGCAAGCGCGTACACCGGGAAAGAATTCTTGTAGAGGTGATACTTCAAGTAGAAAACGCCAGGGAAGCCTGTTCCTGTAAACTCCTCTTCGCTCCACGAACCGTTTGCATGTTGCTGCGCAATCAGGTACGCCGCCGCGCGCCCGATCGCCGGATCATTCGGGTCTGCACCCGCAAGCAAGCCAATCAATCCCCAAGCCGTTTGGGAAGGCGTGCTATTGCCTTGGCCTTTACTGGAAACCACCTCGTAACTGTTCAACGATTCGCCAAAGCTGCCATCCGCCAATTGTACTTGCCGCAGCCAATTCACCGCGCGCACGCAATAATCCTGCGCCGTCATCGAAACCGTTTCGAGCGCGCGCAACACTCCACTCGTGCCATACACGTAATTCACGCCCCAACGCCCAAACCACGAACCATCTTTGCTCTGATCCTGGGTCAGGAAGCTTACAGCCTTGCGCACCACTCGGTGCTCTGAGGGCCAGCCAAACCGGCCGAGGCATTCCAGCACACGCGCAGTCACGTCCGCTGTTGAAGGATCAATCATCGCGTTATGATCCGCAAACGGAATGTTACAGAGCAACTGTCGGTCATTATCGCGATCGAAAGCGCCCCAGCCGCCATCCCGGTTCTGCATGCTCAGCAGCCACTGAATCCCCCTCCGCATCGCGCCTTCCATGCGCTTCTCATCGGGAAACTTCACACGCTGCAACGCCATCAGGACAAATGCGGTGTCGTCCACGTCCGGATAGAAATCATTGCGAAACTCGAATGCCCAGCCGCCCGGCTCGGCGTCTTTGTTCTTGATCTGCCAGTCGCCGCCACCCAAAATCTGTTTCGACAGCAGCCAGTCCGCGGCCTTCACGAGCGCCGGGTGGTCGGCCGGCAATCCCGCTTCCTCCAGAGCCACCATGGCGATGCACGTATCCCACACAGGCGAAACGCAGGGCTGCAGGCGAATCGTGTCGCCCTCTTCAATCTCAAATCTCGAAAATTCTTTAATCTCGCGAAACGTCAACGGATCTTCGGGTCCGTGTCCCAGCGCGATCAAAGCGAAAATCGAGTTCATCATCGAGGGATAAATCGCCGCCAGCCCTTCGGTCCGCTCCAGGTGTTCCACCATCCATTGTTTTGCTTCACGGATCGCTTTTTGCCGCAGAGGTTTCCAAGGCAGCTTTTCATATAGCTTCAATCCCCGGTCCACCGCCAGGAAAACATTCTTCCACGACAAAAACTGCTTGCTCCAACTGAAAGCCGCCGTCTTTTGCGAAGCATCCTTGAACAGCTCGTCCACTCGCGCATGCTCCGGCAAGCGGAAC
>Ga0181532_10004574_pt1 | contig 12041 bp, 15 predicted proteins | sample PEATcosm2014_Bin_33_FD_119768 | JGI IMG/M metagenome (GOLD analysis project Ga0181532, IMG submission 119768) | Peatland microbial communities from MTU Mesocosm Facility, Houghton, MI, USA - PEATcosm2014_Bin11_30_metaG | ecosystem: Environmental > Terrestrial > Soil > Wetlands > Peat | place...
CTCTAACCAACTTATGTGACGTTCGGTGTGGCTGAAGCCCGCTGTCTATGCACCGCCAGACGCTGAGCGTCACATAAGTACGAAGACAACATAATCCTGGTTATGTTGGGCCCAACATAACGCCGACTACATCCAGCTTTGGCACGGAGACGCCAATCTCCTCCGCGAAAGTCTGGAAGCCGTTCAGCAGACCGCTGCCGTGATCCTCGGGGGCATCGCCCCCGAGCCGGCGGCGGCGACCGCAGCCGCATAACCCGAAACCAACCGGACCCTTAGCGCTCACGCCCGACGTGTGCGCCCATGTCCCCCAACGACAAGAAAACGACAAGGAGAAAAGACGATGCACAGTACGCACAATGCAGTGACCAACCACGAATATCGCCACGTTCCCATCAGCGCGCTGGCCGAGTCCGCCACCAATCCCCGCAAGCGATTTGATCCGAAGAGCCTCGAAGAACTGGCCGCCTCTTTCAAGACGCAAGGCATTCTGGCCCCCCTTCTGGTACGCGAACTGGAAGAAAGCAAGTACGAGGTAGTCGCCGGGGCACGTCGCCTGCGAGCGGCGAAACTGGCGGAACTCGCAAACCTCCCCGTCCGCGTGGTCAAGCTGACCGATGCGGAGGCCATCGAGGCGCAGTGCGTGGAAAACCTGCAACGCGAGGACATCCACCCGCTGGAGGAAGCTCTCGGCTTCAAGTCGCTCTTGGAACTCGGAGAACCTGCCTACACCATCGCTACCATCGCCTCACGTGCTGGCAAGAGCGAGGCGTATGTCTACGGTTTATGTTCTCAAGAACATAAACCGTATTATGTTGTTCTTTGATTTATGTGGCCTCCGGAACCGACAGCTTTTGTACGGCGTGCCATTGGTCCTTCCGAAGACCACATAAGTAAGGTTGGCTAGATCGCCCGCAAGAATGCCATCAGCGTTCCATCCGATGCTAGAGTCGGCTTTTTGGCATCTGGGGTGTTGCACTTTTCGAGCGCCCGCGCTTTCATTTCCAGATCAATCTCGGCATAGACCTGAGTCGTGTCCAGCGAGACGTGACCCAGCCAGGAACGGATGGTGTTGATGTCGACTCCCGCCCGCAACAGATGCGTCGCCGTTGAATGACGCAGAGTATGTGGACTGACTCGTTTCGAGAGAAGTGAAGGCATAGAACGGCTAGCGCGTGCGACGCACATTCTGATCAGCGCGTAAATGCCAAACCGCGTCAAGGGTTCTCGGCGGCGGTTCAGAAAAACGCGTTCTGTGGGAGGACGCCCTTGCACCAGTTGAGCCAGGTGCAGGGCGGTTTTTCCCCAGAGCGGGCATCGCCTTATCCTCCGTCCTTTACCGAGGATTCGTACACTGGCTCTCGGCTGTGGCCCTGTTTCCAGGTCCAGATCAGCAATACAGAGATTTGCCGCTTCGCTCGCCCGAGCTCCGGAGTTGTACAGGAACAACAGGAGCGCATAGTTACGGCGCCCCACCGAAGTCGCGCAGTCCGGTACCGCGAGCAGTGCCTCCACTTCCGGTTTGTCGAGATAAGGAACCAGTCCCCGGATTGTCTTCTTGAAACGGACGTTTCTTAACTCTCCGGACCACGCCACATGCTGAGGACTACACTCAGCGATGAAACGCGCAAGAGAATGTATGGCGGCCAGCCGCTGGTTACGAGTTGCCACACTCACACGCCGAGCCTGTTCGAGATGAGCGAGGAACAGGCGTGCGTGAGCGGCCGAGAGGTCAGCCACTTCGAGCCGGTCCAGCGGTTTGTGGACTTGAGCAGCGACGAACGGAAGCAGCATGGCGAGCGTGTCCCGATAGCTGCGCTGCGTATTGGGAGATAGGTTGCGGTCCCTAATCAGATGTTCAAGCAGGAAACGCCGTATCCATGGGCCCAGTTGTTCATGCTTGTCCATGAATCACCTCGCCGGCATAGTGTTCGAAGCGCAATGACGCTTCTGTGAGTAATTCCGGAGTCATCGTCAGATACCGCTGCGTGCCCGATAAGCTGATGTGGCCCAGGTGCGTGGAGAGTCCCGGAAGCAACCTCTGAACATCCGCGCCGCTCCGGTACCAGGCAATGAGTCGGTGGACTGCAAACGTGTGCCGTAGATCGTGAAGGCGGGGCTGGTAGCGTGCATTCTGGCGCACGACACCGACGTGCTGGCGGAGGCGTTGGAAAGCATCTTCCAAGACCACGCGCTTCACCGGCCCACCTTTCTTGTAGGTAAAGAAGGGGGCGGTATCATGACGAGAATGCCCAGCTAGACGCCGGTTCGCGTCATATTCTGCAAGGACGCTCTGCAGTTGCGTACTGAGCGCAATGCGGCGCGTCTTGTAAAACTTGGTGATTCGTATGGTGAGGATGGATTCCGCGAGTTCCACGTCAGAACACGCGAGACGAATCGGTTCGCTGGTGCGCAGACCGGCACCGTACAGCAGTAAAAGGAGTGCCCGGAGGGTGATCGGCTCCAGCTTACGCCACTCCTTCTGATAGCTGGTCACTCCGTCGAGCAGCCGTCTAAGTTCTTCGCGAGTGTAGATGTAGGGGATGAAGGGGATCGGTTTTTTTGGCCGACGCGCGGGTACCGGAGAACGATCCGTGTACCCGCGCTGGATCGCGAACCTCCAAAAACCGCTGAGAGCATCGTGCTTACGATGCCAGAACAGAGTAACCGGCCCGCGGCCGTTCAGGTAGTCAAGCACGGAGTCTGACGTTATCTTCTTAATCGGTACATTGGGCCCCATCCTCTCAGTGAAAGCGCGAAGGACATAGGCTTCGACTCCGAAGACCATGCCCGTGGCCTGCTTGTTGGCGACGTATTCGCGTGTTGCGGGACCCAGTTTCATAGCAAACCTCCGAGATCGAGCTCGGCAACTTCGCGCAGAGCCGGCATATCCACCTTGGCGTAGATACGAGTTGAGTCGATTGAGCGATGTCCAAGATGAGCGCCGACCTCCGTTAAAGTGAGACCTTGCGCCAGCAAGTGGGTGGCGCATGCATGACGCAAACAGTGCGGGCCGGTGCGCCGTGACTGTACCCCCAGCCGCTTGAATCGTTTTGCGACGATATCGTAAAGTCCACCATGTCGGAAGGGTCTGCGCGGCGCATACATACGGAGAAACATCTCCCGATGCTCAGTGGGTGGGCGCACTTCACGGATGTACCGGGCCATGGCATCCGCCAGTGAGGGGATGAGCGGGCAGACGCGGGCACTACGCTGCTTCGTCGCAGTGATCGTCAAAGTCTTTTGGTCCCAGTTCACGTCCTCAAGACGAAGGCGCCGGACCTCACTGACGCGCAATCCATAGACGGCAAGCAAAAGTAGGATGGGCCGATCACGGATGTCGACTTTTCGATTTGTTTCCGTACTGGCCAGGAGCCTTTGAACGTCCTCCCATGCGGGACCAAGCGGAAGCTGTTCGTGCTGATAGACACGTGGACCGTGAATCGATACTGCTAGCCCCGGCTTTGTCCAACCCATCTCCTCGCCGTAGCGGAAGAAGATACGAAGCTGGTGGGCTATGGAGCGAATGCCGTGGCGTGTCCAGCCTTGCTTTCCCAGCAGAGCCAAGAACCGCTCCACATCTGCGATCTTGAGTTTGGAGAGTCGATGCACGCGGGTGTGTTTGAAGAACTTCCTGAGGCTTTGGCGAACGGTTTTGATCGTGGCGGGCGACAGCCCGCGCTCTACTTCCAGATAGCGACAAAGCGCGTCGATCTCCTGTTGATGCGGCGAAGGAGCGCGATCTGATTCCCGCAACCGGCCAGCGAAGCGCAGCCAGTTGCAAGTGGTCTGCCGAAACTCCTTGTCGGTTTGTTGAGGGCCATGGCAACTTGCATTGCGATACGAGCGATGAGCCCACCGTGTTGCTGCACGCTCGACCTCTTTGCGTTCCACTGGGCTTGATTCATCCAGTTTCATCCATATGGCGGCGCGGTAGATGATCCCGGCTGCGCCCCTGAGAGTGTGCAGCGCTGCTCCCTGGGCAGCGAGGTGTGCCAGATAACGACGCCTCGATTCGTGTAACGGACCATTTTCGTGACGTGCGACGGTGCGTGGACAACGGTAAAGAGTTTTGAACATGGAAAGCCTCCTGGCTGGGGAGGCTCTGCTCCCGATCCTCTTTTGTCCAGTCACCACCTCAACTTGTACGTAAGCGTCCGCCGGAGACCGTCTGGACGAGAATGTAGATAGAAGTCATGCTTCGGATGTGGACACAAGCAGTAGTGTCCACTTGGAGCGATGATGGACACTTACACTCAATCGGTCTCAGGGGCAGTCGTTGGCCCAGCCAAGAGCCCTAAACGCCAACTCCGGACGATCGCGGAGAAACGGCAGATCGTCGAAGAGACGATGGTTGAGGGCGCATCCGTGGCGCGAATCGCTCGGGCTCACGGTGTCAACGCCAATCAGGTGTTCTACTGGCGAATGCTTTATCGAAAAGGACGGCTGGGCGCAGCGGCGCTGCTGCCGGTCCGGGTGACATCTGAGAGGTTGTCTCTACAAGGCCCCTCGCTCCCGGAGCGTGCTTGCGTTAAATCCGCTTCTGGTTCTGCCGGCACGATTCACATTGAGCTTCGGCATGCACAGATGCGAATCGAGGGAAGCGCCGATCCATCTGTGTTGCGGGTGTTGCTGGAGTGTTTGCAGCGATGATCGCACCTCCCGCCAACACGCGGATTTGGATTGCGGCCGGCGTCACCGACCTGCGACGCGGTTTCATGGGCCTGAGCGCGCTGGTGCAAACTAAGCTGGAACAAAGTCCGACGTCCGAGACTTATTTGCTGGGTCGGACACCGGGGGCGAGCGAGCAGTTGCGATCTATAGCTTGATCGGAACAGCGAAGCTGAACGACCGTGATCCAGAAGCCTACTTGCAAATGGTGCTGTCCCGAATCGCCAATCACCCCGTCAATCGAATCGGTGAGTTGTTGCCGTGGAACCTTGACATCGATTCGGAACCCTGAGTGCACGTTTACAATGCTCCTTGTGAAGGCAGTCTTAGCTTCGGTTTTTATTGCCACCCTTGCAACCGCGTGTGTTGCGCAGGAAGTTACCGTTCGGGTGATCAATGCGAAAAACGGCCAGCCTCTCCCGAATGAGAGCGTCGTTGTACAGTTTATGGGCACACAGGCAAGTTCGTCGTCGATGCAACTCACCACCGACGCAAAAGGCGAGGCGCACTTCAACATTCCCGACTCTCAGACTGAACACCTTGACGTTCGTGTTGTGCTGAAGTCCGGGCACTGGGACTGCGGCTGCTGGGTGATGACCGATCCGAAGACTGTGCAGCAAGGGATCGTGGCATATACGCCGATTAAGAACCATGACATGCCTGTCGCAAAACCCAACGAGATTATCGTCCTGGCTCGACCGCTTAGGTTTATCGAAAGACTCCTGTGGCCGATTGTGAAGCAATAGTTCAGGTAGCTGGCGATAAATCAATAGCGCTCACCATCCCCCTGAAGGAACCGCGCAGGCGCGCGGTCTCGGTCGTACGCTTACAAAACTTGTTCTTTCGGGAACGAATCACGAGACTCGTAACGTGCCGACTGTCGCTCCTTGACGGGTTCTGAGTGACAGACCGTTGAAACATTGCCCTACCGAGCGGGGTTACTCAGATATGTCGCGGAACTGAAAGTGCAAAACGGCGGGGATAAAAAAGATAGCGGGAGTGGTGAACGACACCAGAACAAACTGCCAGAGAGGAGCATGCTGCATCGGAAACGGCAAAGGCCAGTCCTTCGGCAGAACTGCCGCGATCGGATAGAAGAAGTATCGTAAAAACAGCCCGGCCTCAAGGTGAAACCGCATAGGAAGTGTCGTCAAGAGTGCAAGACAAGCAAAAACGACGCAACAGGTCACTAGAGCGTCCAGCAGACTCCTTCGAAGGACCGAGACTGCGACCATGCACCCTGACAGCGCAACGCAGAAGACGGCAGTGCGCGAAGCTAGCGACACAACTGCCGTTGCCGTCGGGGCAGAAAGACCCCGAAAGCCAGTGCAGATGCAGACCCACAAAAACAAAGAAGCCACGTAAACTACCGCGAACAGGATGACATGCAGCTCTATTGCGATGCTCTTACCCAGGAGGTATTGAAAACGCGAAACGGGTTGCGTGCACCCGATTCGTATCATTCCGTATTGGCTGTCCACTGCAACACAGTAGGAGCTAAAGGCAACAATGAAGAGCTGGAAGAAGATGGTCTTCCACGAAACAAAGAACAGATACGGCAGCGCCTCTAAGACCGTTGCTGGCCCGAGATGGGCCGAGAGACGCTCGACATAAAACAACTGAAAAACGAAAAGCAGCAGAAACGCTGGAATGCTAGCGTACGCGATTTGAGGGATTCGGAAAGCGTAAAACTTAAGAAACTCTGCCCACACCGAGTTCAAGAGATTCATGTCGGAAGATTGGTCTGACTTCGTCATTTAAGTCCCTCACTCATGCCAGAACCGTATTCGGAAACATATGTGTGCTCAAGATCACCCTTTGCTGGAGAGAGTTCTAGAATATCCAGGCCACTGCGCACGAGCACGATCCCGATTTGGGCGACGCTCTGGTTGGAGACCGTGCACATCAGTCCGTCCTCGCTCGGCTGAACCTCGAAAACGAAGTCTTCCTTGGTCAGCACATCCAGTGCTGCGGCGGGATTGCTGCACCGAACGAACATTTTGACAGTACTCGCGTTGTCACCTTGGATTTTCTGATCACGCGCCACACGTCCGGCCTTGACGAAGACGACACGATTGCATACCCGCTGAATCTCAGAGAGCAAATGGCTCGATACCAACACCGCAGTTCCGCTTTCAGCCAACTGCCTGATAAGGTCGCGCATGGCAACGATTGCAGCTGGATCAAGACCATTTGTCGGTTCGTCTAAAACCAAGAGTTTCGGTTTGTGTAGGATCGCCATGGCGATTCCCAAGCGCTGCTTCATTCCGGTGGAGAACTTTCGGACAGGTTTTCGTGAATCAGAATCGAGGCCGACACGATTCAGTGCGTTGCCGATCAGGGCATCGCTATAGTGACCTCTCACACGCGCCAGATAAGCGAGGTGGTCGCGGGCGTTCAGCCCCGGGTAGAACGCCGGGGATTCGATGAGAGCACCCAGTCTACCTAGGTAGGCCCTAGGGCTGTCTGAAAACAGTATTCCATCTATCGTCACGGACCCCGAGTTTGCATTCAGCAACCCCGAGATAATCTTCATAGTCGTAGACTTACCAGCGCCGTTTGGGCCGACGAAGCCTACGACTTCGCCTTCCGCCACTGAAAAAGAAATTCCATCAACCACCGTGCAGGTCCCGAATCTCTTAACTAGGGCGTTTACTTCAAGCATGACAGTGCTCCACACTTGACCGGAATCAATTATGCTCGAAAACCTCCCGTCTGAACATTGATTCGGCGACTGCGGACGTGTCTCCCCTCGGCCTCAAAACGGTTTCGATAGCCAACTGTTGAGAAATTGCGGTTACACTACAACCGAAATCGAGGAATTGCTACCTCAACTGATGCTTCCTCGTGCGCTCACCACTTGGCTGGTCATTTCTCATTATCTCCGCTCAGTTATGTTGTGAAGCTTCGATCCGCACAACCGCACTTCGTACCGCGAAGAAACGTGGCCGCCACATAAACGAAACGACAACATAATATGGTTTATGTTCTCAAGAACATAAACCGTAGACATACGCCTCGCTCTTGCCAGCCCGGGACGCGATGGTTGCGATGGTGTAGGCAGGCTCTCCAAGTTCCAAAAGTGACTTAAAACCGAGAGCTTCCTCCAGCGGGTGGATGTCCTCGCGTTGCAGGTTCTCCACTTATCTTTAGTCCTGAAAGAGCATTCCACCACATACACGACGGTGGAATCCTGCACGATGCAGAATCGTTATCTGTAGTGATCCCATGACGTGAAACCAGTCCGCGTTGGCGCAGTTGAGCGTAGCGAAACTGTGCCAATGCGGATTGGGCGCCTAATTCAGGAGGATTAATGATCAGAGTGCAACGAATCATTGTGCCCGATACGCAGGAGCGCTGCTGGGTGCTGTTCAACGCAGACCACCCGCTCATCGCTCCAAACCAGTACTTGTTGTACCTGCACCATCTGGGGCGGTCGCCAAACACCGTCCGAGCCTATGCCCACCATCTCCAAGCATTCTCAAAGTTCTTATCTGAAGACAACCGAGACTGGACGACGCTCACCCTGACCGAACTGGCGAAGTTCGTTGCGTGGTTGCGTCGAATCAGTTCATCGAACGGCAAATCACGGTCCGACGCTACGATCAACACAGTCCTCGCTGCGGTTGGTTCCTTCTACGAATATCAGGACAGGCTTGGAGTTGAGACAAACATCAGCCGCTCGCGGCGGTTTGGAGCAAAGAGTCCATACAAGCCGTTCTTGCACCACATTAGCCGAAGCCGCCCCTTGCAACGCGCGGTTATGCAGGTGCGTGCGACGCGACGCCTGCCACGGGTGTTTTCAGTGCAAGAGGTCCAGGCTCTACTAAATGTGTGTACGCGGCAGCGGGACCGTTTCCTGGTGAGCCTTTTGTACGAGAGCGGGATGAGGATCGGCCAGGCGCTGGGTTTGCGCCATGCCGACATCCGTTCCTATGACGGAGAGATCGACATCATTCCTCGCGTGAACACCAATGGTGCCCTTGCCAAATCGCGCTCTCCCTTCACCGTACAGATCTCGAAAGAACTGATGGAACTGTATGCGGACTATCTTGTACACGAATACCAAGAGGCCACTCACGACTACGTTTTTGTGAACTGGTGGTCCGGGCGCATCGGGGCACCGATGACCTACTCCACGGTGATCGATCTGTTCCGCAAACTCAGCGCCAGGGCTGGTCTGCATGCCACGCCACACATGTTCCGCCACACGCACGCAACCGATCTGTTGAGAGCCGGCTGGGACCCAGTATATGTCCAGCGTCGTCTCGGGCACGCGCAGATTCAAACCACAGTCAACACCTATGCGCATCTGTCGAGCGGAGATCTGGCGAAAATGTTTGCGCGCTATCAAAAGGAGCGTGCAAGGTGACGAGGATCACTTGGAGTCGTGAACGACAGCAATCTTTGCTTGGCCAGCTCTCAGGGTTCTGGAAGGGAGACATCTGGGACATGCGTGCCAGCCCATTGCAAACTGGGCTTTCGGCAAAAACGAAGCAGCGCCGTCTACACTTCGGCTGCAAATCTGCGACCATCAACAGCGAACTCAAGTATGCGTGCTGGAAAAAGTTTTCCGACGGCGATTGGAGAAACACCCAGGAACTGGGCAGGGTTCACCGCATGGTGAAGTGGCTGAATAGTCTTGGTCCGCTGCCGGCGTCTTTGATGATCCGACCCTTCGCCGAATGGCGAGCACGGTACACGACGTATCTGAAAGAGCGCGGCATGTACCGCCAAGGCACCACATCCCGCATGGATCGGGAGCAACGGCCGTGCGTGACTTCGCGCGATAGTCACTACATCAGCACTCTTCGGCAGGTCTATTCCATCCTGGAAAGCGCATACGATGACCGGCCCGAATATGAGAAAGATGTGTGGAACCTGCAGCGGATGGCGATCCCCATCAGTCTCTCGCTCTCCAATGTCACCCTGAGTTTTCATCGCATCCGACAACCGTGGTTACGAACAACAGTCAAAGCTTACATACAGTACTGTCTGCCGATCTACGCAGAAGGCACATGCCGAACGCGATTGCAGTCGCTGACGTGTTTCTCGGAGTTCCTCATGCAAGAACGACCCAGAGCCACTGCCAAGGCCATCACACGCAAACTGCTGCTGGAATATCTGAGTTATCTACCCACGCGGGTCTGCGTCTCAGTTCGTAAGAGTCATTTGCTCAATCTCCGAAACTTCGTCGAAACAGCCGCACGCGAGCGCTGGCTGCCGATCGCTGCGGAGCGAATGATATTTGATGAAGAAATACCGCGACCACCCAAGGCGCAGCCTCGCTACATCCCGGCTGCGGTCTTGGACCAACTGAACTCGCATCTGGGCAATCTGAAGGCTCCGTGGATGCAGATGGTCCTCATTCTTCAAGAGTGTGGAATGCGCATCAGTGAACTCCTGCAATTGCCATTGGACTGCCTGACGCAGGATGCTCGGGGTACATTCTATCTGCGATTCATGCAAGGTAAGATGAAAAGAGAACATACGATTCCCGTTTCACACGAGATCACCCGCGTCTTACAGGAACAACAGCAGGTGGTGCGAGCTACCGGACACTCGACCACTTTGCTGTTTCCGAATTCGAAGGGCGGTGTGAGCAAACAACAAAGCTTCGCACAACGCGTCAACCGCTTGGCGTATGACCATCAAATCCGCGACGCCAACGGCAAACTCTTTCGCTTCCAGTCACATCAGTTTCGCCACACCGTCGGAACGCGAATGATCAACCTCGGCGTTCCCCACCACTTTATTCAACGCTACCTCGGCCATCTTGGGCCGGAGATGACAAACCGTTACGCGCACATTCATGACGCCACTATGCGGGAGAAACTCTCGGAGTACCTGCAAGGGACATTGGTGGATGTGACCGGCAAGGTGGTGCCGGAGGAAGGGCCGCTCGATACAGGTGATCTGCGCTGGTTCACGCGCAACGTGCTCGCTCAAGCCCTGCCAAACGGCTACTGCGCGATTCCGGTTGTCGCCGGGCCATGTCCTCATCCGAATGCGTGTCTGAATTGCGCTCACTTCCGCACGGATGCAAGCTTCCTCGATGTGCATAAAGCCGAACTGCGCGACACGGAGCGAGTCATCACCAAGGCCAACGCGAATGGATGGACACGGCAGATCGAAATGAATGAGCGGAAGCGAAACAACCTGGTCAGCATCGTCACATCATTGGAGCGAACACATGCCTAGAAATACTGAGGGTCTCAAGCGGAGCGCGCGACTGCGCAGCGAGAGTGTAATGCAGCGGGCTTTGGCAGCTTTGCAGCGAATGGACGCTTCTGATCGGCAGATCAACTTCCGAACAGTAGCCACGCAAGCAGGGGTCTCGACGGCATGGTTGTACAGCCAGGAGGAACTGCGGGGCCGTATCATGCGATCGCGCAGGGCCACGACTGGCGTTCCACCTCCAGCGTCGCCCTCACGGGATCGAGAGCGCGCGTCTAGGCAGAACATAGTGGCGACTCTGCGGCTCCGGATCAAGAATCTTGAGGAGAAGAATCGGGAACTGACTGGCCTTCTGGAGTTGGTGTATGGGAAACTTGCCTTGGCACGCGAGCAGAACGCCTCCGTAGGCGCTGCACCTTGAGGGAGCTGCAGAACCCTCGTCGCTAACCGACTCTGCAATCTCATTGGTTAAGGAGTAGGGAAAGACTACCCGGAAGTGCAAGAAGCGATGAAGCTGCGCGGCATCACCGATCCGTGGAACGTGGTGTGCGGGGCGGTCCCGTGAGCTATTTCAACACCACTGAAGAACAGGGCGACGACTTTTTCGCGTGATGTGCATGAAGGAGTTCGGAGCGATCCAAAATTGGAGCCCAATCTCCGGTTCATCGATTCTGTGGGATGACGACGCGAAGAAAGTGGTGCGCGTTGTGGATACGGGTGTGCCGCTGATGAAAGCAGATCGGAATTATTCCGCGGCAAAGACCGGTGCGGCGCGGGATGCGGGTTCGGCTTTGGGAACCGCGCCGCCAGCGAGGACATTCTTTTTGAGCCTCGCGCTTGGCACCAGCAGAGCATGGACAAGCGTTGGAAAGTGGTTGATGAGATAATGCAGCCGAGTTTCAGTCACCGGCGCGGAGCCACTCCTTGATTAGTCGGATAACCGGACATATGAGGCATAAGAAAGTTTGTTTTCTCACGTTTTTGTTCGCTATTTCGCCATCTGCGATAGGAGCAAATCCTAGACAAGCCGAGGCTGGCACGCAGAATAGGGGTCCAGGAAACAGCGTTTCTGAAGAGATTCCTGACAGCGCAAACCGCTCCTCGATCTATCGCTCGGACCATCTCGAAGGTCACCTGGCTTCATGGACGGCTGAGGATGGAAAACTTCATATCCTCTATCACGGTCAATACCTTAC
>Ga0181532_10004575_pt1 | contig 12040 bp, 9 predicted proteins | sample PEATcosm2014_Bin_33_FD_119768 | JGI IMG/M metagenome (GOLD analysis project Ga0181532, IMG submission 119768) | Peatland microbial communities from MTU Mesocosm Facility, Houghton, MI, USA - PEATcosm2014_Bin11_30_metaG | ecosystem: Environmental > Terrestrial > Soil > Wetlands > Peat | place...
ACGTTGCTCTGCCGCATTTGCCGAAGACTGCCATCGAGCATGGTGTCGTCTGGCGACCGGGCGCGGATGAGTCTTGGACCTGGGACGAGTCCTACACCATTTCCGAGAATCTATTTCTCGCCTACCAGCGCGGCGCAGGCTCGCGCTACAAGCAACTCGGCATCCGGTATCTCGACAATATCTTTTACCAGCCGGTATCGGCAGGTCAGAACAATCTGGCCGGGCGCCATGCGTACAGCCACGTCAATTCCCTTTGCTCGGCAATGCAGGCCTATCTCTCCGCCGGCAGCGAAATGCACCTGCGCGCCGCGAAAAACGGTTTTGAAATGCTCCTGGCACAGAGCTACGCCACCGGAGGCTGGGGGCCTGACGAAACTCTGCGCGCGCCGGACAGCGACGACGTTTTTGCCAGCTTAAGCAACACACACAGCAGCTTCGAAACGCCCTGCGGCTCGTACGCCCATTTCAAACTCACCCGCTACCTGCTGCGCGTCACCCGCGATTCTCTGTATGGCGACAGCATGGAACGCGTCATGTACAACACCATTCTCGGCGCCAAGCCTCTCGAGCCTGACGGAAGAACGTTCTACTATGCCGATTACAATTTTCAAGGAAAAAAGTTTTATAAGGACGGCCGTTGGCCGTGCTGTTCCGGCACCATGCCGCAAATTGCCGCCGACTACCGCATCAGCACTTATTTTCGCGATCCCGCCGGCGTGTATGTAAATCTCTATCTCCCTTCCGCGTTGCAGTGGAATCAGGATGGTGCTCGCTTCGCTCTGAAGCAGACCACCGCTTATCCGCTTGATTCCTTAGTCCATTTTGAAGTGCAAGCGGCGCAGCCAAGAAATTTCGCGCTGCGTTTCCGCATTCCTGCCTGGGCCGGAGCTCCCAGGCTTCTCGTGAACGGCAAGCGCACCAGCGCTCAAGTCATCCCCGGGACTTTTGTTTCTATTTTGCGAGAGTGGAAGAACGGCGACCGCCTCGAGCTCGAATTACCCATGAAGCTGCGCCTCGAACCCATCGACAAACGTCATCCGGACACCGCCGCTCTTCTCTCTGGACCAGTCGTCCTCTTCGGCATCGAGGGCGCCTCGCATCCCACGACGCGTGGCCAACTTCTAGCCGCGAATCCAGTGGGTCCCGGTACATGGCTGGCGCAAACGGCCACCGGCCCAATGTACTTGCGTACCTTCTACGCCATCGCCGACGAGCCCTACAGAACTTATTTCCAGCTTACCGCGTAGCGGAGCAAATCTGCGTTTGCAGTAATTCCTGGCCGATCGCTCCCGCGTCCCAACCCAGACTCAGCTGCGCGCGAGGCAAGCTCGCCCGCATTCCTTCCCATGGACGAGAAGCAAAGCCGAACTTCGCCCGAATTCGCCGCACCCGTTCTGAAACCTGATTCCGATACTCCTCTGGCGCGTACCCATTTTTCGCGTACCACCGCTCATATTGCTTCGCCAGCTTTGGAAATTTCTCACGGATAAACGGCAAAAACTGTTTCGCAGAAGAGGGCATCAGGAACAGCACGCCTGAATAAAACCATTGCGCCCCGGCTTCTTTCGATGCCGCCGCCACTGCTTCCAATTCCCCATCATTAATTCCAGGCAGCAGCGGCGACGCCGACACTCCTACGCTCAATCCCGCTTCTCGCAACTGCTTCACCGCCGCCAACCGCAAATCCGGCCGAGGCGCGCGCGGCTCCAGCAAGCGTGCCAGCCTGGGCCGCAGCGTCGTTACAGTGAGGTTCAGCGTGAGCGCGGACTTGGCCGCGATCCTCTGCAGCACGTCAATATCCCGCACAATCTGGTTGGACTTGGTGATCACCGAAACGCTCAGCCCTTCGCGCTTGGCCAATTCCTCCAGGCATGCCCTCGTCACGCCGTGCTCCTTCTCGGCCGGCTGGTACGGATCTGTTGCCGTGCCGATGGCAATGTGCTCCGACTGCGTATAGCCAGATGCCTTCGATTCGTACGAATACTTCCGCGAGATGTCGTTCGCCAGAAGCACGGCCGCGTCTTGCTTTACAAAGATCTTCCGCTCGAACTCCCCGCCATCGATTTCCATATATTCGTGGGTGTACCGAGCGTAGCAGTACTTGCAACCAAACTCGCACCCGCGGTACGGGTTGATGGTCCAGTCGAACGGCACGCGCTCGGAATCGCACCGGTTCAATATCGATTTCACCGGGAGGAGAAAATACTCCGGCTTCTCCATCGACTTCCGCCGCGTCTCCGCCACCGACGAGTTTGCGGCGAGGCGTGCTATGCCCACCAGTGGCGCACCGGGAGTCCGGAGTTTTGGCGGGGGGCAATCCGCCGTGGGGCTTTCCGGACTTCCCTTGCGCCAGCCGGTTGCACCCTGGGCAAGGGGACCGGCCTCTGGTTTGGGGTCAGGCGTATCAGGGCAAAAAGGCAGGAAGCGAACTGCGGAGCGACGAACGAGGCGGCGCCGCATCTGGTGACGCGGAGCTGTAAGGGGGAGAACTGGGGGCATAGCACACCTCAAGCCCGGCCAGTATTTCGCCTTTTGTTCGCCATGTCAAGAATTTTCTCCTTATCTTCGCCCAAGGCTCCCGCTGCACTTCTCCTTGCGTCCACTCTCCGCCCTCTGTTCTAATCTCGACGGCGCGAACTCTTGCTGATCATTTGCCTTCGGGCAGCGTTTCCAGCGCCCCTTCGCGTCTCACCTTCGGGAGAACAACAGGGGATCTCGTGCGCTCTCAACTTTTCCTGCTCGGCATTCTCGCATTTCATATTCCTTGTTCTGCCGCCTTTGCCCAGGCTCCGGCACCGAAACCCGCCGCTAAACCTCTGGCAAAATCCGCGCCAACGCAGGACAGTGTTCCTTCGCCCGTCTCGAAGCACTATCCGATCCTCATTATCGCGCATGGCAACGAACCTTCCTGGAGTTTGCGCTTGGGCATGAAAGGCCCTGAGCGGCTCGATCGCCTCAACTATCCGCCCATCGTTCTTGAGCCGGGCGAAATCACGCCCGGTGACACGGGCAATTCCTGGACTTACAACGCCAGGGATACTGCAACCGGGGCGACCGTCGTCGTGAAGCTCACTCGCGATGTCTGTTCCGACGGCATGTCGGACGCCAGGTACACTTTTCGCGCCGAGGTCAACCACGCGCAGATCGGCCCGCTGAAGGGCTGCGGCCAGAGTTCTCCGGACAAGTTCCCGGAGTTCCGCAAGAAGAACCAGCTCGACATGCCCGATGACACTGACACGAAGGACAAAGACAAGGAAAAGGACAAGAAGACCGTTCTCGATCCCATCACCAATTTCCATTCACCGGTCGCGACTGCCTATCTCGATACTGGGGGTCACGTGATTGTCAGCCACGGCGAAGCAAGGAAGGCGGCGGGAATCGGCGCGGAGCCGGCGCTTTCGCACGACGGGAAGAAGTTGCTCTACACGCGCTCAGATTCCAAGAGCGGCCCGGAACGTTCCATCGTTCTCTACGACCTCGACACTGGCCGCTCCCGCGATATCGCGGGCAACAACGTTCGGCAGGCATTCTGGTCGCCGGATGATTCGCGCATCGCATACCTGAAGTTCGATGGCAAGCTTTGGCAGGTTTGGACCGCCCCGGCGAGCGCGCCGGAAAAAGCGGCGGCGTTGTCCGCGCAGAACGTGGATGCATTGCACGGCTGGGTGAACGCTTCCACCGTTCTAGCCTCGGACACGCAGAACCTCTACTGGCTTAGCGAGGACAAACCCGCGCAAACCGTGCCGCTCAAGGAAATTTACGGCGACAGCTTCCAGATCATGAGCAGCGACACGATTCGCGTCTGCCCTGTGAATCCCGATCTGCTTTTGGTTTCCGCTTATTATCTGAACACACCTGCAGGCGCACCCACAGATTCCATGGGAATAAACCAGACATTTTTCCTTTATGAACTGAAGTCCAGACGTCGCGTGATTCTTGGGCCGGCGGATGCCTTCACGCGCGACGCGGAATGGTCTCGCGACGGGTTGCAGGTTTTCTTCACCCGGGGAGTCCCCGCAAAAGGTGCGCTGGTCACGGACCGCATGTTCTGGGACGGCACCGGCGAGAAGCGCTACTCCCCGGGCATCTCCCTTGTCGTCGGCAAATAATAGAAGCTCGGGTGGTGATGTACGGTTATCAACATCATGATCGGCTCCCGGCTCACTAGCTAGCCTATGGTCGTCGAACAACTCATGGAGATTTAGCAGCGGGGGGCAGAAGATCGAATGGCGGTAAACACTGCGGGATATTAGCCAGAGGCCGTTTGATCAACCTAAGGTGTAGCGACCCGGAAAACGATTTGTGAACCTTTGGACAGGCGGAAGTTCCCTTTCTTCGAGACCAACAGCGAAAGGTGCACTCCGTTGAGAGTTTGAAACGCGATATCGATGTCTGGAAGGGCGATGGCACCCCGGCTTTTCGCCGTGAGCACATCGACGGTTCCCTCATTGGCACTCCGATGGCCGGCCATCAGCGCGCCGGTGTCCACTCCATTAAGATTGTCGGTTCCCCCGGACTCCGGAGGGGCAATAGCTTGAATGTCCATAGGCAGGGAGTCAGGTTCCCCTGCTCTCAACGACACTCTGCCAAAGACAATCCACAGTCCGTATAGTCCGCCTGGCTCCGGCGCGGTTTCCACTTTGGAGATTTTGCCGTTGATGAGCGCACCTTTCTTGATGACAGTTCGAGAGCCGTCCTTCACATCATGAGTGACCTGCGCATTCACAAGATCGCCCTGCTTGCATTGTGAGGTTTCAATTCCCGTCGTCAGTTTGGCTACGATGGCCGTGCCGCCCGGCAATGCCAGAGTGTTACCGGAAGAACTTGATGAATCAGTGGCTTGAGGCAGCGGTTTAGGAGGAGCACTGGAAGCGTCTTGTGCGCAGGCAAGGGAGGCCAATAGGAGGGAGAAAATTGCGGGAATCGCAAAACGACTCATCGGAATTCCCCTTGGGTGATCTTGAGGATTCTATGGGCCAAACTAGCATCTGTAATTTGCTTTGTCGATGAGGAAAAGATTCATAGGGTACTTGAACTCGGAGCCGCTGCCGAGGCGGTTTTTGGGCTCTCGATGGGTGGTGATCTTCGGGGTTATTTTTAGGCTGGGCGCATCGTGGGGCGTGGGGGCTTGGCCCCCGGAAGGTGGCCGCCACAGGGTGGGGGACAACCGCGGAAACGGGTTGTAGACCGTTCGTACTGTTAATCGATTCTGTGGGTGCCTGCTCGTATTTCGGCAGTGGTAGGGTGGGTCTGCGAAAATAGAGTTTCGAGGTGCGTCGTGTTGCCGGCCCTGGTTCTTGCGGCGGCTCTTTGGTGCGCTCCAGGTGGATGTTCACTGGAGCCGCGCGGGATTGGCTTGGCCGCGGCACAAGAAGCTCAGGATGCGAAGCCGGCTCCGCAGGAAAAGACGACCGGCGATGGAGCGCAGACTGCACCGGCGGCGTCAGCGAAACCGTCGGACAAGCCGAAGAAAGTCATCACCAACGACGACCTGAAAAGTTCCGGGAGCAGCTACGGCGGAAATTTCGCGACTCCCTTCGGACAGATCAACGACTGCGACTCAACCTGCTTCGATGCGGTACGATCCTGGACGCGGGCCAGCGGAACGGAGAACCAGAACTGGAGACGTGATGAGCTGGAAGCCATAGACCGAGTGCGCGGCGACCCCGAGTGGCAGAGATACCTGCGGGACATCTATGAGGCGCAACGCAAAGTCTGCCAGGTGACCAACGACAGGAGAGATGAGTTGTTTAAGTTTGCGAACCCGCGCAACGTGACGCCGGAAGAAATTGCGATTGATGAAAAGTACGACCCGAAGATGAAGGCGGCGCAGGCCGAGTTGGAAGGCCTGCGGACCAAACTTGGCGCAATGCAGAAAAAGTTCTTCAGCAATCCTTATGCGTACCAGTTCGCCATAATGCAAGGCATGCGCACGATGACTGTGAACTGCCCCAGCACCCCGCGCACCATCTACTATTAGCTGAAGCATTCCCTGAGAACCGGCCACCTCCCTAGACTACAATACGTCTGAACACAGGGAGCGAGGTGGGTATGCGCGCGACGCAGATGGGCATGGCAGTTGTGGCGCTGGGGAGTCTACTGGCGGCAGCGGGAATGGCGCAGGAACCTGCGGCTCCCGCACAGGCGCAGAACGAGGTGCAGCGGGCGATCCAATGGAAGACGTTTGCCTACACCTGCGAGGGCGGAGCAAAGTTGGTGGTGTACCTGCACGAGACGACGGCCAAGGTCCGCTTCCAGGATAAACAGTATCTGATGATGCAGACGCGGTCGGCGGATGGCGGGCGGTACTCCGATGGAAAAGTAGTGTGGTGGGGCAAGGGAAATGGCGGATTCCTACAGGAGGACACGCCGGACGGGGACGGGAAGATGATCGTGAAGGATTGCCAGTTGGATAAGCCGCTAAATACCGGCTCGGTGACGGGGACGGTGAGCTACCTGCAACGGATGGCGCTGCCGACGAATGCGGTGATCCAGGTGCAATTGCTGGATGTATCGCTCGCGGACGCACCGGCAAAAGTGATTGCGGAGGAAAAGATCAACCTGGGCCAACGGCAGGTGCCGGTGCCGTTCGAATTGAAGTTCGATCCGGCGAAGATTGAAGTGAAAAACAGGTATTCGGTGAGCGCAAAAATACTGGTGGACGGGCAACTGCAATTCATGACTGACCAGTCGTATGGGGTGCTGACCCAGGGCAAGCCCATGCACGTGGATGTGATTTTGAAGCAGTTGGCTCCGGCTGGAGTGAAGTAGGAGAGCGGACCGCCGCCCTCCCACGGGGACAACCAGAAGGCAGTCTCTGTAAGAGAATACGAGTGGTTGACAAGATTTGGTGATCTTGCAACAGGCGGCACAACGATGTTGCGCCCTTGCGAAGAGTACCCCGCGAGCCGGCAACATGCCGGCACTATAAAAGGAGCTGCCACGGCAGGTTCGACCCGGCCATTCGGCCAGTTAGCGCTTTGGACGCCAGGGGATTTGGTTGGATGTCCTTGCGCTTTCCGGCAGATAGACTTTAGATATGGCGACCTCCCCCACGGCAGTAGTGCGTCAAGTTGGCCTCCTGGTGCTCGAAGACGACCCGGGGAATGCAGGGGCGTTGAAGCAGATCCTGGATAGCGAGGGCTGGCGGGTACGCATTGTGGCGGACGTGCCCATGCTGCACGCGGAGCTGAAGACCGGGGAATATTCGCTGTTGATTGCGAATGTGGCCCTGATCAAGCTGGAATCGCCCACGTTTCACGTGCTGCGGGAACTGAACGCGGCCACGCCGGAAGAAGGCGGGCGAATCCGGGTCCTGTTCGTAGTGCCGGAAATGTCGGGGAGCGAATACGTAACGGCACTGGAGGCGGCCAGGGTACCGTATGCGGTGCGACCTTTCCACTTGCACGATTTCCTCGAAAAAGTGAGCGATTTGCTGGTGGAAGTGAAGGCCATCGAAGCACCCCTGCGCATGACGCGGTATGAATTCGGAGCGGCGCGGAAGAAGAAGAAAGAGGCCGGGCGGACAACGTCGATGTTTGCGTCGCGCGACTCGTATTCCTATAGCGAAGAAGAGATTGCCGAGTACGAAAAACAAGAAGCCGAGTCGTCGAAGATGCGGCGGCTGAAGCCACGGACCAACCTCGGGAACCCGAGAGAGTAAGGAAGCAAGGAAGACCCCGCTGCAACCTCAGCCGCGCTTGAGAACAAATCCCCTGCAAGAAAATCGCAACGGGTCGTTCTAACCCCAAGGCGTGCCCTGAGTGGGCGCGCAGGAGGCTGGAATGGACCGGTCCGCATATACGTTGTTTGGCAGCTCTATCTATGGAATAGCCACTTTGGGGATGGCAACGCTGGGATTTCTATGGTCGCCCGGTGGCAACGCAGGGCCACGGGAGAAGGCGGAAGGGGAATGGCGGCTGCTCGAACCGATCAGCTACGAAAACCTGACAGTGTTTCCTGTTGTGAGTCTGTTGGAGTACGACACCGGCGGATTTATGACGCTCGAGGAGGGGCTATCGCGCGGAGAAGTGCTAGTCCAGGAACAAGGCTCAGAAACACTGATTCGAGATCGCGGGACGGTCCGGCCGGTCACGCAGAACTACAGCGGGCCGACGGTGAATCAACTGGTGCTGGTGAACCGAAGCAAGCGGCCGCTGCTGTTGCTGGCGGGCGAGTTGGTGAGCGGAGGTAAACAGGACCGGGTGATATCGAAGGACCGGATTGTGCCAGTGGGAGCGGAGCCGCTGCCGCTGAATGTGTTTTGCGTGGAACACGGGAGGTGGTCTGCCGGTTCGCAATTCACCGCGGCGAACACAATTGTGCATCCGAGTGTGCGCGAACAGGCAGCGATGGCCCAGAAGCAGTCGGATGTTTGGGCGTCGGTGACGGCGGGGTCGGTGGCACCGCGGGCCTCAGCGGCACCGCCACCACGTGTGGCGCAGGAGCAACTGGCCATGGCGATGCAGCTGGAGGCTCCGACACAGTCTTATTCGAAGATTTACGGATCGCGACAGGTGGCGCCGTCGGTGGATGCAATGGTGGATGAAGTGCAGCGGCGGTTCCGGAAGGAGACCGGCGGGCTGAAGGGCCAACGCGTGGTAGGAGTGGTAATCGCGTATGGAGGCGAGGTGGCGTGGAGCGACATTTTCGCTTCGGGGGAATTGTTTGAGCAGTATTGGAACAAGCTGCTGCGGAGCTATGCGGTGGAGGCGGTGGCGCGGCCGTTGTTGCGGGAGAGGGCTTCAGCGGAAGACGCACAGGAGTTCTTGCGGCGGCTGAAGGGGCGGGAACAAACAGAAACGGAACCTGGCGTATATCTATGGAGGGAGATTAACGAAGGGAAGCTATCGCAGATTGAATTGGATGCGTTGCAGCCGAAGGTGATGACGTTGCATAGGTTGATGGTGCGGCGTACGAGTTAAAGGAAGCAGCAAAAGAGCACGCTGAACGAATCCAGGTGAACTCCGCAGGGTTCGAGGATTTTACGGCGAAAGTTTTCGGACGCGGCCGGTGTCGGAGCAGCGGGAGCTGAGTTCAGCGGCGTTGGCGGGCCAGGAGGGGTGGCGGAGAGTGGGAGCAATCTCGGCTAGGGGGACCAGCACGAAATTGCGGTGGAGCATGCGGGGATGAGGAACCTGAAGATCGGGTGAGGCGATGATGTCGTTGCCGTAGAGGAGGATGTCCAGGTCAATCAGGCGCGGGCCTTTGGCGAAGGCTTTCTTGCTGCCCATTGCTGATTCGATGTTGCGCAGGGTGGCGAGGAGTTGGGTTGCCGGAAGGGTGGTGTGCGCCTCGAGAACGGCGTTGAGGAACCAGGCCTGGTCGAGATAGTCGACGGGCTCGGTTTCGTAGAAGCTGGAGATTTCGGTGATGCGGATGCCCGATTGGCCGATAAAGCCAATGGCTTGACGCAAGTTCGTCTCGCGGTCACCGATATTGGAGCCGAGCGCGAGGTAGATAGTCATCATGAGCAGTTCTTATTTTATGCCAACGCGGCGGCCAAGCATGCCAAGCATGGACTGGGCTTCGGGTAATTTCATCGCCAAACTGACGGCGAAGAAGACGAGACCGTAGAGGCCCAGGACGAAAACAGCGAGAAGGATGTGTCCGCGCGGGCCGAGGACATGGAGAAAACCGCGGGCCGCAGCGGCGGCGAGCAGCGCCGCGATCCAGACCTGAATCAGAAAAGATATGGGCAAGCCGACCTGGCCGATGCGGCGACGGAGCGCGCGCTGGAGCAGAGTGAATTCGACCCAGGAGGCGATGCCTGCGGAAATGGTAAGACCAGCGACGCCCCAGCGCAGCTCGATGCCGAGGAGGTGGGGAAGCGGCAGTGCAGCGAGGTAGCCAAGAGCGCTGGTGAGAAGAACGCGGACAATAGCGAAACGCAGAGGGGTGCGTGTGTCGCGCAGAGCGTAGAAGCCGGAAGAATAAAGGCGGCCAAGCGTGGAAGCGAGGAGGCCAACGGTGGAGCCCGCGAGAATTCCCCAGACATAAGTGACGTCAGAATGGGCGAAGCGGCCGGTTTGGTAGATGCCGGCGACGATGACGTCACCCAGAGCAAGAAAACCGACCACGGAAGGAACGACGAGGAATGAAATCTGGCGGAGGCCGCTGTTGAGGCGGACCCGGAGTTGGTGGGCGACTTCGCTGGCGTCTCCGACCACACCGCTCATCACCGGGAGTTCGGCTGCGGAGACGGACATGCCAAAGAGACTGACAGGGAGGGTGTAGAGCGTTTGCGCGTAGGCGAGAGCCGCGACGGCACCGGTTGGAAGCCAACTGGCGAGGACGGCATCGATGTAGGCGCTGATCTGGACTACGCCTCGGCTGATGAAAACGGGGAAAAAATTGCGGATGACGACGCGAACGTGTTGGGCTTGATGAGCCAGGGAAAGTTTTAGACCGCCCAAGAGCTTGAGCACCGTAGGAAGTTGCACGGCCACTTGAAGTGCGCTACCGGCAACGGAGGCCCAGGCAGTTATGACAACGAGAGAATTCTGCGCGCGGCCGGCACCGAAGACGATCATGCCGACGATCATGGCGATATTCCAGAGGACTGGAGCGGTGTACGAGATGAAGAATTTGCGGTGGCTGTTGAGGACACCGAGGCACCAGGCGGAAGCAACGAGAAGGCCCGCGCCGGGAAAAAGGATGCGGACAAGGAGAATGGTGAGTTCGCGTGTTTCCCCGCGGAAGCCGGGAACGATGACGTAGATGAGCCAGGGGGTGGCGATAACACCCAGCAGCACGATCAGCGAAGTGCTGAGAAGGAGGAGCGCAGCAACGGCTCCCGCGGTTTTGCGGGCTTCTTCTTTATCGCCGCGGGCAAGAAGGTTGGCGTAGACGGGAATGAAGGAAGCAGAAAGGACACCTTCGCCAAAAAGGTTTTGCAGGAAGTTGGGGATGCGGAATGCGGCTTTGAAGGCGTCGGCGGCGGCGGAGTTACCGAAATAGTGGGCGAAGACGCGATCGCGGATGAGGCCGGCGACACGGCTGAGTAGGATACCTGCGGCGACGAGAAAGGCAAAGCGCTTGGAACTGGCGGGGAGAGATTTGGAGGTAGCCGGATCGGTCACAAGAGTTCCCAAGCAAACACTTCCTCATGGGCTAAAGCCCAGTTTATCAGCGTCACCTACGGCACGACCGGGGGTCGCGCCCTCCCGCATTGAAGATACCTCACCGAAAGAGTGGAGTTGGAGGCGAATTGGCGGTATGTGCCGTGAAGTTACTTTGCGACAAGGGTGCGAGCGCCGGGTCGAGAGCTGTGGGGAGCGCGGGCACGGTTCCGCGGGCTCAAAACAGGCGGGGCTGGCGCTTCGGGAGTTCGCGTTTGAAGTATTGGTAGGCACGGGGAGTGGCAACGCGGCCGCGCGGGGTGCGATCAAGCATGCCGATCTGCATGAGGTAGGGTTCGTACATTTCCTCGATGGCGTCTTCTTCCTCACTGAGCGCGGCGGCAAGGGTGCCAAGGCCGACGGGGCCGCCTGCATATTTGTCGAGCAGGGCAATCATCAAATTGCGATCGACTTCGTCGAGGCCATGCTCATCGACTCCGAGCATGTGCAGGGCCTCGCGAGCGACTTCCTGAGTGATGCGTCCTCCGGCACGAACTTCGGCGAAATCGCGGGCGCGGCGGAGAAGGCGGTTGGCGATGCGCGGGGTGCCACGGCAGCGGCCGGCGATTTCCTCCGCGCCGGCTTCGTCCATCTGAATGTTCAGAATTTTGGCGGAGCGGTTGAGGATGATCAGCAGGTCCTCGGGCTCGTAGAAATCCAAGCGGTGCACGATCCCAAAACGCGAACGGAGAGGCGCGGTAATGAGTCCAGCGCGGGTGGTGGCACCGATGAGCGTGAAGTGGTTGAGGTGGAAGGGATGGATGCGCGCGCCGGGGCCCTGGCCGATGACCAGATCGACGCGAAAATCTTCCATGGCCGGATAGAGAATTTCTTCGACGGCCGGTTGAAGACGGTGAATTTCGTCGAGGAAGAAAACTTCCTTGGCTTCGAGGGAAGTGAGAATGGCGGTGAGATCTCCT
>Ga0181532_10004578_pt1 | contig 12024 bp, 12 predicted proteins | sample PEATcosm2014_Bin_33_FD_119768 | JGI IMG/M metagenome (GOLD analysis project Ga0181532, IMG submission 119768) | Peatland microbial communities from MTU Mesocosm Facility, Houghton, MI, USA - PEATcosm2014_Bin11_30_metaG | ecosystem: Environmental > Terrestrial > Soil > Wetlands > Peat | place...
AAACTTCCTCAACGTGCAGTCGAGCTGGGTGACGCAAGGATTGAAAGTCTGCCAGATGGGCCTGCGCTTCGGCGGCAACGACGTAGGCTCGGTGATGCTCGAGGAAAACGTGGTCCGGGCCGCGGGGGTAAACAATTGCACGACCGAAGAAGAATTGCGCCGAATCATCCGCGACGCCGGATTCCGTCCCGCGCAACGCGACACGCTGTACCGTCAGTATTTTTTGAACTAGTCTATGGCGTTTCCGATCAAAGTCTGCGCCGTTTGTGGTGAGGAGTTCGTGCTGAAGCTGGGCAAGCCCGGATTTGCCAACCGCTGTCCGGCATGCAGCGAAGAGGAGTCCGATGCCAAGTCGAAGCCTGCCGACGTTCTGAAGACGGACAAGGGAGCCAACGCGGCTCGGCGCGAGGCCATGCGCAATCTTCTTTACCGCAAAGACAGCTAGCGGCTGTCACAGGTGTTTCCCCGCCAGCGTACAAGCAGCGACCGCTGCGACGAAGCAACCGCCTCCAGTGCTGATCACGACGCTGCGAAATCATTCGCCCCTGCGCGGGTTTTGGAGTAGACTGCCGCACTCGACCCCAAAGGGGAATCCGGTTTTTACAAAGACTTTGAGATGGAGGAAGCGTGAAAATAATTCTACGGTTGGTCGCATGCGTGGTGGCCCTGTCATTCTGTGTCTGCCCGGCGCAGGCGCAGACGAAGGACGCTACCGGCTGTAAGGACTCGGCGCTGGTCAGCCGTTTTCCCGGCACCTTCATCAAGTCCTGCACAGATAAAACCGACGAGACGCATGACTTCGAGATGGGCGACGGGAAGAAGCCACTGCGGCTCGAAGGTGAATTTCACGAGATCAACTATTCCGCTCCCCAGGGCGCGACCAAGGCTCAGGTGATTCGCAATCTCCGCACCGCGCTGCAGAATGCGGGATATGTCTTCGATTACGATGCCGGGGGATATGGCGATCTTACCGCGCATCTGGGCAAGACCTGGATCGGGGAAAGTATAGGCGGAGCGGGCCAATACACGCAGTCCATTGTGATCGAAACCAAGTTGACGCAGGATGTGGTGGCGACGGCAGCGGCGCTTTCGAGCGGCCTGGCGGCCAGCGGTCATATCGTGGTCAACGGCATTCTGTTCGATACGGGGAAGGCCGAGGTGAAGCCGGAATCCGGCGCCGCGCTGCAGGAGATCGTGAAACTGCTGAAGCAGGACTCCAAATTGAAGCTCTACGTGGTGGGTCATACCGACAATGTGGGTGTGCTGGCGACGAATGTGGAACTCTCGCGGCGGCGCGCCGCCGCCGTTGTACAGGTGCTCACCTCTCAGTACGGCGTGGATGCGGGAAGGCTGCTGGCTTATGGCGACGGTCCGTATGCGCCGCTGGCGTCGAATGATTCGGAGGACGGGCGCATGCTCAATCGCCGGGTCGAACTGGTGAAGCAGTAAATCGTCCCGAGCGGTAGTGGTTACTGCTTCAGAATCCAACTCGCCATTTTGTCGAGTGCGACCGGCGACATGGTTTCTTCGATCTGCGAGTATTCAGACGGGGCGCCGGTTTTGGCGGTCTGGAATAAATGGTTCAGGCCGGGAAGTTCGTCGATCTCGACGTGCTGATTGCCGGCCTCGGCCTGCGCCTTGCGGATGGGTGGGAGATTCTGGCTGGGCAGCACTTGCTTGTCGAGCGAGCCGTTAAGCACGAGCACAGGGCAGGTGACTTTGCGCAGCGCGGTCGCGGGATCATAGGTCAGGAAGTAGCGGAACCAGGGCGAGGTTAGTTGCTGAATCTGAACGCCGATCTGCGCATCGGGAACCTCCCCCGCTATCTGCTCTCTTAATTCTTTCTCGAGAACGGTCTCATCTTTTTCTGTCTCGACCAGCTTGAGGATCTCCCGTTCCTTGGCTGCGTTCTTGGCGGCTTCCGCGGGCTCCTTGCCGGAGGCGATCGCAATGGCCTCGCTTTGCGCCACGATGACATCGTCTCCCGGCACGCCGGTTCCGGCCATCATCACGATGAAGGCCACATCCTTGTTGCGGGCTGCGATCATGGGAGCGATCGTGCCGCCTTCGCTGTGGCCGATGAGTCCAATCTTGTGGAGATCAACTTCAGCGCGGGTTTTCAGGTAGGCGATGCCGGCTTCGGTATCGGTGGCGAAGTCGGCGGTGGTCGCGGCTTTGAAGTCTCCCGTGGACTTGGCGGTGCCGCGATCGTCGGCGCGCAGCACGGCAATGCCGTGGCGCGTGAGATAGTCCGACAGAACCAGGAACGGCTTGTGGCCCATCAGGCTCTCGTCGCGATCCTGCGGGCCCGAGCCGGTGATAAGCACGACCGCGGGAAACGGGCCCTTACCCGCAGGAATGGTCAGGGTTGCGGCCAGCGTCACGTTCTGCAATTTGTTGTCGTACGACGCGTCTTCATCGCGGTAGGGATAGGGCTTCACCGGATTCTGCGGACGCTTGAGTTCGAGTTCGGCTTGATCCTTGACCCGCTTGAGCGCCAGCGGATGCGAGTTGCCGAGCTGGGTGAAGGTGCCGTCGATCGAAGATAGGTCGGCAGCGATCTTGCCCTCGAAGGCTCCGCCAATGGATTTAATTTCAATTTTCAGCGACGAGCCGTCGCGGGTAACGGAGTTCGTGGGCAGACCGTTCGCGCCCTGGTCGGGACTGTCCATGGTCGCGGTCAGGCCGTCTTCGGTGTTGACGATGTGGAACACAACGCGCAGCTTCATCGAGCCCAGATCGAGGGTGCCCAGCCAGGCGCCGTCGATGTCGGAGGGCTTGGCCGGCTTGTGCTCGGTCTTGATGGGCGCGGCGAGGCGCTTGAATTCGAGCGGGATGGCCTGGGCTTGCGTCCATGTGCCCGAAATTGTCTTGCCATCGGACGCGACTTTGCCTTCGTAGGTGCCGTGGACCTTCTCGACGCCCAGACTCAACTTCGAATCCTTAAGCGCAATGGAGCTTACGGGGATGCCGTTCGCTCCGGGCTGGTCGATGCTGTCGAGCGTGGCGGTGAGGCTGCTGTCGGCGGCCTTGGTGATGTGCAGGACGAGGCGCAGTTCGGCGCCGCCTGCGCTGAGAGTTCCTTGCCAGTTGCCGGTGATGTCCTGGGCACCGGCCAAGGTTGCAGTGGCAACAAGGATTGCGAGAATCAAAATGGGTTTCATGCGGTTCGCCCCTCCTTGGGCGAGTTTAGATGGCAGGGCAACGAGTAACAACTAGAGAGTTGGAAATCAGACCGTTCATGCGCGGCGGACCAAGTGTTCAGCCTCAATGCGAGTTTTCTGCGGCGGACAGTTCGTCGATCATGCGTTGCAGACAACGCGCCGCTCGCCGGTTCATCTTCCAAACCAGCAGGAATACGACCGCTACCACGGCGTCGAGCAAAACCGCCGCAGCCAGGCCGACGGGGTACGGTCGTGCAATCACAGAGGCGGCCGTAAGCACCACGAACCCTGGAACCAGCGGGGCCAGATACCACGACCAGACACTGCTGACAACTTCGCGCTGCCGCTCCAGTTCGGCGCGGAAGAACTGCAGGCAAGTCAAAGCGCCCATCGCGGCCGGCATGCTTTTGGCTGCGCCCTGGCGATGAAGCTGGAGCACAACCCAGCCCAGACCGGCGATGAAGAGAGCATAGGCGACGCGGAACAGCACGATATGAGTCGTGGCAAAGAAATATGCGAACAAGATAGCTGCGACCAGAGAGGACGCGTATTCGCGAATATTTCTCCAGAAGATTCTGCGTTCGAATTTTCCTGCACGTTGGCGAATGACTTCGGCTGACATTTTGATACCCTCCACGGGCTGCGATTGCCAGAGCTGTTGGGCCTGCTTGGAATCAATCTGGTTAGAATCAGGCTGTTTTTGATCAGTCATGGTTGTGTCCCCCTTGCTGAAACTGGCGGGCCAGTACAGCCTTGATGCGATGAATCTTGGTCGCCACGTTTCCGGGTGATAGACCAGTAATCTCTCCGATCTCGGCCGCGTCGAGACCTTCGAGGTAGGAGAGAATCACGTGCCGGTCCAGCGGTTTGAGATGCTGGATCAGATCGAGCAGGCGGTCGAGAGCATGGCTGCGGTCGGCGGCGGGTTGGCCGCTGGCGGCGTCGGGCAGGTTCTCCAATTCCTCGAGTCCGACCAGCGCTTGCGATCGAGTGCGGCGCTGCAGCAGAACGTGCGAAGCGCCAACATTGTGAGCGACGCGGTACACCCAGGTGCGGGTAGAACAGCGGCCGTCGAATCCGGCGAAGCTTCGCCAAAGCGCCACGTGAATATCCTGCAAAAGATCGCGGCGAATCTCCAGGTCGGCTTCGTAGGCGCGAGCCAGCCGTTCCAGGGCCGCGCCATACGTTCGGGCGGCGTCCTGGTAAAGCTCGTCCTGCGTGGACCCCGCGGCCGGAATCGTCTGAATTGTGCTCACAGTAAGGTAGTCGGCAAAGGGCGGAGTTTCTTACACGGAAAAAGTTTTCATTTCTTCTTCAGTTTAGCCGCAGTGCAAAAAACAGTGTTAACCACGAAGGACACGAAGTATCACTAAGGACTTCATAGTGATCATGTTTCCTTCGTGTGACTTCGTGAGCTTCGTGGTAGAAGATCTTAAGGCTTTTAAACAGGTCTTGGGGCGCGCGTGTTCCCGGGGTAGAATAGTCGGAATGGCAGGCCGATCCTCACGGCTTGGCCGGGAAGCCGGTCCCCCGGGTCTTTCCAGTTTGAGTCCTTGAAGCCAGGTTTTATGAAGTCAGGTTCCATCAGATTGCGGCGCATGAAATTACGTCTCGTGAAGCAACGTTTCTCATGGCTGCCGATCATTGTGCTGGGAACTCTGCTCGTCGCAAGCGCTGCGGCACAGGTTGCGGGCAGTGCGACGGGGAGACCGGCGGGCCGCGCCATGATTGCGGGCATCGTCACGAAGGAGCCAGGCAGCGAGCCGGTGAAGAAGGTGCTGATCGAACTCATCGCCGAGAACCAGGCGGAAGGCGGCGACTACACGGCGATCAGCGGCGCCGACGGCAGTTTCCATATCGAAGGCATTGTGCCGGGACGCTACCACATGTTCGCCGAGCGCACGGGGTTGCTGGAAGTCGACAAACACCGCGCGCGCAGCGACGGGCGGGTGCTGGCGCTGACGGCGGGGCAGGAGGTCAAGGATCTGCGGATCCAGTTGCAAGCTGCGGCCGTGGTGCGCGGGCGCGTGACCGACGAAGATGGAGATCCTTTGCCCAACGCCCAGGTCGCGGTGTTGCGCCAAACGTTTGTTTCCGGGCGCAGCCGTTGGGAGCAGGCGGGAGCGGAGCGCACCAATGATCTCGGGGAATACCGAGTTGCGGGACTGCCGGCGGGGAGTTACTACGTGTCGGTGAGCCCGCCGCCGGACTTCAAGAGCCTGATCGAAGCCGCAGGTGTGGCGGCGCAGTCGCGCGAAAAAAGCGGGCCGGACAAGCCTGCGCCCACGTCGTATCAGACGACGTACTATCCCGGGACGGCGGATCGCAGCCAGGCTGCACCGGTTCCGTTGCGCGCGGGGGATGATTTTGCGGCGGACTTTTCGCTCACGCCGAGTCCGAGCCTGAGCATTCGCGGGTCGGTGGTGAATGTGCCGCCGCGGTCGTCGGCGGTGATCATGCTGCAGTCGCGCGATTTCAATCTGGTGCTGAATGGCGCGGAGATGCATCCGGACGGCAGCTTTGTGATTCGCGACGTGGCGCCGGGAGCGTATACGATTCTGGCGACGATCGAGAACGCGCCGGTGCCGATGATGGCGCGGCAAGCGCTGCAGCTGGTGTCGAACAGCGTGGAAGACCTGCGACTGCAGCCGCAGCCCGGAGGATGGGTTCACGGGCGGCTGCGTCTGGAATCGAAAGGCGGCGCCAACAAGGTGGATGCGACCCAGATTTTTCTGAAGTTGCGCTCGGCCGACGGCGACGACGAGGCGCTGGGCGAGTTCAGCATGGGCGACGGATTTTCCAGCCTGGCGCATGTGGCGGCGGACGGGAGCTTTGAGTGGAAGAGCGTCGCGCCGGGGAACTACTATGTGGAACTCGTCGGGGAAGGCGGGAGCAATTTCGACGTATTTCTCAAATCTTCGCTGGCAGGGAATCACGATGTGGACGATGCGGGAATCAGCGTGAATGGCGGCTCAGTGGTGCTCGACCTGGTGGCGAGCACGAACGGCGCTGTGGCCGAAGGCATGGTCACAGACCAGAAAGGCGAGCCGGTCGCCAACGCGGTAGTCGTTGCCGTGCCGGAGCCGCGGCTGCGCGCGCGGGTCGAGCGCTATCGCACGACGGAGAGCGATCAGAGTGGGCGGTTTGCGGTGCACGGAATTCAGCCCGGCGATTACACGCTGTTTGCCTGGGAGAGCGTGGACGGCGAGGCGTATTACAATCCTGAATTCCTCAAAACCTACGAGGCGCAGGGGACGGCGCTGCGGGTGAGTGAAGGGGATCGGAAGACGATGCAGGTGGAAGTGATCCCGGAGACGGAAGAACAACCGTAGCGAGCGTTCCGCTAGCAGCCAGAGTCAGAATTAGAATCCCCACCCCTTCGACTTCGCTCAGGGCAAGCTCTGTCGCAAAGAACCCGACAAGGATGGGGCACCCAACTTGTAGCTCACTTGTCCAGTCTTACTTTCTCTCTTACCAGTGGTGAGTCTCTACCACTTGCGAATCGCCGTCGGCGGCCTTGCTTTCGTCGGCGTGGATCTTGCCGTCCTCCTCTGCATAAAAAGAGCGGTGCTGGGCGTCGAGATTTCTCGGCGTCAGGGTGAGCACGAAGCTCTCTTTCTTGCCTTTGAAACCCACCGAATAGTCGCCGCGCTCGGGGTTGACCATGCGCTGGGTGAAGGTTCCGCTGTGAACCAACTGGGTGAGCGAGGTGGCGTAGTGGCCGTATTGCTTGTTAAACAGCACTTGGGCTCGCATGACCACGCGCATGTAGGCGAGTGCGGCGAACTCAGAGTCTGAACGAGCCGGGTCGCTGCGATACTTGGGCGTGTAGGCGGGAGCCGTTTGCTGCGCAGGAGGCGGGGTGGGCGGAGCCTCTTGAGCGGAGAGCGTGCAGACGGCGAGAAAAAAAGCGGTGATCATAGCGAACAGCGGCCTCGGTTTTTTCATCCGAACGATCATGAAAGCGGTTCTCCCGTGTTGAGGTTCCCGGCGGTAACGGGTTCTGGAAATGTCGCCGGGGTAAAGGTTCGAGTGCCAATGCTCCGTTCCGGCTGATTTTCCCATGTTACTCCCGTAATTTCACTTCGGTCACCTTCTCTTTGCTTCGTGATGAATTATCACTATGCTGAATATAAGAAATTACACCCTACAGGGAAAACTATGAAAGCAGCAGCAGTAGCCAGAAAACCAGTTATCCGAATCGCAGTGGTGGAAAGCGATCCATTGCGCTTCGTTGGGTTCCGCGCGTTATTCGACTCAGAGCCCGAGTTCGAACTCATTTCCGCGGCGCTGCCCGAGATCAGCACGCTGCAAGGCATTGATCTCATCCTGCTCGGCAACCGTAACGGACAAAACCTTTTTGACGTGATGGCCAGTTTGAAGGCTACGCGGCCGGATTTGCGGATCATCGTGACCGGTTCTGGAATCGACGAAGAGACGATTCTGAAGGCCATTGCATCCGGAGCCAAGGGCTATGTCGACGAAGCGGCCACACCGGCGGAGTTTGCGCAGGCCATTCGCATTGTGAACCAGGGATCGGTCTGGGCTCCGCGGCGCGTGTTATCGATGTTCATCGAGCGGGTGTCCTCGGCGCCGGGACGAATTTTTCCGGCGGGCCGGGTGACCTTTACCGATCGCGAAAAAGAAGTGCTGGAGATGCTGGTGGCCGGCCGCTCCAACAAAGAGATTGGCGGCCAGCTGGGAATCGAGGAGCGCACGGTGAAGGCGCACGTCGCGAAGCTGATGCGCAAGGTGGGTGTGCAGAACCGCATTGCCTTGTCGGTGCATGCCATCACGCATTCGCTGGTGTCGACGAAGTAGGGGAGTCAGCCCTTTGCATCCCACCCCTGGGGAGCGCGAAAGAAATAGCGATGAAAGCTCCCGCACCAACCGTCATCGGGATCGCTGCAGTCACACTTGCATTTGCGGTTGCGGTTGCAGGCTGGTCCCGTTTAAAAGAAGCCACTTTTTTCGGGCCGCCCACACCGGTCAAGAAGTGGGAATTCGTCACTACGAAATCTATTGTGCAAGACTGCACGAAGCCCACCAGTCCTTACTATAACTATTCCACTCACCGCTGCGACCCTAGGATCCCCGATTCCTTCCCGGAGCATTCCCCGGCGATTGCGGACAACGGCACGATTTATGTCGGCGGAGCCACGGGTCTGTACGCCTTGAATCCGGATGGAACTCAGAGATGGTTCCATGAGAACCAGGAGAATGGATTCAGCTTTCAGGCGCCCTATCAGCCAGTTTTATATGCTTTCATCGCCGACGATGGCCACATTTTCTTCGACTTCAAGAGCAAATACGAAACCCACACTGCCGGCCTTTCCCGAGTCGATGCCAACGGCGAGGGGAAGGCTTACGTCTCAAACGTCGGAAGCGTAATTCAAAGCGGATTGCTCAAGGACGGCTCCATATTCCTCCTTTGGGATCAAAACCAGCCGACCTTTCTTGGCCCGGATGGAATTCCGCCCGAAGTGTACGGCTCCATCCCGAACGCCGTCGTTCGGCAGGAGTGGCTGGATGCGGAATTCATTGTCCCGAGGGACTGCCATCCGCCCGCGTTTGGAACCGACGGGCTGAGGTACGTGGGATGCAAGAATGAACTGACGATGATGAAGCCGAGCGGCGATACGGCGATCTGGTCGTTTCCCACCCCGGGGCATTGGGCTTCTCAGCCCGCGGTGGCTGCGGATGGAACAGTGTTCTTCGGCTCGGAAGACAGCAATGTATATGCGCTGAACCCCGATGGAAACTTGAAGTGGAAATTCCCGACGGGAGATAAAGTCCACTCCACTCCAGCCATCGCAAAAAACGGGACGATTTTTTTCGGCAGCGACGATCACTATCTTTATGCTGTCGGGCCGGACGGGCAGGCGAAATGGCGGTTCAAGACCGGGGGGGCGGTATATTCGCCGACGATTGGCCCCGACGGCACAGTGTATGCGCTCAGCGCCGACGGAAAGCTCTATGCGATCCAGGACATGGAGCCAAACGGTGGGCTCTGGGGACAATGGCCGAAATTCGCTGGAAGTATTCGCAATGAGTGGCGAGGGCCGGGCACGCCATAGCCATCTTGCAAGCTTCCGAACACCTCCCGAGTCAGGGTCACCGAGGAATAGTGACCTCGGTAATCTTGTGACCATCGACCCTCTGCGGCATACTCGGCTCACCTACCACAGAACCTGGGAGACGGGGTTGAGAGTGGCGATTAGGGTCACTGCTTTCAGCCCCGCATTTTTTTGTCCTGGGGCTAAAGCCCGCAAATCTCTAAACGCGTTTAACGCGGCCCTGAAGGGCCGCTCTTCCACGGGGCTGCTCCTTCCGCCGGAATTCTTCGGCCGCGTCCCGTACGGCCGCTCGTCCCGTACGGCCGCTCGTCCTGTACATCGCTCTTTAATCACCCTTGTTCGCGGCCCCTCTTCCTCCGCGCGCCTCTGACGCGAATTCATTTACAATCCAAGTACAGATTCCAGTGACATCTCTGTGTGAGGTACCATGAAAAAGCTTCTGTTGCGGACCCTTGTTTTATTGATTCCGGCTTCGTTGCTGTGCACTTTTGCTGCGGCGCAGGATCAGCCGAGAGAATCGAAGGCTTCCGACCGGGTACAGGCGGCGGCGGATGTGTTGAATGAAATCCAGTCGGCGCCGGACTCCGGCATTCCCCAGGAAATTCTGAGCAAGGCGCAGTGCGTAGCCGTGGTGCCGTCGATGCTGAAGGGCGGATTCATTGTGGGCGCGAAGTACGGGCGCGGTCTGGCCAGTTGCCGCACCCCGAAGGGCTGGAGCACGCCCGCGTTTTTCCTGGTGGAAGGCGGAAGCTTCGGCTTTCAGATCGGCGGGCAGGCGGTCGACCTGGTGATGCTGATCATGAACGACGATGGCATGCGGCATCTGCTGGCGGACAAGTTCGAGATTGGAGCCGATGCTTCGGTGGCTGCGGGTCCGGTAGGGCGGCACGCCGAAGGCAACACGGACTGGACCATGCGGGCCCAGGTGCTTACCTATTCGCGCGCCCGCGGCGTGTTTGCCGGCGTGAGCCTGAACGGAGCGGTGCTGAAGCAGGACAAGGACAGCACCCGCGAGTTCTACGGGCACATGATGACTTCGAAGGCGGCGTTGACCGGCGAGGTCGACCCTACGCCGGCGGCGAATGCCTTCCTGACGACGCTGGCGAAGTGGGCGCAGGAAGCGGCGAAGTAAAAGATCTCAGTTCGTTCCACATCCCCACTTCTCGCGCAAAGAGCGCGCGAGAAATGGGGCACCCGGCATCCTCGCGGTGATGGCATCACCATTCCTTGATGCGGCGAAAACTTGAATACGCGGCCGCCTGGCCGTTCATCAAAATCCTGGGACTGATGCCGCGTCGGCTGGCGCGCGCGTTCGGCGTGGGGCTCGCACAGATGGTTTACCTGCTGCACGGGCGGTTGCGGCGCGTGGGCATGCGCAATCTCGAATTGGCGTTTCCTGAGAAGAGCAAGGCGGAGCGAGCGCGCATCCTGCGCGGGGAGTTCACTTCGCTGGGCCGGCAGTTGGCGGAAGTGTGCCACTTCCCGGCGTACACGGTCGATAACGTGGGCGAAGTTGTCGTCTACGACGGGTTCGAGAACTACGAGCGAGCCAAGGCGCGGGGCAAGGGCGTGCTTCTGTTTGCCGGGCATTTTGGCGGGTGGGAGCTTTCGTCGTTCGTGCTCTCCATGCATGGGCACTGGATGCACGTCATCATGCGCGGCATGGACAATGAGTATTTAAACCGCCTGGTTCTGCACTACCGGACGATGCATGGCAACAAGGCCGTGGACAAAGACGAGTTTGTTCGCGGGCTGCTGTCGGCGATGAAGGCGGGCGAAGTGGTGGGGATGCTGATCGACACCAACATGACGCCGCCGCAGGGAATTTTTGTGGATTTCTTCGGCATTCCGGCGTGCACGGCGAGTGGCATGGCTCGGATTGCGTTGCGCACCGATGCGGCCGTGGTGCCGACGTTCACGATTTGGGATGAGGCTCTGGGAAAGTATCGGCTGCGCTTCGATCCGGCGCTGGAGTTGATTCGCTCGGGCGATCAGGAGGCCGACATCGCCGCCAACACGCAGATGTTCACCAAAGTGATTGAAGATTATGTGCGGAAGTATCCCGAGCAGTGGTTGTGGGTGCACCGGCGGTGGAAGACGCGGCCGGAGAGGGAACCAGGGCTGTATTAGTAGAATCAACTTCCCCACTTCTCGCGCAAAGAACGCGCGAGAAATGGGGCACCCGGCCTTTTGGGCGGTTCTTTATTTGGCGTCGGGATTGTTGTGGCGCCAGTTCCAGTAGGCGGTCTGCTGTCCAACGTTCAACTGGATGAACGTACGCTTCTCGTGGTGATCGGTCTGGTAGCGCAGGTAGGCGCGGTCTTCATTGCTGTCCCAATTGTGATAGTCCTTGTGGCCCTTGTCGTAATAGCGCTTGTTGTTCTCGCCTCGTCTTTCTTCGTGGTTCTTGTCGTCCTGTGGGCTGGCAGTGGCCATCAGCGCGACCGGCGCGGCCAGCGCGACAGTCAGAAAAAGTGTGCTCAAATATCGGTATCCACGGTGCACGTAGTTCTCCTTTAGGGCGAGACTCAAGATCGGCGGAATCCCGCTAGCCTCACTGTCTACTGTTGCGGCGCTGGAGTCTGATCAATAGTGCTCAGGCGGGCTGGCCAGGTTCGGAGAATCCAGGCTGCGGAACTCTGACCTGAAGCGCACTGCTATTCTCTCCGTCTCTAGAGGCTGGGGGTGCACCGGAGCGGGTCCTGTCCGTTCGTGGACACAACGCTGCAAAAGTGGACAGAACAAATTCTTCGGCTCAACTGCTTCTCGCGGAAGATAGACTG
>Ga0181532_10004579_pt1 | contig 12024 bp, 12 predicted proteins | sample PEATcosm2014_Bin_33_FD_119768 | JGI IMG/M metagenome (GOLD analysis project Ga0181532, IMG submission 119768) | Peatland microbial communities from MTU Mesocosm Facility, Houghton, MI, USA - PEATcosm2014_Bin11_30_metaG | ecosystem: Environmental > Terrestrial > Soil > Wetlands > Peat | place...
AAATTCGAGTGGGGTGTGCGGATCGAGGAAATGCTGATCGTCCATGAGGATCGGATCGAGCTCATTTCGGGTTTCCCGGTCGAACAAATTACCGTGGTCGACCCGGTGCCGGGCTACTCCAAGTTTCTGAAATAGCAACGTCACCAATAGTCAGTGGCCCGGGTCGCCACGCGTGATCCGGGACAGTGGGCCGGGAGCGCGATACCTTCGTTCGCTGCTAATCTTCTTCCGGCAGAGCGAACAGAAGTGTGAAAGATGTCTATGGAACAGTTTATTTTTCCGACGACGGATCTGGCCGCATTGGATGTCGATCGGGTTGGGCCGAAGGCCGGCAACCTGGCAGCGCTCGGTCGCGCCGGGTTACCTATTCCCGATGGATTTTGCATCGACTCAGGTGCTTACCGTCGCCAACTGGCGTCATTCGGATTGGGTGCGGTGCCGCGCGGCGGCGATAGCGATGAAGAAATCATGGCGGCGCGCCGGCACGCCATCGAAACCAGACTGGCGCTGTTGTCGCGACCGATTATTTCCGAGATTTTCGAGCCGCTGATGGCGGCGCGGCAGGCGCTTATCGAGCGGTCGGGCGGAGCGCCTCTTGCCGTTCGCTCCTCCTCGCTCGTCGAAGACAGGTTCGGATCGAGTTTTGCCGGCCAGTTCGAGAGTTACCTCGGTCTCGACAACGAAGAGGATTTTCTGACCGCTGTGCGAGCCTGCTGGGCGGCGCTCTGGGCGCCGCGCGTGCTGCGTTACATGCAGAATCTTGGCGCGAGCCCGGCGGACACCGCGATGGGCGTTCTGGTTCAGCCGCTTGTGGCCGCGCGCGTTTCCGGCGGTGGCCTGAGTCAGACTGGCGACGGCGATATGCTGATAAACGCGACATGGGGGCTTGGCACGGCCATCGCTCAAGGTGAGGTTGTGCCCGATCGCTACGTGCTGACTGCCGGCGGACAGATATCGAGCAGCGAAGCCGGAAGAAAGAATCGCAGCGACGGCTGCCGGCATCACAAGCTTCGCTACCGGTCCGTGGAAACCAGGACGGTGCGGGGCGATGTCGTCTCCGAGATGTGCCTGACAGAAGCGCAGGTCATCGAACTGGGCGGTTATCTGCGCAAGGCCGCGGATCTGATGGGGGCGCCGGTCGAAATCGAGTGGGCGCTCGGCGATAGCGGAATCAGGCTGCTTCAGTCCCGCCCGCTCCACATCGGGCCTGCTCAGGTGCCTGATGAGATCTGGCTGCGTCACCCGAAACTCAATGGCCAGCCCGCCGGCATCGGTTGGGGGACCGGCCGGGCTTGTGTCGTCAGTTGCGAATGCGAATTGTCGCGCGTCGGTCCGGGCGACATTCTCGTGACCAAGGTCGCTGGGCCGGCGCTGAGCCGCATTCTTCCGCGTGTCGCCGGCGTTGTCGCCGAACTCGGCGGCAGCACGTCGCATCTGGCCTCGCTGGCGCGCGAACGCGGCATCCCGATGGTGCTCGGCGTGCACAATGCCACCCAGCGCATACCCAATGGCAAGCATACCGCCGTCGACGGCGTCGCCGGCATCGTGCGTTGGATGAACTGATGCGTCCGCGCATTTTCATCACCCAACCCGTTGCGCGCACCGCGATCGAACGTCTGGTTGATGTCGCCGAAGTCGACCTGAACTCCGATCCCTTGCGCATTATGGACAACGATGCGCTTTGCGCGGCGGCCGCGAACAACGACATCCTGTTCTGTCTGCTTCACGACAAGGTCGATCACAGGGTAATCGCCGCCAATCCTAACCTTCGCGCCATTGCGTCGATGAAGATCACTCCCTCAGACATCGACGTCGGCGCAGCGACCGCGCGCCGTATTCCGGTCACCGTCATCCCGGCGATGGTTACCGAAGCGACCGCCGACATCAACTGGGCGCTGCTGCTGGCGGTCGCCCGCCGTGTCGTCGAAGGCGATCGTCTGGTGCGCCAAGGAATCTTTCCGGGCGCCCAGTCGTCGTATCTTGAAGCCGCGATGGTGTACGGAAAAACCATTGGCTTGGTCGGCGGCGGCGGACGCATTGGTCGCGCGGTGGCGCGGCGGGCCCGCGGTTTCGGAATGCGAGTTCTCTATTGGGGGCCGCGCCGGCTTGCCGAAGCCGACGAGCAAGAATCCGGTCTTAGCTATGTCGGTCTCGATCAACTTCTCGCCGAGGCCGATTTCGTATCCTTGCATTCCCCGCTTCGGCCGGAAACCGTCCACCAGATCGGCGCCCGGGAATTGGGCCTGATGAAGCCGACGGCGTTCCTCATCAACACCTCGAGGGGCGGGATCGTGGACGAGGCTGCGCTCGTTGAAGCGCTCGCCGAGCGACGCCTAGCCGGCGCGGGGCTCGACGTGTTTGAGAACGAACCGCGCGCCACGCCTGCATTGCTAAAAATGCCCAACACCGTTTTGACACCCCACCTCGGCAGCGCCGTCGCCTCGCTTCGGGAATCGATGGCGCATGTCGTGGTGGACAACATAATGGCGATTCTGAAGGACCAGCGTCCGCCCAATTGCTGGAATTCGGAAATCTACGCTACGGCCTAGACGCATTGCCCGACACGACAGCCCAAGCGGTCGATCCAACGCGGGTCCTACAATCGCTCCTTAGCTTGAAAAGAGGAAAAAATGAGTGTAGCGGCCAAAGTAGTCATCACCGACTATGTCTGGGAATCCCTGGATGTTGAAGGCAAAATTCTCGATGGTTTGGCAAGCCTGACGGCCCTGCAGACGAAAACGCCTGAGGAATTCGTGGTGCAGGCGGCTGATTGCGACGCTCTGCTAAACACCTATGCGGGACCGATCTCAAGCGACGTGATCGCGAAGATGCCGAAGTGCAAGATCATCGCGCGCTATGGTATCGGCGTAGACACTATCGACCTCGAAGCGGCGACGGCTGCGGGAATCATCGTCACGAATAATCCGAGCTATTGCATCGAGGAAGTCGCCGAAGATGCGTTGGCGTTGTTGCTCGCCTGTGCCCGCAAAATCGTTGTCTTCGACAGGCTGGTTCGTAACGGCCGCTGGGAGCTTCCGCCGGGCAAGCCCATCTTCCGCATGTCCGGCAGCACGCTCGGTCTCGTAGGCTTCGGCAATATTGCGCGACTGGTCACGACGAGGGCGGCGGCCTTCGGCATGCGCGTGCTTTATTTCGATCCCTTCATCAAGCAGGGACAGTTTGACGTGCCCGGAACGAAAGTGGAATTCGACGAGCTGCTCCGCGAGGCGGATTACGTTTCGCTGCATCCTCCGCTGACGGCGAATACCCGCAAGATGATGGATGATGCCGCGTTTTCGAAGATGAAAAAGACGGCATTCCTCATCAATTGCGCGCGCGGCCCCGTCGTGGACAGCGAGGCGCTGATCAGGGCGCTCGATGCGAAATCGATCGCCGGCTGCGCGCTCGACACCACCGATCCCGAGCCGCTGCCCAACCCCCATCCTCTGCGCGACCGCGACAACGTGATCATCAACCCACACGCCGCTTGGTACAGCGAACAAGCGATGGCGGGACTACAGGCCGGTGCACCGAACGAGGTTCGGCGCGTGCTGTCAGGCGAATGGCCGGTGAACGTGGTCAACCCGACGGTAAGAGGCAAAACCCGCGCAGGACTGTGATAGCTTCAGCTCCTGGCTAATTGCGAGGCTAGTTTGATGCGGGTTCTTTTGGGGAGATCGGCCTGGCTCTCAGCCGCCTGATCGAGCGGGGCGCCGCTGCGGTTCAAGTGTTTCAAGCTCTGAATAAAGCCTTCGACGAGGACTTCGATCACCGGATTGATCTTGCTGGGAATTCTGGTCTTGTAGACCCATTTGCGCATACTGATATAAAAAATCGCGGCATGCAGCGACCAGACCAGCTCAAGCTCTAGCTCTCTTTTATCCCGATCGATTGGCGTTGGGCTCGGAAAGGCGTGATGGAACTCCGTTATGACAGTTGTAAAGATGCTGTCATGCAGCAATTTGAATAAGCGGTCGTTTATCCCTTCCTGCTTCAGCCCGGCGAAAATCAGAATGCGCACCCAGTCGTTCCTGAGCACGTTCTGCGCATAATCCAAGTAATATTTTTTCAGGCGAGCCTCGAATGGCACGTCTCTATTTCGCAAATCAGATTCCCAAAGGGGGTTCCATCGCGCGAGGTATACTTCTTCATAGACTTGATCGAGCAATAACTCCTTCTTGGGAAAGTAACGATAAACGAGCGATTGTGCTACGCCGATCTCACGAGCTAGATCCCGCGTGCTGCCCTCGAAGCCATTCTTGGCAAAATACTCGATCGCTTTTTCGACGATCATTCTCTTGCGCTCGCCCGAATCCATTCGCGGTGCGCGGACCCTGCGGGCAGCCGTTTTTTTCTTGGCCGCAGTATTTTGCGAAGTCACTAAGCGCAATCTCCTGTGTCCTTGCGTTGAGATGGCAGACCGATATCAAGTCGCGCGATAAATTTCCAGCCGCCGGATGGCAGGAAGGCCGCGCAACTTCGGTCGAAGCATCGCAGTGCTCGTATTTATCAAGTGACCACTATATCGTGTCTCAATCGATAAAGCGACGAAAATAGGCGCGTCCTGCATGCCCCAAAACGTCGGCGTCGTCGGGTTGGGCATCATGGCGGCGCTATCGCGCGCAACCTGGTCGATCACGGGATGGCGCGTGCTTGGACCCTAATCGATATCGTTGTCGCGAACTCGCCGCCGCCGGAGTCGAAATTCCGACCACGGTCCACGCGCTGGTTCACGCCGCACCTGTCATCCTGACAAGTCCGCCGAGTCCCGCGCTGTGTGAATGACATCGCAATCTTCGCGCTGGAGCATCAAACCTCGGATCAGTCCCTGCGTCGAGGACTCGACTGGTTTGATCGGCTCCGTCAGCCGATCAAACCGCGCGTGATGGCGGTCTCGATTCATCCGTACATCGCCGGCGTTCCGCGTCCTAGCCGCTCCCTCGAGGAGTTGCGTGATTTGGTCGCGGTCGTGAGGCCGCTCTTCACCGGAGGGTGGAAAAGCGGTTGATTGTTCCCTGGCACGGTGAATGTGGAAATTCGTTACTGAATTGCCACTTGCATTCGCATCTGAAGTCCGATAGTGATCAAATGATCAATAAAGCACGATGCCGTCCGCCGCTCGGATTCCGGCGAGGCGTTCAGTTGTAGATTGTGCATCTCATTCCAAATGAAATCACCCGGTTTCAACGAGGTGAAAAAACGATGATTGGAGGAGACGATGAAAAAGCAATTCGCTTTGGCTGCGACGCTCATAGTTTGTGGCGTCCTGGGTCAGTCCGCCGTTCGGGCTGACGAGCCGACCAAAATCAAGGTGGGAATTCTGCTGCCGCTGACCGGAACGTTTGCCGCAGTTGCCGAAACCCAGAGGGACGGCGCGCTGCTGGCGGTCGAGACCATCAACAAGAAGGGCGGCCTCAGCATGCCCTGGGGCAAAGTTCAGGTCGAAGGCGTCGTCGAGGACGATGAAGCGAAATTGGACGTCGGCGTTCGACGTTACCGGTACCTGGCCTCCGAAGGCGTCAAAGGCGTCGGCGGACAAACCTGGGCGCCGCTGGCGTATGCCATCAACTCCGTGGTCGCCAAAGATCCGATGCCGTATTTCCCGACATGCGTGATGTCGAAAGACGCATACATGAAGGGCAAGCTCGCGGGGTCGACATTCTCGACCGCATACAGCCCCTGGACGGTTGGATATATGGCCGGCAAGGCCGCCATCAAGGACCTCGGCAAGAAGCGCATCTTCTTTCTGGCCCGCACCGATAGCTGGGGCTGGGATATGAGGGACGGCGTCACCGCCGTAGCCAAGGAACTCGGCGCCGAAATCGTCGGCTATGACGAGGTTTCGCTCGGAACAGCCGATTACACGGCCACCTTGCAGAAGGTCCGCGCGGCAAAACCGGATGTTTTCATCGGGTCCCAATTCGGCGGCGACGCCGTAGCTCTGCTGAAGCAGGTACAGCAAATGGGACTCAACAAGGAAATGACTATTTTCAGCGCGTTCATGACGAACGTGGTTGCTAAAGGCGTTTCCCCGGAAGCGCTCGATGGCGTCTATGCCATGCACTACTTCTACTACGACCTGACCGGCTTTGCCGACCAGGACGTGGTGAAGAGCGCCAAGGAATTCACCGATCTCTACCGCGCGAAATACGACGTGCCGCCGGATTCATATGCGGTGATCGCCTATACCGCCTACATGGAAATGTTTCGCGGCTTCGAGGCGGCCAAGTCCTTCGACCCTGCAAAAGTGACGTCGGCGCTGATGGCAAACAATGGCGAATTCAGCACGGTCAAGGGACCCTCCAGATGGCGCGAAGATCATGTCGCCGAATATAAGTACGCGGCCTTCCTGGTGAAGGGAAAATCGCCGTCTGAGCGAAAAGACGAATGGGATCTCTTTACCGTCAAGGGCTCCCTTGGTGCGCAGAACGGTGAATCAGTTCTGCCCTCACTAAAATCGCTCGGCTACTGAAGCCCGATACGTTCCAATGAACTCGAGACGTCCCGATGAAGATGGCATCGGTTCATCGGGACGCATCATGAGACAAGGCGACCCGATTGTGAATTCAGATCCGCGTCCTGTCATTCTGAGAGCTGAGGGCGTAACCAAACGCTTTGGACCTGTCGTTGCTGTCGACCGGGTCGATTATCAGCTTCGCCAACACGAGGTCGCGGGAATTCTCGGATCGAACGGCGCGGGTAAAACGAGTTTCTTTAATCTCCTGACGGGCTATTACTTTCCGACCGAGGGAAAGATTTTCTACAAAGGGCAGGATATCACCAATTTGACGCCGCAACAGCGGGTGTCGTTGGGAATGATGCGCACCTTCCAGCTGACCTCGACGTTCGACAATCTCAGCGTAACGGACAATCTGGTACTATCGTTCTTCAGAGCGCATCGAAATTCGTCGCTGCTGAATCTCCTCTTCAGCACGCGCAAGAGATATCGCGACGACGAAAATATTCACGCCGCTTTGGATCAATTCAATCTCCGAGCTGTATCAGACAGGTTGGTCATGCATCTCAGCCTCGGTGAAAAGCGCCGAATGGAAATCGCCATGGCGGTTCTTGCAAAACCCGAGGTTCTGCTGCTCGACGAACCCCTGGCAGGCCTCGCAGAGTCTGAAATCAAAGGGGTTCTCGATGTCCTGCGCAAGCAAGTCGGTAAACAGACGATCTTGATCGTCGAGCACAAGATCTCGCATGTAAAGGATTTTCTGGAGCGACTGATCGTGATGCACGAAGGCAGGATCATTGCCGAAGGCGGTTACGAGGAGTGTCTGCGACATCCGGAAGTGCGCAAGAGCTATTGGCAAATCGATACGCCAGAGGAAGACGACGACCAGGACATTCTCCATGACCACTAACGCCGGCACAACGACCAGCGATCAGGAGATACTGAAGGTCACCGGCTTGAGCGCCTCGTATGGCGAAGCGAAGGTGCTGTTCGACATAGAGGTGAGCGTCAAGCCGGGACAAATCGTTGCCTGCGTTGGTCGCAACGGCGCCGGCAAAACGTCTCTTCTGCGAAGCATCTCCGGCTTTCTGAATCCGACCGCCGGCTCGGTCTTTGCAAATAACAAGAATCTCGTTGGTATGAAACCGTACGACATCGCCAAATTTGGCGTCAGATATGTTCCGCAGGACAAAAAAGTTTTTTACGATCTGACCGTTCGGGAAAATCTCGAATTGGCAAGCTACGCCACGAATGATCACAATTGGGACCGGGTGTTCGAATATTTCCCGAAACTGAAACAGCACATGGATCGCAAGGCCGGCTTCATGAGCGGTGGCGAACGCCAGATGCTTATGATCGGCCGCGCGACATTGGGCAGCCCGAAGGTTCTGCTGATCGACGAGCCGACCGAGGGACTCGCGCCGGGCATCGTGACCCATCTGCGGAACGTCTTCAAGGAACTCGCAAAGAAGACCGCCCTGTTGATTATTGAGCAAAACCTACCCTTGGTCTGCGCTATCGCCGATAGGGTCTATGCGATCAAGGACGGGCGCGTGGTCGCCGAATTTTCCGATAAGGACTCGATAACGTTTGATGCGTGTGAGCAATACCTATGAGTGCCGCATAACCAGATGGGGAAGGTATTCGTATGTTAGACACGTTCGCGTGGTGGCGAGGAATAGCACTGATGATCGCCTTGTTGTGCGGGTTGTCGCTCGTATTGCCGCTGCCCTTTATGAACGAGGTGGTGATTTTCACAATCTACGTGGTCGGCTGCAATTTTATGATCGGCCGCCTCGGTTACATTTCATTCGGCCAGCCGGCCTATCTGGCGATCGGGGCGTATTCCACGGCGTTTTATCTTTTCTACTTCGGCTCCAGTCCACTTGTCGGCATTTTGTTCGGCGTCCTTGGCGGGCTGATCGGGTCCCTTCTCATCGGCCCGTTCTTCGTCCGGCTGCGCAGCGACTATTTCGCCATGGTCAATCTCGCGCTTGCGGTGGTGGTTTTTTATCTGACTGAGAAAGTTCTAGTCTCCATCACGCAGGGCGATAACGGACTGTGGTTTATGACGCAGATGACCTCGACGCCAGTGCTCGATCTGACCATTCCGGCCCAGTTTTTGGTATTTGGGATAATCGTTACGGCTTTTGTTTTCGCGTTTTACAAATATCTTGACGGCACGATTTACGGTTCTTGTTGCCTCGCGACCAAGCTGAATGAAGATAAGCTGCAATTTATCGGTTACAGCAATTTCAGCATTCGTTTTCTTGGATTCGTCATCGCCAATACGACGACCGCTTTGGCGGGAGCGATGTATGCGGTCTACCTGGGTTTTGTGAGTCCGGAAATGGGCAGTCCGTCGCGGGCCGCCGATCCGATCATCGTCACGCTTCTCGGTGGGGTGGGGACGCTCTTTGGACCAGTTGTCGGCGCCATCGCCTACACCGGCATGAAAGACGTAATCAGCAAGCTGATCGGCAACTGGGAATTGTTCATCGGATTCTTGCTGGTGTTCATTATGCTGGTCGCCGACAAGGGAATTTGGGGCACATTGGAGCCCATCCTGACGCGAGTCGTTTCTCCAAGAAGCCGCAACACGGATAAATGAGAGGCGATAAGAACCCATGATTGACGCTCAGCTGTTGATTTCCGGGGTGATATTCGGCCTGAGTCTGGGCAGCATCTACTTCCTGCTGGCCATCGGGCTTTCGTTATGCTTCGGCCTCATGCGGATCATTAGTCTGGATCAGCTGCTCTATTACTCGTTCGGGGCCTATATGGCCTATACCGTAGGTCTCGCCACAGGTAGTTTTTGGTGTGGCGTGGCGGCTGGGACGGTCGTTGCTGGACTGATGAGTTTCATTGTCGAACGGTTTATTTTTTTGCGGATCTACGCGCGCGATCCCACGTTCAGCATGATCACGTCGTTCGGATTGTTGATCGGCGGCATAGGCATAATCAAGTTCTTCTGGGGCGTCGTGCCGCGTCCGGTTGAAGCTCCGACATTGATCCAAGCCAACGTTTTCGGAACGGCGGTTCCCGTCTACCGCCTGATCGTCATCGGCTTTGCGATTGCCGTTTACGCCGGCATCTGGCTTTTCTTACACCGAACGATCGTCGGCAAAGCGATTCGGGCCGCCATCGAAAGTGTGGAGCATGTGGAAGGGCTGGGCATCAATGTATCGCGACTGTTCACAATCACATTCGTCATTGCGGGCGCGCTGTCTGGGTTAGGTGGAGGCTTGCATGCGCCGTTGATCATGGTGGACCCGATGATGGGGCTCGAGACGATGGCGTTCGTCTTCATGATCGTCATCATCGGCGGCCTCGGAAGCATCAAGGGCACACTGATCTCAGCGCTCATTGTCGGGCAGGTGGTCTCGCTGGGCTCGATCATCTACGCGCCCATGGCACAAATGGCTCCGTTCGTCATGATGCTGCTGGTGCTGCTTATAAGGCCGACCGGCCTGTACGGTAGCCCTTTGTACAAACGATAGGGCTTCGTGGGGAAAACTGACCGACCAAAGGTACGCTTGGCGGCGTTTCAAAAAAGGCTGCTCGCTGTGTCGCCTTGAGGCGCGCACGCAGTCCGTGCCCGAACGGCATCAACGCTCAACGGTTCAAAACCCCACGGAATCAGGATGTCTTGATGGGTCGAGATAAGGACGCCTGAAACCCCTTCGGCGGTTGGGCAGTTACCGGGGGCGGCTGGCACGTCGCTTGCTGAGAGGGGTATCTTCGCTTCGCCGGGCCGCGCCCACATCAAGGTGCGTCCGCATACAGTGCCGTCACCGGCGCTGCTCTCGTTGCTCAAGGCCTGCCCGGCCCGGTGCTACGGTGCCGATCGCGCCGTGCTGCTGACGGACCGCTTCTTTGCCGGCGCCGATACCCTGAGCACCGGGCATTCATGGGCAAAGAGCCGCTCGCAGGTTTGGTCGAGCGACTAAGGCGAAGCCTGGTGGAAGGAAGCAGTCGCGACGGTAGTTGCACTACCGCTGGTGCTGCCGCCGACGGTCACGCGCGGTCAGCTCCTGGCCGACATAACAGCCCTTCTTGAAATCGACGCCGTGAAGCATTTCGAAATTGGCTTCGAGTGGATAGCAGACCTCGCCGCTGATCTCCGCTGTATCGGCAATACCGAGCGCCAGTCTGTGTCCGGCATAATCGGCCGGCGTGGTAATGGCGAAGCCGATCCGGGCGAGATTTGCCTCAATGGCAAGGTCAGCCGAGTAAATCAGCCGCGCCCCCAATGCCGCGATCCGCGGATCGACGAATGCGTATTGGGCCCCGGCAACCGCGCTGTTGCCTACCACGCCCTCCGTTGAGTCGAGCTCCAGTCGCGCGGTTGCTCCGGTCCCCCCCATCGCCGCCACGGCAAGAGCCGGTGCTGTCTCGCGGATCTCCACCGCCGCGCGCAACTTGAACGCGATCAGGCGCTTGACGAAATCCTCGACGAGGGCAGCGGCGATGTCGATGAGGATTCGGTCCCTATCCAGCAACACGAAGGCGTCACAGATCATCTTACCCTGACCTGTTAGAAACCCTGCATAGAGGGCCCTGTCCGGGGCAAGCCGGCGAATATCGCTGGTCATCAGACCTTGCAGAAACTTGGCGCGGTCCGGCCCGCTGACGGCCACGATTCTGCGATCAGGCAAGACGACAGCCTTCAATGTTTCGGTCATGGTCGCCTCATTATGATCGGGCGCAACACCGTTGCGTATTCGGTGGCATTCAGTTCGTGAAGATACGGTGCCGGTGCGTCGCAAGCTGATCGTGGCGAACGCTAACTCCGCCGTGCCAAGGAGCGCAGAAATCCCTGATACTCTTCGGTCAATTCCATATCCACCGCGGGGGCCAGATTCAGCAGCGCGTTCGCGATGAAGGGTTGATCATTGCGGGGGTCGTCCAGAGCCGCGCGCAGCACCGGAACGTTGTCTTCGATGTGTTGGAGGAAGGCGACACCCTTCTCCAGGGTCTCGGTCCAGCGCGCCCGGGTCCAATTTGCCAAAGGATACATGATCTCGTGGACGAAATTGGATTTGCGCGCCTTTTCGAAAAAGCGCAAACCGGTGTTCTAGTTTTCCTTTGCGCGTATCGGCGGTGGTGAAATGTCGCCCTGCAGCAGCTTCTTGCCGGCCTGACCCACGAAGTCGTCGAGCGTGACCGGCGCGTCGATCTGGGTTTTAAAATGCCACAAGCCGAACGAACCGGGGAATTCCTTCCCCATGCTCTCTACCAAAGCGGCTTCCACCTCGTCCACTGCCGCCTTGTCCGCCTTCATCGCTGCCGTCATGCAGAAGGCAAAGATCGCGTCGTTGCCAATATCATGCACGCCGCTCTTTCGTAACTGCTGCGACGAAAGCTTTGGAATCTCCCCGCCGGGAGGGACCACGGCTTCGCCGGCTTGCTGCGCCGTGATGAAGGCGGTGATCTCCAGCCAGCCCATCAAATTCGCGATGAAGGCTTGTGGGTTCACATGCACAATCGCCAGATTGAGCGGCACTTTTCGCTTTTTTAGTTCCGCCATATCCGTCATCACTTACTCTGCTGATCGGCCTTCTTGT
>Ga0181532_10004580_pt1 | contig 12023 bp, 5 predicted proteins | sample PEATcosm2014_Bin_33_FD_119768 | JGI IMG/M metagenome (GOLD analysis project Ga0181532, IMG submission 119768) | Peatland microbial communities from MTU Mesocosm Facility, Houghton, MI, USA - PEATcosm2014_Bin11_30_metaG | ecosystem: Environmental > Terrestrial > Soil > Wetlands > Peat | place...
ATCGCTTCCGGCAATTACACGGTGACCGGCGCGGGCGGCGCGGCGGTGGGTCCTTTCACGGGGACCGCCGATGTTTCGTCCGCCGCCGCGTCGTTCGTATGGACGAACGCGGGCACCTTCGACAATCAGACAGCTACTCCTGCGATACCTCGCAACACGCCGCTGAACATCACCTGGACCGGTGGGGATCCGCAAGGGTTCGTGGATATCGCACTCATTGGCTCCACGGTACAGAACACCCTGCCGTCCGAGACCAATCCGGAGCCGGGCATTTACGTGGAGTGCATGGTGCCCGCCAGCGCCGGGTCGTTCAACGTGCCCACATATGTGCTGCAGGCATTGCCGCAAACCACCAGCGGATCGGATCTACCGGGGTTGGTGCTGGTCGGTCCGGCCAGCGCGGTGACGAAAATCAGCCCGGTTCCCACGGGTTTGGATGCGGCGTACTTATACTACCGTTTCATTTCGGGCTATACTGTTCAGTGGGAATAAGGCTTGGGCGCTTCTCTGTATGACAGGCATCGCGCCCGCGCTGGCCCGGACCCACCACCGCCGGTCAGTGGCTGGGCAGGACTGTTCCGAAGGCCAAGCCGAGTGCGTAGTGGCCCAGTTGGTCCCCCATGGAATACATTGTGACAGACAAGTTACAAAGTGAACGCAATCTTAGATCGAGGCTGATCGGTGCCGCTCTTGCGTGGGGGCTGGCGCTGATGCTCATCGTGTTAGCGGCTCCGCCAGCCGCGGCGCAGACTTTCAAAGTAGTCTATGCCTTTACCGGCGGCGCCGACGGCGGAGGCCCCTGGGGCACTCCGCTGTTCAGCGGGGGCTTTATTTACGGCACCACCTTCCATGGAGGCAGCCTCTCGTCAAACCAAGCCGGTGCAGTTTTTGAGTTCGTCCCGATCGTGCCCCTCGAGGAAACCCTGTACGATTTCGCCGGCCAGCCGTATGATGGGGCGGCCCCTATGAGCGGTTTGATCACGGATGGGTTTGGGGACTTCTTTGGGACTACCACTCAGGGCGGATTTAGTCTGCGCGGAACCATATACGAGATTAGTGGCGGCTCCGAATTCGTGCTGTATAACTTTACGGGACCCGACGGCGAAACCCCGGAAGGCAACCTCATCATCGATCCGGACGGCGACCTCTACGGCACCACGAGTAATGGCGGAGCGAACGATTCCGGCAGCGTGTTTGCGTTGAGTTCGGGCGATACCTTCGTCCAGCTCTATAGCTTCGGCAATAATGCGAATGATGGTATAGGTCCGGCATCCAGCCTGGTGCTGCAAAAGGGCGTCCTGTACGGCGTTACCACGGAAGGCGGCGCGCACGGTTGGGGCACGATCTTCTCCCTCAACATCAAGACCAAAGCGGAGACTGTGCTGTATAGCTTTCGTGGCAGAAAAGATGGCGCAATTCCCGTTGGCGCGCTGGCATCGGACGGGAAGGGCAACCTCTACGGGACGACCTCGGCGGGGGGCAGCGGCAACGGCACCGCCGGCAATGGAGTGGTATTCATGCTGAATATCGCGAGCCTGCAGTACACCGTGGTTCACACCTTCACGGGACTCGATGGTTCGCAGCCGCTGGGGGGATTGATTTCCGGACAGGGCAACTTCTACGGCACCACGTACGCCGGCGGCGCCAAGGGTTATGGCACTGTGTTCCAACTCAATTCCGCCGGAACGCTGACCACCCTTTACAGCTTCACCAACGGAACAGACGGAGCATACCCATATGCGGGTGTGACGCTGGACTCGTCGGGCAACCTATATGGCGCGGCTACTCGCGGCGGCCAGCACGACTGGGGGACGCTGTTCGAAATCGTCCCGTAGGGACGCTTAGTACACGATTTCTTAAATACGGTCTCGTATGTTGGGAAGACCACTCCCTGACGGGTCGTGGCTACGATCAGAGCCGCGCGCGTCAGCACGCGGCGTTCGAATACGCAACTGTAATTCCACTTAGTGCGGATCTCGGCACCTATCTGATTAGTCGCCCTCGCGACTATTATAACGATTGATCCTGGAGTGGTGCGGGTACCCTCAGGACATCCAACGAGCCAAAGGAAGCGAGAGTGCAAGAAGTTACGCGACTTATTGAGGTGGTTCGAGAGGAACGGGAAAGGGCAAGAGCGCGAGATCCTGCCCTTCCAAACTGGCGGCTGGGGCAACTACTAAGTGTATCCAGAAATCCAGGATCTCACCAGGCGAACGCGTGATATTGCCCGTCCAGGGCCAGACCGACACCGATAATCGTCCCGTCAGGCGCGATAGCGTTGGCCGAATTCAGCTCGATAAACGGCGTGCCGCTGGGCAGCAGGCTATTTAGATCCACCATTCCGCCGCTCTGTTGGCTCCAGATGAAAGCATGCACGTCAGTGTCTCCGGTGATATTAGACGAGCCCACCACTACGCCGCTATCGTTGACGCCATTGGCCTGCGCATAGGAGCCGCCGAGGCTTCCGATGCTCACCAGACCGGCGGTGCTGCCAACGAAGGCGTCAGTTTGCGTGTCGCCCAGTAAAGTGCCGAAGCCGACTATCAGACCGGTGTCGTTGATGGCATTGGCCTGCGCGTAGGATCCCCCCAACGTGTACAGGTCCTTGATCGCGCCGGTCTTCAGACTCCAAATCACCGCATGGGTGGTGCCGTCGAAGGAATCGGAGTTGCCTGCGATCACGTCCTTAGCGTTGATGCCAAACGCATAGCTATTGTAGCCGTCCAAGCCGAAACCGCCCGTTAGCGTGTTCAGGTTGACCATTCCCTTGGCCTTCGTCCAATAGAAGGCGTTATAAGCCGCATCGCCAGCCACGGTGGAGGCGCCCACCACTATCCCAGTTACCGTGGCGTTACCCTCCGCCAGCGTGCCGCCGTTGGTGCCCAAATCCACCAAGCCTGTGCGCGACGACGTGAAATAGAAAGCGTGCGAGGCGATGTCGCCGTACGAGTCTACGATTTGATCGGAAGTGCCGGCGATGCCGCCATTCGCATTCATGCCGTTGGCGACGCTGTTGCCGTATACGCCGACGAAGGATCCCATGTCCTCTAGATATCCGGCTGCGTTGGTGTAGAAGGCATGCTGGTAGGCATCGCTAAAGACGTTGCCTTGGCCCACGACTTGGTCGCTGGTGCCGTCGACTCCTTGAGCGATACTGGCGCCGCCTCCGAGCGTGCCCAGGTCCACCGGAGCCGCCGCCTTCTGTGCCAGCGCGAGCGGAGCCAGCGCCCACAACGCGGAAAAGGCTAAGACTGACATGCTAGATTTCATCGATTTTGTTCTCCTTCTCTGGTGATCGTAAGTAGCCACCCGCAACATACTACTATGAGTGCAGTGAAACGGACAATAGAAATTGCATGAATTTCACGTTACACACACTCGGATTCGGGCTATAAGCGATCTCCCGGTTCCGGGCGGTTCCAGGACTTCTATGCCCGAAAACCGACACCCAATATTGATCCACTATTCATCAAACTGTCATCCGCCACCGACTATACTCCTCGGTGGCCGCGTGAAGTCCGAAAACTGACAGTGCGTGCCACTGAACACAGGCCTTGCTGCACTCTTGGGGCCGCCAGTTTGAGATCCCGGGTTGGACGGCAAGATTCCGGACTACATTGTGGCGCCGGGTGCCGTTCGGAAACAATGGCAATTAACTCTTTGATTGAGAAAAGGAGATCACGAATGACGAAATCGAAATTCCTGTCCGCGGCCCTGTTCGCCGCCGCGGTGGTCATGGCGACGCCTGCCGCGAATGCGGCTGCCGTTGTCAAAGTGCTGGGCGCCGGCTCTTCGGCCATGTGGCAGACGGCGGCCATCGGAGCGTATGAACAACTGGCGGGCACCGGAGGCCAACACTACACCGTTAAAGGCTCTTGCCCTACCAACTCTAACTGCGCCCAGATCCACGATTCGCGCAGCGCCTCGATTCTAAATGAACCCGGGAACCTGTGGGTCGTGTGGAACGCTACCCAAACCGAAGTCTGGGCCTATATCTCGGTGGACTCCGTAGTGGGCAACCGCTCGTACTTTGCGGTACCGAGAACCACACTCCAGGTGGACCCCGAAACAGAAACGGGCGTGCCGTCGAGCCAGACAAACCTGATCAGCTCCAACCTTTGGGGCGCCGATGCTAGTGTCCTACCGAGCGCCATCTTTACGGCGCTGAACAACGCCGAAATCACCACGGCATTCACGGACATCCGCCCGGAAGACGCGAAGTTCGCGAGCTGCCGCGTGTTGAACGAGTTGAACACTACCACCTACTCCGGTCTGGGGTACGGAACGGGCACCACCTGCACAACCCTAATTGGCACCCAGATCTTTAGCGCTGTCTCGACTGCGGTGGCCAACCCGGTGAATTTCAACATCAAAGGTACAGACCCCTTTACCTCAAAGTCGATTCCAGCCTACACCACGGTGGATGTCGGCGCTTCGCCCATCGTGTTCATCGTCAACCGCACGAATCAAAACGGTATGGGTTATGGTCTGCCCGGCCCGCCCGTCATCACTAATCTCACCATACCGATGGCGCAGACAATATGGAGCGGCGCCGAGTGCGACACCAACGCGTTCCAAGCCGCTGGTCCGCCGACGGACGTTCCCGTAACTGTGTTCCAACGCGAGCCCATGTCCGGCACCATGAATACGACTGAGTTCACCACGTTCCGCTGCGGCAAGACCACGGGGGGGTGCCCGATCACCGGCAACAGCGAAGACAACTCCCAGGAAGTGGGTGTGAACCCGCCAGCGGGCGGCGCTAACGACCCACTCAACCTGCCGTGCACGGCCGGCGGCGGGTCGCGCAAGCGCGGCATCGGCACCAGCGATCTAGTCAATAACGGCGTCCTTCCCACGACGGACTCCATCGGATACACGTTCTGGGGCTTTGGCAACGTCTCGAAGCTCGCCGGCAGCGCCAACTACGGCTACCTGACGCTATCCAACGTCGATCCGATCCAAAGTGCCTACACGAACGGCGAATTGCCGGTTTGCGTGAGCAGCACTGGCGTGAGCGGTGTGTGCCCGGCCACGCCCGGTACCAGCTTCCCGAATTTGCGCAATGGAACGTATACGGCCTGGTCGGTTCTGCGCGTAGTAACCAACGCATCCGGAGTCAACCTGACCAACACGAAATTGCTAGTGACTGCAATTCAGGACAATGTCAACACAACGGTTCCGGACTTCGTTCCGTTCGTCGCCACGGGTGGCGACCCTGGGTTGAAGCTTTATCGCTCGCACTACCTGCAGTCCGCAGTTTCGCCTAACAACGGACTCAGCGGCCAGAAAGAAGCGGGCGGCGACGTGGGCGGCTGCATCGAGACCGTCGGGCCTGCGCCCGGTATTCTGAGTTGCCACCAGTAAATAATTTCCCCTGATCCGGTTTTGGATCGCGGCAGGCCGGCTCTCGAGGCTGGTCTGCCGCTGTTTTAGGTTAGACGCACGCTTGCGAGTCAAGCACTTGTGTTCCACCTATGTCAGCTTCAGCGAAACCAGTCTCCGCAACTGCAATCCTATTCTTGTCGCTAAGCGTGTGCGGCACTGCCCAGCCTCCCTTATCCGGGAGTGTGGCCCACCAGGGCGCCGGCGAAAACAGTTCCGTGCCGCTCTCGGCTGTCAACAGCGGTCTAAAGATACAGGAAGCGCTCCTCGGCGAACACGACGACTATGCGACTTTTACCCGCGATATGATCCGGTTAACGTGGCGTACGGGAGACCCTATCGATTTATTCCTCATCCTCCCGAAAGGCCAGACTAAACCGCCCGTTATTCTTTACCTCTATAGCTATCCCTCCGATGCGGACCGTTTCATGAACGACGATTTCTGCAAGCTTCTGGCGCAGGGCGGTTTTGCCGCGGCCGGATTCGTATCGGCATTGACCGGTCAGCGTTATCACGACCGGCCTATGAAACAGTGGTTCGTCAGCGAGCTACCCGAGGTTGTTGGTAATTCGGTCGAGGATGTGCAGATGGTGTTGAATTTCCTGGCTGCCAAGGGTGAAGTGGACGTAACGAGGGCAGGCATGTTTGGAGAAGGGTCGGGCGCGGCCATCGGCATACTGGCGGCTGCCGCGGACCCGCGCATTAAGGCACTCGACTTATTAGATCCCTGGGGAGACTGGCCGGATTGGCTGGCGAAGTCGATCTTGGTTCCGGAGGAAGAGCGGCCGAGTTATGTCGATCCGGAATTCTTGAAGAAGGCCGCCCCTCTTGATCCGCTCCAGTGGTTTAGCCAGGTGAAAATTCCGGTGCGGCTGCAATACCTGAGCGATCCGGCAGTGACTCCGCAACGCGCCCGGGAGCGCATCGCCGCCGCCGCGCCCAGGCAGGCCAAAATCATCGCCCATGATGATGCCTTGGCGCAATACAAAGCAGCGAAATTGAAGTTCTTTGATTGGATCAAGGACCAAATTCGGCCGGTGCCCGCGCAGTGAAGTACCCGGAAAGGCAGGAACGACGATTTTGAAAAAGGCAACCCGCGCTCGATATGTGCTCACGCTGATAGCCGGCTTCTCTCTGGCGGCTTTCGCACAAGCTCCGCCGGTCGTGACGGGGGTAGCCGGCACGGTGACAGACAAGAGCGGCGCGGTCTTTCCGGGCGCCACCGTGACAGTCCTCGGCGAGGCCGGAGCACCCCAAACGACTGTGACCAACGAGCGGGGGGAATACTCGGTTCTCGATCTGCCGGCTGGATCGTATACAGTATCCATCTCGATGCAGGGATTCAAAAAGTCCGAGAAGGCCGGAGTCAGTGTCGCCAGTGGAATGACGGCGCGCGTGGACATCACCCTGGAGCCGGCCGAGGCCAACACCTCGCTGGAGGTCGCCGGCCAGAACGCTGCCGCGGTGGAAACGGATACAGCTCAACTCTCCGGCACCATTACGCAGAAGGAAGTGGTGGAAACCGGACTCAACGGCCGCAATTTCACCCAGTTGATTGCGCTGGCTCCTGGCGTAAGCAACCAAACCGGCCAGGACGAAGCAAAGGTGGGTGTGGTCGGCAGCACGAAGTACAGCGTCAATGGCGGCCGCGTCGAGTACAACACGTTCGATGTGGATGGTTCCGACCTGCTGAATGTGGGTATCAATGGCTCAAACAGCACTCTCATCGTGTATCCCAGCCTGGATGCCATTCAGGAAGTGAAGGTGTTGACTTCCAACTACGGCGCGATGTATGGGAGGACGGCTTCCGGCACGGTCCTGGTGGCCACCAAGACAGGGACTCAGGACTTCCATGGGGACGGCTATTACTTCGGCCGCAACGAGCTGTTAAACGCCAGAAACTTCTTCGATGAGACTCAAGGTGCGCCGTTGTACCGCCGGACCGACCTGGGCGGCACCATCGGGGGTCCGCTGTACATCCCCAAGCATTACAACACCAAAAAGGACAAGACCTTTTTCTTCTTCTCCGAAGAGTACCGCTTGGAAAAATCGCCGTATCAATACAATCAGGCCGTACCTTCCATGGCTGAGCGCAGCGGCGATTTCAGCGACGTCTGTCCGGCTCCCGGAAGCAGTGGCTTCCCGAAATTTCTACGGACCAAGTATCCCGATTGCCCGAGCACGGTCACCGTCGGCACCCTTACCAATCCCACAACTGGGTATGCATTCCCGAACGACCAAATCAACAGCTATGTCTCGTTGCTGGACCGGAATGCGGTCGCCATCCTGAATACCGGCGTTATTCCCGCGCCAAACGCTACTTCCGGCTGCAACTCGACCATAGGATCGTGTTACGACACCACCGTGTCCCCACCCACGCACTGGCGTGAGGACCTGTTCCGCATCGATCATAACTTTACCGACAAGACGCGGCTGATGGTTCGCTACATTCACGATTCGTGGGACACGGTCGTGCCAACACCGCAGTGGGGCTCCATCCAAAACAGCTTTCCGACGATCGAGAACGAGTTTACCGGGCCGGGCATCAGCATGGTGGCCCGACTCACCCAAACCTTATCGCCCACTCTGTTGCAAGAGTTCTGGTTCAGCTATACGAATTCCACGATCTCGCTGGTGGATACCAACGGTCCCGGCGCGCAGTGGCAGCGGCCCGCCGCGCTGGACGCGCCATGCGCAGTGGAAACCAACTCTTTCAGTACTTCGGCCAACCAATGCCCGATCGGATACCTGTTTAACAATGGCTTTGGCGGAAAGATGCCGGGCATCGTGATCGGCGGCACCAACGCCGAGTACGGTGGCGCCGGCTTCGCGGTGGATGCGGGCTACATGCCCTGGTACCATACAAACCCCATTTACAACTTCGCCGACCACCTGAGCAAATTGTTAGGCAAACACAACCTCCAATTCGGCGCTCAATTGCTTCTATATCATCGGGATCAAACGAACTCCGCGATCGGCGCAGTCTCCGGCGATGTGCAGGGAGTTTTGACGTTCAGCAACGTTGCGAATGTCAACACCACGGGCAACGCGTTCGCCGATTTCCTGTACCATGGGGCCCCCGGAGTGACTACCTATGTCAAGAGCTTTTCGCAGGACAGCGCCCAAGGCGTCTATCACCAACGGTACCAGGTAGCCGAACCATACTTTCAGGACGATTGGCGGGTCAACTCCCGTCTGACAGTTAATGCAGGCGTCCGGCTGAGCCTGTTTGGAACGTATTACACGACGAATCAGAACGAGTATAATTGGGTTCCGGGCACCTTCAACCAGTCCATCGCAAACTCGGTAATCATCAATAATTACACGGGAGCTTTGGAGTACAGCCAGATAGATCCGGTGACTGGAGCCAATGATCCGGTCCCGCTGAACCTGAACAACCTGGACCCGTCGATCACTAACGGCCTGGTGCACTGCGGCAGTGGCCAGGGAGCGCTGGCCAGCCCCAGTTCCCAGATGACCCTCCCTGCGAGTTGCATGCAGGGCCACTTATTCAACTGGGCGCCCCGCATCGGCTTTGCTTTCGACCCTAAAGGCGACGGGAAGACTTCCATCCGGGCCGGTTACGGGATCTTCTACGAGCACGGTACCGGCAACGAGGCCAACACCGGTTCCCTAGAGGCGAGCTCGCCGCTGGTGCTAAACATGACCCAGAACTACCCCCAGGGATACGCGTGCATCGGCGGCGTGGATACCAACGATTGCGCGCCTGCGGCGGCTTTCCCTCCCAACGTCACCAGCATTCCAACCAAGGCCGTCTGGCCTTATGTACAGCAGTGGAGCCTTAGCGTACAACGTCAGTTGCCCGGCACCATGGTGGGAACGTTTGCATATGTTGGAAGCAAAGGGACACATTTGACGCTGGAAACCAACCTCAACCAACTGCCTCCGGTGACGGCTTCGCAGAATCCCTATAGCGCTGGTGAGCCGTTCATCCCGCTGGTGAATTTCTACGCGAACAAAGCGAGCGCCGTATCCGGCGATTGCGTGACCTACAGCGGCACCAACATCTTCACGCTGACGAATGGGGCCGTCATCGGACCGGGATCCCCCGGCTATCTCAACATGCAGGCGGCCTGCTACGGCCAACTATTACCGGGCGAATTGCCCGACCCGAACAGCCTGCGCCCGTACCCCGGCCTGGGAAATATTATCGCGCTGGAGAACGTCGCCAACTCTTCATACAACGCCTTCCAGACGACCCTTCGGCGGACGGCCGGTCCGCTAACGTTGGGCATCTCTTATACCTATAGCCACTCTCTCGACGACTCCTCGGACCGGTCCGACGCCACGTTCGTCAATTCCTACGATCTGGCGTCGAACAAAGCGAGCTCCAATTTCGATCAACGCCACCTTTTGAACATCAGCTATATATATGAGCTCCCGTTCCTGCAGTTTATAGCCAGCCCGATAGGACAGATGTTCTCGAGCGACGGCACAGGCCAAGTTTCCGAGTCCATGCAGAAGGTTCTGAAGGGCTGGGAATTGTCCGGCATTACCACGTACCAGTCGGGCACCCCATTCAGTGTAATCAATGCGGGCAGCGGCTTTAACGATATTTCGGTGCCGGACAACGCCGGCGTGGTGAATAATCTCGGCTCGGGGTCGTATCCGAATATCGTGGGTAATCCCTACGGACCGGTCCCGGCGGGCGGCAACAATGGCTATAGCTTCGGACCTCTGCTTCTGAACCCGGGCGCCTTCGCCCCGCCTACCGGGCTGACCTTCGGCGATGCCGGCCGCAACGCACTCAACAATCCGAGCCGGCTGAACTTCGACATGGCGTTGCTGAAGCACATCAAGGTTCGGGAAAAGTCCGAACTGGAGTTACGGCTGGAGACGTTTAATACTTTCAATCACACCCAATTTCGTATCTACGATTCGAACCTGGGCAATCAGGCGAACAACACGGTCAGTTGCTACGGTGGCGCGACTTCGGGTTATTCCGCGGCGGGCGGCGACGGCGTCGACTGCCTGACGGGAAGCGCCTTCCTGCATCCGGTAGACGCTCACCGTCCGCGCACGGTGCAGTTTGGTCTGAAATATGCATTCTAGGGAGCGGATGTCGCAGCGGTCGAATTTAGACCGGCGAAAAAAAAGGAGACACCATGAGAACGTTGCTTGCAATCATCGTGAGTTTTGGCATGCTCGTGACGGCCGGATTTGCGCAGCCCACAGTCACACAAATCAGTAATGCGGCCAGCCAGAGCCTGTCGCTGCCGGGGCCTGGGGCGCTGGGCGTGTGGCTGACCCTGCCAAACGCCTCCATCGCGCAAGGCTCTTACTTTACCGTCTATGGAAACGGCTTTGGCCCGGATTCTGCCGTATGCGGCACAAACTTCAAAAACTGCTTTTGGAATCCCTATCCCTTGCAGACTCAGATTCAGGGCGCTTCGGTAACCATTACCGTCGGACAAAATCCCCCCGTTTCGGCGTACCTCGAATTTGCCGCCCAGGTGAATTCGACTCTTTCGCAAATCAATGCCATTATGCCTTCCACCACGCCCCTCGGCGCAGGCACGCTCTACGTTACCTATAACAATCAGAACAGCACGCCAGTGCCCATCAATGTCGTGGCCAGTTCTTTCGGAACGTTCTCCTTGACCCAATCCGGAACCGGTCCGGGGATTATCACCGACGCCAACTACGCCGTATTCACGCCGTTCCACACCGCCAAGCCCGGACAAACGGTGATCCTGTGGGGTACGGGACTGGGGCCCGCGCCGGATCCCGCCACCGAGGCCACTAAGGCGCCAACACCGACGAACTTGTGCGCGACGGCGGCGAGTTGCCCGGTGACGGTATGGGTGGGCGGGCAGCAGGCCAGCGTGCCCTATGCCGGGCGATCCGGCTATACGGCGGAAGACCAGATCGTGTTCACCGTTCCCAACAACGTAATGACTGGCTGCTACGTCAGCGTAGCGGTGCAGACCGGCCCTCCGGGCGGAGCCCAGGTTACCAGCAACTTCACCACGATGTCGGTGGACGCGAACGGGGCCACCTGCCAGGATGCCGACGGCGTGGATATGAACGATATCGCCTCCGCGGTGCAGAGCAAGGGATCGGCGAACGTCGCGGCCATCGGTCTGCTGAGCAACTATTGGAATATCAACCTGGGCGGTGGCACGTTTGCCCAGTGGTGGAACGACACGGTAGACGGCCAGATCGGAACATACAACACCGCGGCGCTGGATTTATTCCGAGGTTTCACGCGCGTGCCTTCCGTCGGCAGTTGCACGGCGATTCCCTATCTTGGCTATCCGCCGCCGGTGGATTACGGGTTGGGTTATGTGACCTACCTGGATGCCGGGCCGAGCTTGAGTATTCAAGGTCCTATCTCCACCCAAACCGTCGCCAAGAACTCGAGCGGCAATGGATACGACGGCTTGGTGGGCGGGGGTACGACAGCCAATGACGGGGTGGTGGCAATCACCGGGTTAGAAGCTCCGTTCTATTGGGACGCGACCTCGAACGGCGACGGTACTTTCACTCTGACCGGAATCGCTTCCGGCAATTACACGGTGACCGGCGCGGGCGGCGCGGCGGTGGGTCCTTTCACGGGGACCGCCGATGTTTCGTCCGCCGCCGCGTCGTTCGTATGGACGAACGCGGGCACCTTCGAC
>Ga0181532_10004581_pt1 | contig 12020 bp, 19 predicted proteins | sample PEATcosm2014_Bin_33_FD_119768 | JGI IMG/M metagenome (GOLD analysis project Ga0181532, IMG submission 119768) | Peatland microbial communities from MTU Mesocosm Facility, Houghton, MI, USA - PEATcosm2014_Bin11_30_metaG | ecosystem: Environmental > Terrestrial > Soil > Wetlands > Peat | place...
AATGATAGTTTCTCTAAACCCTTTGGTTTGTTAGCATTAGCCTTGGCATTTTCGAGTAACTTCTCGTTTTGACGTCTCTTCGCATCCGCAGTGAATGCGGGCATAATCTCAGCGACCAGCAGACCCCCGTCCCCGCCCCCGCGTGCCGACTCGGCGAATAGATCAGGCTGCGATCAGTTTCGCCCACCGCTTGGCGACCTGTGCCGCTGCTGCTGCCTTCCGCATCTCCCGACGGGCGATTTCCACCTGCTTGGGATCCGCCTTGGGTACTCGGGGCTTGCGCGGTTTGGGCACACGTGGCACCCTGACCTTGGGCACCTTCACGGGTTTCGGCTCGGTTGCCTTGCGGACTCGCATCTTCGCCTGTTTCACTGGCAGCGGCGTGCGTGGGGCTGGTTTGGGTTTGATCCGCCCACCGATGATGCCCCGCACCGCGCCAATGGGGATTTGGAACTTCAGGCTCAGGGTGCGTTCGTCTACCCCCACGGACGCCATGTTGCGGATATTCTCCACGGTTGCGTAGGCGACATTCTCAATGCGGAACTCCTGCCTTGACTTCGCCCCGTTGCAACTGCGGTGCAGCGTCTGGCAGTTCTCTTCCTTATGGTCGCCCCCGTTGGCGAGGGCGATGATGTGATCGCACTCAGGCGCATCCCAGTGGAACCATGGAACTCTACGGTTGCACGGGAGCCCGCATGCCTGACAGACATACCCATCCCGTCGGAAGATCTTCAGCGGGTCAACCCTCTTGACGACCTTCGCGCCAGCCTTGCGGGCACGTGTCGCTCTCACCGCGATGATCCCTCGGTGACGGCGTGCGTGTGCGGGTGAGCAGTACTTCCTTGGTGTGTACCCCGCCATGAGCATGTACGTGTGCTCAACCTCGCAGAGTGGGCAGACTTCCGTATGTGGCACCGCACGAGCGGCGCGCTCCGCTGCACGGTCGTCGGTGTCAGCCACCTGCTTCGTCTTGCGGGCAACTGCGCGTTCAGCCTTGGCAACTGCCTCAACGGCACGACGGCACTTCGGGCACACGGTCGCAGTACGGATTCGGTCACTTCCGAAGGAGCAGATCTCCCCGCAAGAGCATCGACACTCCCACTTGCCCGACTTACTATTCGTCCCTGAGATCCAGCGGATGGCGGTCAGCAGTCCGAAGGTTTGTCCTGTGACGTCAACATGGTTCGCCTTGCGACCGCAGTCGCGGCATTGGGTAGTGTGCCCCCGACGAAGGTCTGTGCCACGGACAGATGGTTGGTTGCCGCAGTCACAGGCGCAGACCCAGCGTGCCTGACGCTTGCTGCTGAGACGGTCAAACCGCAGGACGGTGAGACGCCCGAAGCGGGCACCTGTGATGTCAATGAAGTTGCTTGCTCGCTGTGTATCTAGTAACTGGTTCAGGGTTGGCATGCATCTACCTCCGATCTGGGAGCAGCCCATTCATGGGTGCCGTGTTCCGTGTGCCCGTGTACTCTCCCATCTTTATTATAGCGAAGACCAGCCCCCCTGTCAAGGACAATCTGTGCGCGGCTACACCAAAAATATATGGTGGGGGGTCACCTTTTCGGGGCGTCCTAATAGGGGAGTCGCAACTGGCAAAACTGGGCGATTCCGATCGGGTACCGTACAGGGTAAGCAGCAGTCAAAGCGCATACCAAAAATGGTAGCCATCTACTGTATTACGGAGACAAAAATCCATATTTTCCAAACGTGGCATCACATTTACTGACAACAAAGGACTTAGGGTCGCTCGCCAGTGACTGGGAAAATCCAAAATATAGGGCAGGGCAGTAAGCCGAGTCCCGCCTAGTCGAGCCACGGTCGCCTGTCAGCCACTGCTGGGGGTGACCGCACCCCGCCTGTTGCTCTAAGTACTGACCCCCTGTATTCCCCTACGGGTATTGTTTTCAGTGAGATACACACGGGACAGCGACGACGCGTAGGGGGAGCAACATAGGGGGGAGATTTCCCCCGTGGGATTGCAGACCAGTTATAGATCCATTTTACCCACCTCCCCCTGCGGGACTATTTTCCACTTTCCGTGCGATCGGGGCGGCACGATGGTAACCTTCGCCCTATGTTCGCTGGCTACCTCGGCACCGAGAATGGTGGAGCGAGCAGCGGGACATATACCGTGTTGACACGATTGGAGTTAGGCATGAACGCGGACGGTTCTGGGCTGGATGATACACTTTGTTGTACGGTATCGCATGACTTGTTCCACTTAATGCCTCTCCACGGGGCGCAGTTCCCACATGTAAAGCATGCTTGACATGTTCAATAGGCTGAACACATGTTCAATAGGCTGAACACACCGTCAAACGCGCGATAGAGGGTTAGGGCGTAGCCACAGGCTGCTGCTGCTGGATGCCATGCTGCTGGATGCTGCTGGTCAAATGCTGCTGGATGCTGTCGCCGTGCTCGCCCTATCCTGCGGGGGCTCTCGCTGTGCTCCCTCGCTCACTGTGCTTCTCCCTTATGGCTACCTTGGGGGTTGGCCGATTTGTAGATCCGCTCCCCGCTGCTCACTGCTCACTGCCTTATGGCTTGTTGGCCGATTGGCCGTTTGCCCAAAATGCAGATCTGCGGTCGTCCATTCCGTACACGACTTGGTGAGATTCCCCTTGACATCTCCGCGCATACGGCGATTAGGTAGTACAGGAGATGCCCATGACACGCATGCCCGTTGTGACGATTCGGCTGGACGACAAGACGCTGGACGCACTGAAGAAGATCGGTGCCCGACTTGACCGCCCCATCGGTTATCTGTTGCGCAAGGCGGCTGAGGAGTACGTTGAGCGTGAGAAGGCAGGTGTGCGATGAGAAAACGACGAACGAAAGTGGCAATAGTACAAGACCGCATCAATGAGATTGTCATCGCCTATCATCGGTGCGAACTGAACGTGAGCGAGGCACGCTACCTAATCGCTGGCGTGGAACTGGAGTATCTGGGCTGTGCTTGCAACAGCCCTGAGATGGAAGCCCGTCTACGGTTCATGATTGAGCGTGCCAACGAGCGGGTTGAACGAGATGGGCGCAGCGGCGGGCTCCCAGTGAACGGCTTCCTATATCACGCGACTCGCAGTTCATCCGTCGCCAGCATCATGCAACTCGGGCTGGTGCCGCGAGAGTTCTTCGGGAGTGGCGGTGAGTGGGCTGACATCTGCACGTCGCTCATATCCCTCGCCGACATGGTCTACCTCTCCAATGAGGCGAAGGCACGACGGTACGCGGACGAGATGGCTGAGGACATCGGTGAGCCGTGCTCTGTGCTATGCGTTGACGCAACCGCGCTGGACGAGAGCCTACTGCATGCGGACGAAGACTTCATCCGTCGCCGTCTGATCCGCCAATCAAAGAAGGCTCACGACTGGAAGTGGGCACTCCACGTGTCACCAGAGGAAGCGAAGCTGGAAGTTTACGCGAATCCGCAGGAGTGGCGGCGATGCCTTCGGTATACAGGTGGTGTCGCGTATCGCGGAGTCATCCCCGCGAGCACGATCGCAGTAGGTGGCGGGGAACAGGACTTGAACCTGCACTACCCTTGCGCTCCACGTCCTTGAACCCACTGGCGGGGACGTACATCGCCTTGGGCAGGTTCCTATGGCTGTTGGTGAGTTGCACGTGTTCGTTGGTGGGAGTGTGACGGATCCAACCCAGCCTGTGCATCGCGGTATGAGGAAACGTATGAGGCTAGACGCTCGCCTTCGCAGCCTTCGTCAGTGCCGCATACGCCCTGTTTACTTTCGCCATCTCCACCCCATCATTCCTGTTCGTGTCAGGATGCAACGCCTTCGCCTTCCCGCGGTACGCACGTTTGATCTGCTCCGCAGTCGCATACTCGTCCAGAACACCCAACACGCGGAGAGCATATCCGTACGTCATCTGCCGCTCATCCCTTTGTGCCCTCATCAGCCCTGCAGGACTCTTCCACCACGCATCATTCGCGGAACTGAAGGCGGCATCACAACGAGCGGCGTACTGCGGATACCGCTTACGGAGCCGTCTGTTCAACACGGGACAATAAGGTGGCATCGCGTGCCATATTCGTGAAGGATGTTGCGCTCGCCACTCCTCTGGCGCGTCCAAGGTAAACCTCTCCAGCGCGCTCAACTCAAGGTCAAAGATCTTCGCGTCTTCCAATGTCGCGTCACCGTAGAGCCGCTTGAGACGGTTGTTCTTGGACGTCCGCGCAAATGTCATGTCTTTGAGTAGCGGGTGCCTCATCGCACGCGCTACTGCAGCGGGCAACTGCCACGGCTCCTCAGTCACGTCCACGTCCAACTCAGCCGCTGCTTGCGCGACTTCGGCGGTAGTGAAGCCCTTCTGCTCGCCCGCTTTGTAGACGGCGTGTGACGATTTGCCCATTTTGCCCAGCAGCCGCTTGAGCCACGCGAGCATGCCCTTCGTGACCGTGGGCATCTCGTCACTGTTGGACTGCCGCTCGTCCCGCTGTTCAAACGTCTCAGCGATCGGTATGTCGTACACGGGCGCAGGGGTGGGCACCTTCGCGGACTTCGTCCTGAACGAGGCAATCTCGTCCGCATGGTCAACTGCGTATTGCTTCCAGTCAATCACGACTGCCCCCGCGCCACCTGCTGACGTATCCACTCTTCAAGCACAACGAGGATGAGATTCGTCCGCGTACGTCGCTGTTCCAACGCAATGCGGTCAATCGCGTTCACGAGTTTCTTTGGCAACTTCACGCTCACAACCATTTCATCTTTCATGGTCACCTTCCTTTCCCACTACAAAATCGCACAAACCTCGCCTTGTTGTCAACACCATTCTGCAAATCCTGTGGTATCAACAAGTTAGAGCACACTACGAAATACTACTTTTCTGTTGACACGTCTCCCGCGATTCGCTATAGTTAGAAATGTAAGCAATCAGACAGACGCCCAAACGGGCAGGAGAACAGATCGTATGAAGATGACACGAAAGTATGTCGCAAGTCACGAGGCGGGACACGTTGTAGTAGCGACGATTCTCAACGTCGGCTTCACTGATGTCTACATCGCGGACTCATTCAATCACGTGGGTGAGGGTGGCGCGATCCACTACACGCCCTCTTCCTTCCATCCCATCTTCGACGCGAAGAGTGAAGTCATTTTGAAGATGGCAGGTGAGGCGGGGGTCAGACTGTACGCTGGACGCAAGGCTGGCAAGATCACGCTCAATAACATCCTTGGCGGCGGGATGTGGACTGACTACAAACTCGCGAAGGACATAACCAAGGACATGCTCGCTCGCATCAAAACGGGCAAGATGTACCCGTCCTATCTGGACGAGTTCTGCGTGAAGGGGGAGTTCAGCGTAGACAAATTCATTGATTCTTGTTTCCTCGCTGCGTACGACATCCTCTCGGCGAACAGGGAGTTCCATGCGAGAGTGACGAAGGCTCTCGTGGAGACGGGCGAACTGGGTTTCGTGCAAGTGAAGACACTGGCGATTGCCGCCGCTCGGGAGAAGTTCCAGATAGAGAAGGCAGCACGGGCAGGCTCACGATGACCAGCCGTCCAGAGAAGATCGCAATCGCCCATGGGTTCCGTCTCGCTCGGGAGTCTAAGCACCGCGTGTTGCGCCGCGGGGACGGGAAAGTGTTCGTCCTACCCAACACACCCAGCGACAGGCGGTACGAACACAACGCGCTGAGCGATCTCGCTCACCTGCTAGGGAAGCGCAAGAGCGAGTTGACGGAGGGCCGTCTACCGCTGCGAGCAACGCGAGAGCGTGGGACGCTGGCACCACTCCCCGCGCTGATTCACGGGACAGAGAAGCCGCAACGGAGCGTGAAGTTGACCAGCAAGCAGAGGCGCGCGATCAGGTTGCAGCATCAGGAACGACAGGCGGCTGAGAGTAAAGCCGCGCGACATGAGCAGCGTCAACTGCGCGACATGAGCGCGGGGGATCGGGCTGCAGCGCACCGGGCGGAGCGGGAACGCCGTGAGACAGCCGCAGAGCAGGCGGACAAGATTCGTCGGCTGATGGCCGTCGTATTTATGGCGTGGGACGTTTGGATGGAACGTGAGCATGACTCAGATAATGCTCTGGGGATCGCACACAGCACCGTGCTGGAGTTGGAGCATCTAGGCTGGATGGACTGCGAAGTCGTCCTCGTGTCGCCTGTCGGAACGCCTATCCGCGAGGATGGCGCGGTGCGGGGGTTTCCTATGATTCGCTGCGGGCAGTTCTATCTGGATTTCTTGGACAGGGACGTTCACACATCGTCATCATGGACAACGCCTCATGGCGAAGATGTGGAAGCGGTTGTCTCGCTCAAAGATATGGCGAAGAGCGCAGGGGCGGGCAAATAGTCTACGCTCGTACACGAAGTTGTTTGTTTCGCGTAACCAAGGGGTGGTTACTAAAGATTCCTTGACACGGCTAACTGGCTTTAGTAATCTTGAAACTGTAGTGAACGATGGTAAGGGCTTCCCGCCCACCAAGTAAGAGTAAAAGAAACCCGCCAGCAGCACCTCCACACCGCTATAACTCCAAGTAAATCTCTATCTCGTGTCGTCGTGCTTCTGGCTTGCCCTCAGGGGCAGGAAAGCAGGCACTTATGCGATACGAGCAGAGCATCATCGGTTTCACAGTCAAGGCAGTCATCGGCGCAGTCCTTGTCTCACTTTTCGCGATTGCTGTCGCATCGGCGCAGGATGTCATTTGCGACAACAACCCACAAGCGCCGCAGTGCATCCCCGCGTTGCGCCAACCTGCGCCAAGCGGAACTAAGGGATTCGCGCCTACGCCTAACTATCAACCCGCGCCAGAGCAGAGTGAGATGAACGCAGTCATTGAACGCCAGCGGCATGCGTGTGAAGTGCGCGCGCAGCGGGCTCATGACGAGTGTGTCCAAGCGGGCAGGGCGTATTGCCCCGTCACGGATTGCAACTGAGCAAGTCGCTACTGCAGTTGGTAGATAGGAGAACGACTTATGGCGAAGCACTTTGACATCACAGTTAAGCAGTTGCCCACACCCGTCTATCCCAAGGGCGCGGGCTACGTGCTTCGTCCGCATCAACTGAAGGAATACGCGTCTAAGGCGCATCAGTTGCGCGCGATGATTGCTGCAGGCGGCTCTGGGAAGACTGTGACTCAGGAAGCGTGCGCGATTCGGGAGATGCGCGAGAGCGGCTACCTACAGCGGCAACTGATTACCGCGCCACAGAGCCAGATTTGCAATCAGTTCGCCGCGCATACCCCGCTGCGGTTGGAATGCACGGAGAAGTGCTTCAGCAAGAAGACATCCGCGTTCACTTGCGACCATCCTGTGACTAAGTGGCATGTTCGTCCCACATTCAATCTCGCTGATGATACGAGCACCAGTGTACTGAATAGACTTGAAGCGTTTGTCATGCGCCCAATTAGTGAGCAGAAGTCCCTCGCTGCGAAGTTGAAAGCGGCGAAGACGTTTGAGGGGCTCGTTCTCGTGACGACGCATGCTGCGATCACGCGCGTGTTCAACGAGCGCATACTGCCCAAGATGAACGGAATAGCGACCGCAATCCCAGACTTCAGTCTGGGTAAGGGAGCGGACTAAGAACGCTACGTTCCTTGGTTTTCGATGTACTTCTTGAGCACTTCGAGAGTAACACCACCTGTTGACGCAGCGAAGTATCCAGAACTCCACAAGGTTCGAGAGTGGCTACCCCAGAACTGAGAGCCATATCGGTTCAGAAAGAACTTGGACGACACGGATTTGATACGAGCAACAACGGTAGCGACAGATGCACTTGGTGGGCATTGGATGAGGACTTGACAGCGTATAACGTTTGTGATACGATTGTTCATGGTCAAAACACTGATAGCGGTTCGCATCAAAGAGCAGGATTTGAGACGATTAGAGGAAATCGCAGTGCAGGAAGATGAGACTGTGAGTTCCTTGATTCGCCAAGCGATTAAAGAGTTTCTCAACAGGAGGACAAAGTGAAGAAGACTCAGGAGCAAATACAAACCGAGTTGGATGCAGAATACGACGCTTTTCAAACCGCCCTAGACCGTGGTTTATGGACTGGCGATTTTAGAGATGCTAAACGTCTTCTTGAGCACGCTGGGGAGGCGATGCCCCGAAGTTTGTCCAACAATCTCGAAGAATCACTTTTTAGGTTTGTTAAGGACGGCGCACACGACCTTGCTTACTACGAATATATTTCGTCTGGTAGGCACATCCGTACTCTCCCCATTCGTGAAGTTGTTGTGGATGGAAAGAGCGGCAAGTTGTTTGACACACGACCAAACCCTATCACGGGAGAACTGTGGTGCGTTGTTGCATTCCCCGATGGTACGGTCAATCACAATGTCAGGGTGAAGACACTAGACGAGTTGGTGACCCATGCATAAACAGGGCGGTCAACTTGGTGTCAAACGTGGCGTGTATAACGTGACAACCCACGGTGAAGCACGACGTTCAGGAAGAACTCGGCTCTATCAAGAATGGCAGAATATGTGGTCACGATGCCGATTGTCTCCAGACAACCCTTCCTACGAAGCGTATAAGCACGTCACCTGTTGCCCCGAATGGGAGCAGTATGTGGTGTTCAAAGTTTGGGCACTTGCCAACGGATATGCTGAAACTCTGTGGCTGGATAGAAAGAACAATGCTCTCGGATACACTCCAAAGAACTGCCGATGGGTAACGGAACAGGTTTCCATAGAGAACAGGGTGTGGACGCCCAAGCGTAAATCCCAGATAGATAACGCTCGTGAAAAACAGAAAGTTTCAGTGGTCTGTGTGGGCACAGGAACACGCTTCCTCTCTGTTCATGATGCCGCACGAGAGTACGGCTGTGATGCCAGCAACATCATACGAGCAATCAAGACAGGGCAGAGAACGGCGGGTGTCAAATGGTCGTACTGACCACGGCGGTCAAAGTTTGCCGTCTTTGTAAACAGCCTAAGCCGCTAACAGACTTTTATCCCAAATCTCATCATACAGAGTGTAAAGACTGTTGGGCTAAGAGTGCTAGGAATCAACGACTGGCATTGCACTGTTTATCTTTTGATGAAAAGGTGTGGCTTGTGTCAGAGTATCAGAAGGGCCTTTGTCCCCTATGTCAAAAATCCTTATCCGTTGGTGAAGCATACATCGACCATGCACACGATTGTATGAATTTCGGGGCGCACAAGAAGTATCGTAGTCGTGATTGCGGCTGTAAAGAATGTATTCGAGGGGCGCTGCACCGCAGGTGCAACAGTCGAACACTGTCTGAACTTGAACAGTATCCACATCTTCAGGTGGATACTGTAAAAATATACTTGATGAATCGCCCATTCAACATCGCCAAGCGTGGTGCGGAGAGCATATCTATGGGCGGCACTCAGGACTCAGCGAGCCTGAGCGGGGCTGTATTGGTGACGCCCTCTCTGGAGATACCTGCTTATGCGTAGCAAATACCAAGCAAGGGTCGAAAGAATCCCAGCGTTCCACGCTGGGAGCATCAAGTTCATGGTTATAAGGTTCACCAACACGCAAGTTCGTAGGGGTATGCCAGTAGTTATTCGGGAGATTCTCTCCATCTGCGAGTCTGTGCAACTCACGAGAACAGAGAGTCCCGTATCTGAACGTCTGGCAGGGGGCGAAGATCGCATCCCTGAGCATCTGTTGGCATAAGTTTTGAGTTTTGAGTTTTGGGGAGAGAACGCTCGTTGGTCGTCTCTTCCGTCACCATAGTGCCAACGGAGCCGCACCACAGACGATCAGTGGGTAAAAGCGTGCGCTATAGGACAAACCGAAACGTAGTCTCGCTTAGGCGAGTTTCTGGGCAACGGGGCGATGATTGATTCGCCACACGGATGCCGCAATGATGTTCTGGGGAGAACCCCCCATGATGTCTTCGGCTAGAAAACCGTGTTTAGGGAGTTGACGCCCCAGTCACACAAGGGATGCCTCGTCATGAGGTTCTCAAAACTGCGGTTAGTAGGGGTTGAAGCGACCGAACGGGGTGGAGTACCTGAACATCGGGGCACCTAAGTAGGTTTAATCGGCTGTTCGCATCTCACCACGGAGAGTATCCCTTGGGATAACTCCCACTCGTGTCTCTCAAGAGTCTGAAGTGTGCCCAAATAGGAATGAGCCCCCCATCCGCGAGGGACAGGGGGCAGGTGTTGTGTACTGCTTTTTCTTAATGGGGCGTGAGAAACATCTTACCTTTCATACTACCTTTTTCGCGGTGCATTCGCTAAAACCCGCATGAATACAGGGGTTTTCGTATGTTTGCGATGCCCCGTCTGTACACGATCGCGTCACAGACATCCGCAGTTTCTCGGATACAAAGGTGGGGCAGGTGTTGCGAAATAGTAGGCTAGTTTTTCAAAACGGATTGGAACTGTTCTTCGACTTGAAGTTCGTGCTGCTGACCGTTGGGCTCGGCGGCCCATTGTCCTTCCGCCCACCAGCGTGTCGCGGGGATGGTCGTCTTGCCTTGCTGCAGTGCCACAAGAACGCGGTGCGCGCCGTCTGCGATGCGCGAGCCGTACAGTGTGATAGGCGGCGGATCTGTGGCGCGCGATGCATAATCTGTGATGATCTCGGGATCCTTAGCAGCGGCGTCCACGATAGCGCGGTTCTCGGGGATTGTGAGAAGTTTCTGTAGGTCAACCGTGACGGGGATCATTTTCGTCCGCTGCGCCGACCGCAGGCTATCGAACCAAGCAGGATTAGCGCGTAGACGAGGATCCAGATCATGCTAGTCCCAACCTTTCAAGTGCAGTGTGGGCGGCCTTGCGTGCGTCCACTTCCTCCGCGGAACGCAGTTTGTACATGCCTTCCTTCGAGGCTACGCGCCCGATTTCGAGTAGCGTGCTCAAGGCATAAGTGAAAGTTTCGTACGAGAACGACAACTCGCTGTGTATGGCTACCCTAAGGTATAACTGTGACAGGCTGCTCGTGACGCCATTCTGGTCAATGGTCGCGACGAGTTTGCTGCACGAGAGTTCCCAGAACACAGACGGCTGTGGGTTGAGGGCGACACCTTTGAGATACACCGTCGCGGTGATCTGCGGCAGAGTGGTTGGTACTGGATTGGGTACGAGCAGCCCTTGCGAGGCTGTGGTCACGCCCCCGTTCAGCCCGCTGACTGAGCCGCCAAGCATAACTCGGGCGGGATCGTTCGCGGTGGTCAGTACTACTTGGTCGTATTTCAGTTCTGAGGTTCGAAAGAACCCCGAGTTTGGGTCAAATGCTGTCATAAGTGCTCCTTAGTAAATCGTGAATGGGTCTGCGGTTGTCACGATGAACTGCCCGCTCCAGCAGTTCAACCCCTGTGCCGTGTCCACCCTGCCTTCATAGAATGTCGTATAATCCGCGACGAGCAGACTATTGGGGAAGAGGCGAAGTCCTGCAGGGATGTTCCCATTCGCGTCCAGTGTGGTGCCCCTCCATCGCGTATCCAGTTGAGAGTTCGTATTTGGGATGAGCGCGTCCGTGTTGAGACGGATGTAAAGCGTCCCATTTGCGATTGGGTTGCCACCTGCGTCCTCCCAGTGCCCGTTTACATTCACGCTGTAACTGAGTCTCTGAACCAGAATCATCAGATCCTGATTGACATCCAGATGGATGAGTGCGGGGACGAGTCTCTGTGTCACGAGGACTGCAAGATCTTGATCCACCGCCAGATTGGGCGTGCCTGAGTCAACGAGGACAAGTAAGTCCTGATCGTTATAGAGTCCGTTTGCCAAGGTTCCTCCCTACGCGATCGTTTCCAAACCACATTGAATATTGTTCACACCCGCCTGCGTCCAAGGGAGTGCCGTGTTAGGATCCGTTTCGCTCACCTGCGTGAAGTATCCATAGGATGTACCTGGGGCGGTAGTGCTCCCAATGACATCAACCCCATTGGAAGTGATCGTTTGGGCAAATGTCCGCGTACCAGATGCGTCCTTTTTCACACGGGAGACATGGACGAGTCCCGCGATAGTGCCTGTCACCGCAGTTTGCGCGAGCGTGTTAGACATCCTGTCCGAGGGTGTGGCATCGCTTGCGAAGACACTGGAATCTGTTGGCGTGACTGCATCTG
>Ga0181532_10004583_pt1 | contig 12014 bp, 8 predicted proteins | sample PEATcosm2014_Bin_33_FD_119768 | JGI IMG/M metagenome (GOLD analysis project Ga0181532, IMG submission 119768) | Peatland microbial communities from MTU Mesocosm Facility, Houghton, MI, USA - PEATcosm2014_Bin11_30_metaG | ecosystem: Environmental > Terrestrial > Soil > Wetlands > Peat | place...
ATTAACGCAAACCTACGTATGAAACCATTTAAAAGAGCGCCCCCTTGGAGCTTGTGCGTGTGCCTCTGCGTGTGCGCATCCACGGCAATCGCCGCCCCTGCTCGTCCATCTGCTGAGTTTGCGGCGCCGATCGAGAACTCGGTGGTCAAGGTCTTCGCGACCATGCGCTATCCCGACCCTTTCCGGCCCTGGACCAAACAGGCGCCGAGCGAAGTCACGGCCTCCGGCGTGGTGATCGAAGGCAATCGCATTCTGACCAACGCTCACGTGGTCCTTTATGCGAGCCAGGTTCAAATCCAGGCCAATGCGGCCGGCGACAAGGTGCCGGCAACGGTGGTTGCGGTCGCTCCGGGCATCGACCTTGCGGTTCTCAAGCTCGATGATCCGGCGTTTTTCGACACACATCCGGCGGTGGCGCGCGCCAGCCAGCTGCCGCAGATCAAGGACGCGGTACTGGCATACGGCTTCCCGACGGGAGGCACGTCGCTGTCCATCACTAAGGGCATCGTTTCGCGGATCGAGTTCGTGTCCTACAACTTTCCCACTTCCGGGCTGCGCATCCAGGTGGACGCGGCGATCAATCCGGGAAACAGCGGGGGTCCGGCGATCGCCGGCGACAAGATGATAGGTCTCGCGTTCAGCAAGCTGGGAGGCGATACCCAGAACATCGGCTACATCATCCCCAACGAGGAAGTCGATCTGTTCTTGAAGGACATTGCGGACGGGCACTACGACGGCAAGCCGGCGATGTACGACGATCTGCAGACCCTCGAGAACCCCGCGCTGCGCGACTACCTCAAGCTCGACAAGACTGTCGAAGGAATGGTGGTCCACCGCGCGTACAAGACCGATGCGTCGTATCCGCTGAAAGAATGGGACGTCATCACTCATATCGGCGATACGCCGATCGACAATCAGGGAATGATCAAGCTCGACAAGGATCTGCGTGTGAGCTTCGGCTATTTGATCCAGCGGCTGGCCAAAGACGGCAAGCTGCCGCTGACCGTGGTGCGCGCCGGCAAGATCCTGCAGATTCAACTGCCGGTGTCGGCGGAACACCCGACCCTGGCGACCGATTTGCGCGGCAGCTATCCGTCGTACTTCATCTACGGACCACTGGTGTTTTCGACCGCCACCTGGCAATTCATCTCCAGCGTCGAAAGCAGCTCCAGCACGATACGCGCGCTCGGATTCGTCAAGAGCCCGCTGATCACCCGGGCCCTTGATGCGCCGGATGCCGAACTCGAGGAGCTGGTGGTCGTCTCTTCGCCCTTCTTCCCGCACAAGCTCGCCAATGGCTATTCCAACCCGGCCGCATCGGTGGTGTATTCAATCAACGGCACGCGCATTCGCAGCCTCCGTCATCTGGTCGCCGTGCTGCGCGATCTCAAGGATCCCTTCGTGACCATTGAATTCGATCAAAAAGGCGGGGAAGCGCTGGTCTTCTCGCGGCCGGCGATCGTGGCGGCGACCGAGGAAATCCTGAACGACAACGGCGTGCGCGCTCAGGGCTCGACGGACACGCTTGCGGTGTGGCAGGAAAAGGCGGCGAATTGAAGTCCGCCGCCTTCCCCTGATCGCGCAGCGTCAAATCTCTCAATAGCGGTAGGTCAGCGTCGCACCGAAGGTGAGCGGAGCAATGCCGCGGCCGAAATAATTGGTGTCGAAGTTGATGGGGTAGCCGTTGAGCGGGGTCGTGAAAAGATCGCGCGAGACGAACAGCGGCGTGTGGTAATTGAGAGCGTTCTGCGCGAAAAGCGACAGATCGATACCGTTGAAGCGCATGCCAGCGCGCACCGACAGAACGCGGATCTCCGGCAAGCCGGGCAGGGTCGTGTCGCTATTCGGGGCGTTATTCGGGTCAAGAATGGGTATCAAGCTGCGCTGCGCCGTGGCGTACTGGTAGTCGAGGCGCAGATACGGCTTTTTCTCGAACTTATTTAACACGTATTCGAGGCTGCTCGAGATGTTCCACGGCGAGGCCGGCAGGTGATCCCCTTCGGTGACCAGGTTCACGGGCAGGCCCACACCCGACAACGTCTCGGTTTGATTGTAATAGGTGGTCGTATAGGCGCCGTTGAGGCCGAACGTCAGGTCATCCGTCGCGCGCCAGGCGATCTCGAGGTCGCCGCCCTTGCCGGTGACGTTGCCGAGGTTCGGCACGAAACCGAGGCCGCAGGTCAGATACACGAACTGCTGGATGTTCTTCCACTGCAGGTAGTAGATCGAGGCGTTGACCTGCAGGCGGTGCTCGAGCAGGGTCTGCTTGGTGCCGAGCTCGTACTGCCAGAGCGAATCGGAAGCGAACGTGCTCGGAATCGGCGCCGGCAAATTCGCGGTGCAGGCGGTGGGCAAGGTCGCATTGGCGCCGCCCGGGCGGAAGCCCTTCGCGGCGCTTGCATAGTAGAGGCTGTCTTGCGAGGGCTGATAGTTCAGCACGTAGCGCGGCGTGAACGGCTTGTTGCTGCCCGACGTCGTGCTGTTGACTGCGAGGCCGCCGATCAGATACCCGGTTTCCTGGGCGACGTTGGTGTAATCGATGTGCGAATAGCGCATGCCGGCGGTGAGATTCCAGGTGTCGGTGAACTTGAAATTCACCTCGCCGAACGCCGCGTACTGCTTGTCGAGCATGTTGAAGACCGGTTGCAGGTAGATGTAGTTACCCGGCGGCGGCACGGTGGGAACACCCGCAGCCGTCGCATTGGCTGCATAGCTCGGATCGAAAATGTATTCGGTGGTGTTCTCGAGCACGTGCGAATAGAACAGCCCGCCGGTCCAGGTGAACCGAGCCTTCGGGTCGACGGAGCTCGCGCGGAATTCCTGTGAGAAATTGTTCTGGCTGTCCGTGAAGTACGCCGACACGTTCTGGTTCGCCGCCCCGTTGGCCCCGGCGAACTGGTTGCCGAAGAACACGGTATTGAGCCACTGTGTGTAGTCCGACACGGAAGACTGGTTGCGCGAGAAATACGAGGTATTCGACACGAAGTGCGCGAACGGCGCATTCCAGTCCGCCTTGAGCGCGGCGAGATACCAGGGGTCGGTGCTCGGATCGCGCTGTGCGTTGCCGTTGTTGTAGACGTTCTCCGACGGGTTCGACAGCGAGGTCCAGTACGCGCCCGTGTCGTTGTAGTGCAGAGTCTGCACGTAAATCGACGGCGACACGGTCAAGTTGTCCGTCGCCGCCCATTTGAGCGCGAGCCGGGCGGTATACGTGTCGTGCCAGTTGGAATTGTATTCGGTGGTCCCGGCATACGTAGGCGAGCCGTTATAAACCGTGATCGGCCCGTATATGGAACCAAAGCCGGGCGGCGCCACCGTGGTCGTCGTTGACGGCGGCGCCGTGTAGTTCACGCGATTCACCCAGCCGCCGTCCTCGCGGAAGGACACGCTGGCCCTGAAGCCGAGCACGTCCTCGATGATCGGGCCGCCCACCGCGATACCCGCTTCGCCATTTTCGCTGCCGTCGTGGATGCCGGCGACCTCGGATCGAATGTACACCTGGTAGTTGGTGAGGCTCGGTTCGGGTGTGATGAAGCGGATGGTGCCGCCCTCGGAGCCGGCGCCGAACAGCGTGCCCTGCGGACCTTTCAGCACCTCGACGCGCTCCAGATCGAACAGCGCGGGGTACGGATTCACGGTGCCGAACTGCAGATGCCGGGTCTGGATCGGCGTGTCGTCCATGTAAATGCCGGTGGTCGAGGCGCCGGCGGTCGAGTCGATGCCGCGGATCGAGATGTCGGAATCCTCGTCGTTGTAGTTGCCGCTGTCGCTCATGCCGTTGCGGAAGAACGTGACACCCGGACTGAGCCGCGACAGGTCGTCGATGGTTCGCAGGCCCTGCTGGTCGAGCTTTTCCTGGCTGAAGGCGGTGATGCTCATCGGCACGTCCTCGAGCCGCTCTTGTCGGCGCTGGGCCGTGACGACGATTTCCTCGAGTGAGCCGCTGGCGGCGGCGGGGGTGGCGTCCGCCGCCCTTGCGTTCACGCTCAACATGCTCGAGAACGCCGCCGCGAGCAGCACCAAATTCAGCTTTTCGGCATTCGCACGCATCTGGACCCCCATTACTTGTTGCCATTTCCCCACAAATCGGACCCACTGTTCTATGGCTCTGCCGGCCACTTCGTTGCGCGCACGTGCTGGTCTCGCCGCGGGAGCTTAATACGCTTTTTAATGCGTGTTCAAGAAATTTACTAACAATTGAGTGGATTTGTTCCGGGTACGACGAAGCCGGCTGGCAATCGCTGCGTCGGTTAGGGGTTTACCCGAGGGAATCGGCGGCTCGCCACGCCCGCTAGTTCGCTTCGACCAGCTCGGAGACTTCACGGGCATCGGCACGCTTCATCGGGCGCCCGTCCACCGGCGAATAGGGCGACTGACGGATGCCGTCGATGGGGAATACGGTGGCGTCCACCGTGCGGCCGCGGGACTCGAAGCGCAGGGCAGGGTAGTTGACGCTGCGTTCGGCATCCATTTTTACCCGGCGTTCATAGAATTGATGCGAAATGCCGATCTCCATCAGTCGAATCGCCACCGACTCCGAACGGTCGGCGAACAGATGCAGATTGATGTCGCTGTAATTGGTCGCCGTGCCGGTGAGCACCGAACCCACCAGCCGGGGCTGAAACTCATCGAGCAGCCGCATGGTGTCGAGCGCGATGCGCCGCTGCTCCTTCAAGGTGTGATCGTGGGAATCGCGGCCGAACAGGCGCTGGTGGGCGCGCAGCGCCGCTTCGATTTCGACGTTTTTCGGGAGCACCGCGACGTCGTTGACGCCGAGCCGATCGGCGGCCTTGCGCTTGGCCTGCAGGAAATCCTCTATGCCGTGCTCGGCCATGATGCGCGCGGCTTCCTGCGCCAGGGCGCGGCGCAGATCTTCGGCACGCTGCGAATATTTCTTGGGCATGTGTCTAAAAAAGCGGTTTGTCGCCATCGTTCATCGGATTGGAATTATTCGGCCCCTCGTACACTTCGGACTTCGGCAAATTGCCTTCGATGAATTTTTCCATGATTCCGTTCGGATTGTCGGCGCTCGCCAGCAACCCGGTGTCGGGAGAGATGCGCACGGTGACTATACCGTCGGGAACGGGCACCATGCGCCGCGGCGCACCGGCTAGTGCCTGATGCATGAAATACACCCAGGTCGGCAGCGCCGCGCGGGCGCCCTGCTCTCCATCGCCCAGCGTGCGGTCCTGGTCGAACCCGGTCCATACCGTGGCGACCAGACTGCCGTTGAAACCGTTGAACCAGGCATCGTGAAAATCGTTGGTGGTGCCGGTCTTGCCGGCCAGGTCGTCGCGGTTGAGCACGCGCGCGCCGATGCCGGTGCCGCGCCGAATGACATCCGCCATCATGTCGGCGAGCAGATACGCCACTTGCGGCCTGATGATTTGCGGCGCCAGATTCTTGGCGGGAATCAGCGACTTGCCGTCGTGTATGCCCTGATCGAGCTGGCTGCCGGCCGGGCCGCCGGGGACGTCCTTGGCGCCGCTCGGCGCAGACGGAGTGCTGTCGCGCCCGCAATCGGCGCAGGCGATGGCCGGATCCGCCTGCAGCAGCACTTTGCCGCCCGCATCCTCGATGCGATCGATGTAGTAAGGAGTCACGCGAAAACCGCCGTTGGCGAACGTCGCGTAGCCCGCGGCGAGCTGCAGCGGACTCAATTCTGCGGTCCCAACCGCCAGCGTCAAATCGTCCGGCAGCTGCGACTTGTCGAAGCCGAAGCGCTGCACGTAGCCGCGGGTGTACTCGGCACCGATGTCGCGCATCAAGCGTATCGACACGAGATTGCGGGAATGCACCAGCGCTTCGCGCAAGCGGATCGGCCCGGAGAATTGGTTCTCGAAATCCTTCGGCCGCCATGCTTGCTCCATGCCGGCCGCGTCGATAACGATCGGAGCATCCACGACGATGCTTGCCGGCGTGTATCCCTTGTCGAAGGCCGCTGAATACACGAAGGGCTTGAATCCCGAGCCCGGCTGGCGCCGCGCCTGGGTCACACGGTTGAATTTGCTTTGGAAGAAATCGAAGCCGCCGACCAGCGCCACCACCGCGCCGTCCCTCGGATCGAGCGCGACAAGAGCGCTTTGCGCCTCCGGCACCTGCACGAATTGCAGATTATCGGCGCTGTTGCCCACCGTATAGATCACGTCGCCGCGGCTGAAAATGTCCGCCGCCCCGCTCGGTGAGCGGTCCACCTTCTCGTCGGGCAGCTCGCGCCGCGCCCACGACATCTTTTCCCAGGGCAGATTGATCGAGCCGAGCTCCTTGACGTAAATCCTGGCGCTCTTCGCCTCGACCTTCTGTACGATCGCGGGTCTCAAGCCGCCGACGGCCGGGAACTCTTCGAGTTGCGCGTCCAGATCCCCGGTCGAGGTGATCTTCGCGAGGTCCACCTTGGCCGTCGCGCCGCGCCAGCCGTGGCGGCGATCGTATTCCAGCAGGCCGGTGCGCAGCGCCACTATGGCAGCGTCTTCGAGACGAGAATCGATGGTGGTGAACACGCGATAGCCTGCGGTGTAGATGCTGTCGCCGTACTTGGCCTGCAATTCATTGCGAACCATCTCCGCGACGTAGGGCGCGTCCACCTCAATCGACGGTCCGTGCAATCGCGACTCCATCGGACTGTTCTTGGCGGCTTCGTACTCCGCGGGCGTGATGTAGTGCAATTCGAGCATCCTGCCCAGGACGTGTGCGCGGCGAGCCTTCGCCGCCTCGGCGTTGGCGACCGGGTTGACCGCGGAGGGAGCGGTCGGTATGCCAGCCAGCGTCGCCAGTTCGGCGATGGAAAGCTGATCCAGGTTCTTGCCGAAATAGACCTCCGCGGCCGCTCCGACCCCATAGGCGCGCTGGCCGAGAAAGATCTTGTTGACGTACAGGGAAAAGATCTCTTCCTTGCTGAATTCGCTCTCCATCAGCAGCGAAATGTAAATTTCGCTCATCTTGCGTTTCATGTCGCGGCGCGGGGTCAGGAACATGTCGCGCGCCACCTGCATGGTGATGGTGCTGGCGCCCTGGCGGATGCCGCCGGCGCGCGCGTTGGCCAGGGCGGCGCGCAGTATCCCCTGCCAATCAACGCCGTGATGGCGAAAAAAGCGGTCATCCTCGGTGGCTAGGAACGCCTGGATCAGTTTTGGCGGGAGCTGGTCGTAGCGCACCGGGATGCGCCGCTGCTCTCCGATGGCCGCGATCAGCCGGCCGTCTCGGGTGTACACCCGCAGCGGCACCTGCAGCTGCACTTCCCTCAGGCTGTCCACATCCGGCAGCGCCGGCTTCAAGTAGACATAAGCACAGACATTGGCAAAGCCAACCAGCACGATCACGCCGACCAAGGGCACGCAAATGCGCGATATGAGAACTAGATAACGTTTAGGCACAGAAAACCGCTCTAACTTATTGCACCGGCGGACACAGGGCTGGCATATTACCGCTGCTTACAAGGGCATACTCATCGAAAGATGAGGACGCAAAGCCACCGGTCTACGGGTTTTGAGCCTAGGACAGCGGGGTTGCCAGACCAAGCTTAACCAATCGCCTACACAGAGCATAGGCGACCAGAGGTCTGAAATGGATGACTTGGCGCCTTCCGACGAACAGCTTGCGAATCCATCGCAGTTCGCACTTTCCCATGCCCAACCCGCCCGGCGGTAATTACCGTGAGTAGCTTCACGTTCTATTTAACAGTTTCTTGCTAAGTTTGTTCGGCGTAGTTAATCTGGTACACGGATTTCGACCCCCAAGGCATTGAGCGAAAAGGAAAATTCTAGTGTGGTCGTTTGGCAAAAGATATCGTCCGCTATTGGGATTGGACATTACCACTTCCTCCGTGAAGCTCATCGAGCTGACCATGTCGGGGGGGCAATACCGCGTTGAGTCGTACGCCGCGGAGCCTACGCCACACAACGCCATCAACGAAAAGGCGATCGTGGACGCGGAAGCCGTCGGCGAGGCCATCCGGCGCGCAGTGAAGCGCTCCGGTGCGAAGAGCCGCTTGGCGGCGATCGCCATCAGCGGTGATGCAGCGATCACCAAAGTCATTCAGATGCCGAAGACTCTCGGCGATAACGAACTCGAAGGTCAGGTCGAGATGCAGGCCGACCAGTACATCCCCTTCCCGATGGAAGAGGTCAGCTACGATTATCAGGTCGTCGGGCCCTCCGACAAAGACCCCGACATGCTGGACGTGCTGCTGGTTGCGACCCGCACCGAGAACGTCGAGCAGCGCCAGGCGGCGGTGCAAGCCTCCGGGCTGACCGCGCACATCGTCGACGTGGAGGCCTTCGCGCTGGAGAACGCTTGCGCCCTGATGCGCCATCAGATGCCGGACGGCGGCATGGACCGCACGGTCGCCGTGGTCGACTTCGGCGCGAGCAGCACCACCTTCAGCGTGCTGCGGGACATGAAAGTGATCTACACGCGCGATTTCGCATTCGGCGGGCAGCAGCTCACCGAGGAAATCATGCGCACCTACGGGCTGTCCATGGAAGAGGCGGGCCGCGCCAAAAAGGAGGGCGGACTTCCGAGCAACTACCAGCCCGAGGTGCTCGATCCGTTCATCGACGACATGACGCAGCAGGTGAGCCGCTCATTGCAATTCTACCTGGCGTCGGGCAGCGGCCGATCGCAGCCCGATCAGATCCTGATCTGCGGAGGTTGCGCCAACATACCCGGCGTGGCGGACGTCATTTCGAGCCGGGTCGGCGTGCCCGCCGACAAGGGTGATCCCCTCGGCAACATGAAGGTATCGTCGAAGGCCAAGGCACAGGCCGTGGGCCGGGACGCAACCGCCTTACTAACCGCCTGCGGCCTCGCGCTGCGAAGCTTTGACTAAAGAGCTGCCATGCCTCGTATCAACCTACTTCCCTGGCGCGAACAAGAACGGAAAATTCGACGCCGCGAGTTCACGATCGCCGCGGGCGCCGCCGTGTTCGCGGCCTTTGTCTTTGCCCTCGGCGGCAAGGTCGTGTACTCGAGCTGGACCGATTCGCAGACGGAGAAGAACAATCTTCTCAAGAAGGAGATCGTCAAGCTCGATGCGCAGATCGCCGACATTCAGGATCTGGAAAGCCGCAAGCAGCGCCTGGTCGCCCGCATGGAGATCATCGAAAAGCTGCAGCGCAAGCGGCCTGAAATCGTGCATCAATTCGATGAGCTGGTGCGGACCGTGCCCGAGGGCGTCTACCTCACCTCGATCAAGCAAAGCGGCAACAAGCTCGAGATCAAGGGCGTCGCGCAATCGAGCACTCGCGTATCGACTTTCATGCGCAACATCGATTCCTCCGTGTGGATGGACAATCCGGTGCTGCAAGTCGTCGAGGCGGCCAAGGACTCTCCCACGGGCGGATCGAGCTTCACGCTGTTCACCGACACGGTCGGCGTGAATTTGGAGAGCGGCGGCGAATCAACCGTGAAGAAGGTTGCGGCAAAATGAAGTTTTTGGACCAATTGCGTGCTCTCGATCCCCGCGACCCCGGTCGTTGGCCGCTGGCGATTCGCGCATTTTTCGTCACGGCGATATTCGCGGTGTGCGCCAGCTTCGCCTGGTATCTGCTGGTTTGGAACCAGGACCGGCCGGTGCTGCAAAAGGCCGAGGCGGACGAGCTCGATTTGCGCAGCCAGTTCGAAAGCAAGCAGCAGCGCGCGGCCAATCTCGACGCCTACAGGGCGCAGCTCGCCGAAATGGAGCGAAGCTTCGGCGCGATGCTGCGGCAATTGCCCGGCAAGACCGAGGTGCCGAGCCTGCTGGTCGATATTTCCCAGACCGGGCTCGCGGCCGGACTGCAGGAAAAGCTGTTCCAGCCCGGGAGCGAGAAGAGCAACGGCTTTTATGCGGAGCTGCCGATCAAGATCAAGCTGGTGGGCACCTATCATCAATTCGGCGCGTTCGTGAGCGGCATCGCGGCATTGCCGCGCATCGTCACGCTGCACGACATCCAGATCGCGCCGGTGGACGCAAAGGGCAGCTATGACAATCTGGTCATGGACGTGACCGCCAAGACCTATCGCTATATCGAAGACGAAGGCGCCGGCCACGTGGCCGCGAAGAAAAAGACGGGAGGCGCGAAGTGAAAAGCATGTCGGGAGCGCGTGTGATCTGTGCGGCGCTGCTCGCGAGTTGTGTGGCGGCCGGATGCTCGGGCGGTCAATCCGATCTGCAAAAGTGGATTGCGGAGACCAAGAAAAAGCCCGGCGGGCGGATACAGGCGCTGCCGGAGATAAAGCCTTACGAAAGCTTCGTCTACAACGCCGGCAATCTGCGCTCGCCGTTTCAGCCCGCGAGTCCGAGCATGGCCGGCCAGGCCGGCCTGCGCCCGAGCGCGCGGCGCAACCGCGAATTCCTCGAAGGTTTCTCGCTCGATACCTTGAAGATGGTTGGTACTTTCAAAGTGGGCAGCAGTTTTTACGGACTCGTGCAGTCGAAAGACGGTTTGGTGCACAAGGTTCAGCCCGGCAACTATCTCGGGCAAAACGATGGGAAGGTTACGGAAATTACGCAAAGCAAAATAAGTCTCGTCGAAATCATACCGGACGGTCTCGGCGGCTATATCGAGCGACCGGCCTCATTGGCATTGGCTGACTGAGGCCACAGGGAGAGCAACGCATGATCAGATTTCAGATTCGTACGGCGATGATCGGGGCCATGGCGCTGATCGCATTGTCGGCGCCGATCTTCAAGGCGAAGGCCGCGGACCCGACCAAGCTCGAGGCCATCGACGTCCAGACGCTGTCCGGCCAACAGGTGCAGCTGAAGCTGCACATGAGCGGCCCGGCGCCCGAGCCCTTGCCGTTCACGATCGACAAGCCGGCGCGCATCGCCTTCGACTTGCCGAACACGACGCTCGCCCTGCAATCACGGCGCATCGACGTGCGCTCCGGGGGCGTGGATACCGTGCTCGCGGCGGAAGCCAATGGGCGCACCCGCGTGGTCGTCAATGTCGAGTCCTTGCTGCCGTACACCACGCAAGTGGACGGCAACACGATCATCGTCACCCTGGGACATCAGGCCGGCGAAGCACTCGCCAAGACGGCACCGGCGCACGCCGGGTCCGCGGGCGCGGCACCGCCCGTCGAAAGAGCCATCCGCACCATCGATTTTCGGCGCGGCTCCGACGGCACCGGCCGTGTAATCGTGCAGCTCACGGATCCGCGCACGCCCGTCAACGTGCGCCAGGAAGGCAATCAGGTGGTGGTGGACTTCGCCGGCACGTTGATGCCGAAAAATCTCATGCGCCGCTACGACGTCATGGACTTTGCGACCCCGGTGCAGAGCGTGGACGCCATACGTGTGGAAGGCAGCTCGCGGCTGGTGATCACTGCGCAGGGCGACTTCGAACAGCTCGCCTACCAGTCGGATAACCAGTACACGGTCGAGATCAAGCCGTCGCTGAAGCGCGCCAGCGCCGAGGAGAAGAAGGAATACACGGGCGAACGCCTGACTCTGAATTTCCAAGACATCGACGTGCGTTCGGTGCTGCAGTTGCTCGCCGATACCAGCGGTCAGAACATCGTCGTCAGCGACTCGGTCACCGGCAACCTGACCTTGCGGCTGCAAAACGTGCCCTGGGACCAGGCACTCGACATCGTGCTTCGCACCAAGGGCCTCGACAAGCGCCGCCAGGACAACGTGATCATCATAGGACCCACCGAAGAGCTCGCTTCCCGGGAAAAGGCCCAGCTGGCTGCGCGTAAAGAGGTCCAGGAACTCTCGCCGATACGCTCGGAGTACATACAGGTCAACTACGCCAAGGTGTCGGATCTCGCGAAGATGATCAGGCCCGTTGGCGCCGCCGCCGGCGCCGCCGGCGGCAAGAACTCGCTGCTCTCGCCGCGCGGCAGCCTGTCCATCGACGAGCGCACCAACACCTTGCTGGTGCAGGATACTGCGGAGAATTTGTCGGATATTCGCCGCCTCGTGCAAACCCTGGACGTACCGGTGCGTCAGGTGCTGATCGAGGCGCGTATCGTGGTCGTGAGCGACACTTTCGAGCGCGATTTGGGCGCGCAGTTCGGCGTCACCA